>Ga0157374_10002666_pt1 | contig 15033 bp, 17 predicted proteins | sample M25metaG_FD_115308 | JGI IMG/M metagenome (GOLD analysis project Ga0157374, IMG submission 115308) | Miscanthus rhizosphere microbial communities from Kellogg Biological Station, Michigan, USA - M2-5 metaG | ecosystem: Host-associated > Plants > Roots > Rhizosphere > Soil | place: USA: Michigan...
AGTTTTGGCCAGATCGTTGGAGACCAATACCGGTTCCGGCAAGCGGAATCCTGGAAGATAACAGCGATTCTCACGCCGTTTCTGGATTTCCAGCGCGCGTTCCGGATCCCGGGCCCAAAGGCCGATTGTTTCGAATTTGCCCGCCAGCACGATGGCGAGAGCCGTGCCCCAGCTTCCGGCGCCTAAAATTGCCAGCCGGCTATTTTCTGCCAAAACGATTTTCCTTGCCGGTGAATATCCGGGAGATGTTCGCCTTATGCCGATAGATGACGAGCGCGGCGGCGAAAATCGACGCATACAGAATGCTGCGCGCTGGCCGGTTCACCATCCAAAGTGCAAAAGGGAAAATGAACGCGCCCAGGATGGATCCAAGGGAAACATATTTTGTGAGCGCAACGACAATGAGGAATACCGCAGAGGTGATCAACAGCGCGAGCGGAGCAAGATAAAGGAACGCGCCCACGAAGCAAGCGACCGCCTTGCCGCCTTTGAAGCGCAGGAAAATCGGGTAACAATGCCCGAGCATTACTGCCGCCACGGCCAGCGCAAGAGCGACGGAGTTCGAGTGCGTCCACAAAGCCGCCAGCCACACAGCGAGAAATCCTTTTAAGATATCGAGGAACAGCACGACCAATCCGGCTTTCGTGCCCATACTGCGCTGCACGTTTGTGGCGCCGATGTTGCCGCTGCCCATAGTGCGGATATCGCGTCCCGATGTCAAACGCACAAACCAATAGCCGAAGGGGAGCCCGCCCAGCAAGTAGGCAAGCACGGTAGAGAAGATCACGTTTCTTAGTGCGCCGCGAGAGCCGCTTCCAAACGGTAATCGCGCAGCTTGCGATAGACGCTGGCGTTCGAGCCCGGGTCGCTGCGAAACAAACTGAACTGCTCCACCAAGAAGCGGCCCAGGTCGGCAGGTTGCAGCCGCTCCACTCTTTGCCGCAGCGCCTGCAGCGGCGCGGGATGCTTGATGCGCGCCAGCGTTATATGCGCAGAGACAGCGCGGTCTTCTTGCGAAACGCCGATTATGGCCAGGCATTGCTCGGTCTTTTGCGCCAGCGCCGCGAGCTCTGGCCCGGCTTCTACTCCCGCCCAAAGCACGCGGGGTGCGCGCGCATTCGGATACCAGCCGAGGCCGCGTAGCGAGATTTCAAAGGGCTCGCACGGCGTTACATGCGCAAGGGCATCGTGAATCTCTTCGAGGCGTGTTTCCGGCCATTCACCAATGAATTTCGTCGTAATGTGCAAATTATCGAGCGGACTCCATTTAATAGGCGCTTCCGGACGCAGCGCGCTGAGCAGGCGCTCCAGCCGAAGGCGCGCGTCTGCCGGCAAGTCTATGGCCGTAAACAGTCGCATGGTACTGTTCTAGCTTATCCCTTGCCCTGGTCTTTGTCTCGTTTATTGCGCGCCACGGAACCCGTAAAACTGGATTTTTTTGCCCGGCCCGCGCAAGAATTGGCTCCCGATTTACTTGGTTGTGTCCTGCTGCACGACGAAACGGCGGGCATGCTGGTGGAAACAGAGGCGTATCTCGGGACGAACGATCTCGCGGCTCACGCTTCGCGCGGCCTTACTCCACGTACTCAGGTGATATTCGGGCCTCCAGGACGGGCCTACGTTTATTTCATTTACGGCATGCATGAATGCTTGAACGTGGTAGCCGACCGCGAGGGAACGCCGGGGTGCGTTCTGATCCGCGCCCTCGAGCCGTTGTGCGGAATGGAGGAAATGGAGCGCCGGCGCAATTGGCACGGTCCGCCAATAGGACTGGCGAACGGTCCGGGGAAGCTGACACAGGCGCTCGCCATTACTCGCAATTTCTATGGAGCGCGGCTCGATCGTGGCGCGCTGCGTATCCGTCGCTGGCGCGAACGGCCGCGATTCGAGATTGCAATCACACCGCGCATCGGCATTACTCAATGTGGCGACTTGCCGCTGCGCTTCGTTTGGGCCAAGCATCCTTGCCTCAGCCGCCGATGAGAGAATACGCCCATGCGATTGAATTGCGCCGTTATCGCGGCACTGGTTTGCGCCTGTGCCGTGAGAGCGGACTCGCTCGACGAAGTCATCAAAGCCAAGATTGCCGGTTTCCGCGGCCATGTGAGCCTATACGCCAAAAATCTGAATTCGGGCGCGGTCTACAGTCTCGCCGGCGACGAGCCGGTCCGGACGGCCAGCACGATCAAATTGCCGATTATGATCGAGTGCTTTTCGGAAGTGGCGGAAGGAAAGCTGGATTTTGGCGAAATGATCCCCTTATCGCTGGAGGAAAAAGTTCCGGGCAGCGGCATTCTGCAGGATCTTTCGACCGGCGACCGCTTTCCGGTGCGCGATCTGATCATGCTGATGATCGTATTGAGCGACAATACCGCCACCAATCTGATACTCGATCGCATCAGCGGCGACGCCGTGAACGCACGCATGGTCAAACTTGGACTCGTCCACACGCGCGTGATGCGAAAGATTCTGGGAAAGGGAGTGGCGGCCGGAATTACTGCGGAAGGTGCTAAACCGGAAAACAAGAAGTGGGGTCTTGGCCGCAGCAACCCACAGGAAATGGTCACCTTGCTCGAAAAGCTCGATCGCGGCGAGCTGGTGAGCAAGACGGCATCCGCGGACATGCTCGAGATTTTGAAGAAACAGCGCGACCATGACGGCCTCGCACGCGATGTCAAAGACGTGAAGGTCGCCAACAAATCGGGCGCGCTCGATGCGTTACGCAGTGATGTGGGAATCGTCTATTCGAAACACGGTCCCATCGCCATAGCGATTACGGTGGACGGTATGCCGGAGCCCGATTGGTCGCCCGACAACCTGGGGCACCTGGTGATCTCCGCAATCTCAGAGCTCTTGATCGAGCGGCTTTAAGAATGCCGTACCCGAGGATGCTTATGCCCTTTATGCTTCTTCGCCTTATGACGCTTCATTTGAAACGTGCTGTGCGCGACTGGCGGTAGAGAAAATGCTGAAGCCGTGATAACGGCTGCAAATAACGCAAGGATAACTTTCATTCGGGGGACCTCCGCGATGGTAGTATCCCCCGAACCCGGTAACTCTCAGTACCGGTAGTGCTCGCTCTTGAACGGCCCTTCCGGCGACACACCTAGATAGTCCGCTTGCTTTGTCGTAAGCGTGGTTAGCTTCACGCCAATCTTCTCCAGGTGCAGCCGGGCTACTTCTTCATCCAGGCGTTTCGGAAGGGTGTAGACGCCGACTTTGTAGCTGTCTTTGTTCTTCCACAAATCGAGCTGAGCCAGAGTCTGATTGGCGAAGCTGTTGCTCATCACGAAGCTGGGATGACCGGTCGCACAGCCCAGATTGACCAAGCGCCCCTCGGCGAGTAGGAAGATGCTGTGGCCATCCTCAAACGTGTACTGATCGACCTGCGGCTTGATGTTGATGCGCTTCACGCCAGAGGCCGTGTTGAGACGATCGACTTGAATTTCATTATCAAAGTGGCCGATATTGCAGACGATCGCCTGATCCTTCATGTACCGCATGTGCTCGAACGTGATGATGTCCACATTACCGGTGCACGTAACATAAATATCGCCCCGGCCGAGTGTGTCCTCTAGTGTGGTGACCTCGAAGCCTTCCATGGCGGCTTGTAGAGCGTTGATCGGATCGATTTCGGTCACGATGACGCGCGCGCCCATGCCACGCAGCGAATGCGCTGAACCCTTACCGACATCGCCGTAGCCGCAAACGACGGCCACCTTGCCGGCCATCATCACATCGGTCGCACGCTTGATGCCGTCGGCGAGGGATTCGCGGCAACCGTACAAATTGTCAAACTTCGATTTTGTGACCGAATCGTTAACGTTGATGGCGGGCACCAGCAGCTTGCCTTGCTCGAACATTTTGTAAAGTCGGTGAACGCCGGTAGTGGTTTCTTCCGAGACGCCGCGCCACTCTTTAGCCAGTTTGTGCCAGCGCTGCGGATCGTCTTTCTGCACTTTCTTCAGCAGATCTTTGATGACCTTCTCTTCGTGGCTCTCTGAAGGCGTATTCACCCAATCGCTGCCGTTTTCAAGTTCATGGCCTTTGTGGATGAGAAGGGTGACATCGCCTCCATCGTCGACGACCAACTGCGGTCCTTTGTCCCCGGGATGACTGATGGCCTGATACGTACACCACCAATAGTCTTCCAGCGATTCGCCTTTCCAGGCGAAGACCGGAACGCCGGCGGCGGCAATCGCGGCTGCCGCGTGATCCTGAGTAGAAAAAATATTGCAGCTTGCCCAACGCACGTCGGCGCCGAGATCCACCAGCGTCTCAATCAACACCGCCGTCTGGATGGTCATGTGCAACGAGCCGGTGATGCGGACGCCGGCGAGCGGCTTCTGCGCGGCGTATTTGCGCCGGATAGACATCAAGCCAGGCATTTCGTGCTCGGCGATGGAAATTTCCTTGCGGCCCCAGTCGGCCAGGGACAGGTCGGCGACCTTATATTCGGCGGCCGTTCGATCGAGAGTGGCTGTACTCATGCAATAAACCTCCAAACTATTATATCGAAGAATCTTGATATGTTGATAAGTAGATCATGCGTCAAGCCCTGAAATGGATGCGCCTGCTGGGCGATGCCACGCGCGTGCGCATCCTTCTGCTGCTCGAATCCGAAGAACTTTCGGTGGCGGAACTGCAGGAAATCCTGGCAAGAGGACAAAGTCAGATCTCTACCCACTTAGCCCAACTGAAGCAGGCAGGCCTACTCGAAGACCGCCGCACGGGCAAACACATATTTTATCGGCTAAAAACGCTGCGCGGTCCGGGAGCGAAAACCATCTCGCAATTGCTGGGTGTATTACGTCAGACCGTAGCGGACATTCCCGAAGCCGAGCACGATCGCGCCGCGCTCAAAATAACGGTGGGCAAACGCCGGGATCGTATGCGGGCGTATTTCGACGCGCTTGCCGGAAAACTAGGCCGCCAATACTTGCCGGGCCGATCCTGGGAAGGCTTGGCGGATGTTTTGTTGCGCCTGATGCCGCCTCTGGTGATTGCCGATCTCGGGGCGGGGGAGGGAACCTTGTCGCAACTGCTCGCGCTGCACGCTAAGCGCGTAATCGCTGTCGATAATTCCGAAAAAATGGTCGAATTCGGCGCGAAATTGGCGCGCACGCAGCGCCTAAAAAATCTCGAGTACCGTTTAGGCGACCTGGAGTCTATTCCCATTGCGGATGCCGAAGTGGATGTGGCGTTCTTCAGCCAGTCGCTGCACCATGCCTTGCACCCGGAGCGTGCCATCGCAGAAGCGTGGCGCATTCTTCGTCCGGGGGGGCGCATTGCAATCCTCGATTTGCTGCGCCATCAATTTGAAGAAGCTCGCGAGCTGTATGCCGACGTGTGGCTGGGTTTTACCGAATATGAGCTGCGCAGTTTCCTGAAGAAGGCCGGGTTTTGTAACATTCATACGGCCATCGTGCATCGGGAGGCGGAGCCGCCTCACTTCGAAACCGTATCGGCGGTGGCGGATTTACCGGCGGCGTAGCCCAACGCGACCACGCAACTGAACATCATCAATACTTCGCTATCGCCTAAGTTGTATTCGAAAATGCCACCGGCCAGAATGCCTATGATCACGGCCACTGTCGCGTGCAGGATAAAAAGCTCTTGCGATAGCGCTCCTCGCAGCCACAGACTGCCGCGAGCGGCGTCCCAAGCGGCCAGTCCTATGAACCACAACACGCAGAGCAGGCCGGGAATGCCGCGCTCGGCGGCATATTGCACATAGATATTGTGCAGGTGACCGTAGTAGCCGATAGGCAGGGGACGGGGAATCTTTGCCGGTACATAGGCATTGAAGTTCCGCGCAATTTCTTCCGGACCGAGCCCGAGCCACGGATGCGCTTTGATCATCTCGATGCCCGTCCAGAACGTCGCGGCGCGATGCCGGTTCGAATCGATATTCGGATCGGGATGCACGATCGAAAGCATGCGCTGGCGCGTGGTGGCCGGAGCAGCCAGAAAAGCTACCGCCACAATCACCGGCGCAAGCAGGGTCATGCGCGGCCTCCAGCACCACACCAGATACAAAATCGCCAGCGCGGCAGCGAGCCAAATACTCCGTGTTCCGTTCAACAAAATTGCGGCCGAGATGACAGCAACGCTGAGATATGCCCAGGCCGGCATTCGGCGATTTGAGAAGAACCATTGCGCCAGAAGCAGTGAAAGAATGCTGAGCTGCAAAGCGCCAAATGTCATCCAGTGGCTCTCGAAGCCGGTGATGCGTTCCCCTACATAGCTTTCATACGTGGCGTGGCGGAATTTCACGACGTATTGGATCAAAGCCCAGACGGCAGATGCTGTCCCCACCGCCGTCCAAGCCGCAATGAGGTAGAACACTTTGGGAAAATGGCGGATAAATACGCTATAGATCAGGGGAATAAACAGGAATACGAAGAATTTACGAATTTGTGCACGGCCCAGCCACGGATCCGGCGATAGCGCATCCGCCAGAATCGTCCAAAAAAACAGCGCGGCCAGCGGCAGCCAAACGCGCGGAAATTGCCATTTCCGATTAACAATCAATAGGAGAATGGCGCCTAAACCTAGAAAAATCTGGCTGGCCGCAATTGAAATGTGGATGAGCGCCGCTGCTACGATCGCCACCGCCAGCAGGATGCGATCCTGCGTGTTCCGGCTGATCGGCATGCAGCGACCAGTATGACAGAATGAAAGGCGAAACCTTCTGTATGCATTTGTATCTGCTGCGCCACGGGATTGCCGCGGAGGCGCGCGCCGGCGAAGGCGACGCCATGCGGGCGCTTACGTCCGAAGGCCGCGGCAAGCTACGCCAAGTGCTCAAGACAATAGCTGAGGCGAAGGTCAAACCGACACTGATCTGCAGCAGCGAATTGAAGCGCGCCATCCAGACGGCCGAAATCGCCAGCAGCGTGCTAGGGTACTCAGGCGAGATCCTGCGGACCAAAGCGCTGGCTCCCGGTGCGGACACTGACCAGGTATGGGAAGAAATCCGCCTGCATCGAGACGAAACGAATTTAATGCTGGTCGGTCATAACCCGCAGTTCGATCAATTGGCTCCTTATCTGCTTGGCGCTCCGCTTCTGCGGGTGGATTTCAAAAAAGGGGCCATAATGCGAATTGATATCGAGAATTTCAGCGCGCGGCCGAAGGGAACACTCTGCTGGTACTTGACTGCTAAACTGTCGTCGAGCCGCGAGTGAAACGATTTTTTCTCTTTCTTTCGTTTGTCCTCGCCAGCACCGGCGAACCGCCCGCCGTTCCTACGCCTCAAGCGCAGCCACCGATTGAATTTCAGTCCCATGGTCTCGACTATCAAGCCTTGACCAAAGAGGGCATCACGGTCATGTTCGCTTCGCTTCCGCCGCACATCAAAAACTTCAGCATCATTCAGGTCACCGTGACCAATGGTTCACCCGTTTCCTGGACCGTCAAGCCGGCCGATTTTTCGTTTGAGCGTCAGGATGGCACGGTGCTGCGCTCCGTCTCGGCCGACGAGGTCGTGGCATCGTTACTCGACAAGGCCGGGAGCAGCGACGTAATCAAGCTCCAACTACTTTATGAAGACAGCATCTACGCGCTATCGAATTTTCGCTCTACAAACGGCTATGAACAGCGGCGCGAGGCGGCCATGGCTATGTTTGTGAACCGGAATTTCAAAGCCGCTGTGGCCGCTTCGGCGATCACGCTGGTCCCAACCAAATTAAAGTCCGGCGACAGCACCGATGGCGCCGTGTTTTTCCGGACGCGCCCCAAGGAGAAATCGCTGGGACCCGGGCGCGTAATTGCACGAGCTTGCGGACAGGTGTTCGCGTTTGAGAATTACGTGCCGTTGAGGGGCCGCTAGTGGAGTTCGTAGATCTCCACTCGCATACCAATGAATCGGACGGCACCTCGGCGCCAGTGGAACTCGTGCAACTGGCTATGCGCGCAAATCTTGCCGCGCTCGCCATTACCGATCACGACACCTTCGCCGGATATGAAAAAGCCCTTCCCTTTGCGCGGCAACACTCTTTCGATTTGATTCGCGGAATCGAGCTCAATTCCCGGCTGTACGTGCCGGATGCGGCCCAGCCGCGCTTCGTTCACGTACTCGGGTATTTTCCATCGAACGAACCCGCCGCGAGTTTTTATTCCTGGCTACAAAGAGAGCGGGAGAGCCGGCGCGAGCGCAATGTGAAATTGATCGAGGCGCTTGCGGAGCGGGGTATCGCGATCACATTGGAAGAAGTGGAGGCGCGCGGAAAAAGCTTGGCCGGACGGCCGCATTTCGCTCGCATCCTGGTGGAGAAAGGCTACGCCAAAAACTTAGACGATGCCTTTAAAAAATATCTCGGTGAGGAAGCGCCCAGCTACGTCGTGCGCGACAGTCATTCGCTCGAGGAGGTCATTCGCATCGTACGCTCCGGCGGCGGGATTCCCGTGATTGCGCATCCCATACGATTGGGTCTTACACCCGAGCAGGAGCGGCAGGTTTTAGCATCGGCAAAGCAGGCGGGCTTGCTCGGGTTGGAAGTCCATCATTCCGAGCATTCGTCGGCCACCCGGGCGCACTATCAGCAATTGGCGAAAGATTTGGAGCTTGCGCCGACCGGCGGCTCGGATTTCCATGGTGACGCCAAGCCCAACGTCCGCCTGGGAGAAGGCGTGGCAGGCAATGTGCGTGCGCCGCGCACATTGGTGGATGGTCTGCGGGCGATTCGGACAATAGATCATGGCTGATGCTTTACCGCGCCTGCGCTTCAACCTGGATTTCATGCCGTCGCCGGATCCGGCTAAGCCTGGTCTCTTTATCCGTGATCCGTACCATTATTCGGACGCCACGCTACTGGTTCCGCCGCCGCTGGTAGCCGCTCTCGAATGTTTCGATGGCCGCCAATCCACCTTGGATTTGCGCTCGGAACTGGTTCGGATCACCGGTGAAATCGATGTCGCCGATCTCGAAAAGCATTTGTTCGATTCACTCGATGAAGCGGGATTTCTCGATAATCCCCGCTACCGCGAGCTGAAATCGAAACGCGAGGGTGAATTTGCGCTCGAAGGGAGGCGTGAAGCGAATTTTGCGGGTTCGGCTTATCCAGCGGATCGGACAAAGCTGGCCGAATTGCTCATGCGGCGCATCGGCTCGGCGCCGGGGAATTCCACCACGCGCGCCATTGCCGCGCCGCACGCCAGTCCGGACGGTGGCTGGGACACGTATCGCGCGGCGTATCGTTGTTTACCTCAGGTGGAAGATGCCGCCGAGACCACGTTCGTCATCCTGGGCACTTCGCATTACGGCGCGCCGGAGCGCTTCGGCCTCACTCGAAAAAATTTCATCACGCCGTACGGAGAGGCGCAGACCAAGGTTCAATTGGTAAACGAGTTGGAACAAGCAGCGCCCCAGTCTGTCCTGATGGAAGACTATTGCCATGCCGTGGAGCATTCCATCGAGTTCCAAGTGGTGTTTCTGCAGCATCTCTATGGACCAGGCGTGCGCATCCTTCCGATATTGTGCGGGCCATTCGTAAAAAGCGTTTACGAAGGCGGCTCGCCGGAGCAGCAGGAAGGCCTAGCGCGATTCTTTGATGCCTTGGCTAACTTGGCGGCGCGCGAAGGGCGGCGGCTCTTTTGGGTTCTAGGAGTGGATATGGCGCATATGGGCCGCCGCTACAACGACCCGATTCGCGCTACTGCAAACATCGGTGAGATGCTGGCAATCGAGCAGCGCGACCACGAAAGGATCGCAAAAATCAACGCCGGAGATGCCGCCGGATATTGGTCGCTCATTCAGGAAGGACACGACGATCTGAAATGGTGCGGCTCGGCGCCGTTCTACACGTTTCTGAAAACGATGCCGGAATGCCGTGGCGAGCTGCTCGACTATCACCAGTGGCAGATCGATCCGCACAGCGTGGTGAGCTTCGGCGCGCTGCGCTTTTACTGCATCTGACCGCCGCCCCACCAATAGCCCGGACGAGTGCGGATCTTCAGCCCAGGCCGGTCCACTTTTACCAGGATGTTGTGAAAGCCCGGTTCCTCCTTATTGTTCGGCGAGTAGCTCAACACGTATTGGCTGTTGAGGTTCTTACCAATGTCCGTAATGGCTTGTTCCAGACCTTTTTGGGTGGCGAAGTTGTACACTGTCCCGCCGGTGAAATAGGTGAACGCTTCGGCAGGCGATTTTTTGAACAAATCGTGAATGGATTGCAGAATCGGCGGGACGGCTGAAAGCAGGTTGCCATTCATTTCCTGTACATTGGAAGTAATGCTGGGGATGCCCGCTCCGCGCAAATTCGGCTGCGCTTCGGGCGGAATGCCGCCGTTGGGGGGCCGCGGATAGTCGGGTTTCTTCATCACCGCCGTTAACACTTTCGAAATATCCACGCAATAGACGATCACGATATGGAATTGCATGTTGCGCACGGTTTCCTGGAGATGCGCCTCGCTTCCTTTGTCGGCATTGCGGCTCATGAGGATGATGACGCGGCGGCGCGCATTATTGCGGTCGCGATCGTGGCGAAGAAGCATGCGATCGGCTTCCACCACGGCATCGATCAGCGCGGCTGTGCTCGAGCCGGAGCGCAGCTTCTGCATGGCATCGTCGATTTTGTTCGGATCGCTGGTGAAATCTTGCAGGAGCTGCATCCGGTGATCGAACGCGAGAATCGCAATATCGCCATTCTCACCGGTGACTAACCCGTGCAGCAAAACACCCGATTTCCGAATGACCGGCAATAGGGGCTCAACATCGGAATTCGCCTGCACCGCAAGCACAACCGAGAGCGGTTGCTGAACGAAATCCGCAACTACTTTTTGCGGCTTGCCGTTGTCCAGAATTTCAAAATCGCTGGCGCTTAGGCCGTTCACATAACCGTGTCCATCCGGATCGAAAACGGTCGTCGGCACGAGAACATTTTCCACAGCCATGCGGATCACGTCTTCCCCGGTAGGGTCCGGTGTAGTAGCCGGTGCCGCTGCCTTGGCGGGAGGCTCCTGCGTTTTTTCGGACGGCTTTCTTGGTTCGGTGTTAAGTTGTCCCGGCTGCGCCGGAGGGCCCGGCGGAAGCTGGCCGGGCGCGAGCTGTGCGAACGCTCCAACCGCCGTCGCAACCAGCAATCCGCCAGCCAATAGTACAGGCATTTGCCTCATATATTTATGATGTTGATTCATCATCCTGAGTTTCGATTACCGGTGGCAAGTCCTGCCGTCCAGCAGGTCGAGGGTATGTGGTATCACCGATTCAATCGCTTGCAGCGAAAACACCGCGCCGCGCGGCGAACCCGGTAAGTTCACGATCAACGTGCGCTTACGCACACCGGACACCGCGCGCGATAGCGCAGAAAATTTCGTCTGCTCGAGCCCTTTGAAACGCATCAGTTCGGCTAAGCCGGGAATTTCGCGATCGAGAACGCGCCGCGTCGCTTCGGGAGTTATATCGCGCAGGGCGACACCCGTGCCGCCGGTAGTCAGAATCAATTGCGCGACACCCGTGTCGGCCCATTCCTTTAACTTTTCGACGATCGCCGCCTCTTCGTCTGACACCAGACCAATGTTCACGACATTCCAACCGAGCTCGCGGCAGCGCTCCGAAACGGCAGGCCCCGAAGCGTCTTCGCGCGTGCCCGCAACGGCTGAATCGCTGATGGTTAGAATCGCCACGCGGACGCTCATGCTTTCGCCTTACGCCGAAAAACACCGGATTTTCCGCCCGTCTTTTCGAGCAAATAGATATCGCGAATTTCGATGCCCTTGTCGATCGCCTTCGTCATGTCGTAGATGGTGAGCGCGGCCACGGATGCGGCGGTCATCGCTTCCATCTCGACACCGGTTTGCGCAGTTGTTGCCGCGGTAGCGGTGATATCAATGCTCCGCGCGCCAATTTCAAACTCCAGATTTACGTGACTCAATGGAATCGGATGGCACAGCGGAATCAGCTCCGAAGTTTTTTTTGCGGCCTGAATGCCGGCAATGCGGGCTACCTGCAGCGCGTCGCCTTTTTTGTTTTGGGGAAGAGCCTGGATGACCTCGGGCGACATTCGCATGCGCGCCCGCGCTGTGGCGGTTCGCTTCGTCGACAGCTTGCCGGAAACGTCAACCATGCTGATATCGCCCGAGGCATTGTAATGCGAAAGTTTATTCACGGCTTCTCCATCACGCGAATCGCATCGCCGGTTTGCCAGCTTTCCCGATCGTGATCAGCGACCAGAAATGCGTTCGCCTTGGCAAGCGCCGGAATATCGCTCGAGCCTTGCCAGGGGATGTGCCGCAATGTTTGTCCATCGGCGCCGAGGCGCGCGGGAAGAAAGCGCGTCAGTCCGAGCTTGTGGCGAAAAGGCGCTTCGAAGCGTGCCGAAAGCAGCGGTAGCAAGGGATCGCTAAGTCCACCCAGCAATTCAAGCGCGGGCCGCCCAAATAGCTGGAAAGTAATTAGCGTCGATCCCGGATTTCCGGGCAAGCCGAAAACTGGTTTATTGTGACCAATGCCGAACGCGGTCGGCTGGCCCGGCTGCACGCGCACACGTTCGAAATGGAAAGTAACGCCCAGTTCGCGCAGCGCTGGCTTTACCAGATCGTATTTCCCGGCAGAGACGCCGCCGCTCGCAATCAACAGGTCGTGCTCCAGTCCCTGCTGGAGTAGCGGCAGCAGAGCTTCTTTCGTATCCGCGGCGACGGGAAGGATTTTCGGAACCCCGCCCGCTCTCCGGACCAGCGCAGCCAGCATGAAGGAATTCGAGTTCCGAATCTGATGCGCCGCGGGACGCTCGTCCAGCGCGACAATTTCATCGCCGGTCGCGAGAATAGCCACCGATGGCAGAGTGAATACGGAAACGGCGGTGCGGCCGGTCATCGCCAGAGCGGCCACGTGGCTGGCGTCCAAGCGCGTGCCCGCCGGGATCAGACGCGATCCTGCCGGCGCCTCTGCCCCACGGCGATTGATGAATTGACCGGGCTCGGCGGCTTGTTCCATACGCACCTGGTCATGATCGATCCGGCTCGTATGCTCAACCATCACGACCGCATCGGCGCATGGAGGCACGGGCGCGCCCGTCATGATTTCGAGCGCATGACCAGCAGCAAGCGGCGCGAGGCTGCGATCGCCGGCGCGCACCTCGCCGGCTATGCGAAGCATTCCGGGAACATCGTTAGAGCGGACCGCGAAGCCATCGCGGAGAGAGCGGTCGAGCGCCGGATAATCGCGATCCGCCAGAACATCTTCCGCGAGAATGCGGCCATCGGCGCGCTCCAGCGGTAATGGCGCCGTTCGGCGCGGCGTGCGCAGCGAGCGCACAGCTTCAATTACGATGGTCCGGGCTTGATCGAACTCGAGGGGCACCCCTCGGATTGTATCGTTCCGGCAAAAGCTGCGCTTAGCGAATATCGCTGCCGTAGCGGATAGAACTGTCGGTGAGCGCGATCTCGACACGCCGATTCTCCCCGCGGGCCGCAGCGCTGGTTCCTGCTACGTGCGGACTCGTCTTGCCGTAGCCTTTGACATGAACAATGGATTCGTCGATTCCGGCATGAATCAAATAGTCCTGTACGGCTTTGGCGCGCCGCTCGGAGAGTTGCTGATTGTATTCTTCCGTGCCCACGTCATCCGTATAGCCGAAGACGGATAGCCCATAGCCTTTCGAGACCAGCAGAATTCCCGCCACGCGGCTCAGCAATTCTTTATTCTTCTGGCTGAGTTCGGCGCTATCGAAATCAAACCGGAACGTGGAATTGGGCAGCACAATCAGCATTCCGTTAGGCGTGCGATGCGTTTCGACAACCCGATTCAGCGCTTCCTGCATGCGATTCAGCTCTTCCTCGCGTTCCCGCCGCATCTGTGACATCTGATCTTGCGCCTGTTTGGCTTGCTCAGCCGCTTGCTGCGCGGCGCTTACGGCCTGTGCGCGATCGACATCGGCCTGCTGCTTCAGTTCCTCGGCCTTTTGCCGCGCCCCGGAAGCAACCTCGGCGCGCGCCGCCGCCTGGTCCGCAGCCTGACTCGCAGCGTTCGCGGCCGACGATTCGCGTTGCGCCGTTTCCTTTGCATCCACCACCTGCCGCCGTAGATCCGCCATCTCGGCGCGCATCGATTCGAAAGTCTGATACAGCTTGAATCCGCCGAATCCGAGCCCGCCGACTACAACAACGCAGCTGAGGATAAGGACGATTCGTTTCATACCTACTTTTATGGTCGCACCAGATCAAACCGGAAGGTGCATTCACGGTTTTCCGGAGTGTGTCGCAATCATCAGCGGAATCGCCGCCACAGCCGCGATGCCGATCAATGCCAGAACCACCATTCCGATGACGGTATCGGTCCGGCTGTTCACATGCCGCCCCATCACGCCTTTATCCATCGCCACACGCAGAAGCGGATAGTAGGTGAATGGCATCACGACCATCCCGAAAATGACGGAGATATTCACCAGTTGCAATGGCCGGAATCCGCTGAGGACCAGCAGCGCGGCCACACCCAGCGCCGAGATCCAGGAAGCCGTAAATACCGGCACGTCGCGCAATTTTTGGTTTTTCCCCCAAGGCCAGTTGTAAAACTGGCAGATGTTATATCCGGCCGACAGCATCGTTTCGACCGCCGCCCCGGTCAGACAGGCAAGTGTTCCGAGCAATACCAGGAGCAGGCCGCGATGGCCGAGCGGCGACGCAATCGCAAGCGTTGCCGTCGTGAGTTGCTCTGGATAAATGCCGCGCGGAAGAAGCACGAGGGCGCCGATCGCCAACAATGCCACTGTCAGCCCGGCGCCGAACACCGACCCCAAACTCGCGACCATGAAGTTCTCCGGCAAATCTTTCGTCTTCCAATCCTCTTCCAGCGCGCCGGACGAGTAGAAATGGACTTCGTATTCCATTAGCATCGCGCTGAAGATACCCACCGCGAAAAACCAGTAGCGTAAACTTTGGGCGCTAGTGCCGCCGGGAGTCCGCGGCAGCAAATTCCATCCAAGCGCTTTCCAATCGGGATGAAGCATCACCGCGGAAAAGCCGGCGACCAACATCAGAAGACCGGCCATACCGAACACTCGCTCGACCCATTGGAAGGGAAGGGCGGCAACG
>Ga0157374_10002667_pt1 | contig 15029 bp, 6 predicted proteins | sample M25metaG_FD_115308 | JGI IMG/M metagenome (GOLD analysis project Ga0157374, IMG submission 115308) | Miscanthus rhizosphere microbial communities from Kellogg Biological Station, Michigan, USA - M2-5 metaG | ecosystem: Host-associated > Plants > Roots > Rhizosphere > Soil | place: USA: Michigan...
TCGGTTGCACCCATTGCGTTTGCTTTTGCGCTTTAGAAAATTGATGCACTTGATGCTCAAAATCCTGAGCATCCTTGGAGTTGGGAGCGTAACAAGTTAATTGCTGAAACGGACTATGCTGACACCAGGCTTTTAAAAAGCTTTCACCAGCAGCCTGTCTTCCCATCAGCTTACTATGGGTGGTGTTAAAGCCTTCAGCCTGGTAATAGAGGGCTGGGTTAATGGCCTTGATTTGAACTGCAGGACTATCCAACATGGGCATGATTTTTTATCCTCCCAGTCATTTTGCTGGAAATGTCATGACTCTGGCCTAAATAAAACTCTGCCAATTGAGGTAAGCAAACTTCAAAACTATAATTTTTAACCATGAGTTCTCGTGCTGCTTCGCATATCGGGCGATACGCAGCGGGTCGATCTAAAATATCCAACATCTGATCCACAAACCCGTCAATATCATTGGGTTTTACCAATAAGCCTGTTTCTCCGTGAAACACAATATCCCGTGTCGGCTCGGAATCTGAAACCAGCGCAATGACGCCAGTTGCCATCGCTTGAAACAAACTCCAGGATAGAGTGAACGGAACTGTCCAGTAGAAATGACAGGCCGATAATCTGAACAGAACAACCAGTGCCGGTTCAGAGATCCAATCCAGGAAGTGAAACCGGTTCAGATCATAAGGAAACCGTTTTAACACATAATCTTTAAAAGTCGGCTCTTGAATGGATATCATTTCTGAGCCGTAATGCGTTCTTGGATTCCCGGCAATCACAAAGTGAACATCTTGTCGAATTAAACTCACCTTGTGCGCCACTTCCATAAAAATATCAAAGCCGCGCATGGCTTCTAAGCCCCGAGAGACATAAGTCACAATGGGTGCATTCACAGGCCAGGTTCGTTTTAACTCACTTTGATTTGTCACTTCATCCGGCTGGTACAGTTCCGTATTGATGCCATCAAATAAAACGGATAGTTTATCTTGATAGGCTTTCGGATAAGTGGATTTTTGAAAGTGGGTGGGAGAGTACCCCATAGTGCAATATTCCAGTTCAACCAGTTGGGTGGCATTCCGTAAAGGAATTCTGATCTGATTGGGTTTAGGGACCGGATACTCAGATCGGTGGTCCGAGTGTTTTCTGTACGGGTCATAAAAGAGTTCAAAAAAGCCGATGCGGGGAATATTGGGGTACTCAACATGCAACAAGCCTAAATTCCCAAATGCCACATGACCAATCAAGACATCGGGCTGAAGTTTGGATTGCTGCAGTGCATTATAAAGCCCATGCATGGAAGCGCATTCCTGCTCAAAATAGCGGGAAAAGAAGTACGGATTGTTCTCATGCCCTGTTTGAACGGATTTATACTGGTAATGCTGAATGCCAGGATGGATTGGTTTGCTGATATATTCGGTGAAAAAGGTAACATCGACATCATATTCTTTCAGCAAGAATTGACTGATGGGTCCAAATTGGGACGGATAATTCTGGTGCAGAAAAACAACTTGCTTTTTCATAATGTCTACCGAACGCTCATGCCTTCATCAAGGTGTTTAATGAGAGGATAGATAAAGAATTCAATAATGCGGCGCTTGCCGGTCTTGACCTCACCGGTGACGCTCAAGCCTGCGGTGAGTTGCCGCCAATGACCGTCCACGAACAACTGCTGTTGCTGGGGCGTAATCTGAATTTTATAGATCGGCCCCTGCTTGGGATCATCCTTGCTATCGGGATCAATGCGATTCACTTGACCTCTGAGCGTCCCGTACTTCTGGAAATCAAAGGTTTCCACCTTAATGGCCACCGGCATCCCGACTTTGACAAAGCCAATGTCTTTATTGGTGACAATGGCCTCGATATTGAGCGGGGCATTCAAGGGAACAATCGACACAATCTTTTGCGCCGAAGTCACCACGCCACCCACGGTATGCACAAACAGCTCATGCACATGCCCGTCTACCGGAGCGACTAAGGTTTGCCGGGCATTTTTAAAGCTGGATTCCTGAATGGTCGCTTTCAGTTGAGTAATCTGCTTTTCTTTATCGGATAACTCATTCAAGGACTTGCTTTCAAAGTCCTCTTTCAGATAGGCCATCTCTTCTTGAGTCTGTTGTTGCTGAAAGCGGAGTTGCTCCAACTCATGGGTCAATTCTTTCAACTTATTTTCACCCGTAATGATATCACTTTGAACTTTGTCATAATCATCCTGGGCGATAATGTCTTTCACCTGCCTGAGCCTGGCTTCTTTTTCCAGATTAATCGCCAAGGTTTCCCGGGTCATCTGGGCTTCCACCAGCTTGGCTTTGCTTTGCTGCTCAATTCCGGCTAAAGCTTTTTCCTTGGCCTGCAACTGCTTTTCCAATGAGGCTAAAGAAGCGGTATACAATCGCCCTTGAGTCCCGGAATCTGCTGCAAAATTTCCATTGCCGGTTGCGGCTTGCAATCGAGCCTGTTCAGCTTGCACATGGCTTAAAGTCTGCTTAGCCGAAGTGAGCTGTGGCGCCGTGGTGGACGGATCAATAATCACTAAGGGTTGACCCTTGTGCACCAAATCCCCTTCTTTGACCAGAATTTCACTGACCACCCCACCACTCAGAGGCTGAATCAGTTTCACCTGACCACTGGGAACCACTTTCCCTCGGGCGGAAACTACCACATCCACCTGGCCAAAAATACTACAAAGGAGAAAAAAGCTGAAGACGGCAACCACCAGCCAGAATGTCATCGGCCCTAAAGGTGAACCCGGATCCTCTTCAATTTCGGCCAGCATGGGGCGAAACTGGTGACTGTCATCCTTAGGTTTAAGCAATGTGAGCGGCATGGGCATCCATCTCCTCTTGCTGGGTAGAGAGCATATGATAATATCCCCGCTTCATCATGAGTTCCGCATGGGTTCCGCTTTCCACGATCCGTCCTTTATCCAAGGCGATAATCACATCGCAATCGCGGACAGTTGAGAGGCGATGAGCAATGATAAACACGGTCCTTCCCTGTTTGATTTTCGCTAGGTTCTGCTGAATAATCCGCTCTGATTCATAATCCAAAGCGGAAGTCGCTTCATCGAAAATCAGAATCCGAGGATTGGTAATTAACGCTCTGGCGATGGCAATGCGCTGCTTTTGTCCTCCGGATAAACTGGAGCCCCGTTCCCCCACCACCGTATCATACCCTTCCTGCATTTCTTTAATAAAATCATGGGCGCCAGCAATTTGCGCGGCCTGAATCACCAGCTCAATCGGGGCATCGGGCCGAGGTAAAGCGATATTTTCGCGAATGGTTCCACTGAAGAGATAGTTTTCTTGCAACACCACCCCAATGTGGTTTCTCAGCCAAACAGGATTCATATGGCGGGTATCCACATCATCAATGTAGATGGCCCCTTCTTGCGGAATATACATCCGCTGAATTAGTTTGGTAATGGTGCTTTTGCCACTGCCGGAACGTCCCACCAAACCCACGCTAGCTCCAGGAGGAATCGATAAATCCAGTTGATTTACAACATTGGGCATATCAATCCCGTAGCGGAAGGAAATATTTTCCAGGCGAACCGAGCCTTGAAGTGAAGGCAATGTAATCGCTTGAGCTGATTGAATTTCCACGGGGTGATTTAAAATATCGCCCAGACGATCTACAGCCAGCAACGTTTGCTGAAACTCATTCCATAACCCAACCAGTCTTAAGATGGGGTTGGTCAATTGATTGGAAAACATCTGAAAGGCGATCAATTGGCCAATGGTCATATGGTGATCAATGACTTGTTTCACCCCAAAGAACAAAATGGCAATGGTCATCGCCCGTTGCAATAAATTGGAACTGGCTTGGGCAAAGTTGCTAAGCTGGTTCAATTTAAAACTGGAGTTCAAATAAGTGGCCAGATAATTTTCCCACTTGCGTTGCATGCTGCCTTCAATGGCCAGAGATTTGACCGTTTGCACCCCCGTGACGGTTTCCACCAGATAGGAATTCGATTGCGCGCCCATTTCAAATTTGGTTTGCAAACGCGCACGAAAAGTGGGCGTGACCGCAACATACAAGATGCCAATTAGCAAAATAAAGCCCAGGACCATGAGGCTCAACTGCCAGTTATACAGCAGCATCATGCCAAAGAACACAATCGAGAAAAAAGTATCCAGAATTAAGGAAACGGATTTGTTGGTGATAAATTCCCGGATGTTATCCAGTTCCCGAATCCGAGCTACAATATTGCCCACTTTGCGGTGCTCAAAATAGACAAAAGGCAGTGCAAAGAGGTGCTTGAATAGTTTAGCGCCCAGTTTGGCATCAATTTTATTGGCGGTATGGGCAAAAATATAATTGCGACTGAGATTTAAGAGATATTCAAAAATCATAATGGCCACAAAGGCTACGCCCAGTATATCCAATGTGCTCATGGCATGGTGAACCACCACTTTATCCAGAATCACTTGTGTAAACAGTGGCGTAACCAACCCAAACAATTGAATAATAAAGGAACCCAGCAGCACTTCTCCAATCACCCGCTTGTAATGCATGATTTCATTGAAGAACCACTGAAAACCAAAACGAATCTGGGCATTGAACACCTTATGTTGCAATACGATCATTTGCCCCTGGCTTTGAGCCAATAATTCCGAATAAGTGAGCTCCACCGTTTGCTTGGCGGAAGATGAAAATACCAAAGCCTTTTGCGCGTCAGGATTAAGCTTTAAAAGCACTTCATACGAGCCATCTGACAAGGTATAAATAGCCGGTAATGGATACTGAGCCAGACGCTTTAAATCCAGGGCTTTGAGTTTGGCTTTAAAGCCCTGCTGCTTGAGCAAACGAACCATTTCAGCCGGGCTGACTTCCGCTTCAGTGAGCCCTGCCTCACGAACAATCGCTCGAATGTCCAGAGAAACCTGATTGAGTTTAGAGACCAGTTCCAGACAAATTAAACCGCTTTGCATCTAGGTTCCTTCCGCTAAAATCTTCAGTTTCTTAATGGCCGCTACCCCTTGAATCATGGACTTTTCCATATCCAATTGCTTTTGGATCCGGGTCATATGCTCTTGAATGGCCTGGGTGGAATCGACCACTTTTTGCTCCGTCAGGCGGTTTAGCATGCTGAGTTTATCCTGAGTTTTATTCAAAATAACTGCCTTGGTCTTGAGTTCGACCCCATACCCGTCAGCTTGCCGGTTCAGCAGTTCGACCTGGTTTTTCAATTGGGCCAGCTTATCCTCTTTTTGAAGCTTGAGTTTCTGTTTTTCCAACTGGGCTTTTTCAATGGCGGTTTGGTTCTTAAAGCCGTCAAAGACCGGCAAACTCATGGACAAGCCAAAGGTGACGGTTCGCTGGGAGAGATTAGCCACTGATTTATCCCAATGGTTGGGATCGAATCCATACAGGTTGTAATAGGAATACCAGGAAACAGTGGGTAAATATTGACGCTTTAAGGAAATGATTTCCGCTTGCTTTTGAGCAATCAACGCATCATATAAACGAGCTTCCGGACTTTGTGTCACCGTAATGGAAATCGGGACTTGGGGGCTATCTTCCAGTACATCTTCTAAATCCGTGGTTTGAGGGTCATACGATTCATGGGTGTAATAAGTCAGGCTTTGTAATTTTTGACTGTATTGATCTTTAGAGACTTGAATATTATCCAGATGTTGAGCCATTTGGATGGCGTCTTCCGCCACCGGCACACTGGAAATATTCCCCGCTTCATGCAACCGACGTTTTAAAAGATATTGCTGTTGAGCCAGTTGAAATAAAGCCTCATACGCTTTTTTGCTTTTATAGCTGATTAAAGCATCTGTGTATAAATCAATCAATTTCACCTGCATATCGCGTTTGGTTTGGAGAAATTCCGAAGCTTTCGCGTTTACCCCGTGTTTGGCCATAACCAGTTTTTGTTTGCGTACCCCAAAATCCAGTAAGGTATGTTGTAAATTCACCCCCACCGAGTTTTGGAAACGGGTCCCAATAGGCAATACAATATTATTCACCGTGGTGACTTGGGATAATTTAGACTGCAGGGATTGCTGATGCTCCGTGTTTAAAGTGCTTCGAATGACCGGGAAATAATCCACCCGCGCGGCTTTAATTCCATTTTTAGCCAATGCGATATCCACTTTGGCGATTTTGAGTTCATACGAGCGATCGGTGGCTTGTTGCAAAACCTGTTCCAGGCTAAGGGTTTCTGAAAAAGCAGGTAAAATTAATAGGCAGAGCGAGCCTAAAAAGCTTAAAACAATGCACAGAGCTAAACCGCAATTGCGATTGGTACTTATATGATGATGCACCACGGCATCCCCTGAGGTAAGGTAAAGCGGAACTTTGAAGAGGGATAATAGCACAGGTTACTTTTATTTTTCAAGTTAATCCTAAACAAATAATCAAACTACTCACCGGATAAATATTCGGATTTGACAGGTGAGGTTAAAGTGGTAACATGAAGCTCAACAAGATTGGGCTACGAATAGGCAAGACTACATAGCAAAGTTAATTGAAGCCCAAAATCCGACTTAACAATAAGTAGTGACCTGCATAGCTGGATTGACATTGTGTATCGCATAACCAAAATAAAGAATAATTGCTATTGGCAATAAGTCCAAGCAGTATATGGGTTCACTTTATGAAGTGTTATAGTCCATAGTTACATTGCTATGAATCAGGGATATATTGGTTCTAGTTGCTAAAAGGACAATTTGAAGGCGAGAGATGCAAGTGATTAAAATGTCAATTTCAAAAAAACTAGCATTATTATTTTAACCGTTGGAGTATTCATGGGTATGACGAAGGCTGTTAGTGAGGCTAAAAAGCCAAATTTTATGGAAGTAGGCTCAATGCATGAAAGAATCTAGTAAGGCTGAGGATTGCTATTCGAATTTTTTGCATTTTTGGGCAATTGTCTTTATGCATTGGGTATCAATGTCCATAGTTTTTTATGTTGCTGGCGCTATGCTTTGTCTGTTTGGTTTAATATCTGGTCAGATTTCCTCTGGGGGATTCCCTGACTGGAATAGCCTATTTTTTCAACGATATCCACAAACGATAATACTTTTTACCTCTCTTGTGATTGGTTATATTCTTTGGCAAGCAAATAAAAATACTTACGCTAAAGAGGGAATTACAAGAATTCCATTTAATACAAATCAAGCAGTTGTTCTTAAATTAGAACTTCCATTTGACAAGGCTTTTGAGCTTTGTGGTTCGTCTATAAAAAAAATATACCCATTGTGTTGGCTGCAAAAGTCTGATGTTGATAAAGGTATTATTCAATATATTGTAAAAAGCAAAAGGATGGATCGAGGTATATTAATTACCTTTACTCTTTTAAAAGAAGAGCTAGGGACACAAATAGTAACACTCTCAAGCAAAGCAAGAGCAGTATTGCCTTTAGTTGATAATGCAATACAAGCGCAGCGTATCAAATCCATCATGGGGTTTATTGAGCAACAACAGCGAAAGGGCTAGAGAATAAGTGAGTCAGGCAAAAGAATTTAAAACTTCCATAATTAAAGATTTTCGCTCGACAATTTTTAGATTCTTTCCTTTTGCTTATGGTATTGGCTTGTTGCTTGTTTTGGCAACTGAACATATAACATTATCAAACATTATTTTTGAACCTTTGTTAATACTTACTCTTCTTTGTTTTCTATATTTTGCTGCCAAAAGGAGAGGTGGCATTTTTAGGGTGCAAATCAGTGAAAACGGATTTGTGATTCATCATGGAAACCCTAAAAGCTTTTCCATTTTTGTTCCTTGGGCATCTGTGAAAATGATAAAAGTACACCGAACATTTCCTAAATACGCTGGGGTTACGAAAATTCATTTGCTATGTGCTAAAGAAGGAATTATAAGTACATGCACAAGCTTTACAATACATTTCCCTAGTGGATTGGTAGATATTGAACTTCCTTCCCCATTATGTGAACCAGAAGAGTTTAAGCACACAGTTTTACAAACTGTTCCGGCAAACAATCCACTTGTTATCTTTATGAGGGAAACCCCTACTTATTCGGGATGGTAAGTTGTATAGATTTTTTGGCTAATAAAAATTGCTAATAAAGTTTTTAAGATAAGGATAATTCACAAATGGCTAGTGCGGCAGGAATTCCCGATCAATGGACTATTATTTATCAAACGAGTGATAGTCAAGTTACCGTTTATGATCCGACGACAGGATCAAATTCGGGCAATGTTACTGGAACTCCTAATACTCATGGTGTGATTGCTGAAAACATTCAATCGAATTTGGTAGCATCTGCCGTTGAGGCTTACCTTGCTCCTCTTATTGCTTCAGACAAAGCTGTTGAAGGTGTTGCACTAACTGAAGGTAAATTACTTAGTTTAAAGATTTTTAATAGTGCCGTGGCAGGCTCTGTTGGAATAACCATTGATTTTGTAACGGGGCTAACCAATGGAGAGTCCCCATTTAAGGCAATTGTAACTGCGGGCACAAATGCAGCAATAGGTTATGAGCTAACTACAGGCGCTGCTATGCTGCTTGCAGTACTGGCGGGTGCCGAAGTCACTGCTGCAGTAGTAGATACTCCTGCTATACTTTTAGGGATTCTTGCAATGGCGGCCTTAAGTTGGGGTGTGTCTTTACTCGATCCTAAAAATAAAAACGCAAACCCTGCCGATTATCTGTGGAACACTCTAGAAAAATCTGGTATGCAGGCTAGTAAATTTTTGGTTGAAAATTTAATTAATGGCAATATAGTTACAACTAATAATTATATCCTTTTTTCCCAGAACCCTACTATTCAAACGCCAAATCCTCTAATAGATGATGCCGGTAAAACTATTATCCAAAAAACATTAAATAGTCGGGGTGCAGATAATGATATTGCGCCTACACCGGATCCGATTGACTACGGTGATACCCAATTAACTGCTCCTGATCTTCCGACTGGACAAGGACCTCTGCCTCAACTTCCATCCGTACCTCAGATTCATAAAATTCATCATCCCAAGCACCATTCCTGGTGGAAGGCTTTAGTAAGCGTGGCAGAGGTCATTGGATGGAGTATTAAGCTGGCGGGGCCATTGGTTATTGATCTAAATAAAAACGGACTGGAAACAGTATCCTTAACGGATTCCAAAGCGCGCTTTGATTTTGACGGCAATGGGTTTGCCAAAAGTACGGCCTGGATCGCTCCCAGTGATGGTTTTCTAGCGGTAGACTGGAATGGGGACGGGAAAATCAATGATATCAACGAACTGTTTGGTGATGGAGAGAGTAACGGTTTTAGTGACCTGCAGCATTATGATTTAAACGGGGATCATGTCATTAACAGCCAGGATCCTATTTTTAGCCAACTGCGCATTTGGCAGGACTTGAATGGCAATGGGGTTACTGATCCGGGTGAGTTAGAAACTTTGAGCAGCTTGGGCATTACTGCAATCAGCTTAAATACGCAGGCTGAAAACTTCTCCTTAAATGGGAATCCCATTGCAGCCAGCGCCAGTGTGCAGAAAACGGATGGTTCCACACTGAAAATCTATGATATTAACCTAGAAACCAATTCCACCTATACCACTTGGGGCGGAACTTATGCGGTGGATCCCACCTTGATTGGATCCCCTTGGTTACACGGGTATGGGACCGTTAAAGACTTATTGCTTCAGGCTACCAGTGACGCCAATCTCAAAGCCTTCCTGCAAACCTTATCCATGCAAAGCAACATGGTTACCGTTTACCAGAGCATGGATGAATTACTAGCCAGATGGTCAGGCGTTGTTACGGGATCAGATGCTTTTTCACCGTTGAGTATTCAACAAAAGCAAAGTATCGTTCAGGCATTTTTTGGTTTGGATGATACGATTTCCTTGTCTGTAGATGATATCAACCAGTCTTACCAGAAACTCATTAATAAGGCATTTACCGATTATTTTGCTCAAACCCTGGTGGGTATGAATATGGGCCTACAGTATGATTTCTCAACAGATCAGCATACTGTTAGTAATACCATATATGACGCTCTGATTGAAAACCTCTCCAATACCCAATCCGGCTTTGCCAGTTTCCTTGTTGCTCAGGCTTATAATACGTTAGGGTTGTTGGATCTGGGTCAGTTATCCGAATCGATTCAATCACATGGGTATGGGGATTTTCTGCTGAATTATTTGAATCAGCAAAACAGCTTTACCGCTCAAAATGCGGATGGTTCCATGACCGGGGATGCCAATGCGAATTTGCTTTATTCCACCAGCACCACGGGTGTGTTGCTCCAGGGCAATGACGGCAATGATGTCCTGGTTTCCACGCCGGGCAATGATACCCTGCAAGGGGGAACGGGCAATGACGCTTACATACTAGACCTGCAATCGGGTAATGACCTGATTAGTGATACGTCTGGTACCGATCAACTGATTCTAGGAGATGGGATCAGTCAAGCTAACTTAATTCTGACTCAAAGCGGGAATGACTTGTTGCTTTCGGTTGGAGGCAACCAAATTGCGGATATTCAGAACTTTTATACCACGGGCACCATTGAGAAAATCTCCTTCATCGATGGCACCAGTTTATCCAGTACTCAAATTCTGGCCATGACCACCACTATTACTGGAACCACCGGTAATGATACTTTAACAGGCAATAATTTTGTTAATTCCATCAGCGGCAGCTCCGGCAATGATACGCTCACCGGGGGCGCTGGGAATGACACCATAGACGGTGGAACCGGGGCGGATTCCATGTCTGGGGGAACCGGGGATGATACGTATGTGGTGGATAATGCCGGGGATGTGGTGGTTGAAAATGCCGGGGAAGGCACCGATACCATCCAAGCCAGCGTTTCATACACGCTGGGGAGCAATGTGGAGAATATCACGCTCACTGGTTCATCCAATTTGAGCGCAACCGGCAACACTCAAGATAACATTCTCACTTCCAATACTGGCGTGGACACCTTAACGGGCGGCTTGGGCAATGATACCTACATTTTGAATAACGTCACTGACACCATCAATGAGAACGCAGGGGAAGGGACCGATACCATCCAGATTGCCGCGTCTTATTCCTTGGGATCTAATCTGGAAAACTTAACCCTGACTGGGGGGTATGCCCTATATACCGGAACCGGGAACGCTTTGGATAATGTGATCACCGGGAATGCGGCACCGGATACCTTAATCGGTGGCTTGGGGAATGACACCTATGTGATTTCCAATTCAGGCACCGTGATTACGGAAAATGCGAACGAAGGCACCGATACCGTTCTCAGCAGCGTTTCCTACTCATTGGGAGCGAATGTTGAAAATTTAACCTTAACTGGAACCAAGGAACTCACGGCGACTGGAAACGCTTTGGATAACGTGATTACCAGCAATAACGCAGCCAGTAACCTCTTAGGCGGTCAAGGGAATGACACCTATGTGGTGTCTAATCCCAACACCTTGATTACCGAAAACACCGGGGAAGGTACCGATACGGTTCAATCCAGCGTAAGTTATTCCTTGTCGGCGAACGTGGAAAATCTGACGCTTACTGGAACGGATAACCTCAGCGGCACCGGGAATGCGTCTAATAATACCCTCACGGGTAATAGCGGCGATAATACCCTAGATGGGGGAACTGGGGCCGATACACTGGTTGGTGGCTTGGGCAATGACATGTATCTGGTGGATAACACCGGGGATACAGTCACTGAAAATGCCGGAGAAGGCACCGATACCGTTTTAGCCAGTGTCTCTTATTCCTTAAACGCCAATGTGGAAAATTTAACACTCACGGGTTCCAGTGCGCTATTGGGAACTGGCAACACGCAAGATAACATTCTCACCGATAACGGGGCTATTGATACCCTGGTTGGTGGTTTGGGGAATGATACCTATGTGGTATCCAATACGGCCACCCAGATTACTGAAAACAATAATGAAGGTACCGATACCGTTCAAAGCAGTGTTTCCTATAGCCTGGGGAATAACCTGGAAAACCTGATCCTAACTGGTGCCTTTGCACTAACAGGAACCGGTAACATTCAAGACAACGTTCTCACTGGAAACACGGCAGCTGACACGTTAATCGGTGCTCTGGGCAATGATACCTATATCATCCAAAACAGCGGCACAACCATTACGGAAAATGCCAATGAAGGCACCGATACGGTACAAAGTTCGGTTTCTTACAACTTAGCAGCCAACCTGGAAAACTTGATCTTAACTGGCACAGCACCCATTACTGGAACCGGTAATGTGCTAGCTAACCAAATCACCGGAAACAGCGGGGATAATACCTTAGACGGTGGCGCTGGGGCGGATACCTTAATCGGTGGCCAAGGTAATGATACCTATATCGTGGATAATGCTAACGATGTGGTCATTGAAAATGCCAGTGAAGGGGTAGATACGGTTCAATCCAGCGTTTCTTACACCTTGGCTAATTTCGTAGAGAATTTAACCTTAACCGGCTCCAGTGCGATTAATGGCACGGGTACTTCCTATGACAATTATTTGACCGGTAACAGTGGGGTCAATATCCTCCAAGGCTTTGCTGGCAATGACACATTAGACGGTGGCGCTGGGGCGGATACCCTGATGGGCGGGATTGGAGATGACACTTACATTGTTAATAATACTGCAGATGTGGTGGTCGAGAATCTGGGGGAAGGCACGGATACGGTTCAATCCAGCATTAATTACAACTTGGGCGCCAATGTCGAAAATTTAACCCTAACCGGTAGTTCGGCCTTAAGCGGAAGCGGTAACTCGCTAGATAACATCCTTACTGGCAACAGCGCCATTGATTCTTTGATTGGTGGGACCGGGAATGATACGTATGTGCTGCAAAACGCCAGTACTTCGATTACCGAAAATGCCAATGAAGGGACTGATACCGTTCAGATTGCAGCTTCTTATTCTTTGGGTGCCAATTTAGAAAATCTCACCTTAACCGGGACTACGGCATTCAGCGGAACGGGGAACACGGCAGATAATGTGATCACCGCCAATAACGCGGCGGATACGTTAACGGGCGGCCAGGGGAATGACACGTATGTAATTTCCAATTCTAATACGCTCATTAATGAAAATGCGGGAGAGGGCACGGATTCTGTCATTAGCAGTGCTTCTTATTCTTTATCCGCCAATGTGGAAAATCTGACCTTCACGGGAACGGATAATCTGAATGGAACTGGAAACGATCTGAATAACCTGATCACGGGCAATAGTGGCGATAATACTCTAGACGGCGGAGCGGGTGCGGATACGCTTACCGGGGGGCAGGGGAATGATATCTACATCGTGGATAATGCCGGGGATCAAATTATTGAAAACGCTGGGGAAGGCATTGATACGGTTCAATCCAGTGTTACGTATACCTTAAGTGCTTATTTGGAAAACCTGGTATTAACCGGGACCAGTACCATTAATGGTACGGGAAACAGTTATGACAATATCCTGTCGGGGAATAGTGCCAATAATGTTCTAACTGGTGGTGACGGGAATGACACCATTGACGGGGGGCTTGGTTCAGACACGTTGATTGGCGGAACCGGGAATGATACCTACCTGGTGGATAACCCCGGGGATGTGATCATTGAAAACGCCAATGAAGGCATTGATTCCGTTCAGGCCAATACGGATTATACGTTATCGGCCAACGTAGAAAATTTAGCATTGAGCAATGGGGCTTCTGTGATCGGGGTGGGGAATACCCTGGATAACTGGCTCATTGGCAACAGTAATAACAACACCTTAACCGGCTTAGACGGCAATGACACGCTGGACGGTGGCGCTGGAGCCGATACGCTCATTGGCGGGACCGGCAATGACACCTACATTGTGGATAACACCGCAGATGTGATCATTGAAAATGCCAATGAAGGCATTGATTCGGTGCAAAGTAGCGTTTCCTATACCTTGGGCAGCAACATTGAAAATCTCACTTTAACGGGGCTTTCAGCCATTAATGCCACAGGAAATAACCTGAATAATGATCTGATTGGCAACGGCAGTAATAACACGCTCACTGGCAATGCTGGCAATGATACGTTAGATGGGGGTGCTGGCGCTGACACCTTAATTGGCGGAATTGGGGATGATACCTACATTGTGGATAATGTGGGCGATGTCGTGACTGAAAATTCAGGGGAAGGCACTGATACCATTTTGGCCAGTGTGTCTTATTCCTTAAGTGCTAATGTGGAAAATCTGACCTTAACCGGCACCCAGGATCTGAATGCCACTGGAAACAGTGCTAATAATATTTTGATTGGCAATAGCGGTAACAATATTTTAAATGGCTCTTCGGGCCAGGACACCATGATCGGTGGCCTTGGGGATGATACCTATTTTGTGGATCAGGCGGGCGATGTCATCATTGAAAACGCCAATGAAGGGACTGATACGGTTCAGTCTTACATTAGCTACACATTGGGGAATAATCTAGAAAACCTGACGCTGGTTTCCTGGAGCGGGGCACTGAATGCTACGGGGAACGCGCTGAACAACGATTTAATTGGGGATACCGCCAATAACGTGCTTACTGGTTATGCAGGCGATGACACCCTGGATGGCAGTTATGGGGCTGACACCATGATTGGTGGCTTGGGCAACGATACTTACGTGGTTGATAACTCTGGGGATGTAGTGACCGAAAACGCGGAGGAAGGCACCGATACGGTTCAAGCGAGCATCTCTTATTCCTTAACCGCCAATGTGGAAAATCTAACATTAACGGGCTCCAGTAATCTGGTGGGTACCGGCAACACCCTGGATAACGTGTTAACCGGCAACCTGGGCAATAGTACCTTGATTGGCGGTTTAGGCAATGACACGTACATTTTGCAAAACACCACCACTCAGATTAACGAAAATGCTGGAGAAGGGACCGATACGGTTCAAATTGATGCCAATTACACCTTGGGTGCCAATCTTGAAAATCTGACCCTCACCGGTTTTGATGACGTGAGTGGCACCGGGAACATCCAGTCTAACCTGCTCACTGGAAACAGTGGAAACAACACACTAGATGGTGGTGTGGGTGCCGATACCCTGGTAGGTGGCTTGGGGGATGATACCTATATCGTGGATAACGTCGGCGATAGCATTACGGAAAA
>Ga0157374_10002670_pt1 | contig 15017 bp, 13 predicted proteins | sample M25metaG_FD_115308 | JGI IMG/M metagenome (GOLD analysis project Ga0157374, IMG submission 115308) | Miscanthus rhizosphere microbial communities from Kellogg Biological Station, Michigan, USA - M2-5 metaG | ecosystem: Host-associated > Plants > Roots > Rhizosphere > Soil | place: USA: Michigan...
TACCGCTATCCGAAACCGTGCTGGCTGTTGCAAGTTACCTGATCTTTAAGACGGGTGCCTGGAAGAAGGTCAAGGTCTGACAATTTGCATTCTGCACATATTAATGGTTAAATATTTTCCTAATTGTTAATATGTGCAGAATTGCAAAACACAGACGGGAACTGGTTGTAGTATCTTTAATATACATCCCCGCCCAACCATTTCCCTATGAGCAAACTTATTTTAATTGATGACGACCCTATTTACCAAAAGATATCCCAGATCATGGTAAAAGAGTACGGTCATGTCGACGAGGTAGTCACCAGTAATGACGGGCAGGCCACTTTGGACTACCTGATCGAAAACAGGGAAAATACCGAAAAGCTTCCGGACTATATTTTTCTCGACTTGAATATGCCGAAGTTCAATGGCTGGGATTTTCTTAACGGTTATAGGAAAATATACCAATCATTGAAGAAAGTCATTAAGGTGTACATTGTTTCATCGTCTGTAAACCCGGACGATATCAAACGATCGCAGCATTATTCCTTTGTCAGCAAATTTCTGAACAAGCCACTCAACCGCGATTTTCTTCACGAAATGCTGGCTTGAAGTACTATTTTAAATAATTAGTTGACTTTGTCAACTAATTATCGTTGATTTGATTTATGCGATCAAATCCCATACCTCTTATCCGCTCGTTCAATCGTTTTTACACGGATGTCATTGGCCTGTTGGACAGGCATTTGCTGGATACGCCGTACTCGCTTGCTGAAGCTCGTGTCATCTACGAAATATATCATAACCAGGGAATACAAGCGTCGGGCATTATGGAGCTGATGCACATTGACAAAAGCTACCTGAGCAGGTTGCTGCAGAAACTTGAAAACGAGAAAGTGATTACCCGCCGCCGGTCAGGCACAGACGCACGGTCTGTTACCATCTCACTCACACAGAAAGGCCTGGAAGAATTTGATAAGCTCAACACGTCATCCGATGAACAGATCAAAGGATTAATAGCGCCGTTGACCGAAGACCAGGCAAAAGGGTTAATAGCCGATATGCAGTCGATAAAAAACAAGCTTGGCGTACTGGAGAAAATAGCTTCGGATGACATCGCCATCCGCACCACCCTGCAACCCGGCGACCTGGGTTATGTAGCTTACCTGCACGGGAAGCTTTATGCGGAGGAATGCGGCTATGGGCCAAATTTTGAAGCCTATGTACTGGAAAGCATCGGCGAATTCGAGCACCAATACGACCCCGCAAAAGACCGCGTATGGGTATGCGAACATGCTGGCAGGATCATTGGCTTCCTGGCCGGCGTTCACCGCGGCGACTGTGTGCAACTGCGGTATTTTATCTTTTTGCCCGAATACCGTGGCATAGGCTTAGGCAAAAAACTGATGGACAGCTTCATGGCTTACATGCAGGAGCAATCCATCACCAAAGCCTACCTGTGGACCAGCAACGAACAGCATACCGCCATTGCTCTATATGCACGCTATGGCTTTAAACTGGCCGAAGAAAAGCCATCAACAGCATTTGACAAGCCGCTTACCGAGCAGCGTTATGAACTTCAGCAATAGCGCAAAAACCGGCCAGTGCTGAGAACATATTTTCGCCCCGTTTGTAGCATAGTCAGAGCCGGTCCCTTCCGCATTTTTTGCTGAACCTTCCTTAGGCTATCTGCATTTCTTTAAGTTATTCGCCATGAGTAAAGCAACCAAACATTACAAGTTCGTTAACAACGAAACCGGGAACGTTATTTATTTCCTATCTGTTCCGGCCGACAGCGCACATCAGAAGGAAACATTGGAAAATACCAAGCACAAGCTGGCCATGGATAACGGTATTTATATTGAAAACGTCTATTATATCGACGTGCCGGAAAATGAATCTGTTAAGAAATGAACCTTATGCGCTGTTTTTCCGTTATGAACAAATAATCAAACAGTTTTTTGATTTAGATGGTTAACAAAGGCGAAATCATACTGTTGATTGTAATCTAACAACCCCCATATATGCGTATTGCGATAGAACGCCATCCTGTAAAAGTAAATCCCGATTCCAAGAGAGTTATAGCCCGCTTCTTTTTCAATGGCCAGCAAAGGGCGGTCGATGTTATTAAAAGAGTCGTTGATCTATCCGAAGACGAGGTTTTTCAAATTGTGTCCCCTTTATTGCAGGAGTTTTCGCAAAGGCACAGGAACATTACGCGGATACTATACAAGCACTGCAATAAAGTAAAATCGATCATACAATCGGAAGGCATAGATTTTGACGACCTGAGCCATTGGCGCAAGCTGCTTTTAGGATCGTATTTCACACACGAGTATTCCATTGAATCCGCCGCTTTTTTCAATCCCTCGATAGTCGAAGACCCTGACCAGACAGGCTTGCAGGAAGGACAGCGAAGATTGATCATTAGCTTCCGCGCAGTAGGCGAGGGGCATATCTCATCAATTGCTTTTAGAAGAGCTATCGTCAATACGGATAACAGCATTAACGTATTGCCGGTAGGAAATTACGTGGATGAGGCTGAAGTGATGCGGGATACGATGTACGAAAAGAAGCTGTTCTTCGAAAAGATAGTAACCGCCCGTATAGATAAAACATTGATCAAGGAGCTTAAAACTAAAATACAGGATAAGTTTGACTATGACACTCTGCTGCGTGTCATATTGCAAATGCAGCAGGGCCAGCATAGCGATAAGAAAAAAACAGAGCTTGAAAAAGTGCTTTGGCTGTCGGAGTCCTATAACAACATCAGCTTCTCATTAGATACCGATATTTCTGACCGGGTGATCTTCCCGATGTCGGAGCTCGAAAGGCGCGGTATCGAAGACGCGCGCTTCACAAGATTTGTCAATACCGATGGTTCAGTCGTTTATTACGCTACTTACACCGCGTTCGATGGCGCGCTGATCATGCCTAAATTACTGCAGACCAATGATTTTTATAATTTCAGGATAAGGCCGCTGCATGGCATCGGCGCGACCAATAAAGGGCTGGCGCTATTTCCGCGGAAAATAAATGGTAATTACATGATGCTGTCGCGGATAGATGGTTGCAACAACTATATCATGCATTCAAACAACATCAATATTTGGGAAAATCCCACCCTATTGCAGCAGCCTTTACGTCCGTGGGAGTTTGTGCAGATCGGCAATTGCGGAGCGCCGATAGAGACCGACCACGGCTGGCTGGTGATCACCCACGGTGTAGGCCCGATGCGTAAATATGTGCTTGGCGCAAGCCTGTTAAAGCTGGATGAGCCTTCCGTGGAGATCGGCAGGTTGAAAGAACCGTTGCTTTCCCCCAACCAGGACGAACGAGAAGGTTATGTACCAAACGTGGTTTATTCCTGTGGAGGCATTGTTAACAATGGCAAATTGATCCTGGCTTATGGGCTTTCAGACTACGCGTCCTCGTTCATGTCTGTCGACCTGAATTCCTTACTTGACAAAATAATAGCCGATTCAGGCTCCTGAACTACTCAGCAAGCGATGGTTCCGGCTCATCTTCGTAAATGTGTTCCGGATTATCTTTAAATGCCTGCAAAACTGCCAGGTGCGATATCAGGTAAGCTAAAGTACTCTCGGCCCCCTGGTTCAGGTTAAGGCCGTTGGGATGCAGGCCGTCGCAGCAGCCTTTGGTCTCACTGTCGTATAAAGCCACGCAAAGTGAATTCTCACCCAGGAACCACGAGTAAACCGTGAACATTTTCTTCAAATATTGCGGGTCGCGGGTCATGCTATGTGCCTGTTGGTACATCAATACCATAGCCATCACGTCAATTGCCTGCTGATCATAACATGGCAGCTTGCCATCGCGCGAATACCAGCCTTCGTTCCCTACCGGGTTAAAGTAACGAGGTCCAAGAGTAACACTGTCCAGGAATTCCATCGATTCAAAGGCAATACGCCTCACTTCTTCATTACGTGTTATTTCAGCTGAATGGAGCAGTGCCAATGGCAGTATCGCGTTATCGTAGGTCAGGTAATCCTCAAACCAACGCCAGGACTTACCGTGCGAAACACGGTACGCATTCACTAATGTTTCTGTAAGATAATCTAACGAAGTTTGCACCGCGTGCTCGCATGGGTGTGTTTTTAAGTAATAAGCGATACCTATTATGGTATTGGCAACGCCACGCAAATGGGTCAGGTTCCTGAAATTGGGTAATGCCTTATGAAACAATTCTTCTCCGAATTTCCCGTAAGCATTATTTGAAGCGTTATGCGCCAAATAACCAAGCGCCCAGATGGCACGTCCGAATGCATCTTCCGAACCGATTTTATCCAGGAATTCATTCTTGTAACTCAAAAAATTTCTAAAATAGCCGCCTTCATTTTGCATGAACATCAAAAAGCTCATGTATGATGGGATCAGTTCCGCAGCTCCATCATAACCAAGCTGGTTTGCCATCAGCGCCATCATCAGCGCGCGGGCATTATCATCTGTACAATAGCCTTCCTTCCAGTTGGGTATGCCGAATTTAGCATGCTGGATAATGCCGGTATTGTTGGTTAAAAGCTTTACATAATCCAGGCTGAACTCCGGCATAACTTCCGGATCAACGATACGACGTAGTATTTGCTCGCCCAGGTCAGGGTTGTCAATGGCATCCCGGATGATCTTGATATAATTTTTACCGACAACAGGCCAGCGGAGATTACGCCCGTAGGAATAGGCATTATCCCTTATCGCCTGCAGTTGATCGGCATCACCAAGTAATTCACTAACAATATTTGCCAGCTGTTCTTCATGCTTAAAATCAAAAAGGCGGCCTCGTCCTTCAGCCAGCAATTCTTTAGCATGCCAATAGGGGGTGGCAACCACTGCGGCACCCGCGCCGATAGCATAAGCCAATGTGCCGCTGGTTATTTGTGCCTCGTTCAAATAAGGTGAAACATAGATGTCAGCAGCGGTTAGATAGTTGAACAACTCGTTTTCGGTGACGTATTTATTTACAAGGAGAAGGTTTTCGCTCACATTCAGCTTTTCGGCCAATTGAATAAGGTGCTCACGATACTCTTCTCCCGAATTTTTAATGACACCCGGGTGCGTGCTGCCTAATATGACGTACAAAACATCGGGGTGTTCTTCCACAATTTTCGGAAGTGCTCTTATTACGGTCTCCAGCCCTTTGTTCCGATTGATCAGGCCGAAGGTCAGCAGTATCTTCCGGCCTTTGAACCAGGTTTCTGAAGCTAAAGGATTATCTATTCCGCGTTCCAGGTCAGGCGCGCCGTGTTCTATAAAATTTATTTTTTCAAGCGGTATGTCGTAAATAGTATTAAGCATATTAACCGCCAGCCTGCCCATCACAATAACTCTGTCCGAACGTTTGGCTAGGTTTTGAAGTATAACTTTTTGCTGATACGATGGCCTTTCCAGTACAGTGTGGAAAATTGATATCAGCGGCTTTTCTAATCGGTTAACCAGTGAGGTAAGGTAAACGCCATTGTCACCACCATAAATACCATACTCATGTTGTAATACACAGGCATCGGTATCGCTTAAGTTGATGAAGTCGGCTGCCTCATGATAGTCTTCTATCACACCCTGTCTGATGACGAATTTTACCTCGTCGGGATAAACATACTGATCCACGCTATCCTCACTCAACGCAACGACGGTAGCTTGCGCGCCGGCATCACCTGAAAGATTAATATTGATGGCATTTAATAAACTTTTATTGAATGTCGCCAGTCCGCATTCTCTCGGCGGATAGGTGGATATATATGTTAACCTCATTTAAGAACTAATTTATTTAGTTAACATATAGTTTAACATTAAGTTTGGCGACTGTAACAAAAAAGCCCTTTCTTGCCATAAGAAAGGGCTTTTTGTAATGATATATTTACTTTTAAGTGCTCCCGACGAGATTCGAACTCATATCGATGGTACCGGAAACCATAATTCTATCCATTGAACTACGGAAGCATTTATAATGCAAATATATTATTAAGATTCAAGAACCAAGAGCCAGGAATCAAGAGCCGAGACCTTTTCTTGATTCTTGACTCTTGACTCTTGATTCTTGGCTCTAAAACCTACACATTAAATCTGAAGTGCATGATATCGCCATCCTGCACAATATAAGTTTTGCCTTCGACGCCTAATTTGCCAGCATCTTTAATCGCGGCTTCCGAACCATTATATTTAACAAACTCATCGTATTTGATCACTTCGGCGCGGATAAAGCCCTTTTCAAAATCGGTATGGATAACACCTGCTGCCTGCGGTGCGGTAAAACCTTTGGTAATGGTCCAGGCGCGTACTTCTTGTACGCCAGCCGTAAAGTAGGTTGCCAGGTTGAGTAATTTATAGGCGGCTTTGATCAGTTTATTGACGCCTGACTCGGCAAGACCCAGGTCATCCAAAAACATTTGGCGTTCTTCATAAGAATCAAGCTGCGCAATTTCTGATTCGATTTGAGCTGAAATGATCAGCACCTCGGCATTTTCATCTTTAACGGCAGCTTTCACCTTTTCTACATAAGCGTTGCCGTTGTTAACCGATGCTTCATCCACGTTACAAACGTATAGTACCGGTTTTGCGGTTAGCAGCCAGATGTCAGCTATATATTCTTTATCCTCTTCGGCAACAGCAGCCGTACGTGCAGATTTGCCCTCCAGTAAGTGATTTTTATAAACGGTCAATACGTCAAAGGCCTTTTTAGCTTCCTTATCACCACCGGTTTTGGCCATCTTTTCGATCTTACTGATCTTCTTTTCTATCGAATCCAGGTCCTTCAGCTGCAATTCGGTATCGATGATCTCTTTGTCGCGGATCGGGTCAACCGAACCATCAACGTGGATCACGTTATCATTATCAAAACAGCGCAGTACATGGATGATGGCATTGGTTGCGCGGATATTCGCTAAAAACTGGTTGCCCAAACCCTCGCCTTTGCTGGCGCCTTTGACCAGGCCGGCAATATCCACGATCTCGATAGTATTCGGAACGATGCTTTTCGGCTCGACGATCTCGACCAGTTTGGTCAGCCGTTCGTCCGGCACCGTGATCACACCCACATTCGGCTCAATAGTGCAGAACGGAAAATTCGCCGCCTGTGCCCTGGCATTCGATAAGCAATTGAAAAGTGTCGATTTGCCCACATTCGGCAAGCCAACGATACCACATTGAAGTCCCATATTTCTTAGAGTCAAGAATCAAGAGCCAAGAATCAAGATTTTTTGAGTAAGCTATAGGAAGTCTCGACTCTTGGTTCTTGTCTCTTGGTTCTGTTTCGCGGCGCAAAGATAAAAGAAAAAACGCGCCTTGCATTTTTGAAAAAATAAACGATTTTTGCCGACATTACTCCAGGCAATTAATTTTATCACCAATGTAAATAAGAGGGCTTTTTATGGAAGAAATGGTTGAACAGGCAGAACTGTTACTGGAGCAGGAAGATCATGAACAGCTCCGGGAATATTTAAACAACCTGAACATATCAGACGTCGAAGTGCTGATAGGTGAGCTTCCGGAACAAGGGCCCTTATTTATTGAATTGCTTTCCATCAACCGTTCGGTGAACGTGTTCCGTATCCTGGACTTCCCGACGCAAGAAAGAATACTGCAAAAACTTGCCGGCCCTAAGATAACGGAGATCATTAAAGAGCTGCCGCCGGATGACCGCACATCGCTTTTCAGCGAAATGCATGCCGATACGGTAAGGGTATTGATCAACCAGCTTCCGCCCGAAGAACGCAAGGAAGCTTTAAGCCTGTTAGGATACAACGAGGATAGTGTTGGCAGGCTGATGACGCCTGATTACATTACCATCAAAAAAACCTGGAACGTCGAGCGTACCCTGCAACATATCCGTAAATACGGGAAAGATTCAGAAACCATAGATGTATTATACGTGATCGACAGCGGCGGCAAGCTGCTGGACGATATCCGGATACGCGAAATACTGCTTGCCGACCCGCAAACCCGCATCAGCGATTTGATGGACAGCCGCATGATATCGCTGCATGCGAACGATCCGCAGGAAGGAGTGATCAACGTATTCAGGATGAATAACCGGGTAGCTTTACCCGTTACCGATGACAATGATATCCTGCTCGGTATAGTTACGGTAGACGATATCCTGTGGATAGCCAACGAGGAATATACCGAAGACATCCAAAAGATAGGTGGTACCGAGGCGCTGGACGAACCGTATTTGGAGATCAACCTGTTCAGGCTGCTTAAAAAGCGGGTGGGATGGCTCATTATCCTGTTCCTTAGCGAAATGCTTACCTCTACTGCCATGCAGTATTTTAACGATGAAATAGCTATCGTGATCCAGCTTACCTTTTTTGTTCCGTTAATCATGTCAAGTGGGGGTAACAGCGGTTCGCAGGCGTCAACATTGATCATACAAGCAATGGCGTTAGGTGAGGTTACGCTTGCTGATTGGTGGCGCGTAATGCGGCGCGAGATACTCTCGGGCTTAATGCTCGGTGCTATATTAGGTGTGATAGGTTTTTGCCGTATCAGTATTTGGGCTCATTTCAGCGACATTTATGGTCCGCATTCTATGCTGATCGCTCTTACTGTCGGCATCGCGCTGGTCGGCATAGTGCTTTGGGGTTCATTAGCCGGCTCCATGCTGCCGCTTTTGCTGAAAAAACTTGGCGCCGACCCGGCAACCTCATCAGCTCCGTTTGTGGCTACGCTTGTAGACGTTACCGGGCTTACTATCTATTTTTCTATTGCTTTACTGGTAATGAGCGGTGTTTTTCACCATGCACACGCGGCATTAGCACACTGACATAAAATAAAAAGCCCCGCTTTTCGGCAGGGCTTTGCTTTTATATTAGCTTAGTTTAGTTTTTAAATCTCAAAGGAGAAATCGTCTTCGGCTGTTTTGGCTACTACTTCAGTGGCCTCAGTCATCTCATAGCGTTTCTCAACTACTTCCTGGTTCGACTTGATGTAGTCAACAGTATCTTTCAGGCCTTCAGCAAACTTTTCGAAATCCTCCTTGTAAAGGAATATCTTGTGTTTGATGAAAACGCCATCTTCCAAACGCTTCTTGCTTTCGGTTATGGTAATGTAGTAATCGTTTGATCGTGTCGCCTTTACATCAAAAAAATAAGTCCGCTTCCCAGCTCTCACCTTTTTCGAAAAAACCTCTTCACGTTCTCTGTTGTCGAAATCACCCATGTTAAGTAATTGTAATTAGTTTATGGGCATAAATATAAATAAATTTTCAAAGTACAACTATGAAAATGAATATTGTTGTATTTTTTTCAAACAATAGGAGATATTTTTTAGGTATTAGTTAATAATCAGGCGTTTTCCTCTTCTTCCAGAAGCTGTTTTTCATATAGCTCAAAGTACACCCCACGCGCTTCCATAAGCTGGTCATGGGTACCGTTCTCCACAATTTCGCCATTATCCAGCACCAATATTTTATCGGCGTTCTTAATGGTCGAGATCCGGTGCGCGATGATCAAACTGGTTTTACCCTGCATAATACCGCCCAGGTTGCTTAATATTTCTTCCTCAGTTTTGGTGTCAACAGCAGAAAGGCAGTCGTCAAAGATCAATATCTGCGGATGCTTTACGATTGCACGGGCGATGGACACACGTTGCTTCTGCCCGCCGGATAAGGTGACACCGCGTTCACCTATCAGCGTTTCAAAACCTTTTTCAAGCTCCTTTATATTATTGTAAACCGCGGCATCCTTTGCTGCCTGTTCTATTTTCGCCATATCCGGCACATCGGCGCTAAAAGCAATGTTATTAGCGATAGTATCCGAAAACAGGAACACTTCCTGCGGAACAAAGCCAACCTGCGAACGATAATCTGCAAGGTTTAGCTTTTGAACCGCAATACCATCGATCGCGATGTCGCCGCCGGTACAATCATACATCCGCATGATCAGGTTGGCGATAGTAGATTTTCCCGAACCGGTGCGCCCGATGATCGCGATCATTTGCCCGGGTTCGGCAGTAAATGAAACATTCTTCAACGCCTCGATACCGGTGTCAGGATAAGTGAACGATACATTATTGAAATCGATGCGACCGCCAACAGTATGCAAAGGAGCGATCGGCGATTTGATCTCAGGTTCTTCATGTAGAAACTCGTTGATCCTTTTTTGCGATGCAGCCGCACGCTGTATCAGCGAGGTAACCCAGCCCAGCGCCATTACCGGGAAGGTGAGCATATTGAGGTAGACGATGAACTCTGCAATGTTTCCGGGCGTGATGTTCCCCTTCATTACCTCCACGCCACCGAAATACATCACGATCACGTTGCTCAAGCCAACCAATAGAAGCACCAACGGGTAAAAAAGCGCCTGCACCTTAACCAACCCCATGGAATGGGTTTTATAGGTCTCGCTTTCGTCGGCAAAACTATTCTTTACAAAATCCTCCCTGACATAGGATTTGATAACCCGGATACCCGACAGGTTTTCCTGTACGAAACTTGATAATGCCGACAGGCGTTGCTGAATCTTTTCGCTGCGAAAGTTGATGATGTTATTGACGTAAAATATCGTCAGGGCGAGAATGGGCAACGGTAATATGGAAACTATCGTCAGTTTCAAATTCACCGTCAGCATAAAGCAGATAGCGATCATGAAAAGGGTGACCGTATTAATGGTATACATAATGCCCGGCCCCAGGTACATGCGCACGCGGCTTACATCCTCGGTGGCGCGGTTCATCAGGTCGCCGGTATTGTGACGGCGGTAAAAGGCGAGCGATAATAATTGATAATGTGCATAAAGCTCGTTCTTCATATCATACTCGATATGCCGAGACATCAGGATGATGGTTTGCCGCATAAAGAACAGGAATACACCACGAATAAGGTAAAGGGCAAGCACGATCCCCCCAAACAATAAAGTACTGTAGCCAAATACCGCGTAAATAGATGGCTGCTTGCCGAACCCGGAGAATAAATGATAAAGCGGGATATTTTCAGTCACCATGTCCACCGCATCGCGAATCACCGACGCCGTAAATACCTGGAAAATATTAGATATGACAACGAACAGGATACCTGGTATCAGGCGCCAGCGGTATTTATACAGGAATTTATTAAGATAAGCGAGGCTCTTCATGGTTGCATAGCAAAGGTAGGGTTTTTTGCAGTTCGTGGTTCATGGTTCATAGATCATGGTGTCAAAGCCTGGTAATAATCTCTTTGTCGCTATGAAGGGCTATGAACCATGATCTATGAACCATGAACTATTAGCTAATTAAGTTTGCCACAATCAAAAAAACCTATACTTTTGTCGCAATCCCTCTTCGGATCGTTTACTAATGACAGCCCAGAACACCAGCGAATCCTTGTTTGACCAAATGAAGGCGTATGGTCATCAGAAGATTGTCTTTTGTAATGATCCCGATACCAATCTAAAAGCCATCATCGCTATTCATGATACCACGTTGGGGCCCGCTTTGGGCGGTACGCGTATGTGGACCTACAAAACCGAGGCAGATGCGTTGAATGATGTTTTACGCCTTTCAAAAGCCATGACCTACAAGTCGGCCGTTGCCGGTTTGAACCTGGGTGGCGGCAAGGCCATTATTATAGGCGATTCCCGTAAGGACAAATCAGAGGCGTTGCTGCGCAAATTCGGGCGCTTTATCAAAAACCTGAACGGCGAATTCATTACGGCCGAAGATGTAGGCACCAACCCACGCGATATGGAATATATCCGTATGGAAACGCCGCATGTAATGGGTGTTCCTGAGTCCATCGGCGGCAGCGGAGATCCTTCGCCCATTACCGCCTTAGGCGTATTCATGGGCATCAAAGCCGCTGTTAAAGAGCTTTATGGTAACGATACACTTGCCGGCAGAACGGTAGTAGTGCAGGGAATAGGCCATGTAGGCGAAAACCTGGTGCGCCTGCTACGCGATGAAAATGCGATGGTTTACGTAACCGACATTAACGAGGAACGCATAGGCCAGGTAGCCAAGAAATACGGTGCACAGGCAGTATCCAACAATACAATATTTGATATCGAAGCAGATATTTATTCGCCCTGCGCTTTGGGTGCTACAATTAACGCGCAAACCATTGGTAAGCTGAAATATGCCATCATCGCAGGTTCGGCCAATAACCAATTGGAGGATGAACAGGAGCAGGGCCGTATGCTGCTTGAAAAAGGAGTATTATTTGCACCAGATTACGTGATCAACGCAGGTGGTGTGATCAATTGCTACTCTGAATTGATGGGTTTTAGCAAGAAACGTACGTTGCAATTAACCGAGAATATTTACGAGGCAACAAGGAATGTATTGCGGCTTTCGAAAGCCGAAAATATATCGACCATTGAGGCCGCCAACAAAATTGCAGAGAAAAGAATAGCCGATATTAAAAAAGTCAAGTCAACCTATTAATTACAAAACAGGAAACATCCTAAATCGTTCTTTATACCATGTTAAACAGAAGACACTTACGCGTAAAAGTTTTGCAGGCGTTATACGCCTATCACCAGTCGGACAATAAGGAAGTCAAGCAGCACGAAAAGAACCTGCTGCAAAGCGTCGAGAAGGTGTACGAGATGTACATCTGGATGCTGTCGCTTATTGCTGAAGTTACGGATTATGCTGAAATTGACGCTGAAGAGCGCTCACACAAGCACCTGCCCACAGCCGACGACCTTAAACCCAACCTGAAAATACTCAACAACAGGTTTATTGAATCGCTCAAGCAAAACTCGGAGTACCAGGCTGCCGTCAAGAAGTACAAGATATCATGGAGCTTTGACCCGGAACTGGCCAAGTCGCTGTTTATCATCCTGAAGAACTCGCCCGAGTACGTCGAATATCTGAAAAAGACCGACGATAACCTGCATAGCGATAAGGACCTGGTCAAGTTTGTGTTCAAAAAAGTGATCCTGAAATCGATGCTGGCAGAGCAGGTCTTCGAAGACAAATTCATCTTCTGGCCGGTGGACAAAGACGTGCTGCAGGCACTGATAGCCAAAACATTTAAAAATTTCTCGAGCGATAATTACAAGCTGAACAAGCTGGCCGAAGTGACGGGCAACTGGGAAGAGGACCGTGAGTTCATCGTCGAACTGTTTCAGCAAAGCATCAGGCACGATAAGGAGTACCAGGATATGATCGGCAAAAAGACGCAGAACTGGGAGCCCGATCGTATTGCCATGATGGATACCCTGCTGATGAAGATGGCTATTGCCGAATTTATTAATTTTACCTCCATCCCGGTGAAGGTTACCATCAATGAATACCTCGAAATTTCGAAGGAATTCAGTACGCCTAAGAGCAATTCGTTTATAAACGGTATCTTAGACAAAATTTTATACGAACTGAAGGCCGATAATACGATCAGGAAGGTTGGCCGGGGTTTGATAGAAGACTAACTTTATACACGATATAAAAACAACAATACTGTAATGAAAAAGCTGTTTTTAAGCCTTATGGCTGCCGGTATGCTGATGGTAGCCTGTCACTCAAATCAGTCGGGTGCGACCGCATCTAACGGAACAACGGCGACCGCTTCGGACGCGCCGATCATGAAGTTTGAAACCGAGCACCATGATTTCGGCAAGATAATCGCAGGTGATAAAGTAACCTACGAATTTAAGTTTAAGAACACCGGAAAATCGCCCCTGATCATTACCGATGCAGTGGCTTCATGCGGCTGCACCACCCCTACATGGCCGAAACAGCCAATAAAACCGGATGAAAGCGGCAGTATTAAAGTCACTTTCAATAGCTCGGGTAAAATGGGCCTGCAGGATAAGCAGATCACTATTACTGCCAACACCAAACCGGCCCAGAATTTAGTGCACCTGATAGGTGAAGTGGATATGCCAACAAGTACAAATACAAAATGATAGCAACTATTTTTTTAGCAGCAGCTGCACCCGACACCGGCGGCGGTATAGGAATGTTCCTGCCGATGATCCTGATCATCGTCGTGTTCTATTTCTTCATGATACGCCCGCAGGTTAAGAAACAAAAAGACCAGAAGAAATACGTAGAAGAGCTTAAAAAAGGCGATAAAGTAATTACCACAGCCGGTATACATGGCAGGATTGCTGACGTATCCGACACCACCTTCCTGGTAGAAACCGAAGGCGGCGGAAAAATACGCTTTGATAAGTCGGCCATTTCGCTCGAATCTTCAAAGGCACTGAACGCACCTGCCAAAACCGATACCAAAGACACCAAGACTGACGCGAAAGCCAAAGCATAATCCGCAGTCAATAGAATTACGATTTACGATTTTAGATTTACGATTTTGATGACAGTATAAGCAATCTAAAATCTAAAATCGTAATTCGTAAATTAGCCAAATGGCTTTAGTAAAACTTTCAGCTTCGGAGCGCCGGCGTGCATCGGCTTTCTTTACCTGCCTTGCGCTGGCTGCTTTAGCCTGGATATTTACCACACTTTCGCAGAGTTTTCCGTTTGACGCCAAAGCGTTGCTTACGTTTAAAAATGCACCGCGTAAACGTGCTTTCCATTCACTGCAAAATGATACGATTGATATCAAGGTACAGGGAAATGGCTGGCAGATGCTGTTCCAGCACATGGCCGGGTTGAATAAACCTGTTGAGGTAGACCTGCGATTGCTGGATAAAGTGGATTATGTTGTGCTTAATTCACAACTGAAACAGATCAACGAAAAGCGCGATGCCGACCAGCAGATAGTTTCCTTCAATCCTGATACGCTTTATTTCGATTTCTCGGGCCGTGTGGAAAAGAAAGTACCCTTACGCCTGGCCGCCAACCTGCATTACCAGCGCCAGTTCGCCCAATCAGGCGATGTGGTCTTAGATCCGGCATATGTTACCATCACAGGTCCGGAGAATGTGATCAGCAAGATAAAAACCTGGAACACGGATTCGTTGATGCAGGATAGCGTAAACGAAACCATCCGTACCAATGTGCTCCTGCAACCCGTAAAGGAAGCCAACCTGAATGTTTATCCCCGAACAGTTCACGTGCGTGTGCCTGTTGACGAGTTTACCGAAAAAACCATCGAGGTGCCCATAAAGATAACCAACACACACAATTTTTATAATGTGAAGATA
>Ga0157374_10002671_pt1 | contig 15016 bp, 8 predicted proteins | sample M25metaG_FD_115308 | JGI IMG/M metagenome (GOLD analysis project Ga0157374, IMG submission 115308) | Miscanthus rhizosphere microbial communities from Kellogg Biological Station, Michigan, USA - M2-5 metaG | ecosystem: Host-associated > Plants > Roots > Rhizosphere > Soil | place: USA: Michigan...
TGAGCTTGACACTGATGCTCATAAAGCCGACATCGTCGATGTCCGGGGTGATGTAGGGACCGGGGCCGGAGAAGCGTACCCAAGCGCGAAATGTCTGCGGCTTGGCGTAGATGCCGTGGCGCAGTTCGGGCGGCAGATTGTCATGCACGGTAAACTCGGCGCGCACGATGCCGTGGGTCTTCGTATTGCCGCCGCGCTCGTAGCGGCCGGGCTGCCAAAGTCCGCGGAGCTGCGCTTGGAAGCTCTGAATAATCGAATCGAGATGCGCCTCCTCGTCCGGCTGCTCCTTTTCCTCGGCGATTCGCAAACCTTCATTGGCGCGCTGGATGTTAATCAAAGCGGTCACCAATTTAGCGAATGGATCGAGCAGCAGGGCATCGAAGGCCGGCCGTATAAACGGATCGAAACGGCGCTCGAGATGCACGAGCTTAGTCGAGGCATCGGCCATCCAGTTCAGGAGCAAAGAACCGGTATTGGCCCGGGGTATGGGCCGGTCGGGATTGGAGCTCAAGGCGGTCGATGATATCACAGAATGGCATCAAAAAATGTATTTCAACGCTAATTGAATCTGCCGCGAATCGTTCGATTTGCTGGTGACGCGCCCGAAAGAGCCGCTGGTTGGATCCACGTTGGGATTGTTCCAGTTCGGATGATTCAGGATGTCGAACATCTCGAACCGGAACTGCAACGATTGCGCCTCGTAAATCCTGAAATTTTTGCGAAGCCCCATGTCCCAGGCAAGGAAGCCCGGACCGCGAAGACTGTTGCGCGGCTGAACGCCATACGTACCGGCAGCGGGCTTGGCGAATGCAGCAGCGTTAAACCAGGTTGCGAAGCTGGTGAAAGCACTGTGCTCCATCGATGCGTCGCCAACGAGATTGTAGAATTGATCGCCGCTCCCGAGCCCGACCCCGGCAATGTCCTCGCTGGTTCGCACCGACCGCGGCACGCCCGATTGAAATTGATTAATGCCGGAGATTTCCCAACCTCCCAGCGCGGTCCTTACGAAGGCATTACCGTTCCTGAAAAACGGCAGCTCATAGATGTAGTTCAGGACCAGCACTTGAGGACGATCGAAATCGGACCGGCCATAGTAGGCGTGCGCGTCATAGGCATTGGGCAGGACGTCCGTCAAGCTCGATCCGTTGTCTTCGGAACGTGAATAGGTGTAGGCTGCGCCAAACTGGAGACCCGAAGCATAGCGCCTCTGAACGCTGATCTGTATGCCGTTGTAGCGGGACGTACCGGCATTCTCGGAAATGTTGATCACTCCATAGCCGACATAGGGGCGCAGATAGTTGGCGTTAATTCCGGAATTTGCTTGCACCGTTCCGGGAAGCAATTGGTTGATGTTACGTTTGATCTGGTTGTGGAGACCGCGGCGGCCCACATAGCCGACTTCGACCGTTGTGCCGCCGAATATCTCGCGTTGAAATGTCGTGTTCCACTCCCAGGCGGTAGGAATTTTGAAAACCGGATCCTGAATGGTTTGCGTAAAAGGAAATACGCGCTGAGTGGCTCCGCCGGGTGCGTCCACACGCCCGTTGACAACGCTCTCCTGAAGCTGAAACGGCGCATTGCCTCCGAGCGAGGTATCGCGATTGATCATGACACGATTAGCGAACGACCCTGCGCCAATGCGCAGTGACATTTTCGGCGAAAACGCATACGCCAGGCCAACACGGGGCTGGAAGACTTTCCATTGTGTGGGCGATAAGCCATCTGGAAGGCCGTGATATAGGCGAGTGAATTCGCCGCTATGGAGCGCGGGGACACGACCGCCTTCGGCATCCGGCACGCCGTTGCCGGGCAGCACAACGCCGTTGTATTGATCGCCGCTGATAATAAATCCACCCTTGGGATCGACGATCGCCGCCGCCGCGCGATCGTAATACTGCGGTAGAAATTCGGAGAGATTCCCCCATTTGCTGTGCCAAGCCGGCCAGAGGGACCATCGCAAGCCATACTCGACAGTCAGCTTGGGGGTCGCTTTCCAACTATCCTGCACAAATAAATCCAGGGCGTTTGCCACGTATGGCGTATAAGCTTTCGCGCCAAATTCCGAATACAGATCGAAATTTCCAAGCGCTACATTGGCCATCGCAAGACCGGCCGTGTTCGGATTTCCGGTGTCGTTGAAGGTGAAATCGCCATTTTGGTTCACGGTGGTGCCGGTACTCGCCGTAGTTCCCTGAATGAAATCGTTTTGTCCGGAGTGCTCGAAATAAGCGCCCCACTTCATCGTGTGGGTGCCGAGGACCTTAGTTGTTGTATTGGTCCAGCCGTAGACGTAACCGGCCCATGCGCCGGGATAGGGACCGGCGTCGAGCGTAGTCAGGCCTTGTACGCGGAGACTCGGTACTTTTTCCGGTGCAACTTTCGAGCCCGGGAAAAGGTATGGATAGTTCACACCATACGTGCTGCGAAGACAGGCGGTGCAATAGGAGCCGAAATCGATGGTGCCTTTGCCGTCGGAATTCGCCGAGAAGGTGAACTCGTTCAGAAGCGTCGGGGAAATCGTGCTGGTGAGACTGACGGCACCGATCCGGTTCGGCCGCGACCAGACTTCCTCCATGCGGCCGAACGTATCTTCAAACGGCGTATTGAAATGCCAGGGCGTATTGGTTCCACGCACGGACAAATGTTCCGTCTCGCTGATGAGATAGTCGACTTTGAACGTGTCTTTACGCAAATCCGAATGGGTGGATTTAGTACCAATCCAATTGGAAGAGCCTTGCTGAAAACCATTGACGGGTTGAGGATACACGTTCAGCAGAGCCAGGCCATTGGGACTCAGCCGGTTTGCCGGAATTACATTACCTGAGAACGGCGCGCCGACCGTTGTGTCGTTAATGGTACGCACTCGCCCAAAATAAGGATTGGTCGATTTTAAGAGTTCGCTAAAGTCGCCTTTGCGCATCGCCAGGCTGGGAACGACGCCGGTATTGGTGTTCTCATAACGCCGTTTGATCCATTCCTCCGCGTAGAAGAAGAATAGTTTGTTGCGGTCGGTATTGAAATGTTTCGGTATGAACACCGGGCCGCCGATATCGAAGCCATATTGATTGAAACGGTAGGGCGCGGCGCCGCTCGCTACTTCTGCGATGGCGCTGTGATTCCGCGTCCAAGTATTAGCGTCGAGCGCCGAGTTACGAAAGTTTTCGACAAGATCACCGTGAAAACTACGGGTTCCGCTCTTGGTCACAAACCGGATCTGCCCGGCGGAGGACCGGCCATACTCGGCAGCATAATTCGCCGTCAACACTTGCACTTCCTGCACCGTGTCGACGTCGAGCGCACCCAGCATGGACCCAGAGGAGCGCGTGCGTGTGGCCACCGCGCCATCGATGGCGACGACATATTCGTCGGCACGGCCGCCGTTGATATTGAAAGATCCGTTGCTTACGCTATCGGGATCGAACGTTCCAATGCCCTGGCTTCCTACAACACCTGGAGTTAACGCGGCCAGATAAATAGGATTCCGCCCGTTCAATGTAAGATTTTGGATCTGCTTATTCTCGACAGTGCTCCCGACTTTGGCCGAATCGGTCTGGACCTGAGCCGCCGATGCCTCGACTTCCACGCGTTCACTAATAGCGCCCAGGCTCAGAATCACATCGACGCTCAATTTTGCCTGAGCATCGACGGTGATGGAATTCTGGACGAACGTCTTAAAGCCGGTTTGTTCGACGGTGATCGAATATTTACCGACGAACAATTGCGGAAAGACATAATAGCCTTCCGCGTTCGTGGTGGTCTTGTGGACCTCGCCGGTCGCCTGATTGGCAGCGGATACGCTGGCGCCGGAAATTACTGCGCCGGAATTGTCGCGGACAAAACCGGAGATCTGGCCGGCGTCGAATTGAGCGAAAGCGGAAACTCCGGCGAGGAAGAGAATCGGAATTGAAAAACCGATACGCATAGCTTACCCCCTGATTGCTGAGAATGTCGGCGGCCGATTTCATATTGTGAAACCCGGGCGCGTTTGACAGGTTAGCCTCTTATAAGCCGATATCCAGGCTATGTCAAGCATTTACAGCACGTTTCCATTCTCTTTCTGGAGTCGCTCTCTTACGTACCATTGACCACCGCCAGGCGCTTAAGTATACTTACAACCAATTTTGTGTAACTTGGCAGTACCAGAGAGGATTTATGGGGATTGGGATTGCTTCTCTAAGACGCTTTAGCGGTATCGTTTTAGCCGACTTGCTCCTTGCGGCTAGTCTTCTCGTAACGCAGAGGACGGCTTGGTCACAGGCGAACTCAGCCACGTTCTACCTGAGCGTAGTCGATCCGACTGGAGCTGCAGTCCCCGGAGCGACAGTGACGCTCACCGAGCAAAATACGCAGGCGGCCATCACCAAAACCGCCGGCAGCGACGGGGAACTGGCGTTCACGTTTGTTCCTGTAGGTACTTATACGTTAAGAATTGACGCAAAGGGCTTCAAGGCTTTTTCGAGCAGCGGAATCGTACTTGCCGCGGGCCAGCAAGCCCGGCAGACATTTACCCTCGAGTTGGGACTGGTAACTGAAACGGTCAGTGTTGAGGGCGCTTCACCCCTCGTCAATACGGTATCCGCGCAGCAACTTCAAAACTATAGCCTCAGGGATGCCCGGGAGCTTCCCCTGCAGAACCGTAATTTTACCGGGCTGCTGAAGATTAATGCCGGCATCGTCCCCACTCAGGGAAACAGCGGGACCGGCGTCAACATGAACGGCGTGGGACGGAACGGGACCGTTTATTCGCTCGATGGAACCAATGCCAGCGGGAACTCGGGAAGTAATAATCCGGGCGTCTATCAAGGCGGCAACCTGGTAGACGTGATGAGCGTGGAAGGCATCCAGGACGTGAGCGCCGTCAAAGGCGCCATCCCGGCCGAGTTCGAAGACGCCATTGGCGGCCAAGTGAACTTAGTGTCGAAATCGGGCACCAACTCCTGGCACGGCAGTCTGTTCGAAAACCATCAAAACAGCGCGCTTAATGCTCGATTCCAACGGGTTAGTGAAAAGCCGCGCCTCACTTTCAATCAGTACGGCGGCTCAATCGGTGGACCGATCAAGAAGAATAAGATCTTCGTCTTTGGAAACTATGAGGGATACCAGAAGTCGGCATCGAGTTTCGTGGAAGGCAATGTGCCTACGGAACTGGCGCGCCAGCAACTGCTGAACGCGGTCCCGGACTACAAGTTAGCTCTGCAGGCGTTCTCACTACCGAATTCCCCGACCGCCCCCAATGCGTTGGTTGGCGACTTTGCGGCCACGAAAAAAGAGATCCACTCGGACAACCATTTTGATGTAAGAGGCGACGTTGTCCTGACAAGTAACAGCCGTCTGACCATGACCTACAATCATGGAGCACCTTATTGGTTAATCCCGCGTTATTATATCGACGACCCACGAATCTATACGAATAACCTGGATCGCGGCACGATCAGTTATGTGACCGGTGGAAGCAGCTGGACTTCCGAAACGCGCTTCGGTTATAACCGGACGATTCAGGATCGCCTGGATCAGTTTTTCAATCTTATTGATCCCAACCACCCGGACGAAAACATCGCTTTCGGAAGGCGCCTGCCCGACCTCCTGACCAGTCTCGGCTGGAGCGGGCCGAGCGGCGAAATCAATCATTCCGGCGGCCCGCTATGGCAGCTTACAGAAAAGTACGCAAAGAATATCGGACATCACGCATTCAAGTTTGGCGCCGACTATCACCGCTCTATCGGTACGCGCAATAATCCGCAGATCCCGGATTTCACATATTCGAGCTTCCAGGCGATGCTAACCAATGAGCCCAGTCAAGTGACGGCTACACTCGGGTCGGGGCTCTATAGCGGCAGGATGTACGAATGGGGCCTCTTTGCGCAGGATGATTGGCGAATCAGTCCCAAGCTGACCTTGAATTTGGGCATTCGCTACGACTATTATTCGAATTTTGTCGCGAAAGGGGAAGGCGGAACGCCGGACGCCGGACTCTACAATCCAAGCTTTATGACTTTGGATGGGCTGTTCAGCGTTGGTCCACTGCGTTCATCTTCTGATCCTTACGCGAACGACGCCAATAACTTCGGCCCGCGGATCGGGTTCGCTTACAATCCGGACGGCAAGGGCAAAACCGCCATTCGTGGTGGATTTGGAGTCATGTTCAGCAACATCGTGCCGGAGGATTTCTGGAACCTGGTGTCGAGCGCCAAAAATGTTCCCTACCGGCTCACCTTCACTCCTGCCGATATCAAGCAGTTCGGCATCAAGTATCCCGATTTCAATGACAATTTATTTAACTATGCACAGCAGCTTACGAATAGCAGTCCAATTGTCTACGTAGCCGCGATCTACAACACGAATTTCCAAAATCCGTACACGATGCAATATACATTGGACGTCCAGCGGCAAATCACATCGAGCACCGTATTCGAAACGTCGGCGGTCGGTACACGTGGAGTTAAGTTTCCGATGTTCAGGACCGTGAATGCGGTGAATCGCACTACCGGCCTGCGGCCAAACCCTAACTTAGGACAGCCTTACTACGTGGATAACTCACAAAGTGTGACTTACTATGGATGGCAGAATTCTCTTCGCAAGCGTTTTGCGCAAAGCTTCAGTTTTGATGTGAACTATACCTGGTCGAAAGCGCTGAGCAACGGGGGAGGAGACACAGGCGCCTACTATGACGGTGAGAACGGCAGCCGCAATCAGGAGTTTTTCGACCTGCGAGCCGATCGCGGCCCCACGGCATCCGATATCACACACTATTTCAGTGCGGATTTCGTATATCAATTACCGGCGTTCACCGGCCGGCGCGCTTTAGTCCGCAATTTGCTAGGCAGCTGGCAGGTCACGGGAATTATCGGAGCGCAAACCGGTCTTCCCGTCACCATTACGCAGAGTTCGTCCACGGCCAATCAACGTGCCGACTATGTTGGAGGCCAGGCCGTGCTCGCCAATTATCAGGACACCCTACGCTATCTCAATCCGGCTTCTTTTCAGAGAATTCCCGTAGCGAGCGCCTCGGGTGCACCCATCCGGCCGGGTAATTTCAGCCCAGGTGCTTTGCGGGCCCCCGGCATGTGGAATGTCGATTTCAGCTTGGCAAAGAATTTCTCCCTAGGAGAGGCGGTCCGGCTGCAGATCCGCACGGACATGTTCAATGCTCTGAATCACACGAACCTCTCGGGATTGCGCACGAGCATCAACGACCCACTGTTCGGCCAACTTCTGAGCACACAAGGGGCAAGAGTAATGCAATTCAACGCCAGGCTTACTTTTTAGCGTGGAGTAAAACGGAGACTTATTACTGATGGAAATGGATCGTAGAGACTTCTTAAGGACGGCGGCCATAGCGGGTTCCGCCGCCGGTTCACTGAGCCCCAGCTGGGCACAGCAATCGACAAAGCAGACGATGATCGGAATCCAGGTGGGCGCCGTCTCATTTCTGGATGAGGGAGTAGAGCAGGTGCTGGATACTTTTCAGCAGCGCGCCTCAATTAACACCCTCTTCCTGGCCGTGTTTACGTACGGCCGAGGCATCGCTGGAAGGCAGGTACCCGGGCAGCCGCTGCCCGACCACGGCAAGCAGGAATACGATCTCAATTTCCACGGCGGCAATTTCGCTACGCCGCATGCGCAGTATTACCGGGATACCGCCTTGAAAGCGGAGGATACGCGCGCCCCGGATCATCCGGGAGTAGACATCATCACAACGGTGCTTCCCGCCGCCAAGAAGCGCGGCATGCGTACCATCCTATGGGCCGAAGATGTCTTTCGCGCGGACCTGCCAAACGTCGATAAGTTACATGAGAAAGATGTTCACGGCCGTCCGGGCGCGCGGATTTGTTTCAACAATCCGAACACTCGTAATTTTTTGCTAGGGCTTGTTGAAGACTACTCGCGGTCATACGACGTGGACGGAATCATGTGGTGCTCGGAACGCATGGGGCCCATGAACAATGCGATACGAGCGGCCAACGCCGAACACGCATCCTGTTTCTGCGAGTTTTGTCAAGCCAAGGGCAAGCGGCTGGGAATCAATGCGGAACGAGCCCGCGAAGGATACCTCGCGCTCGAAAAATTCCTGAAAGACGCCTCCGGCGGTAAACGCCTGGTAGACGGCAACTATGTAACCTTTTGGCGTATTATTCTGCGTTATCCGGAGATTCTAGCCTGGGAAACCCTCTGGAACGACAGTCTGCGCGAAACATACCAGGCTCTCTACAGCAAAGTGAAATCTGTCAAGCCAAACCTACTCTGCGGCTGGCACATTTTTCACAACAATTCTTTTAGTCCTACTTTTCGCGCCGAGCAAGATCTGCAGGAACTATCAAAATATTCTGACTTCTTCAAAATGGTCATGTACAACAACTGTGCAGGTCCACGCATGGCCCGCTACATCGACGGCATCCAAAAAGGTGTGTTTGCGGACATTCCGAAACAGGACCTGCTCGAATTCGAATATCGTGTCTTGAACTATGAGGAGCGCAGTTACGAAGAAATTCCGTACACGGGATTTTCGAGCGATTACGTGTATCGCGAAGCGAAGCGCGCCATGGATGGCGCTGCCGGAACCAAAACGCTAATCTGGCCGGGCATCGATATCGACATCCCGACCGCAGCCAATAACAGCAAATGCACGCCGCACGGCGTCAAAGAAGCGGTGTCGGCGGCTTTTCGCGCCAACGTCCCTGGCGTCATCCTTTCCCGCAAGTATTCGGAAATGCGATTAGCCAATCTGAGCGGCGCCGGCGAGGCGATCAAAGAATTGAAATTGGCCTGAGAAAGAAAGACCGCTCCCTCGCAGTCGCGGCGCTGTTTCGAGTATTCATGCTAGTGAGCCATGAGTTCGCGTCAAGAACTTAAGAAACACGAGACTAGGACCCGTACTGCTTACTCAAGCGCCCTAAAGCAAGAGCACCGAGCGCCAACCCGAAATCGCGCAAAGCTATATCGAAGAATCCCGGAAGTAATAAGAGATTTACAATGATCGCCAGGAGCCAAGCCATAACAACGTAAGCTCCAAGTCGCGGCCGGAACGCAACCAGCAATCCGGCAAGAATTTCGATTACGCCGACTACCAGCATTAACTCGTGTCCGCCAATCGGCGATAGATTAGCGATCCGGGGCGCCAGGTACACGTCCCAATTCGTAAGCAAGTGCAGGAATTTGTCGATTCCCGCAAGGATCGGAGCGATCACGAAAGCGGCATGCAGAATTTGATATGCCTGGTAGGCAGGTGTTGCCCGTAATTCGGACCTCGTTTTGGTTCGCTCAGCGAACGCTCCATCAGCGCTGGCTGTGAATGGTTGTGCCATGTATAGAGCCTTCCCTTCCGAGGATTTGTTTCTCCTTACCTATACAGAGCGCGACGGGTGTCCGGCGTTACGAAGTTTTCATACTGTAACTTTTGCGGTATTGCCATCACTCCGAATCCCTATCTGACGTGATAGCATTGCACTCTAACGTGAAAAGAGTCTGCTTAGTTATCGCCGTTGCGCTCGCGGCGGCCGGGCTCACAGAAGCGGCCGATCCGATTCGGGTGATAATTCTCACCGGGAATTCCGATTACTCGCATCCGTGGCGGCCAACGGTTCCGTTCATACGCGAAACGCTCGAAAATACAGGAAGGTTCGACGTACGGGTGGAGGAGGAAGTCCGCGGGATTACATCCGCCACCTTGGCTCCTTACGATGTACTAGTCGACTATTACTATGGTCCGCGGCTCGGAGATGTAACCGAGAAGGCAATTGAAGAATTCGTAACGGGCGGCAAAGGCATGGTGGCTATTCACGGCACCGACTATGGACCTTTCTTCGGACAGGCCGGCGGGAATCCGCAGGAACCGAAGCGTCGTATGGAAGGCGAGCCGTGGCTGGCGTTCGAGGAGATGGTCGGGATGGACTGGAAAATCGAGAACATCGGCCACACGCGGCGGCACGTGTATCCCGTTCAATGGACCGATAAAGAACATCCGATTGCCAAAGGCCTTCCGCCGGTGTTTTTGGCGAACGACGAACTCCATCATAGGATCGATTTGAAGCCGAATGCGCACGTCATTGCGACGGCTTACGACGATCCAGCGATGCCCGGCGGAGGAGGCGGAACAGGCAAAGACGAGCCGGTAATATGGACGGTTCCCTTCGGTCAAGGGCGCGTTGTAATGACCGTGCTGGGCCACGATCTGCTTGCGATGACGCAGCCGGGATTCATACAGGCCTTCACGCGCGCCGTCGAATGGACGGCCACCGGAGACGTGAAGCCGCCCGATCGAGCGCACTAGTGCGAAACACAGCAGTACTGCTCTTGTTGACTGCCATTCCGGCCATGGCGCAATCGCGCTCGGACTCCGCGGCCATCGAGCGCGGGCGCGAACTGTTCGCTTCGAACTGCGGCTTTTGCCATGGAGCGCAGGCCATGGGAACCGAGCAGGCTCCGCCGCTGGCGGGTAATCGGCTCACAGCACAGGATCGGAATGGAGAGATTCTTGGGCCGATCATCCAAGCGGGCCGGCCGTCGCAAGGAATGCCTGCCTTCCCGTCACTGAGCTCCCCGCAGATCTCCGATATTGTTTCGTTTCTTCACGCCCGGGCGCGCGAGATACGCGGGCCGCGGGTGCCGGAAGAAAGCCTTCTTATAGGCAATGCTCGCGCCGGCGAAGCGTACTTCAATGGCGCCGGCAATTGTTCTAAGTGCCACTCCTCTACCGGCGACTTAAAAGGAATCGCTAGTAAGTATTCTCCTCTTTTACTGGTGACAACGCTTCTTACACCACGGCCGCAGCCGATTCGCGTCAACGTAGTACCGCCTTCCGGTGCGGCTCTTTCCGGTGTACTGATCTATGCGGACGAGTTCGTCTTCTCTTTTCGCGATTCTGCGGGAGAGTATCGAAGCTTCTCTCGCGACACACTGAAGTCGGTCAGGATAGATGACCCTCTGGCTATGCATAAAGAGCAAATGGCCAGGTACTCGGATGACGATATCCACAATCTGCTTGCCTATCTGATCACGCTGAAATGAGCCTGCGCCAATATTTTCCATTGTTCCTCCTGGCTGCGGCATTACCGGCCTACCAGTTACTCGATCCGAGCTCGTTTCATAAGCCTTCTGCCGATACATGGCCCACTTACAACGGGGACTACAGCGGCCAGCGACACAGCAGTTTGACGCAGATTGATGCTGCGAATGTCCATATATTGGGTTTGGCCTGGATGCACCGTATCGCGATGGGCCGGATGTCGTACGCGCAGCAAGCCGATGAAGGTCATCGGCTGAAGGCGACGCCTCTGCTGGTGAAAGGCGTCCTGTATTTCACGACCACCGACAACGTTTGGGCGATCGATGCCCGCTCCGGGCGGCAGATGTGGCATTGGTCCTGGCCCAACAATCGCGCCATTCATGTAGCGAATCACGGCCTTGGAATGTATGGGAACTGGCTCTACTATATGACTCCCGATTGTTGGCTGGTATCGCTTCGCGCGCAGGACGGGAGCGAACGATGGCGCGTGCAGATAGCCGATGTGAAGCAGGATTTCTTCGGCTCGATCGCGCCGATTGTCATCGGCAGTCACGTGATTGTCGCTCCCGGAAACAACGATGACATTCGCGCGTTTATGGAATCGCGCGATCCCGAAACCGGCGCTCTGCAATGGAAGTGGTGGGTGACTCCCGACCCGGGACAACCCGGTTCTGAAACGTGGACGGATGCAGAGACCATGGCAAAAGGCGGCGGCTTTCCATGGCTTACCGGAACCTACGATCCCGAATTGAACTTATACTACGCCGGCACAGGAAATGGCGTGCCGCCGCGGAGGGCGCCGCATCCGAACGAAAAAGGCGAGGATAGCCTTTACACGGCGTCCATTGTTGCGCTGAATCCAGATACGGGAAAACTTGTCTGGCACTTCCAGGCGACGCCGCACGATAACCACGATTGGGATGCCGCGCAGACTCCTATTCTTTTCGATGGCGATTTCGGCGGAAAGAAGCGGAAACTGCTGGCGCAGGTATCGCGGAATGGCTACTTCTTTCTTCTCGACCGCCGGACAGGTGAGCATTTACTCACAACGAAATACATGCCCGTGACCAATTGGGCTAAAGGCATCGATAAATACGGACACCCGATTCCGAATTACTTGAAAGATGCACGACCGGAAGGTACGCTCGCTTCTCCCTATGCGCTGGGCGCGACGAATTGGTGGTCTCCTACTTACGACCCGAAGCGGGGCTTCATCTTTGTGAATGCATCCCGCACATTCGCATTCCTGACGCCGGTCGGTTATGGCCGGTTGGCGTACCCGGTGCAGTACGTCACGATGGCGATCGACTATAAGACCGGGAAAGTGGTCTGGACACATGAGCTGGGCGACAAGAGCGGAAACCTGATTTCGGGCTTGCTCTCGACCGAAGGCGATTTACTCTTTGGCGGCGATACATCCGGGAATTTTCTCGCAATGGACCCGGCGACGGGCAAAACTCTTTGGCACACGAATTTAGATGAGTTCGTCACCAATGCGCCGATCACTTATGAATTAGATGGCCGGCAGTACGTGCTAGTAGCGGCGAAAGACGCCTGGTTTGCCTTTACGCTACCGAGAGAAGAAAAATGAATGCAAAAATGACTCGCCGCGCGGCGATAACGCATATGTCCGCCTGGATGTGCTCCGCCGCCTTCGCGGATACCTGGCCCGGGAAGAAGAAGCTGCTGGCGATTGCGGATCCGCGCGAGTGGTATGCGCACGTGAACTATCATCACGATTCCGCATCTCACACGCTGGCGACGGTCGAACGGCTCGGCCGCGAGTCGGGCGCCTGGATTACCGTCATCCGCACCGATATGGAGTTGCTTCGCAAAGGGAAGCTGCCAGGCACAAACGCGCGCACGCTCGACGATTTCGACGGGATCTTTTACATGGGCGAAGGGCCATGGGCCATCAGTGACGAACAGAAGGCGAATCTGCTCTCATTCGTGCATGACGACGGTAAAGGCTTTGTCGCCGGCCACGCGGGCAACGGCGGCCATCTGCTGCTCTGGCCTGAATACGCCCAGATGATTGGAGGCAATCTGGTTTCGGAGTTTCCGACAACCGATCTGCCGGTGATTCTCGAAGACCCGAAATTTCCGGGCGTGGATGGATTCGAGCGCGCGTTCTGGTTTAAAGATCAGTTCACAGTAGTCGGACCGAATTTTTCCCGCGAGGTCGATCACGTAATTATGCGGCTCGACGCGAGCAAACTGGAGGAAGCGAAAGCGCGCCAAGCAACGCCCTCGAAAGGCTTCGAGCGGGTTGCAGCCGCGCGCCGGTCGGACGACGACATGCCCATCGTATGGGCAAGAAAGTACGGGAAGGGGCGGGTGTGGTATTCATCGTTTGGTCATGAGGAAACCAGTCTCGACGATCCGCGCGTGCAGAAAATGTACATAGGCGCTATTCAGTGGGCGTTGAGCTTGATTGATGCCGATGTCACGCCCCACTCGCTGCAGTCTCACCCGCTGCGCTAGGTTTCCGCGCACGGCGTGTTTATCATGAAAAGGATTCGCTTCGAAACTCGATTGGATGAGATATCTTTGCATTCATTGCCATTTCTATCAGCCTCCCCGCGAAAATCCATGGCTCGAGCAGATAGAGTTGCAGGATTCGGCATACCCTTATCACGATTGGAACGAGCGCATCGCGGCCGAGTGCTACGCTCCGAACCTGGCCGCCCGCATTCTCGACGGGCAGCATCGCATCACGCGCATCGTCAATAACTATTCGAAAATCAGTTTTAATTTCGGGCCCACGCTGCTGTCCTGGGCGGCCGAACGTGCGCCCGACATATACAAAGGCATTATCGACTCTGACCGGGATAGCCAGAAGCAGTTTTCCGGCCATGGCTCGGCGATGGCGCAAGCGTATAACCACATGATCATGCCGCTCGCGAATTCGCGCGATAAGGCGACGCAAATTCGTTGGGGCATCGAGGATTTCAGTAAACGGTTTGGCCGCCTGCCCGAGGGAATGTGGCTGCCGGAAACCGCGGTCGATTTGGAATCGCTCGATCTGATGGCGCGTGCCGGAATCGTGTTCACGGTGCTGGCGCCGCATCAGGCAAGCGCAGTCCGGCCGTTGGGAGATGGAGATTGGCAGGACGTCTCCGGCGGCAAGGTGGATCCGACACGCCCCTATTTGCTGCGAACTCCGAGCGGCGCGCCTATCAACATCTTTTTTTATGACGGCCCGATTTCCCAGGCAGTGGCCTTCGAGAAGTTGCTGCACAATGGCGAGGCTTTCGCGGCCCGGTTGACCGGGGCGTTCGCCGAATCGGACGACGGGCCGCAATTGATGCACATCGCAACGGATGGAGAAACGTATGGGCATCACCATCGGCACGGCGAAATGGCGCTGGCCTATGCTCTCGATCTGATCGAGGCGAAGAAGTGGGCCCGCATCACGAATTACGGCGAGTTTCTGGCCAAGAGTCCGCCGGCCTGGGAAGCGCGGATTTTCGAGAATACTTCCTGGAGCTGCATTCACGGGGTGGAGCGCTGGCGCTCCAATTGCGGCTGCAACGCGGGCCGGCCCGGATGGAACCAGGAATGGCGCCGGCCATTGCGCGACGCGCTCGATTGGCTTCGCGATTCGATTGCTGCGGATTTTGAGGCGCTGGGCTCCACGCTGCTGCGCGACCCCTGGGCGGCGCGCGATGCCTATATCGCCGTGATCCTCAACCGATTCCCGGAATCCCGGCAACGTTTCGGCCAGGAACATTTTTTGCATCCACTAACCGATGCCGAGCAGGTGACCGTTTGGAAGCTGATGGAGTTGCAGCGCAACGCCATGCTCATGTATACGAGCTGCGGCTGGTTTTTCGACGAGCTTTCAGGCATCGAAACTGTACAGGTCATTCAATATGCCGGTCGCGTAGTGCAGCTTGCGGGTGAGCTATTTTCGAACGCGCTCGAAGGGCCTTTTTTGGAGCGGCTGGCTGCGGCCCGCAGCAATCTCCCTGAGTATGGGGACGGCGCGAACATCTACCGGCGATACGTGAA
>Ga0157374_10002673_pt1 | contig 14999 bp, 15 predicted proteins | sample M25metaG_FD_115308 | JGI IMG/M metagenome (GOLD analysis project Ga0157374, IMG submission 115308) | Miscanthus rhizosphere microbial communities from Kellogg Biological Station, Michigan, USA - M2-5 metaG | ecosystem: Host-associated > Plants > Roots > Rhizosphere > Soil | place: USA: Michigan...
ACATGGCCGCTAACGACTCGCATGCGGCACAAGCTGATACTGAAACCTCAAAGGTAGCGCCAAAGCCAGCAGACGTGGCTATGCCAGCTACACCTGTGCCGTTGCAACATTTTAAGCCGGTTGAACCGACCGTTCCGGAACTGGTAAGCGCTTCACCTACTGCTGCTGCACCAGGTGCGATAACGCCCCCGCCAGCCAATGTGCCAAGCGCCGATGGCCAATTAACAGATGTGTCGGCATCAGGGCAGCCTGCTATGCCCGCTGCCAATCCCACCCAGCAAATTTCTGCGGAACCACGTAACACAGGTTTAGACGACCAAGCCAAAGACGACTTAGCAGCGCTTGCTGTAGAAGGTATAACCGAAATTGAAGACGGGCACCAAGCCCAGCCCGCCCAGCCTGAAACCGCAAATGCAAATAGCAATACGCAGCTGCTGCCGAATGACGAGACGCCGTCGCCAGTTGCTGTTACTGGCGCTAGCCGCCCGCAGCCGCCTACCGCCCAACCACTCCAAACAGGCAGTGCGCCACCAATCAGCCAAAAACCATTGCCGCACCTGGAACCTGATGATGATGTAAACGGCTACCCGACTGCAAGTGAAATGGGGCACTTTCCGAACGCCCAAAGCAGTGCGGTTGTTGCGAGCGGCAAGGCCCGCAAAAGCAACCTGTGGGCATGGATATTGGCAATTGTATTATTGCTCGTTATTGCGGCAGTCGTCGTCGACGTGCTGCTGGACGGTGGTTTTATAACCATACAGCATGTACCGCATACTCACTTCTTTTAATAGCTTAGGCCAGGTCGCAAGGCATCTTTTGCAACTAGCTTGCAAATGACAAAAGGCTGTCGGCCAGCGCCAAAATTACACCACTGTTTTTTGGCCAACTCTTGCTACAATATAGAGGTTATGGTTGAGGAATCGATGTTCGACCCCTGGGCTAATGAAGAGCCGAATGTAGACGCGCCCAGCGAACTTGTGCGCGGGCTTAACGCCGAGCAGCGCCGTGCCGTCGAAACGACCGAAGGGCCGCTACTTATCCAGGCCGGAGCCGGGTCGGGCAAAACTAAAACGCTTACCCACCGCATCGCGTACCTTATTTCTACACGCCGGGCATCGGCGTACAACATTTTAGCGGTGACATTTACTAACAAAGCGGCCCGCGAAATGCGTGAACGCGTGGCGGTATTACTCGGCGAAGACCCTGATAACCGCAGTTTTATGCCGTACATGGGCACATTGCACTCCATTTGCGTGCGTATTTTGCGACAAGACGGCGAAAGCATCGGCATACCCAAAAGTTTCGTTATTTGGGACGAATCCGACCGCATGGCGGCTATCAAGCAAGTTTGCAAAGAGATGATGATCGACGAAAAAGCCTTTCCGCCAAAGCTGATTGCCGGCATGATAAGCAATGCCAAGAACGACCTGCAATCGCCCGCCGAATTTGAAGGCATGGGCAGCAGCCCAGCCGAACGCGCCGCCGCCAAAGTATACCCGATGTACGAACGGGCGCTCACCGACGCCGCCGCGCTCGACTTCGACGACCTCATCGGCCGCGCCGTAAACATGCTCAAATACCAAACCGAGGTGCGCGAAAAATGGCAGCGCCGTTTTAAGTACATCATGATCGACGAATACCAAGACACCAACGCCGCGCAGTACAAATTGGTGCAAATGCTGACCAACGAAAATAAAAACATTGCGGTGGTAGGCGATGACTGGCAAAGCATTTACAGCTGGCGCGGGGCCGATTTCCGCAACATTTTAAATTTTGAAAAAGATTACCCAAACGCCACCGTTATTAAACTGGAGCAGAACTACCGCAGCACAAAATCTATTTTGGATGCCGCCCACACTGTTATTACCAAAAACCAACAGCGCAGTGACAAAAAATTGTGGACTGACAGCGGCGCCGGTTTGCCAGTGCAAATGCTGCAAGTGGCTAACGAACGCGCCGAGGGCGAGGCAATTGTGCGCCGCGTGCGTGCGGCAATTGATACTGGCAAACGCAAGTATAATGAATTCGCCATCTTGTACCGCACCAACTCCCAAAGCCGCTCGGTCGAAGAAACGTTCATCCATTATGGCATTCCGTACCGCATTGTTGGCGGCCAACGCTTTTACGCCCGCAAAGAAATAAAAGACCTCATGGCTTATGTGCGCTTAATTTACCAGCCCGAAGACCGCGCCAGTTTTATGCGTATCGTTAACACTCCGGCACGCGGCGTCGGCGCAAAATCGGTCGAAAACTTCTTTACCTGGAAGCAAGCCAACAAAATGACGCTGTTCGATGCATTAACACAAGTTGGCGAATGCGAGCGCTTAACCGACCGCGCCATAAAGGGCATTAGCGACCTCGGCGACATACTGGCCAGCTTCCGGGAACTTTTTGAGAACGAAACACCGCCGGCCGGCATGTTAGATAGTTTGGTACGCCGCCTCGATTATTTAAATTACGTCAACGATGGCACGCCAGCTGGCGAATCCAAAGTGGAAAACGTAAAAGAGCTTATTACTGTCGCCCAAAATTACCAAGACGAAGGGCTGGACACGTTTTTGGAAGAAGTTAGCCTTGTAAGTGACGTTGACCAGGCCGATTTCAACGGCAACGCGGTCACGCTCATGACGTTGCACGCCGCCAAAGGTTTGGAATTCCCGGTGGTGTTTATGGTGGGCTTAGAAGAAACGGTATTTCCGCATAGCCGGGCGCTATATGACCAATTTGAAATGGAAGAAGAACGGCGGCTGTGCTACGTCGGCATGAAGCGTGCCCGCGAAGAGCTATACATGATTTACACCGTCAGCCGCATGCTGTACGGCGGTGTGCAACACAATCCGCCGTCACGCTTCTTAAGCGAAATCGATGCCGATTTTAAACCGGCCAGCACCGATGCTTACGGCGGCGCGTTCAGTGGTTTCGGCCAAAGTCTTGACGGCAACTTCGGCCCGATAAGCCAAACCCATGACAGCGAAAACCAACCTATAGATGACGGCGAACCGCGCTATGTGCCCGATGTAACCGAAGGCGACCACGTACGCCACAAACTATTCGGCGATGGCATTATTATGGAACTCGATGGCGACAATGCTACAATTTACTTTAAAGGTAAGGGCGCAAAAAAGTTAAACATCGGCTTCGCGCCCATCGAAAAGATAGAGCAATAATGCGTAGTGTGTTAGAAAAACTTGGTAAAATCACCTTCTTTTTAGCTTGGCCGGTGTTTTATGTGTACTTAAATGGCCGCGAACGGACACGCGTTGTTTTGGTGCACGAGGGCAAAATTTTAGCCACCAAAAACTGGGTGAGCGATAGCAAATGGTCGCTGCCCGGCGGCGGCTTGCACAAAAACGAACCGATTGTACCGGGCGCTTTGCGAGAATTACACGAAGAGACGGGCGTCCAATTAGAAGCCGGGCAGCTCCGGTATATCGGCCATTTTAAATACCAAGCGTACGGTTTGCATTTCAGCTACCATGCTTTTATCGCCGAGCTTCCCAAGGTGCCAACACTTAAAATTCAGGCTCACGAAATTTCACAGGCGCAGTGTTTTACGCCCGCCGGATTACTCGGCCAAAAAGACGTTGCACCTGACGTGCAACAAGTGCTCAAAACTTGGCTGCACCAGTAAATTTGGTACAATTATAAGTGTCTTGAATAGTCGGCATTCTTCAGCGTCTCCCTAAAATATTGTTCGACATTGGCAAGGCCATACATTATGCCTAAAAAGCTCAAAAATCTTAAACGAAAATACACGCTCGCCGGACGGCGGCATATCCGAACCGTTAAACGGGTGGTAAAGCGGCCGCTGTTTTCAGTACCGGCGCTGACGTTTATTATTTTGCTGGCTGTTGCTGCTACTGCGTTTGCTGTAGCTACTGGCGGCAAGGCAAAATTCAAGCCAAGCGCCAGTAATATTGTAATTATCGACCATGACGGCCAGCGCCAAACGGTGCCGACCAGCGCCAATACTGTGGGTGATTTGCTCAACCGGCTGCATATTACGCTTAACCAGGGCGATGTTGTGGAACCGGGCAAAGAAACGGCAATCGTGCAGGATAACTTCCATGTTAACGTCTACCGTGCGGTGCCGGTAACGGTCATTGACGGTAAGAGCGTCACCTATTCGTATAGCGCCGCGGCGACCGCCCGCAGCATTGTTAAGCAAGCCGGTGTAAATGTATACCCCGAAGATAATTTAACGCTGGAGCCAACCCAAAACTTTTTAACTGATAGTTCTATTGGTGAGCGAGTGGTCATTAACCGCGCCACCCCTGTAAATGTGAACTTGTACGGCACGGCGCTGGTTATCCGAACCCATGCCACAACAGTGGGTGATTTGTTAAGGAACCAGAAAATTACGCTACACGATGGCGACAGCGTGCAGCCCAGTGCCGATACGCCGCTGGCCGCCAACAGCCAAGTGTTTGTCATTCATAAAGGCAAGCAGATCCAAAGTGTCGAACAGGATATCCCGATGCCGGTGCAAACGGTAGAAGACGACTCGCTAACTTTTGGTACGACGGTGGTGCGCCAGCAAGGCTCGCCGGGCAAACAGGTGGTCACCTATGAAATTGACTTGCAAAATGGGCAGGAAGTTGGCCGGCATGTTATTCAGCAAGTGGTCACAGTGCAGCCGGTGACGCAAATTATAGCTAAGGGTAAGGCCGTGCAAATCCCGAGTGATAAGCAGGCGGTGATGGCGCTGGCCGGCATCGGCTCCGGTGATTACGCGTACGTCGATTACATCGTGAGCCATGAATCCGGTTGGTGCCCGACAAAATTGCAAGGCAACCCGGGCGCCTGCCCGGCGTATCCGCCTGATTCAATGCCATCATATTTGGGGTACGGATTAGGGCAAGCAACCCCAGGCACTAAAATGGCACCGTTTGGCAGCGACTGGCAAGTGAGCGCCGTAACACAATTGAAATGGGCGACCAGCTACGCTGTTGGCCGTTACGGCAGTTGGGGCGCGGCCTATAACCACTGGCAAGCCAACCATAACTGGTAAAACTGGAACTACCGTAGCACTGATCTGTTAGAATAGAGATATGTCTGACTCCTTTGTATCGACAAAAGCAAAACCCCAACCGCTGACGAACAAAGCGCTAGGCCAGCACTGGCTGAACGACGCTGATAGTTTGCAAGCTATGCTGACCGGCGCGGATATAGGCCCGCAAGATACGGTACTCGAAATTGGCCCCGGCCCCGGTGCGCTTACCCAGCTGCTCGTAAAAGCCGCCAAGCAGGTTGTGGCGGTGGAATTTGATGCCGGTTTAGCCCGCGGGCTGCCTGCGCGCGTTCCCGCTAACAACTTGCGTGTGGTGCAGCAAGACATTTTGCAATTTAACCTCAACACCTTGCCCGCTGGGTACAAAGTGGTAGCCAATATTCCGTATTACTTGACGAGCAAGCTTATCCGGGTGTTATGCGAAAGTCAAAATCCGTTTAGCAAGGCAACGCTGCTCATCCAAAAAGAAGTTGCCGAGCGGGTGTGTGCGAAACCCGGCGATATGTCGCTGCTTAGCGTCAGCGCGCAATTTTACTGCGAAACCGGCTTTGGCCCGATTGTTCCGGCCGAATTATTCACACCGCCGCCAAAAGTGGACTCGCAAATTTTACAGCTCACGATGCGTACCGCGCCATTATTTGAAAACGTCGATACCAAATTATTTTTCAGAGTCGTAAAAGCCGGCTTTGCGCAGCGCCGCAAAACATGGCTCAATTCGCTTGGTGCAGGCCTGCAAATTCCGCGCGAAGCAGCCGTGCAGCTACTTGAAAACGCCGATATAAACCCAGGCACTCGCGCCCAAAACTTGAGCCTCACCGAATGGCATAATTTGTACGTCGCTTGGCACGACAAGGGTAACTTAGCGCTGAAATGATAGCGGCTATGCGCCGGTAGCGGTGCCGCCCAGAAAAGCAATTGCTTGCTCAATCTCCTCGGCCATATGAGTGTAGGGTTCTAGCGTTGTAGCGCGTTCTGGGTACAATATATTGCCATGGACGCCTAATTGTTTGTTAAGGTTGAGCGGAAGCGGGCCGTCTCCGTTCCAATAAGCTTTAAACACAAATGGCCTTTCAAGGGCGGAGAGCTCCTGCTCGTAAGAGGGTTTATGCTCGTAAGGGCTTACAACGTAGTGGCTAAAAATATCTGAAGGATCTTGTGGCGTGCCGTCGCCTTTGTGCTCAGGGGCTATACATAAAAATAAACTATGCAGCCGCTCCCGAGGCCACATGCTAGACTCTTCACTAGGCTCCTGCTCGTAATAAGGGTTTCTAGAGCGCACTTCTAAAAAACGTGAAGAGTAGGTTTTTTGGTTTTCAGTAAACTGATCATGAACAGGGAATAGCGCTGACTCAATGTAGCTCTCTTGGTCCATATCTGCTCCAAGCGTAAGAAAGCCATGCCCGATATATCCGTAGATATCTTCGCCGAGCTGTAGCGGTGTCGCCTGGTGCCTATGTTGCAAGAGGTTCTGGACGGCATCATGCAAACGAGTTCGCTCAGGAGTTTGGATTATACCTTTGTAGTCGGCCCAAACCGGGTCGAGCTGAGCCATGGCTTCAGGTTTTATATAACCACCCTAACATATACTGCTGGCAATGTCATTATTATCGGTTGTTCGCAATGCGTTTCTCAAGGTCGTCCATAGTACTCATAAACTCAGAGGCAAGGTCAATCTTGTATTTATCAGCCAGAACAAGTACAGACCACAGACAGTCCGCGAGCTCATGTGTAAGCTTGGCATCCACGTCATCCATTTGCCGCAACCCATGCTTAGCCATAATGATTTAGATAAGTCGCCCACATCACCGACAAAACCAGACATCAGGTTTTGCTCGTTCCAATGGACTCCACGGCTTGCACTCAGTTCATCATACTGGCTCCGTATTTCAATGGCACGCTTTAATAAATCTTCGTAATTCATGGCTTACCCTCTTTTATACATCTATATCTAGTTTAGCAAACTATTTAGTTTGTCTAAGCAGTCTCTTAATGCTTGCGTTTTATGGTATAATAAAAGTATGTGGGGCTGAATTTTAAGCTCGACGTTGGAACTTATCGGTTATGTTTGCAGGTCGCTTGCTGAGCGTTATACGGCAAAACACAATAGTTGCAAAAACAACTTTCAGCTCTGCTGTTGACAAAGCTTTGGCTCTTCGCGAGTCATTGCGCGTTGACAACTTTGCGCTCGCTGCCTAATTTTTGGGTAGCAACGTCTGATGTGATTCCGTGTATCTGAAAGACGTTTTATATTCTCACGGACGCTCCTGCGGCAATGCCCGGGCCGCAGGCTAAGCCTAGGGCTTTGGTTATAGCGTAATTTGTTCGTTTTTATGCGCTGTAACCAAGACATTTTTAAACGGACTATGCCTGTAGAAGACTAACCAAGATAAGCTAGCGGACGCGGGGGCAGTACCCGCCAGCTCCACCAAATTCTGATTTTCGGCGACTTTCGGGTCGCTGTTTTCATTTTTACAAGGAAGAGTCGGCAGTATATATTCATATTATGATCACCCCTGAAGCTAAACCAAGCCCTGAGTTTTTTCCGCTTAACCCTGAGCAAACTGAGCATACCCGGAACGATATCCGCCGAGACCCACAGCAAGTATTGTTGAAGGTAGAGGCGGAGTATTTGGAAGGCCAAAATCCGGATCTGTCGGTATTGCTTGTGGGCGCTTTTAAGGGGTTACCCGCAATGATTTGGCTACTAGTTTTACCGAAGCGGCGCTTACAACGCATAAACTGGCGCGCGAAGCGGCTGTGCCTGACGGCGTGCTACCCAGACTTTCACCAAAGGGCAGGTCGAACATGGCAATCTCTTTGAGAACGACGTTGCAGGGTTTTAGCCCCGATTCCCGCCCTTCGCTTGTCCCGTTTGTTTCACAGGCGGCATTGGAAAAATTTATGCCAGAGCTAGAAAGTGAACCTAGTATATTTAGAGTAGTTAAAAAACTGGCTGAACATCGAATCGACAGGGGCACTTATTATGCTGGTGCCGCTATGGTTGTTGCCGGGTTGAGACTTGCCCGATCAGAACAAGCTTAACGCGCTCTTTCTGGGTAGGGCTTGTCGCCGTGGCCGCCGAGGTATCGGATGACGGTGGCGGCTTCCATGGCCGCGAACCGGGCTATCTCTACCAGCCGCCCAGATGTAAGCTTGCCAGTTTGCAAAGCGAGGTGCGTTGCAGAGGTGAAGACGCTCGTCAAGCGGTCGCCAGCACCAGTGGTATCCACTACTTGTGACTTATCAAGCGCTAATGTCGGTACCTCAAATGAACCGCTATGCGGCTTGTCTTGCAACACGTTCGGTGCATAGGCAACTTGTAGCGGGCGTTTGCCGTCGCTTACTACGCTAATTTTGGCGTAATCGAGGTTATGCTCGGCATGGGCCGCCGCGGTGTCTTCGCCATATAAAGCATTAAATTCATCGCGGTTGCCAATAACTAATGTGTGGTGATAACTGTCCCACGTTTCGAGCAAGCCTGCCTCAAATTCACCGCTGCCAGGGTTGTGGGTCGTGAATAAGCGGGCGAGGCCCTGTTTGCTACGCTCGGCATGTGCGCGGTTAAGCTCTTCGGCCATAACCGCATTTAGCTCGGGTGATTTAAGTGACGAAATGCCTACGGCACCCAAACCATGGATGCGCAAGAAGTCGCGGACATGCCGCGGTTTGATGGTTTCATGTAGCGGCGTGCGTGGCATGGTTACAATGCTCCGGTCGCCGTCCATCGCCTTTACAAAGCTGCCGCCATTTTGGTGGTCAATGTTGAACACGGAACGGCTTACGATACCACGTTGCTCCATATCCCTTTCGATTGCCTCGGCTTCGGGGCTTTTGCCTTTGGCCCAGAGCTCATGGACCTCGAAGCGGCTATCGGAAGCGTTTGCGACGGCGGCATTATGTGCGTTCCCGCCGAAATGGATAACATATTGCCCGCTATGCAGTTGGTCGAGGTACGGCCCATCGGTAGCTGGATCGAACAAGTTTTTGCCGCCTGGCTCATGGCTGGGCCATGGTTCGGCAGTTTCATTTAAATGACTATCTGGCAGGGGCGCACCAACCCAACCCACAACCAACTTTTCGTGCGACATACACATCTCCTACATAAAAAGAGAAAATTATTGACCGGAAAATAATAGCATACCTTGCGGTTCGTGGCAATTTTTATTTAGCTGTGCTTGAGGCGGTATCAAGGGCGGAATCCAGATTTCGCTTATGTTTTAAGGGGTTGCAATGTTCCATTTAATTATTGAAAGATAATACATCTGTTGTGTGTAGTATAAAAAGTATATTTTAATGGTTGACATGGACTTCATAAGATATTACAATATAGTTAATTGTTTTGATGAACACGAGTTCTCGATATCCTTTGTACTCCGATCATTGCTACAATTCGCTAGATCAAAAGTTACAAAAAGGGTTTTTCTGTCAAACTATTCACAAAGGCGACCAGCTCAGGCAGGACGTCAGTCTCATTTTAGGTCGCCTACGCGCAGCCGCAAGCCAGCATTCAAGAAAGATTACATCGATCCTGCTAGGTTTGTGCGCGTTGCACGCCCCACAACTATCGAAGCGTACGAGCCTGAAAATATGTTCGCCGACTTCGACTTACACGAATTATTGCAAGCTAATTTGGCGCGTTTCGGGTTTGAACGCCCTACGCCAATCCAGGATAAAACTATTTCATTGGCGCTTAATGGCCACGATATTGTAGGCATTGCCAACACCGGCACAGGCAAGACCGCTGCTTTTGCGTTGCCAGTATTGCACCGGCTTATGGCAGATGAAAACGCCCGCGCTTTAATCATGGCGCCGACCCGCGAACTCGCGCAGCAAATTGAAGACGAGTGCCGCGTACTTGGCCGCCGTGCAGGCTTTTTCGGCGCCCTTCTTATCGGTGGTACTTCTATGGGCACGCAGCTGCGCGACCTTCGGGCTAACCCGCGCATCGTAATCGGCACGCCTGGCCGCATTAAAGATCACATTGAGCGTGGCACGCTGAAGCTTGAAAACTTCAATATCGCGGTGCTTGATGAGGTCGACCGGATGCTTGACATGGGGTTCATCAACGATATCCGCTTTATTTTGGACGAACTAAATGAAGCGCGCCAGTCGTTCTTCTTTTCGGCAACACTGGATGGAAAAATCAAGGAACTTATTAACGGTTTCTTGAGCGATCCGCAAACTATATCTGTTAAAACAGGCGAAACCAGCGAAAACGTTAACCAAGATGTTGTACGCTACCAGCGCGAAGCCGACAAGATCGACCAGTTGCACGATATTTTGAACGGCGAGCAAGTTGCGAAAGTTATCATTTTCGACGAAACTCAGCGCAGTGTAGAACGGTTGTTTGAAGAGCTTTTGGTGCGTGGCTTTAAGGTAGACGCCATCCACGGTGGCAAAAACCAGGCGCAACGCCAGCGTGCCATGAACCGCTTTAAGCGCAACGACATTAGTGTTTTGGTGGCGACTGACGTTGCTGCCCGCGGCATCGATGTCGATGATATAACGCATGTCATTAACTACTCCACGCCGCAATCGTATGAAGATTATGTGCACCGGATTGGCCGTACCGGACGGGCAGGGCGTGTGGGCTATGCACTTACTTTTGTACCGCACGGTGCCGAAGCGCAAAGTGCGCCGCAGCGTAGCTACAGGCCATACCGCGGCCGTCGGTAAGCCCGTGCTCAAAAAGCAACAATTAGCCTAGAAAGCTAAACCAGCACAGCTAAACGTATAAGAAACTAACGTTTAGCTGTTTTTATTTAACGGGCTTGCAAAGCGCATATAAAAGCATATAAAAAGAGAAAATACCGGGCAAAATTGCCCGGTATTTTCTCTGCATCTCTAGCGATGGCTTTTAGTAACGGCGGCCGCCACCAAAGTTGTTATCGCGGTCACGGCGTTGGCCACCTTGGCCGCCACCAAAACCACCAGAACGTGGTTCCTTAGGGCGGGCTTCGTTTACAGCAAGGCGGCGACCCTCGAAGTCTTTACCGTCGAGTTCGCTGATTGCCTTTTGAGCGTCGTCGTCTGCAACCATAGTTACAAAGCCGAAGCCTTTTGAGCGGTTAGTGTCGCGGTCGACAATAACTTGCGCCGATTCGACTTCACCGATTGCTTCGAATAATTCACGAAGTTGATCGTCAGTAGTTGAGTACGGCAAGCCGCCAACAAACAGTTTATGTGCCATCTTTTTCTCCTTAAGATGTGGTAGAGGTCGCTGGCAAACACTTGAATACTGTTGGCTGCGTGCTACCCCTGAAGTATAGTTATTTAATTGGTACTCGGACGCTTTTCGAAACAGAGCAGCACTTCCTAGCAAGCACAGTATACCCTGACGGGTAAAGTTTTGTCTACAAAGAATTAAGATGAGAGCCAAATATAGAATCATACAATACCTTACCTAAAAACACAAATTGATGTAGTAATTACTCTTTATTTGAGCATTTTAATCGTTGCCATAGTGCTTATATTGGCCTAACATAGAAGTAGGATGTTGCAGAAAGCCAAAAAATTAGCCACCGAAGGTAAATACCGTTTGCAGTTGTTTCACAAATCGAAAGATTTAACTGCTGAAGACGTGTTAGCGGCGCGCAATTATATTAAAGCTTATTGGCCGAAGCTGGAGCGCTACAACCCCAAGGATACCGACAGCCTTATCGGCGTGCCAAAGCCCTATCTGGTGCCGTCGTACGCCGAGGGTCACGAATTCGACTACAACGAATTGTATTACTGGGACAGTTATTTCATGATCCAAGGCATGCTCGACGCCGACCACAAAGACCTGGTTATGGGTATCCTTGAAGATTTTATTAGCATTTTCAACCGCTTCCGAATCATCCCGAACGGTTCGCAAATGTATTACCTCAGCCGCTCGCAGCCGCCATTTCTCAGCAGCTTCATATTCGATTTGTACTATGCCTACAACCTTGATAAAGACTGGCTAGAAGAGAAAATAAAAGTTGCCAAGCAAGAATATGAAACGGTGTGGATGGGCACACGCAAGCCAAATGCCCGCCAAGTGTACCGCGGCCTGAGCCGCTACTACGATTTCAACTACCTCGATGACATTGCCGAGACTGAAAGCGGCTGGGATATGACTCCGCGCTTTAACCGCCATGCACTCAATTACTTGCCGTGCGACCTTAACGCCCTGCTATATAAATACGAAAGCGACTTTGCCCGCGCGGCACGTATTCTGGGCGATAAAGACGACATGCACACATGGGAAAAAGCTGCCCACGCCCGCAAACGTACCATGAATGAACTGATGTGGGAACAGGGCAAAGGCTTGTATTACGATTACAATTATGTAAAGGAACGCCGCGGCAATGTCAGCTCGCTGGCAGCGTATTACCCCTTATGGGCGGGTATGGCCGATGGGCAGGAGGCGCAAGCCCTGGTAAAAGCGCTGCGCCGTTTTGAACAAAAAGGCGGTTTAGCGACCACTGACAGTTTGCCGCTCGGCAATTATATGCCCGGTTCAATGCCAACCCAATGGGCCTATCCTAACGGATGGGCGCCGCTGCATTTTTTGGTCATCAAAGGCTTGCAGCGTTACGGCTATAACGAAGATGCGCGCCGTATCGCAATGAAGTGGTTGCGTGCCAACCTCGATTGGTATGATGCGCACGGCGAATTCCTAGAAAAGTACAACGTCGTTTCGCCGGAAAAACCACCTGCTAAAGGCGTGTATCCGTCGCAAACCGGTTTTGGCTGGACGAACGCTGTGTTTGAGCGCTTGTGCCAGGAGTTTATCGACGGAAATACACACATCGGTGCGCCGTTCGTGTAAGGCGTTGTATTTTTGACCGTTTTTTTCGCTTCGCCCCGCTGCTATGCTTGTTCTACTGTGCGAAAGGAAGCGAGACGTGAGAAAGGTTGCAAAAGAGGAGAGCGGCGATAGCTGGCGGGGTGGTTATGCGTATCCTAAGAGTTGGGAACATATGCCAGCAATAACTCACAGCGCTGACAAGGAGCGCCATGTGCGTTTACCTGTAACCTGCGAGGGCATTGCCGTTGTGAGTGTGGTTGCGGCTATAATTGGCAGCGGCGCGGTTACGGGTCACTTTTTAGGCTCGCATAAAAGCGAAATAGCGCGTGGTAAGGTCACGACAGCCCAAGAATGCGTGGCTGCTGTTGGCCGCCAAAACGTTATTACCCAAGCGCTCGATGCCTGCATGAAAAAGGGCGTGCCCGGTGGCGACCCGATTGGGGCTGATAAAATGATGGTAGGCGACCCGATAACATCGGTAAACGATTATATTGTTTTGCAAGAAGGGGCAATAGCTCACGCCGAAAATGATGATACTTATGGCACGGCAGCCAAGTTTTTTCTAGGCACTGCTCTTTCTGCCACCAGCCTCGCAATCATTGGTCTTTCGCTGGAAGCGGCAAGACGCAAATAAAACCTTGAGTAACAGCGGTAATTGGGCTATAATAGCGCTGTTGCCTAGCTGATCGGCTCTTTAGCTCAGTTGGTAGAGCAGAGGCCTGAAGAGCCTTGTGTCCCCAGTTCGAGTCTGGGAGGAGCCACCAAAATTATCTGAGCAGATATAAAAAGCTCCAGGATTTATTGCCTGGAGCTTTTTTGTCATACCCACTCCCGTTATTTAGTTCGAGTTTGGCAGGGCTGCGTCGCTATTGAGACGAGTTACCTTCGTCGTCAAAATTGGTTTTGTAGCCCATTTTATGAGCAGCCAAAACCATCAGCCGACGGTCGCCTTCAGAGGTACGGCCAGCGCCTCCAAGTGAACAGACCACATTGCCCTCATCATCCTTGACCTGAATGCCTCCATCCCAAGGTGTGAATTGTGGAATCGCACGTTGCTGCAGCAGCATGTCGGCTTCACTCCAACTGCCATCCTTAATACGATCAGCATGCTTTTTAGTGTCAGCTTGGTAGAGCAAAACGGTAAACGCTTTATGAATAGCGAATGTAGCGCTGGTTGGCTTTACAGTATCCATACAACGAAAAGCAGTTGGGACACCCATAACTCCCTGATCGGCCTTCATGCAGCAAACGGCCACTGGCTGAGGCCCTTTACTGTCTGTTGCGGTAGTTTTGGCAAGTTCAACCGCACAGTCAACAAGTTTGGCAGCATCTTCATCAGTAAATTTCTTCATAAAACTAGTATACTAGACTTATGATTTATAACACGAAAAGCACATCTGAAATTGACGAACTCACTACTGCTTGGCAAGACTATATTGCTACGATGGGCGATTGGCGAAAAGTTGTTGAAGACGTAATACCTAAGCAAACGGACTGTGGGCCAGTTTATGAACCAGCTAGTCCACTTGATCGACCAAATGAAAGCTTTGCAATCGCAGATATGCGTAAAATTAAAGTTGCCGAGCCGCACTATCATGCCAATGGTGAAACAGAGGTTTACTTCATTATTTCTGGTAGTGGCACCACGGTTGTTGGCGGTGAAGAATTGCTAATTAAAGCAGGTGATGTAGTTGTCACGCCGCCAGAGACCGCTCATTTTACTATTCCGAAAGAAAACCTAGTGATGGTCGTAATAAACACCCCACCTTTTAATCCAAGCAACAATATTGGCCTAGACGAAAGCAATTCGTTGGTCGGATACGATCATGGGCAATACGAAGCGCTCATTGCTCGTTCATAATCGCTTCAATATCCAATTCCTCGAGTCTCTCGCATAGTATTAACATGCCTTTTTGGGAAGGTTAAAATGCTTATTACCTTTAATTTAAGCCAGGCTGAGCCTGATGGTTATAGATGGGATATCACGAGTGGAGATTGACAGTGCCATACAATAGTAATACAATTATTGTATATAAAAGGATGAATCCATGTCCACACAAACTATAAATATATCTCTTCCCAAGGAGCTTGTACAAAAAATAGATAGTGCAGCTAAGGCCGAATTTGCGAGCCGCAGTGATTATATTCGCCAAGCGCTCGTGGGCAAGCTTAGGGCTGACAAAGTACAGGCTGATGACTGGGATTTGCTCGAGG
>Ga0157374_10002674_pt1 | contig 14996 bp, 10 predicted proteins | sample M25metaG_FD_115308 | JGI IMG/M metagenome (GOLD analysis project Ga0157374, IMG submission 115308) | Miscanthus rhizosphere microbial communities from Kellogg Biological Station, Michigan, USA - M2-5 metaG | ecosystem: Host-associated > Plants > Roots > Rhizosphere > Soil | place: USA: Michigan...
AGCGGAGAGAGAGGGATTCGAACCCCCGGACCTTTTGGGTCAACGGTTTTCAAGACCGCCGCATTCGACCGCTCTGCCATCTCTCCGGCGCAAAAATATGTGCTCAAGGTTTGCCAAAAAAATTATCCAGGGAGAAATAAATATTTTTTTCGAAAAGCCAACTTCTTCCCTTGAGTGATTTATTTTTTAATCACGAGGCACGGAGGTCACAGAGAAACATGGAGAAGCTCTCTGTGTACCTCTACATTCTTTCTCTGTGTCTCTGTGGTTATATTTTAAGCTTTCAAGTTTTAAACCGAGCCGCGGATACAAAACAAGCTCTTACTGCTTAATTTCGCAGATAAGTTTTTTTCTTGAAACATCTTAAAGCATTAAACAAATATTTTTGGAAATACAGGATCCGGTTTGGTATTGGGATTCTCTTTATTATTATTTCTAACTATTTCGGCATTCTATCTCCACAGGTCACCGGTTTCGTCATCGATTTTGTTCAACAAAAAATTCAGGGAACACCCGAAAAGGTCAGTTCACACAACTATGACATTCTGGTTGAGAAATTTATTATTTGGGTTAAAACTGTGAAAGGCATTGGTGTTGTTGCAATGTCAGGTATCACCATCCTCATCTTGGCACTCTTGCGCGGATTTTTTATGTTCCTGATGCGGCAAACCATTATTGTAATGAGCCGGCATATTGAATATGATCAAAAAAATGAGGTCTTTCATCATTACCAGCAATTGGATACGGCGTTTTACAGAACACACAGTACAGGCGACCTGATGAGCCGCATTGCAGAAGATGTAAGCCGTGTAAGGATGTTCACGGGACCAGCCATTATGTACCTGGTCAATCTTGTTGCCGTTATTTCCTTTAGCTTATTTTTTATGTTTAAGCGGGATGCTGAACTGACGCTTTATGTATTGGCTCCCCTTCCCATATTGGCAATTACTATTTACTTTGTCAACACGATCATTAATAAACGAAGTGAACACATCCAGGCACTCCTCTCTGATCTTACCACCAATGCACAGGAGTCATATTCGGGAATACGTGTAATAAAATCATTCGTCCAGGAAAATGCAATGCTCGGTTTTTTTAAAAAGAATAGCGAAGAGTATAGAAAAAATGCGATCGGTTTGGCAAAAGTAGAAGCGATCTATTTTCCATCAATGACTTTGCTGATCGGTCTCAGCACGTTGCTTACGATCATGATCGGGGGAATTCATCACATTCATGACCCGGTTAAAACAAGCGTTCCACTGATCGTTGAATTTGTGATCTATATTAATATGCTCACTTTTCCTGTATTTGCAATCGGGTGGACAGCCAGCATGATACAACGTGCGGCCGCTTCACAAAAAAGACTGAATGAATTTCTCAATACCAGGCCTACTATTCAAAATGGGCTGACACCCAAAAAAAATGTTTTGCAGGGAAATATCAGTTTTAAAAATGTAGATTTTACCTATCCACATACGGGCATTGAAGCTCTGAAAAATTTTAACCTTGAGATCCGGAAAGGAAATAAGATCGCGATCGTCGGGAGAACAGGAACCGGAAAGTCAACCATCGCTCAATTATTGTTACGGATGTACGACGTAACCAAAGGCAACATTGAATTTGATGGTTTTGATGTCCGGCAGCTTGATTTGAAGGAGCTGCGAGAACAGATCAGCTATGTGCCACAGGATGTTTTTCTTTTTAGTGATTCGGTCAGCAATAATATTCGCTTTGGACTAAAAAATGGGAAAGAAGGCGAAGTAGTAAAGGCGGCCACACAGGCAAGTGTAGACACGGAAATTGAGTCATTTTCTCAAAAATATGAAACACTGATAGGCGAGCGGGGAGTTACGTTAAGCGGTGGTCAAAAACAGCGAATATCCATCGCCAGGGCCTTGATAAAGGAGCCCAATCTTGTCATTTTTGACGACTGCCTGAGTGCCGTCGATGCCCGCACCGAAAAGGAAATTATCGGAAATCTATATGATTATTTAAAAGATAAGACCGCGATCATTATCACCCATCGTATTTTTTCTCTTTTTCATTTTGACAAAATAGTAGTGTTGGATGATGGCGAAATTGTAGAGCAGGGTACTCATGATGAACTGCTTGCTCTCAACGGATATTACACAACACTTTACGCACGTCAGCAGGAGCAGGACAGTGAATTGTGAATGGTGAGTAGTAAGTGGTGAATGGCCAGTAAGTCATTAGTCATTGACAAGATAACTGGCAACTGGTAATCGGTAAACCAGTTACTGTGAATAGGTGTATTCCTGTATTTGTTTCTTGTATTTTGCTTCTTGCGTCTTACGCCCTGTATCCCGCGCCCCAGTTTGATTTGGACGTTTCAAAAACATATTTATATTTGTAAACTTTAAAACCAAGATTTTTAACTGTTAAAAATTTTAACCGTGGCGTACGACAACAATGAAAAAAAGATTGAAAGCATTTACAGCAAAAGAATTAGAGCGGGCAAAAGAAGAACTTACTTCTTTGATGTAAAAGCAACAAGGGCTAATGACTATTATCTCACCATTACAGAAAGCCGCAAGCGTTTTAATGACAATGGCTATGACAGGCACAAGATCTTTCTTTACAAGGAGGATTTTAATAAATTCATCAAAGCACTGGGAGAAGCGGTTGATTATGTAAAAACGGAATTGATGCCCGACTTTAATTTTGATGCCTATAATCATGATGAGGTGCATACCGAGCATGATGGCGCTGAAGCCTCTGAAGCCTCTGAAGCCTCTGAAGCGGTGGTAACAGAAACCGAGGTTGAAGCGGAGCCGCCTCAATCGGCGGCTGAAAACAATACCCCCTCTGCTCATGAAGAAGTAGATAAATGGTAAAGAGCTAATCCCGGCAGATCGTCGGGATTTTTTTATTTCACTTTTGATTTTCTCATTTCCTTGTAGATGTTGATCAGGCTATTTGTTGAACTATCATGGGTGTCGATCTTTTCTTCATTTTCAAGTTCCGGTAAAATCTTATTCGCTAATTGTTTTCCTAGTTCTACTCCATATTGATCAAAGCTGAAGATATTCCAGATAACTCCCTGGACAAAAATTTTGTGTTCATACAGAGCGATCAATTCTCCCAACGTAAAAGGGGTGATCTTTTTAATGAGAATTGAATTGGTAGGTCTGTTGCCGGAAAAAACTTTAAAAGGTAAAAGCTTTGCGGTCTCCTCTGCGGTTGACCCTGCTTTATCTAACTCCTTTTGCGCTTCTTCATCTGTTTTTCCATTCATCAGCGCTTCTGTTTGAGCAAAAAAATTCGAGATCAACTTCAGATGATGATCACCAATGGGATTATGTGTCTGTGATGGTACGATAAAATCGCAGGGAATTAAAAGAGTCCCCTGGTGAATGAGCTGGTAAAAAGCGTGTTGGCCGTTTGTGCCTGGTTCGCCCCAGATAATTGGGCCGGTCGAATAGCTAACCGGCTCACCATTTCTGTCAACACTTTTACCATTGCTCTCCATATTGCCCTGCTGAAAATAAGCCGCAAAGCGATGCATGTATTGATCATATGGAAGGATTGCTTCTGTTTGTGATCCAAAGAAATTGGTATACCAAAGGCCCACGAGTGCCATCAGCACTGAAATATTTTTTTCAAAAGGGGTTGTTCTGAAATATTTGTCAGTTTCATGGCCACCTTTGAGCAGTTGTTCAAAATTTTTATAACCAATAGTAAGGGCAATGGATAAACCGATAGCGCTCCACAAAGAGTATCGTCCACCCACCCAATCCCAGAATTCGAACATATTTTTTTTATCAATTCCAAACTTCACCACTTCTTTTTCGTTCGTAGAAAGAGCGGCGAAATGTTTGGCTATATGTTTTTCATCCTTTGCTTTTTTCAAAAACCATTGCCTGGCTGTGTGTGCATTCGTCATCGTTTCCTGGGTCGTGAAAGTTTTTGACGCAATAAGGAAAAGAGTTCTTTCGGGTTTTACTTTTTTCAACGTTTCAACGATCTGCGTTCCGTCCACGTTGGAAACAAAATAAGTTTGAATATCCTCTATCCAATAAGGCTTTAATGCTTCGGTAACCATCAGGGGACCCAGGTCACTACCACCGATCCCGATATTCACTATGTATCTTATTTTCTTGCCGGAATATCCTCTCCATTCGCCACTATGTATTTTGTCACAAAAACTTTTCATTTGCCGAAGGACTTTTTTTACCTGCGGCATTACATCTTTTCCTTCGGAATACATTGGTTCTTTCGAGAAGTTCCTTAAAGCCACGTGCAATACTGACCGGTTCTCGGTCTCATTGATCTTGTCTCCATTAAACATGGCTTCAATGGCTTCTTTAACCTTACATTCCTCTCCCAATTTTAATAATAGCCCGATCGTTTTTTCATTGATCCTGTTCTTGGAATAATCAAAAACGATATCATCTGTACTCGTCGAAAATTTTGAGAAACGGCCAACGTCTTCCTGGAACATTTTCTTCATGCCCACATTCTTCATTTCTTCATAGTGCTGTTTCAACTGCTGCCAGGCGCCGGTTTCAATGGGATTTATTTTGGGAAACATGAGAATTATGTTTTGATTTTTTGAAAGTATATTTTCTAAACAAAAACGATTTCACGCAACTGTCGCGCCTTCTCGTGAATACATTACATTTTACCGATCATTTCAATTGTTTTTTCGATCATTCCATCCGTTATATCTAAATGCACAACGAATCTTACACGATTGGCCGTAATGGCATAGGGTAAAATATCTTTTTCCTTCATTTTTTCGACAAAGGCAGGTGCGGTCATTGAATTATCAAGCTCCATAATGATAATATTCGTTTCAACCGGCAAAACCATTTTCACAAAACTTTTTTTCTGCAGAGCACAACCAATTTGTTTGGCACGTTCATGATCTTCTTTCAAACGCCCTGTATGGTTCTGTAACGCATAAATGCCCGCAGCTGCAAGAAACCCCGCTTGCCTCATGCCGCCACCAAATACTTTTCTTACCCTTCTTGCCTTTTTTATAAGATCTTTTTTTCCAAGCAGCAAACTGCCCACAGGACAGCCAAGACTTTTGCTTAAGCAAATTGAAATACTGTCAAATACCTCCCCGTATTGTTTTGGTGTTTCATTTTTTTCAATCAGTGCATTAAATAGCCTTGCGCCATCCAAATGAAATTTCAAATTATTTTCCATACAGACTTTTCGGATTTTTATTATTTCTGCAAAGTCATAGCAGCTTCCGCCGCCGCGGTTGGAAGTATTTTCCACACAAACCAAACTCGTGTGTGCTTTATGATTATCGTCGGGATTAATGGAAACCTTTACCTGTTCAGCAGATATCCTTCCCCTGTCGCCGGTCAAAAGTTTTACCGAGGCTCCTGAGTTAAAAGCAATACCTCCTGCTTCATACTGGTACACATGCGCACTTTCATCGCAGATCACCTCATCACCCGGTTGGGTGTGGCATTTGATCGCAATTTGGTTTGTCATTGTTCCGGAGGGACAAAAGAGTGACGCTTCCATGCCAAACATAGTTGCCGCCGATGCTTCCAGCTCATTAATAGATGGGTCCTCACCAAAAACATCATCGCCGACCCTTGCATTCATCATGGCTTCTGTCATCCCGGCCGTTGGTTTCGTAACAGTATCTGACCTGTAATCAATTAGCATAACCAAATTTGGGTGCAATTTACTCGTTCACTCCTTAAAACGGGTAGTTTGCGAAGTACATTCTTGTTTCCCCCTTGGCTTTCTTTAACTTGGATGCTATGAAGCACACACAATTTGAGGTCCTGGCGTTTTTAGTCCTTTTTTCAACAGCGACGCTTTTTGCAGGCATGTACCTGCTTGCTAAATTCAACCGCTTATTCAAACGCAGTATTAAAAGCGAATTGTTACGAAGAAATATTGTTGTGTGGATGATCGCAGTTTGTATTATTACCTCTCTTGCACCCACTACACCCCAGTTTTATGCTGCTGCTTTTGTAAACAATAAGTTGAAGATCTTTTATCTTTTTGAATGGTTTACCGCCACGGTTGATTCAATTTTTGTCTTTAACATCTCATGGTTGGTTGTAAAATATCTCAACCGGACAAATCTATCCTTTCGCAAAAGAATGGGCATTATTCTGTTTACGATTATTGTTTGTTCCATGCTGACCAGCATCCCCACAAATTATCTCGGAAACAAATACCTCGGCGATGGACCTTCATTCAACGATTTGCATGTTTCGCTATTGTTTAATTTTTATATCGGGTGTATGATCGGGTTAGTATATGTAACAATGAGTTATGTTGATCTTGACCGGAAAAGGAAACTAGATGAAAAGGAGTTAGAAGTTACAAGGTTGCAGCAATTGAAGACGAAGGAAGAACTGGATGCATTGCATTCAAAGATCAACCCGCATTTTTTGTACAATGCTTTAAATTCTATCGCTGATCTTGCCATTACCGATGGGAAAAAAGCCAGGAAGATGACAATTGCCCTGGCAGATCTTTTCAGGTACAGCATTAATTCCAGCGACCATAATTATTCGACAATAAAAGAAGAGGTGGAAATGACCGAAGTGTACCTCGAAATTGAAAAAATAAGGTTCGAGGATCAATTGAATTACTCCATTCATTCGGACAAGGATGTGAGTCATTACCTGGTACCACGTTTTCTGCTGCAACCTGTGGTTGAAAATGCGGTGAAACATGGATTAAAAGCAACGGGCAAAATGACGGAGATAAAAATCACGGTGAAAAATGGAAGCGATGGTTTACAGATCATGGTCGCTGACAACGGCCCTGCATTTCCTGATGAGTTGACTCCGGGATATGGGGTCAAAAGTATTTATGACAAACTGGATCTGTTATTTCCCGGCAACTATGAGATACATTTCAAAAATCAACCAGAGAAGATGGTTACAATGAATATTCACAAATTGATGAAAAATGAACCAGCTATTTAAAACGATCGTGATCGACGATGAACCTGCAGCAAGAAGGCTGATGAAAAATCTTTTGCAGGAACACTCCGATGTTGTGGAAGTGATCGGTGAGGCCAGTAATGGGAAGGAAGCCATAGAAAAAATAGAGAAACTAAGACCCGATCTTGTCTTTCTTGATATACAAATGCCCGACCTGACAGGATTTGAAGTGATAGAGCAATTGAAGGAAAAACCAAATATAATTTTTACAACCGCTTATGAGCAATATGCCATCAAAGCGTTTGAAACTTTTTCGATCGATTACCTTCTTAAACCGATAAAAGAAGAAAGACTTGCACAGAGCATAGAAAAATTAAAAAAATTTGGACGGTTTAACCAATCTATCGATGTAAATGGATTGCAGGAGATCATCCGCCAATTCCAGGCGCCCAAAAAGGCAACAGCATTACCTATTAAAACCGGCGACAGGATCAATCTGATACGATATGAAACCATTGCTTTTTTCGAGGCCCAGGATAAATATGTCTGTGTATTTACACTCGATGGGCAGAAATTTTTAACAGATCAGTCACTTACCACCCTGGAAGAAAAATTGCCTTCAAATTTTTGCAGGATCCATCGCTCCTATATAATTAATAAAGAAAAGATCCGGGAAATGCATCGGCATTTTAGTGGTCGATACCTATTTATTATGGAGGACAAAGCTTCTACGCGTATCACGTCTGGTCGTACATACCAGGATGTTTTCCGCTCTGAATTTGGTTTGTAAGTTCTGGTTGCTGGTTGCTTGCTACTGTCACTTGTGAGAAACTCCCAATTGACAATTGCCCGACTAGCAGCCAAAGACTAGTAACCACAGCTAGTAACCAATGACTCTCTTTAGCCAGTCATCAATAAATATTGCCGTTCGGTACAAAACAATGTTCTATGCAATGCAAAGTACCTATCTTTGGCATGTAATAAACAACGGATAGTACTTAACGTATTGAAAATGAGACAGAAACTTCTTTTTATTCTTGTAACCATCATTTTTCTTTTATTCAGAATCTGTGTGAATGCTCAAACATCGCGTGTTCCCGATGAAAACCTATACGCTGAACTTTCCAGGCTGGACAGCGTTGTTTTCGCAAATGTGTACACGTGCAATACCGCAAAGAATGAAACTTTCTTTACGGATGATATTGAGTTTTATCATGATAAAGGCGGCCTTACAAAGTCCCGGAAAACTTTGGTTGAAGAGCTCAAAAACAATTTTTGTGGCGAAGGAAAAACGAAGTTGAGAAGAGAGCTCATAAAGGGGAGTATGCAGGTTTATCCGATTAAGAATTATGGTGCTGTGCAATTGGGCGATCATCGTTTTTACATCACAGAAAATGGAAAAGAAGTATTGACAGGAGTTGCAAAATTTATTCATGTCTGGAAATATGAGAACGGCGAATGGAGGATATCGAGAGTCTTTAGTTACGACCACAATGCACCTGGCGCAAACACTTCAGCCACTTCCGGGCAATTATATCAAACCATCGCATCACAGGACAGTGGGTTGTTTCGGGCTTTTAACGCGCATGATATTGACCTGCTAAAAAAAATCTTTACTGATGATCTCGAGTTTTATCACGACAAGAGTGGCTTAACGAACTATGATCAAACCAACGAGAATTTCAGGAAAATGTTTGAGCAGAACAACGGGATCAAAAGAGAACTTACTCCAAACAGCCTGGAAGTTTATCCCATTAAGGATTATGGTGCGATAGAGATCGGTGAGCATCAGTTCTGTCATGTAGAGAACGGGAAAAATGATTGTGGCACATTCCCTTTCATTATTCTCTGGCAAAACCAGGGCGGCAATTGGAAAGTTTCGCGGGTAATTAGTTATAACCATTAAACCTTATTTCCTATATGACTATTAACCCCTATTGGTTAACTATAAAAATAATTTTAAAAATAATTCATCAGATCTGTAACTGACTTTATTGACTGGTCGTCTCAGGTACAGGCCATAAATTAAAAAATGTATGAGAAAGTTTTATGTTTTGCTTTTTTTGTTGTTCTTGTCCGTCTTATCACTTTTGGCTCAGGCTCAAACTAATCCCGGAAAAATAAAAGGAACAGTCATAGATGGGAATTCCAAAACAATTGAATCCTCAACGATCACTTTACTCCGTAGCAAAGATTCATCAGTAATAAAAATAAGTGCTGCTGATAAGGATGGGCATTTTGAATTTGAGAATATTCCTGAAGGAAAATACCTCGTTTCAGTTTCCGCCGTGGGTCATCAAAAAGGTTATTCGGAAGTTTTTGAAGTGACTCCGGAAAAAACTTCTATTGAGCTAAAAACGATTGAACTCATTCCGCAAACAAAGAATCTTACGGAAGTGACTGTTACTTCTAAGAAACCATTGATAGAGCAAAAAATCGATCGCACCATTGTAAATGTAGATGCAGCAGTTTCCAACGTTGGAGCTACAGTGCTTGAAGTTCTTGAAAAATCTCCGGGCATTACGATTGACAAGGACGGTAACATCAGTTTGAAGGGAAAACAGGGGGTACAGATATATGTTGACGGCAGGCCTACTTATCTAAGTGGACAGGATCTTGTGAACCTCCTGAGAAATATGACCGCCAATCAATTGGACCAGATCGAGATCATGACCAATCCGCCGGCAAAATATGATGCGGCAGGCAATAGCGGTATCATCAACATAAAAACAAAAAAGAATAAACAGGTTGGTTTTAATGGAAGTGCCAACGCCGGGTATTCGCAGGGAAAATATTGGAGAACAAATGAAGGCCTGAACATGAATTATCGCAACGGTAAATTCAATGCATTCATGAATTATGGGTATTATAAAAATTACGGTTACCAGGAATTAACTATTCATCGTACTTTTTTGAACCCGGATGGAACAACAGATGCGTTATTTGACCAGGTAGCTTTTATGCCCCGTAATGTTGACGGCCATAACTTCAAATTAGGAATGGATTATTTCGCCAGTAAAAAAACAACCCTGGGCTTTGTGGCCTCAGGATTTATTGACAATGAAAATCAGCTTAACTATAACACGTCTTATTTGAAGAATGCCAGCAATGAAGTAGATTCTATTGTAAATTCAACAAGTAATGGGCAAAATAAATGGAAGAATGGAAATTTGAATCTTAATTTTCGTCATGAGTTCGATTCAACCGGTCGTGAATTAACTGCGGATCTTGATTATTCAAAATACTCATCAGCGAATAATCAAATGTTCACAAATGCTTCCTTCAATCCCAATGGAACAAAACGTGGGCAAACAGACCTTCTTGGAGACCTTCCTGTAGATATCAATATATATTCTGCGAAATTGGATTATACTCATCCGTTGAAGAAGAATGCTAAGATTGAAGCCGGTGTAAAAGGCAGTTATGTGAATACAGACAACCAGGCAAATTACTTTAACCAGGTGGGAGATGAGTGGGAAACTGATTATTATAAAACAAATAGCTTTCAGTATAAAGAAAATATCAATGCTGCATATCTTAATTTGAGCAAACAAATTAAGAAGCTAGGAGTACAGGCAGGTCTGCGTTTTGAAAATACAAATTACAAAGGTCACCAGTTGGGTAATTCGCAAAAACCGGATTCTTCCTTTAACAACAGCTACAATAGTTTATTCCCCACTGTTTTTCTCAGCTACACGGTTAACGATAAAAATCAGTTTGGACTTAATGTCGGAAGAAGGATCGATCGCCCGGCTTACCAGGACCTGAATCCATTCCTTTTCTTCCTGGATAATTACACTTATGAATCGGGAAATCCATTTTTAAAACCTCAGTATTCAACGAATGTTGAATTATCGCATACATACAAAGGGTTTTTAGTTACGACATTGAACTACAGCAGAACAAAAAATTTCTTTACCGAGACATTTGAACAAGTGGATCATGCTACCATCGTTCGGAATGGAAATATTGGAGCGCGGCAGAATGCAGGAATCAGCATAAGCGCACAGGTGCAGCCGTGGAAATGGTGGTCGGCTTCACTGTATGGTAATTACAATTATAACAGCTTCAAGGGTGAGCTTTATGGTGAATCAATTCATGTAAATGCTTCGAACGTGTTATTTAATGTGAGCAACCAGTTTAAATTCAATAAAGGCTGGAGCGCGGAATTGAGTGGCTTTTACAGGTCAAAGGGAATCGAAGGTCAGATACAAATTGACCCCATGGGGCAAATGAGTGCCGGAGTTTCAAAACAAGTAATAAAGGGAAAAGGGAATGTTCGACTGAACGTGAGGGATATCTTTTATACAAATTGGGTTAAAGGAAAAATTGACTTCCAGAGCACACAGGCCACGTTTCAAAATAAGCGTGATTCAAGAGTCGCCAGCATTTCCTTTACTTATCGTTTCGGTAAACCCATCAAGGGCCCCCAGAATAATCGCAAAAAAGGCGGCGCGGACGATGAGCAAAATCGCGTAAAGGTGGGCGGAGGCAACTAGCCAGGTAAAACAAGAAGGAATATTGAGGGATCAGTATTCCTTTTTTGGCATAACGCTCTTTCACATGAAGGATTTATTAAGCAATTATTAAATGCAGGTGCGGCAGGCAAGTGATAATTACCCTTCGTCACGTAAACTACGAAGTTTGTCATAATTCTATCATCAAAGTGCTCTGTTCACCCCATTTTTACATCATAAAGTAATAGCCAAACTGACCGGATGAAAAAATTATCTACTCTTTTAAGTATAGCCATTCTTTTCTGTTTCATTACACAGGCACAAAACGGGAAGATCACGGGGAGCGTAAAGGATGCTTCGATGAAATCCATTCATTCTGCAACCGTCTCTCTTCTTAAATCAAGGGATTCTTCTGTCGCAAAATTTGTTGCTACTGGTAAAGATGGCCAATATGAGTTTTTGGACATTGCTGATGGAAAATATTTCGTGTCAGTAAGCAATGTAGGTTATGCTAAGGTGGTAAGTGCACCATTTGAGATATCTTCTTCTAATGCTACAATAAATGTCCCCGTGCTGGTGATAAGTGAACAGGCAAAAGACCTGGGTGGTGTAACAGTAACTGCAAAGAAACCTTTCATTGAAGCCAGACCTGATAAAACGATAGTGAATGTTGATGCATCACCGACGAGTGCAGGAGCAACAGTATTAGAATTATTGGAGAAATCACCCGGCATCACTGTCGACAATGATGGTAATATTAGTTTACGCGGAAAAGCCGGTGTGATCATTATGATCGATGGCAAGCCCACTTATTTGTCGTCCACCGATCTCGCCAATTTACTTAAAAATATGCCTGCCTCGCAGTTAGAGCAAATCGAGATCATGACCAACCCTTCTGCTAAATATGATGCTTCGGGGAATTCAGGCATCATCAATATTAAAACAAAAAAGGGAAAGGCATCAGGGTTCAACGGATCAGTGATGGCGGGTATTACAACAAGTTTCTTTAAGACAGGAGACGCCTTGTATGTAATTCCCAAATCGCAGAACAGTATCAATTTTAATTATAGGAAGAATAAGTTCAATCTCTTTGGCAACTACAATCCCAATTTTTACAATGGCCGGGGAAATTTGAATATTGAAAGGAAATTTTTTGATGACAATGGTGATCTGGCCGGTTATTCAGATGTAGCCACAAAATTTAAGTTTGGCAACAATAATCATACATTAAAATTAGGCGTTGATTTCTTTGCCGATAAGAAAAACACCTTTGGAGCGGTCGCAAGCGGTTTCATGTTCAATGGGCATCCCACCCCGGTTACCATCAATACTCTTTCTGATGCAAATCATGAGGAGACTTCAAGCATGGTTTCAAACACCGAAAACCGGATCGACTTCAACAATTTCAGCGGAAATTTTAACTACAGGCATGTATTCGACACGACGGGAACTGAATTAACCGTGGACCTTGATTATATCGGTTACAGAAATACCTCCAACATGCTTCTCACCACTGAGTTTTATGACCAAATGCATCAGCAAAGCTCCGATCCTTTGTTATTAAAAGGTCATTTGCCATCTGACATAAATATTTATTCAATTAAATCTGATTATACGCATCCATTTAAGGGAGGGCGTCTTGAAGCAGGAATAAAGTCCAGTTATGTAAAGACTGATAATATTGTAGATTACCAGAGGCTTTATGCCGATCAATGGGTTCCTGATTCGAGATCGAACCATTTTATTTATGATGAAAATATTAATGCTGCTTATGTGACTCTCAATAAGCAGATCAAAAAATGGTCTTTGCAGGGTGGATTGAGAGTTGAAAATACAATTGCCAAAGGGTATCAGGTCACTAATGATTCCACCTTCAAAAGAAATTTCACGGATCTTTTCCCGAATGTGTATATCACTTATACGATCAATGATAAAAATTCATTGACCCTTTCCTATGGTCGCAGAATAACCAGGCCCAACTACCAGGATTTGAATCCTTTTACTTATTTTCTTGACTCGCTTTCTTACCGCCAGGGCAATCCTTATTTATTGCCACAATTCACAAACAATGTTGAATTGTCGCACACTTTTAAAGGAAAGATCATCACCACTTTGAATTATAATAATACGACAGACGTGATCTCCCAGATATTCAAACAAAATTCTCAGACCAAGATCGTATACTTTACGTCAGACAATGTGGCAAAGTTCATTAATATGGGCATTTCTATCACTGCCCCGGTAACCATTGCCAAATGGTGGAACACAAACTTCTTTACCAACATTTATAACAATCATTACAAAGGGATCTATAATACCCAGCCGTTGGATATGTCTTATACGTCATTCATGGTAAATATCACCAATACATTTACGATAAAGCAGGGATTTAGTTTGGAACTAAGTGGTTTTTACCGTGGCAAAGGAGTTGATCAGCTGACCATTAACCAGCCGATTTATCAAATTAGCATCGGCGGACAAAAAAATATTTTCAAAAATAAGGCAACTGTGCGTTTGAATATTCGCGATCCTTTTGCGTGGCAGGAATACAGGGGTGTTACGGAATACGGGAACATCTATGCGAAGATCCAAAGTAAGTTCGATGTTCGCCAGGTTACTGCAAATTTTACTTACAGGTTTGGAAAAAATACTCAGCAGCCGCCTCAGCGGCGCAGGAACAACGCTACCCAGGATGAACAGAATAGGGTGGGTGGCGCCAATTAAAAAGTTTAGTTTTCTCATGTGAATGACGTCCCTTGTTTCTACAGGGGACTTTTTGTTTATGATATCAGCATCAGATCTCTGCTGTTCCTCTGTTGCCTGGCCGTCCGGTCAGGCGGGCGTCGCACTCTTCAGGGTTCTGATCCCTATTCAGCAATACTTTCAAAAACAATATTACTTTTGAAAAAAAATTTCAAATCTCAAATTTCAAATCTGAAATCTTAACTATGCCTTCATTCGATATCGTCAGCAAAGTAGATGCCCAGGCATTGGACAATGCAGTAAATGTGACAACAAAAGAGATCACTAACCGTTTTGATTTTAAAGGATCGCATGTTGTGATCGATCTCAATAAAAAGGAATTTAAAATTAATATCGAAACCGAAGATGAAATGAAAATGCGTCAGCTCATCGATGTTCTCATCAGCAGAGCACATAAGCAGGGTATTGCACCGGAAGCATTTGACTTTTCAAAAGAAGGTCATCAAACTGGTAAAGTATGGAAAAAAGAGGTACTTGTGAGAAATGGATTGAAACAAGAAGACGCAAAAAAAATAGTAAAGAATATTAAAGACTCGGGACTAAAGGTACAAGCTTCAATCATGGATGACCTTGTAAGAGTATCGGGGAAAAAGATCGACGATCTGCAATCAGTTATTCAAACCTCGAAAAATTGGAATCTTGGCCTTCCACTTCAATATGAAAACATGCGCGATTGATATGTTAATAACTTAGTGAATAACGAGTGTAAAACAACAGATAAAAATATTTGGAATGGCGTAGTTCTGAATGTATCTTGGATTTACAATCGTTGCACGAAATCTGGAAACAGAAAGAATGCAACAGGAGAAACAGGAATCCGTCAAAAGAGGAATGTTACTCCGGAAAGCATCGGGTTAGTTAGTATAAAGGCGCAAGCTGATAT
>Ga0157374_10002675_pt1 | contig 14994 bp, 10 predicted proteins | sample M25metaG_FD_115308 | JGI IMG/M metagenome (GOLD analysis project Ga0157374, IMG submission 115308) | Miscanthus rhizosphere microbial communities from Kellogg Biological Station, Michigan, USA - M2-5 metaG | ecosystem: Host-associated > Plants > Roots > Rhizosphere > Soil | place: USA: Michigan...
CCGCGCCTACAGCTCCGGCGATGAAGAGAAGATGCGCGAAGCCGTCCGCCTGGCGGTCCGCCGCTGCGCGACGCTGTGGACCGGCAAGAAGCCGCTGGTCGAGGTCATGCTGCTCCAGGTCGCCTGATGGCCTTCACTTCGATAATTGCCATCTATTTCCTGTTCTTCGCCTTCAGCGCCTTCGTGCTGCTGCCGTTCGGGGTGCGGACCGATGAGGAGGCGGGCACTCCCAAGGTCGCGGGGCAAGCGGATAGCGCGCCGCACCGGTTCGACCTCAAGCGCCATTTGCTCAAGGCCGCGCTGGTCGGTGCGATCCTTTTCGCCATCTATTACCTAAACTGGACCTTCGGCTGGGTGACGCCGCAGGACCTCGATTTCTACGACTAGCGGCGCTTGTCGATCGCCTGCGCGAGCGCGGCGTAGAGCTTACCCATGTCCGACGACATCAAGGTCACCGCGATCATTCCGCCGTCGCGCTCGGCCAGCACCCGGCGCAGCATCGCCTCGAAATCGTGGACATAGCGGTTGACCGAGTTCTGGAACTCCGCGTCGGCTTCGTAATGCGCACCGATCGCCCGACTTTCGGTTCCGCCGATCAGCCGGACGGCGCGACGGGTGAACACGCCGCGGTTGCCCTTGAGGTAGGCCCCCCAGGCTTTCTCATCGACCTCGTCCGAAAGAATCTTGCCGACGTCGATCGCGGCCGAGTGCATCGAATCCATGAGCAGGGAGACCCGGCGCGCGAAAGCCTCGCTGTCGCGCTCGCGCTGCTCCTGGCCGGTGCGGTTGATGTGCTGTTCCAGCGCCGCGGCGCTCTGCCCGATATTGAGCATTTGCTGCGATAGCCGGTCCGATGCGGAGCGCGCGGAATCCACGGCTCGCGCGGCGACTCCTTCGAGGTCGCGCAGCCGCTCCTCGATACTTTCGCGAATGACCTTTTCGAGCGCGTCGCGGGAGGCGGCCGAGAGTTTCGCCGCGCTTTCGGGAATTGCGGCCTCGATCGCCTCGCGCGCGCGGTCGGCGGCGTGCGCCGCGGCTTCCTTGACCTGGACCAGCGCGGCGACCAGCGCGGGCGCCGTCTCCGCACTGAGGTTCGAGGCTTCCGCCTGAGCCTGAGCAATCGCGGTGCTCAACGCCGTCAGCTGCGCCTGCGAACTGGTGACGCCCTCGTCGACTCCGGCCAACAGAGCGGCAAGCCGGTCCTGATGCTCGGCGATCTGGCCCCCGGTCGCCGCCATGCGCTCGCCGGCCTCCACGGCCGCATCGCGCACCCAGCCGATCTCCGGCTTCACGCTCGACGTCGATTCGATCAGGCGATCCGCGGAGCCTTGCGCTTCGCCGAGCGCGGTTCCGACCTGCTCGCGCACTTCGTCCGCCAACCGGTCGATGCTCTCGCGCAAGCTCGCCGTCCGCTCGGCCAGCGAGCCGAGCGCCATGTCCTGCGATCCGGCCTGCGCGGAAATCGCGTCGAGCTCGCCGCGAGCCCGCGTCAGCGAGCTCAGGAAATGATTGGCGCGCTCGTCGCCGTTGGTCGCGAGCTCCGTGAAGCGCTCGTCGATCATGGTCAGTCCGCGGTCGATCTCGGCAATCATGCGTTGCGACGCGCGTTCCTGCTCGGCGACGTTGCTCGACAGAGTGGCGAGCGCCGAATTGGCATGGTCGACGTTGAGTGCCAGTGCCTCGGAGGCGTCGGCTCCGGTCTTGCCCATTCCGGCCGACGCCTGCTCGACCAGCGCCGCGACAGCGGCGGCCTGGGCGTCGATGCCCGAGCGGATGCTGTCGAGCGTCGTCGAGGTGCGTTCGAGAAGGGTTTCGAGGGAACCGTTGAACCGGGCTTCCGCTTCACCGACCTTCTGCGCCGCCGATTCGCCGGCGCTGTCGATTTCCGCCAGCCGCGCCGCCAGCCGATCGGTCGCTTCGGAAATGATCCGGTCGGCTTCGGCCGTGCGCTCGGCGATGGCATTGGCCTTCTCGCCGAATTCGCTCGTCCGTGCCGCGGATTCGCCGCCGATCGTGCGCAGCTGCGCCGCAACGCCCTGCGCGCTTTGCTCGGCCCGTGGCAGATCCTCGAGCAGGACGGCGATGTCGTTCCGCGCGGATTCTGCTGCGCGATCGAGCGCCGCGCCGTGACGCGCCAGCCGCTCGGCGCTGGAATCGAATTCGCGGGTAATGCCGCCGAGCCTCCCGGTCGCATCGTCGCCAAGCTGCATCAGATGCTGGGTGATCACCGTCAGCTCGGTCTTGCTCTCGATGATCCGCTGCGACAGCACTTCGAGCAGCGCCTCGAGCGACCGGGCTTCGCTGCGCATCGTAACCACCGATTGGGTAAACCGCTCGGCCTCCTTGCGCCGGGTGCGGCCGAACATCAGCCACGCGAGCCCCAGCAGGGCCAGCGGACCTGCCGCAACGGCCACCCATTGCGCGATCAGCGGCGAAGACAGGGACTGCCCCGCCAGCGACCGGCCGGCCGACCAGGCGGTGAACGCGATCCACAGCGCGGCGAGAAGACTGAGCGCAGTTGCCAGGACCTGCCGCCCGCCCGAGCCATGCGGCTTGACCGGAACTTCGGCGCCCCACTGCGCGGGGTCGAACGCGTCTTCGCTGATTGCTGCATCCCTGCCGAGCTCGAGGATCGAGCGCTCCTCCTGGTTTGGAGACAGGGGCTCGGCGCGTTGCGGGCTGGGTGTCATGGCCAGGCAGTTTATCATCTTTGACGGGCCGCGAAAGCGATTACAGAGACCCGAAGAACAGCAGGGAGGGGCGATGACCGTCGGCGCGCTGCTCGGCGCATATCAGGAAGATGATTCGGGCGGCTTGCGGGCGCTTCTTCCGCTCGCCGGGCGGACCTTGCTCGAATATCAGGTGCGGTGCGTATCGGCGGCCGGCGCCGCGCCGATCGTGGTGATGGTCGAGCGCGTGCCCCAGGCGCTCCAGGATGTGTTCGAGCGCTTGCGGCTCGACGGTGTGGTGGTGATCCCCGTCAGTGACGTGCAGGACGCGGTCAGCCGCTTCGAGGCGGGTTCGATGATCCTGATGATCGGCGATGGAGTGGCGCCTCCCGCCGAACTCGTCGCCGCGCTGGCCGAGGAACCCGAGCCCGCGGTGGCGACGGTTCCGGACAAGGAGCCGAACGCCGCGTTCGAACGGATTGACGGTGAGTCGCGTTGGGCCGGAGTCGCGCTCGTCGACACGCGCAACCTCGGCTCGACCGCGGCGATCCTCGGCGACTGGGATCTCCAGTCGACCTTGCTGCGTAAGACGATCCAGGAAGGAGCGCTGCGGGTGCCCGTCAGCGAGGGCGGTGCGCCACTGCTGGTCGAGCGCGCCGAGCAGCTTGCGGATTTTCAGCGAACCATGGTGGCCGCGTCGCGCGGCGCGCGGACCGACTGGGCCAGCCGCTACATCCTTCCTTTGGTGGAGGAGGTAGTGACCGAGCGGCTCATGGAGACCGCGGTTCGCCCGGCCTGGCTGATCTGGCTCGCATTGCTCTTTATGCTTGCCGGCGCGGTGTGCTTTGCGCGCGGCCTGCTGGGCGCCGGCCTGGCATTCCTCATTCTCTCGACGCCGCTCGATATCGTTGCATCGCGTCTCGCCGCGTTGCGGCTGAGGCCCTTGCCCTCGCGCATGCTGAGCCGGCTCGCCCTATGGCCCGCCGCCGGCATCGCGCTGCTTGCGCTGGCATGGTGGGAAGCGCGCCACGTCCCCGGCTGGGGCGCGATCGTCACGGCCGTTTCGACCCTCGCCTTCGCCGAGGCGGGGCGGATCGAAAAGGCGCTCTTTCCTGCGGACAGCGAGCTTTGGCTGCTGTCGCGCCGCAACGCGATTTTCGCGGCGATCCCGTTCGCTATCGCCGGAACCTGGACCGCTTATCTGATCGCGCTGCTGGTCTATGCCGCGGTATCTTTCTTCATCGTTCAGCACGTTCGGCATTTCGCGGCGGAGTTGACGCGAAGTTAACGGAAACCCGATAAGCGGCGCAGAATGATGCCAGAGGAATGGCCGATCGCTGCACCGGCAGCCGACCATGACGCGCCCACGCGCGCCGCGGGCCGCGACCGGCTGTCCACGGTCCGCGCGGATTTCTTCCTCGATTCCGCGACCCGCCTGACCGAGCAGGAGCGGGCGCTGATGACCGCGATGCTTCATTGCCTGGTCGGCGATGTCGCGGACGAGATTCGGGCTGCTCTGCCAAAGGGGTGGTCGGCGGCGAACGACGAAGGCAATCTCGACCTGATCGAGACTTTGACGGTGTCGCGGTTGCTCGACGAGCCGGCGCTGATGGCTCTGCTGCTCCGGCGCGCCGACGAGGAGCGGATTGCCAACGCGGCCAAGGCCCGAAGCGGACGCCACGACGCACGCATTCTCCAGGGGCTGGTGAGCCACGACAATGGCGCGATTTCGGCGGGAGCCATGGCGCTGATCCTGGCGCGCGGCCGTCGCCGCGACCGCTTCGGCCAGTGCCTGGTGGCGTTCGACGATCTTTCAACGACTTCGGCGCGAGCCCTTGTCCACGCCATCGCCGCGGTCCTGCGCAAGGACCTTTCGGCAGTTCGCGGGGCGGCCGTGACCGACGCCGCGCTGGTCAAGGCGTGCCGCAAGGTGCTTGCCGCGCAGGAACAGTCCCGCGGCATCGACGCTTTGGCCGCCGAGCTGGCGCGGCTGCTCGAGGAGAATGCGCGCCTCGACGATGAACTGATTCTCGCCGCGGCGCACGAGGGCGAGACTGCCTTCGTCGCCGAAGCGCTGGCGCGCCGGGCCGATCTCGACGGCGCGACCGCCGCGGGTGAGCTCCTGTCGGGCAATCCGGAGCGCGTCATGATGCTGTTCCGGCTCGCAGGCTCGCCGCGCGAGCTCGTCGCGGGACTGCTCGCAAGCATCGGCGACCTGCTCAATATTCCCGACGCGGGGCATGCCATCGGCCTGTTCGACGCCGTGACCGAGGACCAGGTCGCCGCCGCGCGGACCTGGCTGACGGTCGATCCCGCATATCGCCGCGCTCTTGCGGCCCTGGACAGCGACGATGGCCAGCGCACCGTCTGAACCGCGCGCAGTGCTCGGCCGGGTCGACAAGGCCGGGCGCCTGGTCGCCGCCGACCCCGAGCTCGAAGCGCTACAGCGCGAGGCTGGGTCGGCGATCGGCCAGACGCTCGCTCTTCCGCAGGTTGCCGCGGTGGCGCAGCTCGCGCGGAAATTGCGCATCGCGGTCGTCCGTCCGGCGCTCGCGGCCTCGACCGATCACGATATCGAGCTGTCGGTTCGCGCGGTGCCGGACGGGGACGAGATTGCCCTGACTCTCGAAGGCTGGACCATGCGCAGCCCCTCGGGTCCGCGGCTCGCATCGCTCCTCGGCGGCGCCAGCGAGTCCGATGCCGAGACCGCCGGCAGCGAGTGGGCCGCCGACGAAGAGCTCAAGATCATCTCCTTGTCCGCCGACCTTGCCGAGTCGCTCGGCGTGGACGTCAACGAGGCCGCCGGCACGGCCCTGACCCGGCTCCTGCGCCTCGAGGAAGACGAGAATGGGGAGATGCCGCTGATCAGCGCGCTGGCGGCGCGGCGCGGATTCTCCGGTCAACGGGCCCGTGGCCGCAACGATGAGGGTCGCGCGGTTATCCTTAGCGGCGAGGTCGTGACCGGCGCGGATGGCGGCTTCGCTGGATTTCGCGGGACGGTGCGCGCCGAGCGCACGGATGCGCCCGACTCGTCCAGCCTGGCCGCGTTCGATCATGCACTCGACGAGGTCCTGCGCTCTCCGCTCGACCGGATCATCGAAAGCGCCGAGCGGATCGTCGAGCGCGCGGACGGGCCACTGCGCAGCGAATATGCAAGCTACGGCAATGACATCGCGACCGCCGCGCGGCACCTCCTGTCGGTCGTGCGCGCGATGAGCGAAGACCCGACGCAGGGGCAGCGCGCGGTCGATCTCACCGCGCTAGCCGCGGAAGCGGTGGTCATGGTCGAGCCGGTCGCCGAGGAGCGTGACGTTGCCATAGAGCTCGGGGCGGCCGATCGCCTCGCCGCCAGCGGGCAGGAGCGCGGCGTCATCCAGATCCTCGTCAACCTCATCGGCAATGCGGTCCGTCACTCGCCGGATGGCGGAAAGGTGCGTCTGGTTTTCGCCGGAACTCCCGGAACGGCCTCGGTGACGGTTATCGACGAAGGCGCCGGCATCGAGCCGGCCGATCAGCAGCGAATTTTCGAGCGGTTCGAGCGGGCCGACGCCAAGCAGGGCGGGACCGGGCTCGGCCTCGCCATCTCGCGGCGGCTTGCCCGCTCCATGGGGGGCGATGTGACGGTCGACAGCGAGCCGGGCTCGGGCGCCCGCTTCACGCTGACCCTGCCGAGCCCCTGATCTAGCGCTTGTCGACCGGCACGTAGTCGCGCTGCGTCGCGCCGACGTAGAGCTGGCGCGGACGGCCGATCTTCTGCTCGGGATCCGAGATCATCTCGTTCCATTGCGCCACCCAGCCGACCGTTCGGGCGAGCGCGAACAGCTCGGTGAACATCTCCGTCGGGAAGCCGATCGCGTTGAGGATCACGCCCGAATAGAAGTCGACGTTCGGATAGAGCTTCTTCTCGATGAAATAGTCGTCGCTGAGCGCGATCCGTTCGAGCTCCTTGGCCACGTCGAGGACGGGGTCGGAGATGTTGAGCTCCTTCAGCACCTCGTCGGCGGTCGCCTTCATAACCTTCGCCCGCGGGTCGAAGTTCTTGTAGACGCGGTGGCCGAAGCCCATCAGCCGGAACGGGTCGTCCTTGTCCTTGGCGCGGGCGATATACTTCGGGATATTTTCGACCCGCCCGATCTCGCGCAGCATGTTGAGCGCCGCTTCGTTGGCACCGCCATGGGCCGGCCCCCACAGGCAGGCGATGCCGGCCGCGATGCACGCGAACGGGTTGGCGCCCGATGAGCCGGCCAGGCGCACCGTTGAGGTCGAAGCATTCTGCTCATGATCCGCGTGGAGGATGAAGATGCGTCGCATCGCCCGCTCGATGATCGGATTCACGACATAGGGCTCGGCCGGAACGCCGAACGTCATCCTCAGGAAGTTGCCCGTGTAGCTGAGCTTGTTGTCGGGATAGAGGAACGGCTGTCCGACCGAATATTTGTGGGCCATCGCCGCGATCGTCGGCATCTTGGCGATCAGCCGGTGCGAGGCGATCATCCGCTGCTCGGGATCGGTGATGTCGGTGCTGTCATGGTAGAAGGCGCTGAGCGCACCGACCACGCCGCACATGATGGCCATCGGGTGGGCGTCGCGCCGGAAGCCCCGATAGAAGGTCATCAGCTGCTCGTGCAGCATGGTGTGGCGGCTGATCGTCCAGGTAAAATCGTCGAGCTCGGCTTTCTTCGGCAATTCGCCGTGGATCAGCAGGTAGGCGACCTCCATGAAGGTCGAATTTTCGGCCAGCTGGTCGATCGGGTAGCCGCGGTGAAGCAGGATGCCCTGCTCGCCGTCGATGTACGTGATGGCGCTCTGGCAGCTGGCGGTCGAGGTGTAGCCGGGGTCGAAGGTGAACATCCCGGTCTCGTTGTAGAGCTTGCGGATGTCGAACACCTCGGGCCCGACCGAGCCTTCGAGCACGGGACAGGCGTGATTGGTGCCGTCGATCCTCAGGGTCACACTCTTGTCGGTCATTCGTTCGGCTCCAGCATTACATCACTTTGGCATCTGGTCGGCGATCCGGGCCAGGCTTTCGTCCTTCCCGAGCAACGCAAGCACATCAAAAATCCCGGGAGACGTGGTTCGCCCGGTCAGGGCCGCGCGCAGCGGCTGTGCGAGCTTGCCGAGCTTGACGCCTTCCGCTTCCGCCACCTCGCGGATGGCTGCCTCTACCGACGCCGCATCCCACTCGGCAAGACCGCCCAATTTCGCATGCGCGGAGGACAATGACGACCGGGCCTCCGGAACCAGCAACGCCGCCGCGGCCTCGTCGGGTGCAATCGGCCTTTTGGCGAAGAGAAATCGAGCGCCGTCGGCAAGCTGGTGAAGCGTGTGCGCGCGCGCCTTGAGCTCGGGCATGGCTTTCACCAGCAGCGGCGTTTGGTCTTTCGGGATACCGAGGCGCGGCGCGATGAGCTCGGCGAGCCGGCTGTCGTCGGCTTCGCGGATGTAGTGGCCGTTGAGGTTCTCGAGCTTCTTGAAGTCGAAGCGCGACGGCGATTTGCCGACATGGTCGAGGTCGAACCACTGGGTCGCCTGTTCGCGGCTGATGATTTCGTCGTCGCCATGGCCCCAGCCGAGGCGCAGGAGATAGTTGCCGACCGCCTCGGGCAGATAGCCGAGCTCGTCGCGGTAGGCGTCGACCCCAAGCGCTCCGTGGCGCTTCGACAGCTTGGCACCGTCGGGTCCGTGGATCAGCGGCACGTGGGCAAAGGTCGGCTCGGGAAAGCCCATCGCGCGGATGATCGCCAGCTGGCGAAACGCATTGTTGAGGTGATCGTCGCCGCGGATGACGTGGGTGACGCCCATGTCATGATCGTCGACCACCACCGCCAGCATGTAGGTGGGCGTGCCGTCGGAGCGCAGCAGCACGAAATCGTCGAGCTCCGCGTTCTGGACCGTCACCCGGCCCTGGACTCGATCCTCGATCACGGTTTCGCCGTCGCGCGGGGCCTTGAGGCGGATCACGAACGGCTTGTCGCCCTGCTCCTCGGTGACTTCGCGCCACGGACTGGCGATGCGGAACGGCTTGCGCTCGACCTGCGCGGTCTCGCGCTGCGCGGCCAACTCCTCCTTCGTCATGTAGCAGCGGTAGGCGTGACCGCGGTCGAGCATCTTGTGCGCGACTTCCGCGTGCCGTGCCCAGAATTGCGACTGGTAATATTCGTGGCCATCCCAATCGAGCCCGAGCCAGTGCATCCCGTCGAGGATCGCGTCGATCGCCTCCCTGGTGGAGCGCGCCTTGTCGGTATCCTCGATCCGCAACAGGAACTTGCCGCCGTGGTGGCGCGCGAACAGCCAGTTGAACAGCGCGGTGCGGGCGCCGCCGATGTGCAGGAATCCGGTGGGGGACGGGGCAAATCGGGTCACCACCGGCTGATCACTTGCGCTGGTCAATTTTTCTCCGCTTGCGCTTCGGCGCGCTTTCCACTCAAACTTATGCTGCAATGCAATGGACGAGCGCCCCTAGCATGGGGGAAGCGCCTCTTCCACAGCGTGCTCGGAGCTATTGGAAGACGCGGCTTTCCGCGCTTCACGAGGGGCTGGAGAAGCTCCTCGAGGCCGAACGCGCGCAGCTTCCGCCGTGGGTCGTCGTCGGTTTCGGCAGCGGTATCGCCGCCTGGTTCGCGCTCGACCTGCGGGTTGAGTGGGCCGCGTTCCTGTGTGTGATGGCCGGCTTCGCCGTGGCCGGGTTCGTGCTCCTGGGCGGGCGGTCAGGGCGGGCGCTGGGCGGGTTCGCGCTTGCGGCGACGCTCGGCTGTGGCCTGGTTTGGATGCGCTCGACGTGGGTCGAGCAGCCGCGTCTGGCCCGGCCCGTCGTCACGGACCTCTCCGCAAGAGTAGATGGAGTCGACTATCTTGCCGCCAGGGATGCGGTGCGGTTGACCCTTGCGCCCCGCGATCCGGCGCTTCCGCCGCACGGGCGGGTCTCGATCGGCGAGTACCAGTTTCCCGCAGGGATCGCCGCGGGCGCCGAAATCCGGGTCAAGGCCCGGCTCGCGCCGCCGCCGCCGATGGCGCTTCCCGGCACGTACGATTTTGCGCGCGACGCCTGGTTCCGGAGTTTGGGCGCGGTCGGCAAGGCGATGGGGCCGGTGACCGTGGTCGCGCCCGCCCAGCCCAAGGGACTCGACCGAGCCCGGACTGGCCTTCGCCAACATATTGCGTCGAGGCTTCCGGGCGGCGCGGCCGGCATCGCTATTGCGCTGGCGACCGGCGACCAGAATGCTGTGGATGCCGACGACGCCGACGCCATGCGCCGCAGCGGGCTCACGCACCTGCTGTCGGTCAGCGGCCTGCACATCGCCGCGGTCGTCGCATTCGCAATGTTCCTCACCCTGAAGCTGCTCGCGCTCAGCGAACGCCTGGCGCTGCGCTTCAACCTCGTCCTGGTTTCCGCCGGCGTCGCAGCCGCGGCGGGTGTCGGCTACACCCTGTTGACCGGAGCGCAGGTGCCGACGGTGCGAAGCTGCGTCGCCGCACTGCTGATCCTTGCCGGGATCGCGCTCGGCCGGGACGCGATCAGCATGCGGCTGATCGCGGTCGGTGCGCTCGCCGTACTGCTGTTCCGGCCCGAAGCGCTCGCTGGCGCCAGCTTCCAGATGAGCTTCGCGGCGGTGACCGCGATCGTCGCGCTCCATTCGACCGCCTGGTCGCGGCGCTGGTTCCAGCGGCGGGAGGAGGGGATGCCGCTCCGGCTCGGGCGAGCGCTCGCCGGGATGATCGCCACCGGCCTCGTCGTCGAGCTCGCGCTGGTGCCGCTGGCGTTGTTCCATTTCCACCGCTCGGGACTCTACGGCGTCGGCGCCAACATCGTCGCCATTCCGCTGACGACATTCGTCATCATGCCGCTCGAGGCCGGCGCTCTGCTCCTCGATGTCTTCGGCTGGGGCAAGCCCTTGTGGCTGCTGTGCGGCGCGGCCATCGACGGGCTGCTCCGGCTGGCGCATGGCGTGGCCTCGGCGAGCGGCGCGGTCGTGCTCATGCCTTCCCTCCCGAGCTGGACATTTGGCCTGATGGTTGCCGGCGGCCTGTGGCTGTGCCTGTGGAACACGCGGCTGCGGCTGCTCGGCATTCTTCCGGTGGCCGTCGGCGCCGCAGGCGCGCTGTTTGCGCCCTCGCCTGACCTCCTCGTGACCGGCGACGGCAAGCATCTGGCGCTGGTTCGCGAAGGAACCCCGCTACTTTTGCGCGACCGCGCCGGCGATTTCGTCCGCCAGCTGTTCGCCGAGGCGTCGGGTTTCGACGGCGATCCCGGCGCACTGGGTGCGCGGCCCTACAGCGACTGCACCCGCGACGCCTGCGTTGCCGGCGTCCGCCACGCGGGGAGGGAATGGCGTATCCTGGCCACCCGCTCCGCCTATCGCATTGACTGGGACACCGTAACCCGGGCCTGCGCGGACGCCGACATCGTGATTTCCGACCGCAGGCTGCCGAGAGGCTGCGCCCCGCGGTGGCTCAAGCTGGATCGGGAGGCCCTGTCACGCAGCGGCGGGGTCGCGATCGGTCTTGCCGGCAATCCCTGGCTCGATACCGTCGCCGACCGGACAGGTGAGCATCCCTGGGCGCAAGGCTCAGGTCAGGTCGCGCTCCACACCGCGAGCTCGCTTCCCGACGGGTCGATGAACTGGAAGCGCCGGCCGCCCGGGAAGCTGAAAATAGGCTTGGCAATCACGCCGCCCGCCTTGGTCACCGCGTCGAAGGCCGATTCGAGATCGTCGACGCGGACCACCGGCAGAGGCGCCGACAGAGCGTCGGACGGATCGCCCTGAAGCCCGAGATCGGTCGTGCCGTTGGTCGTCGCGGCGTAGGTCGGCCCGTAATCGGCGAAGTCCCAGCCGAATGCCTTGGCATAGAAAGCGCGCGTCAGCTCGTGCGCGCTCGCGCTCGGCAATTCGACATAATCAATGCGGGCACCGGCCACCTCAATACCGCCGGATCAGCCCGGCTAGGCGGCCCTGGATGCGGACCCGGTCCTCGTCGTAGCGCTGCGGTTCGTAGCGACTGTTGGCAGGATCGAGCCGGATCATCCGGCCCTCGCGGCGATAGGTTTTGAGGGTCGCTTCCTCGTCGTCGATCAGGGCGACGACGATCTCGCCGTCGCGGGCGGTGTCGGACTTGCGGATCAGCGCGAAATCGCCGTCGAGAATGCCTTCATCGACCATCGAATCGCCCGACACTTCGAGCGCATAATGTTCTCCGGGGCCAAGCAATGCCGCGGGCACGGAAAATGTCTCCGTGCCTTGAAGCGCTTCGATCGGCGTGCCGGCGGCGATGCGGCCGTGAAGCGGCAGGTCGACCGTATCGTTGGCTGGGGCGGGAGCTGCCGGTCGCAGCGGTATGACCTTCGCGGATTGCGTCTCCGGCAGCTTCATCACCTCAAGCGCGCGCGCCCGGTTGGGGAGCCGGCGGATGAACCCGCGCTCCTCGAGCGCGGAGATCAGCCGGTGGACGCCCGACTTGGACTTAAGCTCGAGCGCTTCGCGCATCTCGTCGAAGCTCGGGGAAATGCCGTCACGCTTCAGGCGATTGTCAATGAACAGCAGCAATTCGCGCTGTTTGGCGGTGAGCATGCGGGTCACTCCCCCGGTGGAACGAACGGGGAACGTGTAGGCAACAAATGCCAGCCGGTCAAGAGTGCAGCTTAACCGCCGCTGCCGATGATCCGCGCCTTGAGCGCCTTGATCGCGTCCTCGTTGCGCTTGACCTTCATATCGGCGCGGACCGCGGCGACGAACTGCTGCGCGTAGTCCTGGCTCAGCGCGTCGGCCAGCTCATTCTGCATCCGGCTGATCAGGCCGGGCTGGATCAGCGCATTGCCCGGGGTGATCTTGTTGACCTTGACCACGAAGAAGCCGCGGCCCTGCGAATCCGCGACCATCCGGCTCTTGCCCTGCTGGAGCGAGAATAGCGCCTGCATCGGCGCGGCAACCCCGGCACCGGCTTCGGCGACCTGAATGCGCCGTGCCGTCATCGGCCGCGGCGGTGGCAAGGCGATGCCCGATTCCTTGACCGCCTGGGCCAGCGAAACCCCTTGCGACCCGCGGTTGGCGATCTTGGTGGCCGCGTCGCGGGCGCGCTGGAAGGCCTGCCCATTGACCCAGTCGGCCGCCAAGCGATCTCGAATAGACGCGAAGGGCGCTGGAGCCGCTGGAACGACCTCGGCCGGCGAAACCAGGGCATAGCTCTGCTTGTCGGGTAGCGTGACGACCTCGGGCGGGTCGTTGGGCGCGATCTCGAACCCGGTCTTGAGAGCGGGAACGAGTTCGGGCGGCAGCTTGTAGGCCGCATCGGTGCGAGACGCGCCCGCGGCGGTCACCAGGGGCGTCGTGATGACCGCAAGCTTGGTCGCCGCTGCGGCCTCGCTGAAGTTGTTGCCCTCGTCGATCGCATTTTGGACCTTGTCGACCATGTCCTCGACGGCTTGCTTGCGCTTGTCCGCGTTAAGCTTTGCGGCAATCTCCGCCTTTGCCGCGGCCAGCGACTTGCCGCCTTCGGTCTTCACTTCATCGACCTTGACCACGACCCAGCCGAAGTCGGTCTGGAGCGGTCCGACGACTGCGGCGGAGCCGGCCGCGAACACCGCAGCGGCCGCCTTGTCGCCGGCGACGGAAGCATAGGCTTCGCGCGACTGGCCGCTCAACGTGGTCACGGCAGCGTTCGCTCCCGCTGCCGCTGCCAGCGGTGTGCCGGTCTTCGCCTTCGCGGCGATCGCGTTGGCGCTGCCTTGATCGGGGACCAGGGCCTGGCTCAAGTCGCGGGTTTGCTTCGCGGCATAGGTCACCTGGTTGGCGTTGTAATAAGCCGCGATCTCCTGGTCGGAGGCCGCGGCGCCGCTTGCGAGCTCGGGCCCGATGCGCGCGATCCGCACGGTGCGCTGTTCCGGCACCATGTAGCGGTTGCGGTTGGCCGAATAGTAACGCTGGAGGTCGGCATCGGTCGGGTTCAGGCCGGCGCGGAAGGGCTCGAGCGGAACCACCGCGGCTTCGCCCTCGCGCGCTTCGAGCAGCATCGAGGCATAAGGCGTCGCCATGCCGACCGACACGCGGGCGTTGGTCGCGACCGGAGTGAGGACGATCCGCTGGAGCAGCGTCCCGGAAATGATCTGCCGGACCTCGGCGTCTGTCAGGCGCTGAGCCGCCAGGAACTGCTGATACGCCTGGTCGCTGAACTTGCCGTTCAACCCTTTGGTCTGCGGAATCTGCGCGATCTCCGCGTCAATGAGCCGCTTGGACAGGTGGATTCCATATTTGTCGGCAAAGGCCAGAAGCGCGCGCTGGTCGATCAGGCTGTCGAGCAGGGTTTCGAAGTCGCCGGCGATCGTCGCATAGTCGGCATCGGGCCGCTGCTGGCGCACCTGCTGCAGCCGGCGCTGCATCGCTTCGCTCATTTCGCGATCGACCACTTGCTGGTCGCCGACCTTGGCGAGCGTCGAGGCGCCCATCCCGAAGCCGATCTTTCCCGACCCGAAGTTGGAAATGTCGCTGACGGCGAAGCCAGCCAGGATGAGGATGAAAAAGATGGCGACGATGCCGGTCCCGAACTTCGATTTGGACAAGCGGCGGAAGTTGGTGATCATGACATTCCGGTGATGAGGGAAGTGGTCTCGCTTTAGGGGGCGGGCTGGCGCGCATCAAGCCGCGTGGCTAGGGCCTCGGCAACAGAGGGGAGCCTTGATGGCGCTGAAGAAATTCGTGGCCGGCAATTGGAAGATGCACGGCTTGTCGGCCGACCTCGCCGAGATCAAGGTGATCGCCGACGCGTCGCGGCAATATCCGGGCGTCGACGTCGCGCTGTGCGTGCCAGCGATCCTGATCGAGCGCGCCGCCCGCGCGGTGCCGGGCTTCGCGATCGGCGGCCAGGATGTCCACCACGCCGAAAAGGGCGCGCATACGGGCAGCGTCTCGGCGCAAATGCTCCACGACGCCGGCGCCGGCCTGACGATCGTCGGCCACAGCGAGCGGCGCGATGCGCAGCGCGAGAGCGACGTCGAGGTCAAGGCCAAGGCGGAAGCGGCGCTGGCTTGCGGGCTCGGCGTCATCCTCTGCGTGGGCGAGAGCCTCGCCGTGCGCGAGGCGGGCGGAGCCATCGAGACCGTCGTCGCGCAACTCGAAGGCTCGCTTCCGGAGTCAGCGAAAGCGGCCAGCCTGGCGATCGCCTATGAGCCGATCTGGGCGATCGGCACCGGCAAGGTTCCGACCGTCGCCGAGATCGCCGAAATGCACCGCGCGATCCGCGGCCGGCTCGATGAGCGATACGGCGCCGGCATTCGCATCCTCTATGGTGGCTCGGTCAAGGGCTCCACTGCGGCGGAGCTTTTCGGCGTCGCCGC
>Ga0157374_10002676_pt1 | contig 14991 bp, 12 predicted proteins | sample M25metaG_FD_115308 | JGI IMG/M metagenome (GOLD analysis project Ga0157374, IMG submission 115308) | Miscanthus rhizosphere microbial communities from Kellogg Biological Station, Michigan, USA - M2-5 metaG | ecosystem: Host-associated > Plants > Roots > Rhizosphere > Soil | place: USA: Michigan...
ACCGATGCGGGCCTGAAGGTGTCCGAGGTCGACGACGTGATCCTCGTCGGCGGCCAGACGCGCATGCCGAAGGTGCAGGAGACCGTGCAGCAGCTCTTCGGCAAGGAGCCGCGCAAGGACGTGAATCCCGACGAGGCGGTCGCGGTCGGCGCAGCGATCCAGGCCGGCGTGCTCGCGGGCGAAGTGAAGGACGTCTTGCTGCTCGACGTGACGCCGTTGTCGCTCGGCATCGAGACGCTAGGCGGCGTGATGACGAAGCTCATCGACAAGAACACGACGATTCCGACCAAGGCGAATCAGACGTTCTCGACGGCCGAAGACAGCCAGACCGCCGTGACGATCCACGTCCTGCAGGGCGAGCGCGGCCGCGCGGGCGACAACAAGTCGCTCGGCCGCTTCGACCTCACGGACATTCCGCCCGCGCCGCGCGGCATGCCGCAGGTCGAGGTCACGTTCGACATCGACGCGAACGGCATCCTGAACGTGTCCGCGAAGGACAAGGCGACGGGCAAGGAGCAGAAGATCGTGATCAAGGCGTCCTCGGGCTTGAGCGAGGACGAGATCAAGCGGATGGTCGGCGACGCCGAGGCCCATGCGGCCGAGGACGCGAAGTTCCGCGAGCTCGCGGAGATCCGCAACCGGGCCGACGGCCTCGTGCATGCGACCGACAAGATGCTCAAAGAGCTCGGCGACAAGGTGTCGGGCGAGGAGCGCGTGAAGATCGAGTCGGCTCTCGCGGGCGTCAAGGACGCGATGAAGGGCGACAACAAGAGCACGATCGAGACCAAGCTGAAGGCGCTCGAAGAGGCGTCCGGCGGCGTCGCGCAGCGTCTCTACGCGCAGCAGGGCGGTACCGCGGGCTCGGCGGCTGGCGGCGGCGGGCAAGGCCCGGGCGCCGCGGGCGGCGACGACAACGTCGTCGATGCCGAGTTCGAAGAGGTGAAGGACGACAAGAAGGGCAACACCTAAAGTCGCCGTCCAAGCGGTCGATGTTTTGGAGTGATTGAGGCGGAGAGCACGCGCGAGCGTGCTCTCCGCGTTCGTGCCGGGGATCGGGATGTCAAAGCGGGACTACTACGAAGTTCTCGGGGTGGCCAAGGACGCCGCCGAGGCGGACATCAAGAAGGCGTATCGGCGCCTCGCGATGAAGCATCACCCCGATCGCAATCCGGACAATCCCGAGGCCGAGTCGAGCTTCAAGGAGTGCAAGGAGGCCTACGAGATTCTGTCCGACGGGGACAAGCGCGCCGCGTACGACCGGTTCGGTCACGCGGGTGTCAGCGGTCCCCAAGGCGGCGCTGGCGGCTTCTCGGCCGGCGACGCGTTCAGCGACCTGTTCGGTGAGGTGTTCGGCGACATTTTCGGCGCCGGCCGCCGCGGCGGCCGCAATCAGGTGTTCCGTGGCGCCGATCTGCGCTACGAGCTCGAGCTGTCGCTCGAGCAGGCGGTCGCGGGAGACTCGATCGACCTCGAGCTGCCGACGCAGGTCGAGTGCACGCGCTGCGCCGGCAAGGGTGCGGAGCCCGGCACGTCGCCGACGACCTGCAAGACTTGCGGCGGCGCGGGGCAGGTTCGCATCGCGCAGGGCTTCTTCTCGATACAGCAAACCTGCCCGAATTGCGGCGGCGCCGGACAGCAGATCGAACGCCCGTGCCGCGAGTGCTCGGGCCGCGGCCGCGTCCGCAAGATGAAGACGCTCAAGGTCAAAGTGCCGGCCGGGGTCGACAACGGCGACCGGATCCGGCTGTCGCGCGAGGGAGAGGCCGGGCGCAATGGCGGACCGCCCGGCGACCTCTACGTCGACATCTCGGTCAAGGAGCACGCGATCTTCACGCGCGAGGGCCAGAACTTGAGCTGCGAGGTGCCCGTGAGCTTTGCTACCGCGGCGCTCGGCGGCTCGGTCGACGTGCCGACGCTCGACGGCAACGTGCTGCTCAAAGTGCCGGCGGAGACGCAGTCCGGAAGCGTGTTCAGGCTGCGCGGCAAGGGCGTGCGGTCGGTGCGTGCGGGCGGTGTCGGCGATCTTTTCTGCCGCGTGCAGGTCGAGACGCCCGTGAATCTAACCGCCGAGCAGAAGCAGATGCTGCGCTCCCTCGACGAGTCGCTTCAGAACGAGGGTTCCCGGCATAATCCGCGCGCTCGCTCGTGGTTCGACGGCGTGAAAGAGTTCTTCGAGCGGATGGGGGCCTGACCTTGTTGAAGATTGCGGTGCTCGGTGCCGCGGGACGCATGGGCCGGACCGTGCTCGCCACGGTGCTCGAGTCCGACGACTTGCGGCTCGTCGGCGCGGTGACGGAGCCGAACGACAAGCTGCTCGGCCGCGACGCGGGTGAGCTCGTCGGCGCGGCCGCGCTCGCCGTGCCGCTGACCGACGACGCTCGGCAGGGGTTGAACGGCGCCCAAGTGGCCGTGGATTTCACGTTGCCGACTGCGACGGAGACGAACCTGCGCGCCTGCATCGACAGCGGCGCGGCGCTCGTGATCGGCACCACCGGCCTCGAGGACCGCCAACTTGCGGCGATGGAAAAGGCCGCGCACGAGATCCCGATCGTCTACTCGCGAAACCTCAGCGTCGGCGTGAGCGTGTTCATGGAGCTCGTCGCGCGCGCCGCGAAGGCGCTCGGGGACGGCTACGACGTCGAGATCGCGGAGAGCCATCACCGCCACAAGGTCGATGCCCCGTCGGGCACCGCGCTCGCGCTCGGCGAGCGCGTCGCGGCAGCCCGCGGCAGGCGTCTCGAGGATCTAGCGGTGTATGCGCGTCAGGGCCGCGTGGGCCCACGGGTTCCGGGCACCATCGGCTTCTCGGTGTTTCGCGGCGGCAACATCGTCGGCGAGCACACTGTGAGGTTCATCGGTGCGGAAGAGGAGCTGTCGTTCACTCACGAGGCTCAGGACCGGAAGATGTTCGCGCGCGGCGCTGTGCGCGCGGCGCGCTGGGTTGCGGGCCGAGCCCCCGGTCTCTACTCGATGGCGGACGTGCTCGGTCTCGCGCGCAGCTAGGCGCGAGAAAATTTTTGCTCGTCGGCGCGCTCAATCTGTAGATCGCCGACGAAGGCTCGGGCTAGAATTGCCGCCTGAGTTTTCCCCGATCAACGAACTACGGGAGCGCGGCAAAATAGCCGGGTTCCCGCGGCGCGCGCAACGCGCGATTTCTAGGAGCTCAGCGTGGCAGAGCCGGCGATACTAGCGCTCGAAGACGGCACGGTGTTCAACGGCATCTCGGTGGGAGCCGAAGGCCGGACACTCGGCGAAGTGGTTTTCAACACCGCGATCACCGGGTACCAGGAAATCCTCACCGACCCGTCGTATTACCGACAGATCGTCACCCTCACGTATCCGCACATCGGCAACATCGGCACGAACTCGGACGACTTCGAGTCGCCGAAGATCTTCGCAGCCGGGCTGATCATCCGCGATCTCTCGGCGACCGTGAGCAGCTGGCGCGCCGAGGACTCGCTCGAGCATTTTCTGAAGCGCGGCAAGACCGTCGCGATCGCCGAGATCGACACGCGGCGGCTCACGCGAATTCTGCGCGACAAGGGCGCACAGGCCGGCTGCATCGTGACCGGCGCGAAGGCGAACCCCGACGAGGCGATTCGAGCGGCGCGCAAGTTTCCCGGCTTGAAGGGCATGGATCTCGCGCGACTCGTGAGCACGAAGCAGCCCTATCAGTGGAACCAGGGCAGCATCTGGCCCGAGCGGCAGAGCGTCTACACGAAGCGCGTCGCGACCTTCCACGTGGTCGCGTTCGACTACGGGATCAAACGCAACATTCTGCGCCTGATCGCCGACCAGGACTGCCGCCTCACCGTCGTGCCTGCGACCACGCCCGCCGACGAGGTCATGTCGCTGCTCCCGGACGGCGTGTTCCTCTCGAACGGCCCCGGCGACCCCGAGCCGTGCGACTACGCGATCGAAGCGATCGGCAAGATCGTCGACATCGGCGTGCCGACGTTCGGCATCTGTCTCGGCCATCAGCTGCTCGGGCTCGCGAGCGGCGCGAAGACCGTGAAAATGAAATTTGGCCACCACGGCGCGAACCACCCGGTCGTCGAGATCGACTCCGGACGCGTGATGATCACGAGCCAAAACCACGGCTTCGCGGTCCAGGAGGACACGTTGCCGGCGAACGTTCGCGCAACTCATCGCTCGTTGTTCGACGGGACACTGCAGGGCATCGAGCGAACGGATCGTCCCGCGTTCTCGTTCCAGGGCCATCCCGAAGCGAGCCCGGGGCCGCACGACTTAAAGCCGCTGTTCCAGCGCTTCACGGCCGCGATGAAGGCGCACCGGCACCGTGCACAGGCAATTTGAATCAATAACTTATACAGACTAATTAGAGTCAAGGCTTAACTAGATGCCGCGTCGTGACGACCTCGAGAGCATCCTGATCATCGGCGCCGGACCGATCGTGATCGGCCAGGCGTGCGAGTTCGACTATTCCGGGACGCAGGCCTGCAAGGCGCTCAAGGAAGAGGGCTATCGCGTCGTCCTCGTGAACTCGAACCCCGCGACCATCATGACCGATCCCGCGAGCGCGGACGCGATCTACATCGAGCCGATTCACTGGCGCACGGTCGCCGCGATCATCGAGAAGGAGAAGCCGTCGGCGCTCCTGCCGACGATGGGCGGGCAGACCGCGCTCAATTGCGCGCTCGATCTGGTGCGCGAGGGCGTGCTCGAGCAACACGGCGTCGAGCTCATCGCTGCGTCGCGCGAAGCGATCGACATGGCCGAGGACCGGGAGCTCTTCCGGCACGCGATGAAAGACATCGGGCTCGCGACCCCGCGCGCCGGCACGGCGCATTCCCTCGAGGAGGCCTGGGCCGTTCAAGAGGAGGTCGGCTTCCCGACGATCGTCCGGCCGTCGTTCACGCTCGGTGGCAGCGGCGGCGGCATCGCGTACAACCGCGAGGAGTTCGAAGACATCGTGACGCGTGGCATCGACCAATCCCCGACCGGCGAGGTGCTGGTCGAGGAGTCGGTGATCGGTTGGAAAGAGTTCGAGATGGAGGTCGTCCGCGACCGCAACGACAACTGCATCATCATTTGCTCGATCGAGAACGTGGATCCGATGGGCATCCACACGGGTGACTCGATCACCGTCGCGCCGGCGCAGACGCTGACCGACAAGGAATACCAGCGGATGCGCGACGCCTCGATCGCGGTGTTGCGCAAGATCGGCGTCGACACGGGCGGCTCGAACGTCCAGTTCGCGCTCAGCCCCCAGGACGGCCGGTTGCTCGTGATCGAGATGAACCCGCGGGTGTCGCGCTCGTCCGCGCTCGCGTCGAAGGCCACGGGCTTCCCGATTGCGAAGGTCGCGGCGAAGCTCGCCGTCGGCTACACGCTCGACGAGCTCAGGAACGAGATCACGGGCGGCGCGACGCCGGCCTCGTTCGAGCCGACGATCGACTACGTCGTCACCAAGATCCCGCGCTTCACGTTCGAGAAGTTTCCCCAGGCCGCGGACCGCCTCACGACGCAGATGAAGTCGGTCGGCGAGGTGATGGCGATCGGCCGCACGTTCCAGGAGTCGCTGCAAAAGGCGATGCGCGGGCTCGAGATCAGCGTCGACGGGTTCAACCCGGTGATGAAGAAAGTCGAGGGCGAGGAGGACTGGGCCAAGCTCCGCCACGAGCTCAAGATGGCCGGCAGCCGGCGGCTCTGGTACGTCGGCGACGCATTCCGGTTCGGGTTATCGCTCGACGAGATCCAGTCGCTCACCAACATCGACCGCTGGTTCCTCGTGCAGATCCAGGAGATCGTCGCGCTCGAGAAGAAGATCGCCGAGGAAGGTCCCGGCATTCTCGTGGCGTCCGAGCTGCGTCCGCTCAAGCGCAAGGGCTTCAGCGATCGGCGCATCGCCGACCTGATCGGCGTCAAAGAAAAAATAGTCAGGACAGCACGTTACAAAGAGAACGTGAGACCTGTCTTTAAGAGAGTCGATAGCTGTGCGGCCGAGTTCGCGAGCGCGACGGCTTATTTGTACTCGACCTACGAAGAGTACTGCGAGGCGGATCCGACCGACCGCGAGAAGATCATGATCCTCGGCGGCGGACCGAACCGCATTGGCCAAGGGATCGAGTTCGACTACTGCTGCGTGCACGCGTCGTTCGCGCTCAAGGAAAGCGGATTCGAGACCATCATGGTCAACTGCAATCCCGAGACCGTATCGACGGACTACGACACGTCGGATCGCCTCTATTTCGAGCCGGTGACGCTCGAGGACGTGCTCGAGATCGTCCACAAGGAGAAGCCGAAGGGCGTGATCGTGACCTACGGCGGTCAGACGCCGCTCAAGCTCGCCCGCGCTCTCGAGGAAGCGGGCGTGCCGATCATCGGCACGTCGCCGGACTCGATCGACCTCGCCGAGGATCGCGAGCGCTTCCAGCAACTCGTCCACAAGCTGAAGCTCAAGCAACCGCCGAATCGCACCGCGCGCGACGTCGAGGAAGCCGTCGCGATGGCGAAAGAGGTCGGCTATCCGCTGATCGTGCGGCCGTCGTATGTGCTCGGCGGGCGTGCGATGGAGATCGTGCACGGCGAGGACGAGCTCCGCGATTACGTCGAGCGGGCGGTGAGCGTCTCGAACGACAGTCCGATCCTGCTCGATCGCTTCCTCGACCTTGCGGTCGAGGTCGATGTCGACGCGATCTCCGACGGCGAGGAAGTCATCGTCGCCGGCATCATGGAGCACGTCGAGCAAGCCGGGATTCATTCCGGCGACTCCGGGTGCTCGTTGCCGCCGTTCAGCCTGAGCCCGGAGATGCAGCGCACGCTAACCGAGCAAGTGCGCCAGATGGCGCAGGCGCTCAAGGTCAACGGGATCATGAACACCCAGTTCGCGATCCAGAACGGCGTAATCTACGTGCTCGAGGTGAACCCGCGCGCGTCGCGAACGATACCGTTCGTGTCGAAGGCGATCGGTCAGCCGCTCGCGAAGATCGCCGCAAAGGCGATGGCCGGGATCACTTTCAAGCAGCAGGGCGTGTCGGTCGTCGGCCGGCGGCCTTACTACTCGGTCAAGGAGTCGGTGTTTCCGTTCATCAAGTTCCCGGACGCCGATCCGATCCTCGGTCCGGAGATGAAGTCGACGGGCGAGGTCATGGGCACGGGACGAACCTTTGGCGAGGCGTACGCTAAAGCGCAAATCGCATCCGGAGTCGTGCTGCCGCGGCGCGGGCTCGCGTTCATCAGCGTCCGCGACCGCGACAAGCCCGGCGTCGTCGAGCTCGGCAAGATGCTCGTTGCGCGCGGCTTCGAGATCGTCGCGACCGGCGGCACGGCGCAGGCGCTCGCCGACGGCGGCGTGCCGTGCCAACGCGTGAACAAGGTCCGCGAAGGCCGCCCGCACGTCGTCGACATGATCAAGAATCGCGAGCTGTCGCTGATCGTGAACACGACCGAAGGCAAGCAAGCGATTCGCGAGTCGCACTCGATCCGTGGCGAGGCGGTGCACTACAAAGTCACTTACTACACGAGCTTGGCGGCCGCGAAAGCGACTTGCGACGCGATCGACCACATCGATAGCGTAGGCGTGAATCGGCTCCAAGACCTACACGCGGAGGCTTCGGTTTGAGTAGCAAGGTGCCCCTGACCGCGCGCGGCGCGGCGAAACTCAAGGAAGAGCTCAAGCGCTTGAAGAACGAGGAGCGCCCGAAGGTCACGCAGGCGATCGCGACGGCGCGCGCACACGGGGATCTCAAGGAGAACGCCGAGTACCACGCGGCTAAGGAGCAGCAGGGCCTCATGGAGGCGCGGATTCGCGACATCGAGGCGAAGCTCGGCAACGCGCAGATCATCGACGTCACCGAGCTCAACGCGAACGGCAAAGTCGTGTTCGGGTCGACCGTGAATCTCGTCGACGTGAAGGACGGCACGGAGGCCCGCTATCAGATCGTCGGCGAGGACGAAGCGGACATCAAAGTCGGTTTGCTGTCGATCGGCTCGCCGATCGCGCGCGCGTTGATCGGCAAGCAGGAAGGCGACGAGGTCGAAGTCACGACGCCGAGCGGCCGCCGCGCTTACGAGATCTCCTCGGTCGAGTACATCTAGGTCCGCTCGCCACGATGCCGCGCCGCAGCGGATCGAGCAGTCGCTGGCGGCAACGCCAGGAGCGCGACATCTACGTCGAGCAGGCGGGCCGCCAGGGCTGGCGCTCGCGCGCCGTGTTCAAGCTCGAGCAGATCAACGCGAAAGAGCGCCTATTGCGGCCCGGCAGCGTCGTCGTCGATCTCGGCTCGAGCCCGGGCAGCTGGAGTCAGCTCGCGGCGAAGCTCGTGGCCCCGGACGGGCGAGTGATCGCCGTGGATTTGCTGCCGATGGACGCGCTGCCGGGCGTCGACTTCGTGCTCGGCGACTTCACCACGGCCGAGACGCTCGCCGTGTTACGGGCCAAGCTCGGCGCGGCCAAAGCAGATCTTGTAATGTCGGACATGGCTCCCAACATCACCGGCACCCGCGCCATGGACCAGCCCCGCAGTCTCGCTCTAATCGAAGAAGCGCTGTTGTTCGCCGAAGAGGCACTAAAGCCAGGCGGCGCGCTGCTCGCAAAGGCATTCCAAGGCGAAGGGATCGACGATTTCGTGCGTTCGCTCCAGGCTCGCTTCGGCGTGGTGAAGCGCATCAAACCGAAGGCGTCGCGGGCAGAGAGCCGCGAGATTTATTTGCTGGCGATGAACCATGGGATGGTGTAGGGTCTGGGCGATTGGACACGGTCTACGGACCGCCTGCGAGGTAACGCATTGAACGACCTGGCAAAGAACGTCATTCTTTGGATCGTCATCGCCGTTGTCCTGCTGACCGTTTTCCAAAGCTTTGGTCCCGGCAGCGGTCAACGCGCCCAACCGATTCCGTACTCGACGTTCCTCTCTTACATCAAGGACGGCTCGATCGAGGAGGTCGTGTTCGAGGGCGAGGTGATCCGCGGACGACGGCACAACAGCGACTCGTTCGTCACCTATAGCCCGGAGACGTCCAACACCGCGCTGATCGGCGAGCTCGAGAAGCACAACGTTACGATCTCGGCGAGCGCGCCGAAGCAACAGTCGTTCCTATTGCAACTGTTCATCTCCTCGTTTCCGATCCTGCTCTTGATCGCCGTCTGGGTTTACTTCATGCGCCAGATGCAGGGGGCGGGAGGAGGCCGAGGCGCGATGTCGTTCGGCAAAAGCCGAGCGCGGTTGCTCGGCGAGGATCAGGTCAGCGTCACGTTCGCGGACGTCGCGGGCGTGGAAGAGGCGAAGGAAGAGGTCGTCGAGATCGTCGACTTCCTCAAGGACCCGGCCAAGTTCCAGCGGCTCGGCGGCAAGATTCCGAAGGGCGTGCTGATGGTTGGCAGCCCCGGCACCGGCAAGACGTTGCTCGCGCGCGCGATCGCGGGCGAGGCGAAGGTGCCGTTCTTCACGATCTCGGGCTCCGACTTCGTCGAGATGTTCGTCGGCGTCGGCGCCTCGCGCGTCCGCGACATGTTCGACCAGGCCAAGAAGCACGCGCCGTGCATCATCTTCATCGACGAGATCGACGCCGTCGGCCGCCATCGCGGCGCCGGCCTCGGCGGCGGTCACGACGAGCGCGAGCAAACTCTGAACCAGCTGCTCGTCGAGATGGACGGTTTCGAGGGCAACGAAGGCGTGATCGTGATCGCCGCGACGAACCGACCCGACGTGCTCGACCCCGCGCTGCTGCGGCCGGGCCGTTTCGATCGCCAGGTCGTCGTGCCGCTGCCCGACGTGCGCGGGCGCGAGCAGATTCTCAAGGTTCATATGCGCAAGGTGCCGGTCGACGGCAACGTGAAGCCGTCCGTCATCGCGCGCGGCACGCCCGGCTTCTCGGGCGCGGATCTCGCGAACCTCGTGAACGAGGCGGCGCTGATCGCGGCGCGCTCGAATCGCCGCACCGTGAGCATGGAGGAATTCGACAAGGCCAAGGACAAGATCATGATGGGCGCCGAGCGCCGCTCGCTCGTCATGAGCGAGGCGGAGAAGAAGCTCACGGCCTATCACGAGTCAGGCCATGCGATCGTCGGGCTCTCCGTGCCCGACCACGATCCCGTTTATAAGGTGACGATCATCCCGCGCGGCCGCGCGCTCGGTGTGACGATGTTCTTGCCGGAAGAGGATCGTTACAGCTACTCGAAGCAGCGGCTCATGAGCTCGATGAAGAGCTTGTACGGCGGCCGGCTAGCCGAGGAAATCGTGTTTGGCCCCGCGTACGTCACGACCGGCGCCGCGAACGACATCGAGCGAGCGACGGACATTGCCCGCAACATGGTCACGAAATGGGGCTTGTCCGACCGACTCGGCCCGCTCACCTATACCGAGGACGACGGCGAGATCTTCCTCGGCCGCAGCGTGACTCGCCACAAGCAGGTCTCCGACGTCACGGCGCACGCGATCGACGAGGAAGTGCGGACGCTGATCGACAACTGCTACAGCGAGGCGAAGCGGATCCTCGAGGGCAACCGCGACAAGCTCGACGTGATGGCCGCCGCGCTCATGAAGTACGAGACGATCGACGAAGCGCAGATCAAGGACATCATGGAGGGCCGCGACCCGCGACCGCCGGCGGATTGGGACGAGCCGTCGGAGCCAGGCAAGCTCGCGCCGCGCGAGGTAGCGCCGGACAAGGGCGCCGCGCCGCTCGGCGGGCCGGCTGGGCAGCACTAGGCCCCGGTTGTCGTTCTTTGTTGGCGCCGCGGTCACGAGCGCCGAATGTCCTTCCCGAGACACGCCGGAAGTCCATCCCTGGGGCTCTGTTCGCACATCCCTGTGCTCACAAGGTCTCGGGAAGGACATTCGGCACTCATGACCGCTCAGTGCCGGTTTCTCGCCGGGGCGCACGATGCGAGAGGTGCCCCGCCGGCGCCTCGCTTGTGGTGGAAGAGGGGCGACGCTCTTAGAATGCGGCGACGCTGACGCGCGAGGGATTTGAGATGGGGCGGCGCTATTTCGGCACCGACGGTATTCGGGGGCGTGTCGGCGAAGATCCGATGACGGTCGACTTCGCGCTGCGGCTTGCGAGTGCCGCGGCCCACGCCTTGGCTCCGCAGGGCGGCACCGTCCTCATCGGCAAGGACACGCGCGTCTCGGGCTACATGTTCGAGTCGGCGCTCGAGGCCGGCTTCGTTGCGTCCGGAGTCGACGTGCTCCTCACAGGCCCGCTGCCCACGCCCGCGATCGCCTATCTGACAAAAAAGTCCGGCGCCGACTTCGGCATCGTGATCAGCGCGTCGCACAACCCGTACTACGACAACGGCATCAAATTCTTCGATGCCGAGGGCCAAAAGCTCTCCGATCAGCTCGAGGAAGCGATCGAGAGCGGCCTCGCGTCGGCGCCCGTCACTCGCGATTCGCGTGCGCTCGGACAAGCCAAGACGGCGGCGTCGGCGCGTTCCGAGTACATGGATTTCTGCAAGGGCACGATCCCTGCGGGGATGGGCTTCGAAGACTTCAAGATCGTCGTCGACGCGTCGCACGGGGCCGCGTACAAGGTCGCGCCGCGCGTGATGTCGGACCTCGGCGCCGACGTCGTGCCGGTGGGCTGCTCGCCGAACGGCCGCAACATCAACGAGAACTGCGGCTCGACGCGGCCCGACCTGCTGAAGCTCACGGTTACCGGAGTGCGAGCGCACGTAGGCATGGCGCTCGATGGCGACGGCGATCGAGTCGTGATGGTCGACGAGCGCGGCAGCTTGGTCGACGGCGACCAACTGCTTTACGTGCTCGCGTGCGATCGGCTCGAGTCGAAGACGCTGGTCGGCCCGGTCGTGGGCACCGTCATGACGAACCTCGGCCTCGAGCTCGCGCTGCGGGAGCGCGGCGTGAAGTTTCTGCGCGCGAAGGTCGGCGACCGCTACGTCCTCCAGATGCTCAAGGAGCACGGCGGCGTGCTCGGTGGCGAGGCGTCGGGACATCTGTTGTGCCTCGATCGGACGACGACCGGCGACGGTCTCGTGACGGCTCTGCAGGTCCTCGCCGTGATGCAGAGAACCGGCCTCAAGCTCAGCGAGCTCACGAGGGGTGTCGAGCAGTTCCCGCAGGTGCTCTTGAACGTGAAGATCCGCGAGCCCGTGAACCCGAACGACGACCCGATGATCCGCGAGGCGATAGACGAGGCCGAGTCGGAGCTCGGCCAGCGTGGCCGCGTGGTGCTGCGCGCGTCGGGAACCGAGCCGGTGATCCGCATCATGGTCGAGGGCGAAGACCGCCACCAAGTCGGCACCGTCGCCAATCGCCTCGCCGAAACGGTCCGCGAAGTATTCGGACAGAGCTAACGCCACGCCCGCACCCTCCCTGCGATGCCGCCCCGCGTTCGGGCGGCAGCTATAACAACGTGTCTCGATCCGCGGCCGGCGAGGACGGCGAGCGTCCTCCCCGAGACCGTCGGCGCACAGGGATGTGCGCCGCCGAGCCCCAGGGATGGTCTCTTAGCGTGTCTCGGGGAGGATGCTCGCTGGCGTCGCCGGCCGCGGATCGAGACACCACCTTCGTGGTGGGCGGCGCGGGCGCGGCGGTGGCGTTGCGCTTGAGTGGGGCTCGCCCTTAAGCTGCGCCCCGCGAAAGGAGTGCGGGCGTGGCGCGCAGACCTCTGATTGCTGGCAATTGGAAGATGAACGGCTCGCTCGGCGAGAGCCGCAAGCTCGTCGACGCGTTGCGTACCGGCGTCGGCTCCGGCTCGGGCGCCGACATGCTGCTCGCGCCGCCGTACGTCTACATCCCGGCCGTCAAGGAGTGGATCGCGGGCAGCTCGCTGCTGCTCGGCGCGCAGGACGTTGCGGACAAGCAGGGCAGCGGTGCGTACACCGGCGAAGTTTCGGGCGCGATGCTCGCGGACCTCGGCTGCCGGTATGCGATCGTCGGCCACTCGGAGCGGCGGGCGCTCTACGGTGAGACGGACGCGATCGTCGCGGCCAAGTTCAAGGCGGCGCAAGCCGCGAAGCTCCTCCCGATTCTCTGCGTTGGCGAGACGCTCGCGGAGCGCGATGCCGGCGCTACGGAGCAAACCGTGTCGCGTCAGCTCTTGGCGGTGCTCGAGTCGGCCGGCGTGGACGCGTTCGCGCGAGCGGTCGTCGCGTACGAGCCGGTTTGGGCCATCGGGACCGGCCGCACGGCGACACCGGCGCAGGCGCAAGAGGTGCACGCTTTCCTGCGTGCGTCGGTCGCGGCCCGGAATGCTACAATTGCGGCCGATCTACAAATCCTTTACGGCGGAAGCGTCAAAGGCTCGAACGCGCGAGCGTTGTTCGACATGGACGACATCGACGGCGGGCTCGTCGGCGGCGCGTCACTCGCTGCTGCGGAGTTTCTCGACATCTTCCGCGCAGCTACCTGAACGGGAACGGATTCGAAGATGCTGCACAGTATCGTGCTAGGTGTTCACCTGATCGTCGCGATCATGATCGTCGGCCTCGTGCTTCTGCAGCGCGGCAAAGGCGCCGAGGCCGGCACGGGGTTCGGCGCCGGCGCGTCGGGAACGGTTTTCGGCGCGCGCGGCTCGGCGAATTTCCTGTCGCGCGCGACGGGCGTGCTCGCGACCGTGTTCTTCATCACGAGTCTCGCGCTTGCGTACTTGTCGACGCAGCGAACCGCGCCGTCCAGCTTGCTCGATGCGCCCGCTCAAACGGCGCCGGCGTCACAAGAGCCGCCGACCTCAGAGCCGTCGGGCGCGACGACGTCGCCGCCAGCGGCGACCCAGGCGCCGCCCGCTGCGACAGATTTGCCGCAATTGCCGAAGGATGCGGCTCCGGCCCCGGCAGGCGACGCGCCGCCGGCGAGGCAGGACTCGGGCGGTGGCAACGCGCCGCGCTAATGACGCGTGCGCTCGTGTGAGTGCCGGTCGCCGTACTGTTGCATTTGTTTCATGCCCACGTGGTGGAATTGGTAGACACGCTATCTTGAGGGGGTAGTGGCGCAAGCTGTGTCGGTTCGAGTCCGACCGTGGGCACCAAAATTTCGGTGAAACTCGGAGTGCGTAGGCTGCTACAATCCGCGCCGACTTCGAGTCAGGGACCATGCTCGAAAAATACGCTCCGATTCTGATTTTCCTGATCGTCGCCGGCGCCGTGAGCGTGGTCTTGTTGTTCCTCGGCTTCACCTTCGGCCGCGGCCGCAAGGATCCCGAAAAGCTCGCGCCCTACGAGTGCGGGTTCGAAGCGTTCGAGGACTCGCGCATGCGCTTCGACGTGCGCTATTACCTCGTCGCGATCCTGTTCATAATCTTCGATCTCGAGATCGCATTTCTTTTCCCCTGGGCCGTGTCGCTCGACCGGATCGGCGTGTACGGCCTCGTCGCAATGGGGATCTTTCTCGCCGTGCTCGTGGTCGGATTCATTTATGAGTGGCGGAAAGGAGCGCTCGAGTGGGATTGATCCAAACGGCACAAGAGGCCCCACCGGCCGACACGTCGCCGTTCAACGTGCCCGAAGTGATGGAGAAGGGCTTCTTCGTCACCGGCGTCGACGCGCTCATGAACTGGGCGCGCACCGGCTCACTCTGGCCGATGACGTTCGGCTTGGCCTGCTGCGCCGTCGAGATGATGCACGCGGGCGCGTCGCGCTACGACCTCGACCGTTTCGGCGTGATCTTTCGGCCGAGCCCGCGCCAGTCCGACGTGATGATCGTCGCGGGCACGCTCGTGAACAAAATGGCGCCCGCGCTCCGCAAGGTCTACGACCAAATGCCGGAGCCGCGCTGGGTGATCTCGATGGGGTCGTGCGCAAACGGCGGCGGCTACTATCACTACTCATATTCCGTGGTCCGCGGCTGCGATCGCATCGTGCCCGTGGATGTCTATGTGCCGGGCTGCCCGCCGACCGCCGAAGCTTTGATGTTCGGCGTGATTCAGCTGCAGCAGAAAATCCGACGCACTCAAACCATCGCGCGTAGTTGAGGAGCCTCGAAGCGGCGATCGATGAGCCGGGCGACCGGCCCAAGCAGGCGTGATTGGTCGGGATTGATCTGAACAACGAGCTGTCGAGCGAATGCA
>Ga0157374_10002682_pt1 | contig 14972 bp, 22 predicted proteins | sample M25metaG_FD_115308 | JGI IMG/M metagenome (GOLD analysis project Ga0157374, IMG submission 115308) | Miscanthus rhizosphere microbial communities from Kellogg Biological Station, Michigan, USA - M2-5 metaG | ecosystem: Host-associated > Plants > Roots > Rhizosphere > Soil | place: USA: Michigan...
AGATATCCTTTTGAGTTCGGTCGCTGGAAGCCATGCCGCTTTTCAAGTAGCCCTCTTTTGTTTCTCGTACTTGCTTGTGGGGGTAAGCGTAGTACGCCTATACACCAAAGTGTTTTTTGGACCGTACAAAGCAGGCTATCACGAAATAGCTTATAAATCTTCTTAGTTTTAGGCGCAAGTAAGTCCAGAACACTTTAACGGCGTTCGCGGTGGCGACGGCGCAACCCGGCAACGTGTAACTGCACCGCTTGGCGGTTAATAAGCGCTTGGGCGCGGTCAATTTCAACCTGGTTTTTAGCAGCTTTGCGCAGTTCAACAGCACGGTCATGGGCTTTTTGGGCTTCAGCTTCGTTGATTTCATCGCCACGGGTAGCTTCGTTTACTAAAATACGCACACCGGTTTTAGTAATTTCGGCAACGCCGCCATAGGTTGCAAAATGTTCCATATGGTAATCGGCGTCAGTTTTTTCTTTACGGATAGTAATGACGCCCGGCACGAGCAAACTTAAAAGCGGCTCGTGGCCTGGCAGCACGTTAATTTCACCGGCGGCGCTCGGCAATAAAATAGAGTACGCCTTGGCTTTAAATTTTACCCCGTCTAATGCTACAAGTTCTAGCTCCATTATTGTTGATCCCTTTCTTGAGCTTGCTGCTCATGTTCTGGCGATGTGTGCTGGGGGAATTCACCATTAACCATGACACGTGCAGCGAGGCCGATAATCCGGTCGCGCTGTGCTGCTTGTTCGTCGGGCAGTAAAGCGGCCAATTCTACGACCATGCCAGCAGCTTCAGCAAGGCTTCGGTTGTTTACGGCTGGTGCTTGGTTGACAAGGTGAGGGCTTCCAAACTCAGCCCTAGCACTTTTACGCTCCAAAGCATTTCCTGAGTCAAAAAGCCCCTTTGTACTTGCTGGTACTTTCACTTGGCTGTCCTATTCATACAAGCTACCCCATGGCCAGGGCCGTTGGTTATCGAAGTCATAGGCCTCATCACCGTAGGCAGCCCATGGGTTCAATGGCGCGACACCGAATAAACCAGCCTCTTCATCGCTAAATCCGGCAGATTCCGATAGGCTCCAAGGATTGATATTCGCAGCTGCTAAGCGGGCATCGATAGCATCATCAATCGAGAGAGTCACATTGTCTTGCGGGCTTACCGGTCCAAAGTCATTAAGAATGCTCTGCCAGAGCCGCGATTCAGGATTGTCGTTATGATTTGTTTCGGCGGCCATTATTTAACCTCGCTAATATCGCCCTTCATGTAAAAAGCAGACTCCGGTTTATCGTCGTGCTTACCGTCGATAATTTCTTTGAAGCTCTTAACGGTGTCCTTCAAAGAAACATACTTACCGGGGTTGCCGGTGAATTTCTCGGCCACGTAAAACGGCTGGCTCAAGAAGCGCTGGATGCGGCGGGCACGGGCCACAACTTGCTTATCTTCGTCAGAAAGTTCGTCCATGCCCAAGATGGCAATGATGTCTTGCAAGTCTTTGTAGCGTTGCAAAATGCGCTGCACTTCGCGGGCCACGGCGGAATGTTCTTCGCCGACAATTTCAGGGTCGAGCACAGTTGAAGTTGAGTCGAGCGGGTCAACTGCCGGGTAGATGCCGATGTCGGTCAACGCACGGTTCAGCGAAATAGTTGAGTCAAGGTGGGCAAAAGTTGTTGCCGGAGCTGGGTCAGTAAGGTCGTCGGCAGGCACGTACACGGCTTGCACCGAAGTAATCGAACCTTTTTTAGTCGAAGTAATGCGCTCCTGCAAAGCACCCATTTCTTGCTGCAGGTTTGGCTGGTAGCCCACGGCACTCGGCAAGCGGCCAAGCAGAGCAGAGACTTCAGAGCCAGCCTGGGTAAAGCGAAAAATGTTGTCGATGAACAGCAGCACGTCTTTACCTTGGTCGCGGAAATTTTCAGCCATCGTAAGGCCCGAAAGGCCAACACGCAAACGCGCTCCTGGCGGCTCATTCATCTGGCCGAATACCAGGCTGGTCTTATCAAGCACGCCGGCTTCTTTCATTTCTTCGTAAAGGTCGTTACCTTCACGGGTGCGTTCGCCAACACCGGCAACCACCGAGTTACCACTGTGGAACTTGGCGATGTTGTTAATGAATTCCTGGATTAGAACGGTCTTACCAACGCCAGCACCGCCGAACAAGCCAACCTTACCGCCCTTTACAATCGGGGCAATGAGGTCGATAACCTTAATACCGGTTTCCAAAATTTCTACTGAACCAGCTTGGTCTTCTAGGCTTGGCGGGGCTTTATGGATGGGAGAGCGCTCGGTAAATTTGTTGTCGCCGCCGTCAATTGGCTGGCCGATAACGTGGAACATGCGGCCTGAGGTTTGGTCGCCCACGGGCACGGTAATTGGTGCGCCGGTATTTTCGACTTTGTCACCGCGGCGCAAGCCATCGGTCGTGCTCAATGCGATAGTGCGCACCACAGTTTCGCTTAAGTGCTGTGCGACTTCAAGCAGCACAGTTTTACCATTGTGCTCAATTTTAAGCGCGTAATTGATAGCTGGCAGCTGTTTTTTGGCAAACTCTACGTCAACAATCACGCCGACCACTTGCACGATGTGGCCGATGTTGTCTTTTATTATCTTATCTTTTGTTGTCATTAGTTTCTCCATTCGTTTTCGGAAATTCAATTATTACATCGTTTGCAAAAGCACGCTGTGCAGCAGTAACACCCAGAAATGTATCAATACAGTTATCTATCGTATCGGCTGGAATATTGCCCTCGCCATCAGCACTCATAAGTATCCGCTCCAGAAGAGCGGAGTTGACTCCATGCAAAAAGCCTTGGGCCGTTTGCATCTCTTTAAAGGCACTCCAATACGCTGTTTGGATACCATTCGCTTCTGTCATTTCATTGCCTCCACGCCAGCACTAATTTCGGCCAGTTCCTGCGTAATTGCCGCTTGGCGGGCGTTATTAAATGCTAAGGTTAAATCTTCGATTAAATCTGTGGCGTTATCAGTAGCGCTCTTCATAGCTAGCATACGCATGGAATGTTCCGAGGCAACAGCGTCCAAAAATGCCTGGTACACTTGAGATTCTAATAATTGCATGGCAGCAGCACGTAGTAATGTTTCGGCCGACGGTTCAATTTCGGCACGGGCCAGTTCGTCGCTCATTTAGGCTTCTTGGAAACCAGCGGGCAATAGACGCTGCGCTTCAACCTGTTGCGACACGGTTGAAATAAAGTGCGTAAAAATCATGTCTACGGCATCGGCTTCGCCATTAGCAAACATACCGACCGTGCTGGCAATAATCGGGCGAAGCTGGTCGATGTCTGGGCGATCGGGGAATTCCTGGTAGGCACCCAAAACGTTCAGGTCAGCGACGTGCGAAGCGGCCTGTGCTGCCTTGCGCCCAATACAAATAACAGAGGTCGTAATACCTCTTTTGCGGTCGGCTTGCACTTCTTGCAGCATACGCCTGATAACGTTGCCGTCGTAAGCGCCGGCTAGGCCAAGGTCGCTTGTAATTGCAATCAGCAAGCGCCGTTTAACCGGACGCTCGGTAAACAATTTAAGTTCACTTTCATCAGCCGCCAATTGGCGCAAGCGAGTTAGGATTTCGCGCGCCAGGCTAGCATACGCCGTTGGGCCGACCGCAGCTTCTTGGGCACGACGCAATTTACTGGCCGAAACCAACTGCATAGCGCGCGTAATCTGCTTGGTGTTTTTTACCGAACCGATGCGCTGCTTAATTTGTTGACGACTAGCCATAAAGATTACGCCTTCTTTTCAGCCTTTTTAGCTTTTGCGCTGTAACTCTGGGCAACTTTTTCACCCACTTTTACGACCACTTTTTGGGCGTCGTCGGTTGGTTTATCACCGCTGTTCAGCGCTTTCATGATGTCCTGATGATCGGCATCAAGTGCGTGCAAAAGCTCACTTTGAACGTCTTTAATTTTTTCAACCGGCACATCGTCGAACGCCCCTTCGTTTGCGGCCATTAGGCTGGCAGTTTGCTCGGCAATGCTAAGCGGGCTGTATTGTTTTTGCTTCAAAAGTTCGGTTAAACGCTGACCGCGCTCAATACGGTGCTTGGTTTCGGCGTCAAGGTCGGTAGAGAACTGGGCAAACGATGCCAATTCGCGGAACTGTGCCAGTGACAACTTAAGGCCACCAGAAACACTTTTAACAGCTTTGGTTTGCGCCGCACCGCCCACGCTCGACACCGACAAGCCAACTGAGATTGCCGGGCGAATTCCTTGGTAAAACAAGTTAGTTTCCAAGAAAATCTGGCCGTCGGTAATAGAAATAACATTGGTCGGAATGTACGCGCTAATGTCACCGGCCTGGGTTTCGATAATCGGCAGAGCGGTCAGCGAACCGGCACCAAGTTCGTCGTTTAGTTTAGCGGCACGTTCCAGCAAGCGCGAGTGCAGATAAAACACATCGCCAGGGTAAGCTTCACGGCCCGGCGGACGGCGAAGCAGCAACGACATTTGGCGGTAGGCGACGGCGTGCTTGGAAAGGTCATCATAAATAATAAGCGCGTGCTGGCTGTTATCGCGGAAGTATTCGCCCATAGCCGCACCGGCGTACGGTGCCAAATACAGTAACGGCGCCGGGTCGGCCGGAGAAGTCGCCACAACGATGGTTTGTTCCATCACACCTTCGCGCTTGAGGCGCTCAACAAGCGCAGCAACCTTTGAAGATTTCTGGCCGATGGCAACGTACACGTTAACCACGCCAGTGGCTTGTTTAGCTTGGTTAATCATAGTGTCGATGGCAATTGCGGTTTTGCCGGTTTGGCGGTCACCAATAATAAGTTCACGCTGGCCGCGGCCGATCGGCACCATGGCGTCGATTGCCAAAATACCGGTCATGAGCGGTTCGTGCACGCTTTTACGATCCATAACGCCAGGAGCGGGGCGTTCGATAAGACCGTATTGCTTAGCGGCGATTGCGCCTTTGCCATCGAGCGGACGGCCAAGCGGATCGACCACCCGGCCGACAAGTTCGGGGCCGATTGGCACACGTAGTACTTCACCGGTTAAGGTGACTTTTGCACCGGCCACAACCGCCGCGTCATCACCTAAAAGTACAGCGCCGATTTCGTCTTCGAGCCAGTTCAGCACAAAAGCTTCAACCTTGCCGCCGCCGATGGCTTCGATTTCGAGTACTTCGTTATAGCCAGCGCTGGTCAAACCGTAAATCCAGGCTACGCCGTCACCAACGCGGGTTACGATACCTGCCTCTTCTAAACCTTTGGTAACGCGCAAGCTTTCAATTGCCTCACGCAGTTCGTTTGATAAATCTTGTATGCTCAAATCGCTCATGTTATTCTCAATTATCTCCTTGTTTTGCCAAATTATAGGCTTGCCACCTGGTTAAGCCGCGTGCGCACGCTGGCATCTAATGTCGCGCTATTAGCTTGAGCTACGAAGCCGCCAAGCAAGTCGGGGTCAACGTTTTCAGTAAGCACCACATGTTTGGCTGCGAGCGCTTCGCGCAGCATCGCCGTCATATCGGTGCGCATTGCGCTGCTTAATGGGCGCGCGGTTGTCACATCAACCAGCATTTCGCCGGTCAGCGCAGAGATTTCCCGCAAGGTATCGTTAATAACCAAATCAGCCGATGCCACAAGCCTGTTTTCTAAAATATAGGCCGCGAGCACCTTCAGCCAATGCTGGCTACGGCCCGGTTCGGCCACAAGTTTTTGGGCAATGGTTTTGGCGATTGTTCGGCGGGAAAATTTTTGGCTCATAGCTTTTTACGCGCTTTAGGCACGTTCCTTTTGAAGAGCTTTTTTAATCAGGCCAGCATCTTTATGCTCGTCCAGTTTTTCATTAATGACTTGTTCGGTTGCACTTACAACAAGCTTGAGCGTGTCAGCCTTAAGGGCTTCGCGCGCTTTGCGCACATCGGCATCAAGCTGGGCACGGGCATCAGTAACGATTTGTTCGGCACGAACCTTGGCTTTTGCTTCGGCATCGGCAATCATGGCGCCGCTTTCTTGATGGGAACGGGCTAAAATATCATCGGCATCTTTGCGGGCTTGGGCGAGCAAGTCTTCGACTCTCGTCTCGGCCTCTTCTAATATAGCTTGCGACTTTTTTGCCTCTTCCAGGCCTGCTTCAATCTGTTCGCGGCGGGTGTCGATGGCTTTAATAAGCACAGGGTATACCCACTTTGCCAAGATCCACACCAAAATTAAGAACGCTACACCTTGCTCAACAAGTAATTTTACATTGAGGCCAAGTGCTTCGAACAAACTAGGTGAATTGGTGGTTGCTAAAAATATATGCATACAGGGGAATCCTGAGGGTGTATAAACTACTTCAAGAACTTGATAATAAGGGCAACGACCAAGCCGATGATCGCCAAGGCGTCAATGAATGACATAGCCACGATCATAAGGGTTCGGATTTTGCCGATTGCTTCTGGGTTACGGCCAGATGCCTGCATAGCACCCAAACCAACCAATCCGAGGCCAATACCACAAAAACCTGCGGCGATTGCATAGGTCAAACCGAATGCGAGTGAATCCATTTTTATTATTACTCCTTTAATTACAACTTATTTTATATCATATATGGTTTATAAACTACTGCGCTTGCGGTTGTATTGGCTCCACTTCGGCAACGTCCGACGCAGTGCCATGCCCGTGGTCTTCCTCGGTGCTTGGCAAGCCTAACGATATAAACGCAATAGTCAACATGAAAAATACATACGCCTGTACGGCGCCAACAAAAAGCTCAAGACAGTAAAACAGGGGAAGGGCAAGTGGCGCGGCAAAACTGGTTAAGAATGCGATAACGCTCAGCAACACTTCGCCACCGAACACGTTGCCGAAAATACGGAAGGCCAGAGCGGCGGTGCGCGAAAACGCGGCGATAAACTCCAGGAAACCCTCGAAGGCGTGCATTGGGTCTTTAAAAGGATTTTTAAAGTAGCGGCTCAGGTTGCCGAAAAAGCCGTGGCGCTTTATAGCCCAGGCCTGTACCGTCGCCATAGAGATAAGCGCCAATGCAAGCGTGGTGTTGAGGTCGGCGGCCACGCCGCGGAACAACTCATGGCCGTGATACGTCACCGAGCCGACAATCGGCAAAATGCCCAGCCAGTTGTTAACCAAAAAGAAGAGCATAAGTGTAACAGCCAAAGGCATTACTTTGCGGGCAATGGCTTTATCACCGATCACCTCGACGGTGGTGTCATATAAATTCTCGAACATCCACAGTACCGCGTGCATAGTGCGGCCGCGCTTGTTCTTTTTAATGCTGCGCACAGTCGCAAGCAATAATGCCAGCAAAGTTATAGCACCGATAGCACCCAACACCTGAGAGTTGGTAACTACGAACGGCCCAACGTGGAACAGCGTTTGGGGCGCAATGCTAATTTCAGGGGTTGCTTTTGCAAAGATCATTGCTGCTCCCTTCGGTTGACAGCCTCGAGCTGCTTCTTAACGAGCAAGCCGGCACCCGCCAAGCCGATAACCACACCAAGCAGCGTCACCCACGGTGCGCTGCCGATTTTTTTGTCAATTATAATCCCGGCACCCACCAAAACTAGTATGGGCGTGGCAATCCGCCAAGCGGTATCAAGGAGGTCGACAACAATAGTCCCTAAGACCGAGGGGCTTGGGTCACTCGGAGGTTTAGTCGTCGAAGCGGCGGCTTTGTTCATTTCTATCTAACTATAACAGATGTGGGTTTTTGTCGCAAGAGGTCATCGAACAATTTTTTACACAAAAAACGTAGGTATAAAATTACAGCTGTCGAGTGTTATACTATACTTATGGACACAAAAGTTATTATTTACAGCGCGGATTGGTGCGCATTTTGCCATGCGGCGAAAGAATATCTCGATAAGCTCGGCGTAAAATATACCGAACGGAATATCGAAGAAGACCGGGCCTTCGCACAAGAAGCTGTTGATAAATCTCACCAAATGGGCATTCCGGTGCTCGACATCCAAGGCGACATCATCGTAGGCTTCGACCGCCCGAAAATCGACGACACACTCAAGGCGCACAAACTCATATAAGGTGTGTGAGATTTATCAGCTTGTATCTGCCTACGAACGCCCTCTATAGTTAGCATACAACTAAGGAGGGTAAGACGATGACGCGAGACACGCAACCCACATTCGGCTTGATACCGAAGGAAGCCGAAGATCCAAATAATGCAGCGCGAGTCGAACAGCTCGCGCTTTTTGTTAATGTCGCCCGTAGCAATACGCAAGCGGCGGCAGTGTTGGGTAAGTTCACTTTAAGCAGCCAGGTCATGAGCGAGCTCGGTAAGCCCCCATATAACCAGGTGGCCGGCAACCAGCAATTGTTCAACGCGCTCACTTTCGACCAAAAAATGACGTACGCTGCGGCGCTCATTTTGCATCACAAAGATGACGAGGAAGCACTGTCTGATATAGAAACGACAAAAGCTGTCCGCACCGAAACTGCAGCGGAGCCTCCTGAGTCGACGTTCCTCGACATAGCCAACCGGCAAGACCGGCGACGGTTGATACGCATCCAGGTAGTAGCGACAGAAATCGGCCGATACGCACAAAACAACCTTATGCAAAATATTCCCCCAACGCTTGAAGAGTTACGATTGCCATCGGCAGAAGCGGCGTAAGATTATATATGCAAAAACACCGCGCGGGCTGATATACTACCGCCATGGCATTCGAGGACTACAAAACCAAAGAATCAGTTGTGGTGGTGTACACGGGAGAAGGCAAGGGCAAAACCAGCGCCGGCATGGGGCTTTTGGTACGGGCGCTTGGAAACCGTTGGAACGTGGCATTTATCCAGTTCATTAAGTATTGGGGTGTCGGCGAGCATGTGTTCATCCGCGACATCATGCCCCTCTTTAAGGAACAACTGCATTTTTACAAAGGCGGCAAAGGGTTTTACAACGCCGGCGATTTAAGCGCCGAAGCAATTACCCCCGAACAACATGCGCAAGCGGCGGCCGAAACGTACAAAGAAGCACTGGCATGCGCCACCAACGGCAAATACGATTTAGTCATTTGCGACGAAATCAATAATGCCGTGCAAGACGGCCTGCTACCCAAAAGCGCTCTGCGCGATCTCATTGCCAAACGTGCTCCGAGTACTAGTTTGTGTTTTACCGGCCGCAATTTTCCAGAAAGTTTATTGCCACTCGCCGACATCGTCACTAACATGACCAAAATTAAGCACCATTTTGATGACAAATATCTTGCAAACAAAGGCATTGATTTTTAAAAGCAATCCGCAACGGCTTTATTGTTACATTAACTCTTTTTACTCCTTAGAATTGGGGTTTGACTTTTAGGTAACCTGCACTATAATGACGCCAGCATGAAACACATGAGGGCATATAAGCGGCACTATTCAATTGCGGGTATCGTACTAGCGATAGTTTTTGGTGTATTGCAATATACACATACGCTCAAGTTAGGCGGCGGCATGCCAATACCAGCCGGCACATACGCCATCGACCACTTTATAGATGGCGATACCATTGCCGTTAAAATGAACGGTACAGTAGAACCAGTGCGTTTTATCGGAGTGGACACCCCTGAAACCCATAAACCCAATACGCCCGTGCAATGCTACGGCCCGGCAGCCGCGGCTTTTACCAAACAGCAGATCGGCTCGCAGCGTGTACGATTGGTTGCTGACGCGCAGAGCACTGACCGCGACCGATACAATCGCTTACTTCGCTATGTTTATTTGCCCAATGGCACGTTGCTAGACCAAGCGTTAGTGGCAGGGGGCTACGGGTTTGCCTACGTACAATTCCCATTCACTAAATCGGCCAGTTTTACCCAAAGCCAAGCAGATGCGCAAAGTAGCCATAAAGGGCTGTGGGGAAACTGTAGCCCCTATCAAGAAGCAAGCGGCAGGTGGCAAACCCAAAATGCCTCTGCTGGCGAAACCTAAAAGGCCGGTTAACACAAAAGCCGGCTCGCTTGCCCTAACGTGGCAAAGGTGAGCGACGAAGCATACGGCGGGCAAACCAGTCGGCGATCACTAAAACGTATGTCATAGCGTACAGCCCAAGAACGCCGAAAAACCAGCAAATTACCCATGTTAGGTAGCCGTGCAAACGCAACGTGCGTGGCCACCATTGCAGATAGCCCCACAGTTGGTCACGGTGGGTATGGATACGACGCAGCTCGGCATTAGTTTGGATGCGCGTATCGTACATAATTTTAAACCCAGCCTGGTGAACGTGCATAGCCAAATCAAGGTCTTCATGGATATCAGTGCGGTTATGCACACTACTATGCACCGCCTGCCACTGGCTCTTAAGTATTGCCATATTTGACCCCCATAAAGTGTAGTGGCCGGTTAGCAGCCAATTTAGCCGGAAAGCAAGCAAGCCGTACGCCCAACTTACGATATGAGGGAACCGCACATTATAAAAAAAGCCACGGCCGCTCCAAACCGCATTTTGGTTTTCTGGTTGTTGGTAAAACGCGGTAATATGTTCCACCCAATTTGGCGGCAAAGAAATATCAGCGTCAATGCGGCCGATTACATCGCCGCGTGCCGCATTAAAACCCACGTTGCGGGCAAATACTATACCTTGTTCTTTAGCCGCCAGCACTCGTACAAAATTAAATTGGCGGGCAATTGTAATAGTGCTGTCACTAGAGTTATTGTCTACCAGAATCACCTCAAACGGTGCAACGGTTTGGCGGGCAATGGCTTGTAAACATGCTTGAACATGGCGCTCTTCGTTATAGGCTGGTATAACTATACTGACACGTATGTGTTTTTTATTCACTTTCACTATTGTATCGTAAATTTATATGGTTACATCATATTACAAGAAACTGAAGAGCGCCCTGAAAAAAGCATGGAGCTGGTGCAGGCATTTTTGGCGTTTTAGCCTGTGGCACAAAGTTATCGTGGTAAGCTTGTGCCTTTTTGCCGTACTTATAGGCACGATGTACGGCATCGCCCAATGGTATATTACCAGCCAAAACTCTAAACCGTTGGTTATTGGCACTACATTCATTCCGGCCTACGCGCAAAGTTTGGGCATCGACCCAGAAGCTACTATGGATGCACTGATTAACCAAGTGGGCGTTAAGCATTTCCGCTTGGTCAGTTATTGGGATGAGCTGGAGCCAAGCAAAGGCGTCTACGATTTTAGTAGCCTTGATTGGCAATTCCAAAAAGCTGAGGCGGCTCATGCTAAAATTAGCTTAGCATTAGGCTTGCGGCAACCACGGTGGCCAGAATGTCATATGCCGACCTGGGCGGCGAATGAATCTGACAGTATGTGGCAACCGCAGCTCAACAATTTTATACAAGCCGTAGTAGACCATTACAAAAAATCGCCAAGCTTAGAAAGTTACCAGCTTGAAAACGAATACTTTTTGCAAGGTTTTGGTACATGCACCAACTTTAGTCGCGCCCGCTTAGTAAGCGAATACAACCTGGTAAAACGAACCGACCCGCACCACACGGTGATCGTGTCGCGCAGCGATAACGCCATCGGCATCGCCACCAAGGCGCCCACACCAGACGAATACGGCATTTCCATTTACAAACGAGTATGGAGCCAACCAATTGGCCGTTACCTGGAATATCCGTTCCCGGCATGGTATTACGCTTTCGTCGCTGGCTGGCAGAAGTTATTTAACGGCAACGACACTATAATCCACGAGCTTCAAGCCGAAGCGTGGCCACCAGACGGCCAGACCATCCCCCAAGCCAGCCTTGCCGAACAGAACAAATCGTTCGATGCAAAAAGGTTTGAAAGCCGCGTAAAATATGGTAAAGCTACCGGCATGCGCACCATGTATTTGTGGGGCAGTGAGTACTGGTACTACCGCTTAACTGTGCTACACGACCCCAGCCTTTGGAACGTCGCCAAGCAAACGTTCAAACAGAGTAGCTAATTTTAAAACCACCCGAGAAACAGGTGGTTTTAAAAGTTTTTTAGTGAAATTAGCTTACGAACGAGTTGAAGTGCAGCGTTTGTATTTAGTACTAATGGCCTAGCTGCGCAGACGACTTTCTATATCGTGGCAATAGTCGTAGCCAGAGTCATACGCCGATGTTTGCCCCGGATGTACGTTATGCGGCTCATCAAGACTCTTCCAAAATTCCAGCTGCTGCTTGGCACGGAGCGGGCTAAGGTTGTGGCTGTGATATACCGCAAGGCTGGGGTCACGTATAATCTTATGGCCATATGCAGCAAACCGCGCAGCCAACTCGCCATCGGCACCGCCGGCCTCAAACGCAGGGTTGAAGCCGCCTATAGCCTTATATTGCCCAACATCTATAATAGTGCAGTCCATGGCCAGAGCGCCCCTTTCTTTGCCGGTGGTCGGTGCTTGTACAGCGCCTTCGGCAACAATGCGGCGGGTTCCGAGCAAACGAGCGCCGATGCGTTCCGAAAGCGAAGCATTAGCACCCGGAAGGCTTAGGCCGTACACAGCCGCAGCGTTCCCACCCCTAAGGTGGCCGGCGGCGTGCATCGCCTGGTTGGTCGCCAAACGAGTATGGCCGATCAAGCTCATCACTAAGGGGTAACTCGCCGACCGGATGGCTTGGTCAAGTGCTTTATTGGCGAAATCCGCGGGCTCAATACTTTGCGCGCGCACTGTCACGTGTTCCGGGAAACAGTATACGGTGCTCAGCCGTACAGCATCGAGAGTGTCGTCACTCGACTCGGCATCAAGCACAACTACTTCGTAATCGCCTGGATAGTCTTGCTTAGCGATATCCGAAAACAACCCTGGGATACCGTGGGTGTCGTTGTGCGTGCGTACGATTACGGTCATGCCCGGTTCGGTTGGTTCGGCAGCCGTTTCGTAGGTCTGTTTCGTAGCCACCGCGGCACGTTCCAGGCCCTGCGCCATTCCCGGTCTACCGGTTATAGTTTGTAAAAATTCTGGGTGAAGGAGGTGTTCAGGCATAGAGGTAGTATATAATCTTTTGAGCCCACGCGCCAGCCACGGGCAGTTTTGTGATACCTTTCAGGCATGCACGGCCACAGATACTTTGCTACGCAGTTGGCAGATCTAAAAGAGTAAGGCATACTAGAGGTAATGAAGAAAAAGCAGGCGACAACTAAACGGATTGTAAACCGGCGCGCCCGGCACGATTACGAACTGGGCGACAGTTTAGTTGCGGGTATTGAGCTGACCGGCGCTGAAACTAAAGCTTTGCGTATGGGCCACGGGCAACTGCGCGGCGCGTATGTCACCGTTAAAGATGGCCAAATCTTTTTACTGAACGCGCACATTAGCGGCACAAACGGCGTGCCTATTGATGAACAAAGCCAAACCCGCACCCGGCGGCTGCTTGCCAAACGCCGCGAGATCGATGCGCTTATTGAAGCAAAGCAGCAAGGGCGCACAATCGTGCCGCTCGAGATTTTGACGCAAGGCCGATTCATTAAGGTACGCATTGCTATTGGTAAGGGGCGTAAAAAATACGACCATCGTGAAGTGCTCAAGCAACGCGACGCTGAACGGTCGCAGCGTATAGTGGTAGCTTAGCCGCAGCCCACGCTATATAAAGTATATGTGTATTTACGGCGCAGGCAGGGTGTGGTTAAATAAGTACGTTAGCCATAGGTTTGTATGAAGATTGCCATGATGGTCCGTGGCTACATTCCAGCACCGCGGCCCAAAGATATTATTTACGCTCCTATTGATTTAGCAGTAGCACTCAGCGAGGGACTCTCCAAAAGAGGACACAGCGTTGATTTCTACGGCCCATTAGGCACGAAATTAAATCATGGCGTTAAAGTGGTGACTGCAAACCTCCGGCCCCTCGTACATAACAACCAAGAAGCCAGCAAGCTTTTCCACGATATTTCGCTTACCACGCATTATATTCCGCAGCTTTGGGACGAATTGCTCGCAATCGAAATGTTCAAAAAAGCCAAAGCGGGCGAATACGACGTATTGCACTTCCACCACGGCGAAATAGCCTTTCCGCAGGCAACACTAAACCCTGAAGTCCCGGTGGTATATACCCAGCACGATCCGTTTTACCCTTGGCGGCGCGAAGCTTACGAGTTATACCACAGCAGCAACCAGCACTTCGTGACTATCTCCAATAACCAGCGGCGCGACGCGCCGGATATGCCATATGCCAGCACCGTCTACAACGGCGTGGACGTCGGGCAGTTCCCATTTGGTGACGACCCCGAGGATTATCTGCTAATGGCTGGGCGTATCGTGCCCGAAAAAGGTTTTAAGGAGGCCGTACAGTTAGCTAAACAAACCGGCGACCGGCTGCTGATAATCGGGCCAGTGTACCCCGAAAGCCAGGATTATTTCGACCAATACATTAAGCCGCACTTAAATGATAAAATTCTGTACTTGGGCTACGTGGAATACAGCCAAATGTGGCGGTACTACCAAAAAGCCAAGGCGCTGCTAACGCCAGTGCAATGGGAAGAGCCGTTCGGCTTAACCAGCATTGAAGCGATGGCTTGCGGCACGCCAGTTATTTCGTTAAGGCGCGGGGCAGCACCAGAAATTATTGCCGACGGCAAAACCGGCTTTATTGTAGACAGCATTGCCGAAATGGCTGCGGCGGTAGGTAAGATTAGCCAAATTAACAGAGGCGATTGCCGCGAACATGTCAAGAAATATTTTTCTATCGGCGGCATGGTTACCGGCTACGAGGCCACCTACAAAAAGGTATTACAAGAACATAAGAAACAACACGCCGCACATCGTGCTAGAAATTTGTTTGCCAAAAAACTTAAAGAAGTCGCGTTGCCGAAATTGAAGGCAGCGTTGCCCACAAAAGATCACACTCAAGCCCAAACTGAGTTCGGTTTTCAAGACTTAGTGCAAGAAATTACTCAAGCCGCGCAAACCAAAACCGAACGCGAAACATAGATAGAGCGCATAATACCGTTTCCTCGGCGGCATAATGCAATAGCAGTCCTACTGCACCTCTTGCCAGGCAGGCGAAACTTCGCTATAATCACGCTAGTTACATTTTATAAACGGCAGGTTTTTAGCTTTAATGGCCGTTCCCG
>Ga0157374_10002684_pt1 | contig 14964 bp, 10 predicted proteins | sample M25metaG_FD_115308 | JGI IMG/M metagenome (GOLD analysis project Ga0157374, IMG submission 115308) | Miscanthus rhizosphere microbial communities from Kellogg Biological Station, Michigan, USA - M2-5 metaG | ecosystem: Host-associated > Plants > Roots > Rhizosphere > Soil | place: USA: Michigan...
CCGAAAGTGCGCTGTGCAAAGGAAGGTACGAAATTGCCGGGTCATACTATTTCGGTTCCCTGTTTCCCATCTCTCCAAATACGAGGACCCCGAGGCACCGGAATTCCTTGTCATGATTGGTGGGAGATTCAGGGCTTTAAGGCCGCAGCTCCCTCCGACTGGATGCACGCAGACCAATCAGGATCTGCACGCTGGTCCTTCCCTTGCGAGGTTCTGGACTAACTGAGCCTGGACTGTAGCCGCCGCGCGGCCCCGATCGTCACCTCATTCCCACTCGATAGTGCCGGGGGGTTTTGAGGTGATGTCGTAGACGACGCGGTTGATGCCGCGGACTTCATTGACGATGCGGCTGGAGATTCGCTTGAGCACATCGTGGGGGAGGAAAGTCCAGTCGGCGGTCATTCCATCTTCAGAGTGAACGGCACGGACGGCGCAGGTGTAGGCATAGGTGCGCTGGTCGCCCATGACTCCAACGCTCATGACGGGCAGAAGAACGGCGAAGCTTTGCCAGATACGGTTGTACAGGCCAGCGGCCTTGATTTCGCTGACGACGATGTCGTCGGCTTCCTGAAGAAGCGCGACTCGCTCGGGCGTGACTTCGCCGAGAATGCGCACCGCGAGACCGGGACCGGGGAAGGGTTGGCGCCCAAGGATGTCTTCCGGCATGCCCATGTCGCGGCCGATGCGGCGGACTTCGTCTTTGAAGAGGTCGCGCAAGGGCTCGATGAGTTTGAGCTTCATGCGCTCGGGCAAGCCGCCAACGTTGTGATGACTCTTAATCGTCTGGCTGGGGCCTTTGACGCTACTGGACTCGATGACGTCAGGATAGAGCGTTCCCTGCACCAGCCAGTCCACTCCGCCGCTTTCGGCAGCGATGCGGTGGGCTTCGTCGTCGAAGACAGCGATGAATTCGGCGCCGATGCGTTTGCGCTTGGTCTCGGGGTCGGTGACGCCTGCGAGTTGTTTGAGAAAACGCTCGCTGGCGTCGACGCCGACAATATTGAGACCGAGCCTCTCCAGGTTCTTTTGCACGTTTTCAAATTCGTTTTTGCGCAGGACGCCATTGTTGACGAAGATGCAAGTCAACTGCTTTCCGATCGCCCTATGAACCAGCATGGCGGCGACGGATGAATCGACCCCGCCGGAGAGGCCGCAGATGACATGGCCGGTGCCGACCTTGTCGCGGATGGAAGCTACGGTAGTTTCGATGAAGTGTGCGGGAGTCCAATCACCGTGAGCGCCGCAGATGTTGAAAACGAAGTTCCTGATGAGCTGCGAGCCGAGCGGCGTGTGGTGGACTTCAGGATGAAACTGGACAGCCCAGATGCGGCGGTCTTCATTGGCGATAGCAGCAAGAGCGTTTGTGGTGACGGCGGTCCGCCTGAATCCCGCGGGGAGTTCGAGGGCTTCGTCGCCGTGGCTCATCCAGACCTGGATGGCTCCGGGCAGCCCTTCGAAGAGCTTGATGGAGGTGTCTTCGAGGGCGACCTCTGCGTGGCCGTATTCCCGCTTGGGCGCAGTGCGGACTTTGCCGCCGAGATGGTGAACGATGAAGTGCAATCCATAGCAGATGCCGAGCGTAGGCAGATCAAGCTGGAGAAGCGCCGGATCGGCATTGGGAGCGTCGTCATCGTAGACGGAGGAAGGACCGCCGGAGAGGATGATGCCAAGGGGTTTGTAGGACTGGACCTCGGAGATCGGCGCCGTACAGGGAAGAACGACGGAGAAGACATTCAGTTCACGGATGCGGCGGGCGATGAGCTGCGTGTACTGCGAGCCGAAGTCGAGAATGACGATGGTTTGGGTGTCCACCTTCCAGTGTGGCAGGGGGTGCGGCGGGATGTAAAGAAAGTTCCCGGCACTGAAACAATCGCGAATGCTGCCGATATACGCGTATAGGACCCTGGGCGATGGAAAACTCTCTGATTGACGATACGCGGCCGGTGCAATTTGCGACTCGCCAGCCAATTCTGGCAGCTGACGAGACGGTGATTGGCTACAAGCTTCTGTTCCGAACGGATGTGGTGAACCATTTTTCGATTCAAGCGGAGGAAAGGGCATCACGACGAACAATCGATATGTCGACTCTGCTCGGGCTGGATGTGCTGTGCGATCATCGGCTGGCGTTTATCGGTTGTGATCGCGAGATCCTGCTGGAACACGGGCTGGCATTCCACCCGGCAAATCGGGTGGTGGCGGAGATTGAAAGCGACGTAGAGATCGATGAGGTAGTGATCGAAGCGTGCTGCGAGTTGAAGAATGCCGGATACCGTATCGCGATCGACGGGTTTACGGCGGCCGATCCGCGGCAGGCAATCGTGCATCTGGCGGACTACCTGAAGGTTGATCTGCAGCAGGGTGGCTGGGAAGAGATTCCCGAACTGGTTGGTCCAGATCATTGGAAGAATTCCGTTCTGGTGGCTACCAACGTTGAATCACGGGAGGATTTCGACCTCGCGCGGCGGAGAGGCTTCCAGCTTTTTCAGGGATTCTTCTTCCGCAAGCCGGAATCGCTGCGCACGCGGACAGCACCGACCAACCGGATCATCTATCTCCGTTTGCTGCAGGCGGTAATGCAGGCGGATTTGAACTGGGATCGCGTTGAAGAACTGATCAAGAGCGATCCGACGCTTTACTACCGGTTGCTGCGATTCCTGAATTCTCCCTTGTTCGGTATCCGGGGAGAAGTGAGGACGGTTCGACAGGCGTTCACGCTGCTCGGCGATGACGAATTGCGAAGGTGGTGCAGGCTGGCAGGGATGTTTGAGATGTCTAAGGGGCGGCCGGGGGAGTTGCTGCTTTCGGCGCTGGTGCGGGCAAGATTCGCTGAGTTGCTCGGCTCCCACCTGGAGCATGACAGGGCGGACCTGTTTCTGCTTGGGGTTTTATCGATGATGGACGCAATTCTGGAGATCCCCATGAGCGCAATCATTGAGGGGCTTCCGCTCGATGAGTCTGCGAAGCAACTGCTGCTGGAGCATGACGGAGGGCTGGCAGGCCTTTTCAGACTCGTTTCCGAAGTGGAAGCGGGGGCATGGAAGCTCGTTGTTGATTCGTGTGAAGAGCTTGGCGTAGAGCAGGACGTAGCCGCCGATTGCTACTCCGAGGCCATGGCGTGGGCGCAGTCTCTGGCGGCTTCCGTTTGACGTGGTTTCCATCACCCGGAAGGTAACGTTTTGGGGGATTACCGGAACGCGCCTGGCAGTTATGAAAGACGCAAGGGGTCTGCACGGAAGCGACATTGTGCGGGAACGCGAACCTGCATAAAGTCTGAGAATCATATGCGGGCAGAGCCGGGGCTTGGAAAGGTCGCTCGAGCACGCTGGTGAATTGGAGTGGATAGGAGCGGAACCCGTGAATTTCGCGAACTTCGGCGGCAATCTCCCCATGGTGCGCGAGCATCTGACGTTGGTCCTGTTTCTTCTCTTTGCGATGCCTGTCACCAGCTTCATGATGATCAAGCTCTGGATAGCTGCCCGCGCCAACAAATCACAACGCAGAACGGAGTGGTTTGTGCCTCATGACCTGGAGTCGGAGGCTGCGCGGTTCCACTACAGCATGGGGCATCAGTCGGTGGCCTTTGCAAAGCAGGTAAGGCGCGGCCGGCGTTGATCGTGAACGGGCAGCCTTCCCACTCATCGCGGTGAACCTGGAATGAATGGGGACAAGTTGGGGTTGATGGGCAGGGACGGGCTTTGAGGCCTGGCTATTTTTCGAGGCCGGCCTGTTTGTACACCACTCCGGCCTTCATTACGAACTTCACGTCTTGCAGTACGCGGACGTCGTCGAGCGGGTTCTTGTCGACGGCGATGATATCGGCCCATTTGCCGGGCTCCAGCGTGCCGATCTTTAAAGACAATCCCATGAGATCAGCAGCGTTGATTGTGGTGGTTTGCAGTGCTGCCAGGGGCGTCATCCCGAGCTGATTTACATAGACGTCCAGTTCATGGGCATTCAGACCATGGGGGTAGACGGCCGCGTCGGTTCCGAGAGCGATCTTCACCCCGGACTGGATTGCTTGCTTGATGTTCTGCTTGGCTACTGCGCTGACGTCGACCATCTTCTGGTGGTAGAAGGCGGGGAGATGTCCGTACTGGATCTGCCAATCTTCGAGGTAGACGGTGGGCACGAGGTACGTGCCGTGCTTCTTCATCATGGCGATGGCGGCGTCGTCGATGTAGCTTCCGTGTTCGATGGAATCAACGCCAGCCTCACTGGCCCACAAAATACCTTGAGCGCCGTGGGAATGTGCGGCAACTTTGCGGCCGAGGCGATGGGCGTCGGCAACGATAGCCTGCATCTCTTCGAGTGTGTACTGGGAGGCCTGGGGGTCGTCGCCTTTTGAGAGGACTCCGCCAGTGGCGCAGATCTTGATGAGGTCGGCGCCGTACTTGATGTTCTCGCGGACCTTGTGCTGCACCTGCGCAATCCCGTCGGCCACGCCTTCGCCGACATCGTGATATTGGAAAGGCAGCAGATTGTCATCGCAATGGCCGCCGGTGATTCCCATGGCTGGGCCGCTAACCAGCATGTGCGGTCCGGCGACCTGGCCGGAGTTGATGGCGTCGCGTAGATCCACGTCGACGAAACCACCGGCACCGACGTTGCGGACCGATGTGAAGCCAGCCATGAGTGTTTTGCGGGCATTGACGACACCGTTGATGGCTTCCTTCGCGTTCGTCGAGGTGACTTCGCGAAAGGGATCGAAGTCGGGGTTCATGGTGAGGTGGGTGTGGACGTCGATGAGGCCGGGTAGAACGGTCATACTCCCGAGATCGATGACTTCGTCTCCGGGTTGCGGGCTGGTGGATGAAGTCGGACCGATGGATTGGATGGAGTCGTCGGCGACAATGATGGTTTGAGCGTTGGAGAGCTTGCCCGTTTTAACGTCGAGGATGTGCCCGGCGCGGATGAGGGTGCGCTTGCCTGCACTGTGTTCCTGTTGTGTGGGTGCGATCGCGGATGCGGCGAACACAAAGACGGTGACGCAGGAACAAAGAGCTGCTTTGAACTTCAAGGCCATTGGGCGCTTTCTCCGGTTGAGGCTGTTAGCGGAGTGTAGCAAAGGCCTGCTCGGTTGCGTCCAGGCAATTCAGGAGCGGGTTCCCCCCTATAATTCGGAATGCGGCGGCCTGGTTGCGTTGAAACGCGCTCTGTGCAGCCCGGCGGGCCTACTCTATGGCGATCGCACGGTGATGCCACGAGCGTAGCCGATTCTACGTGCCATTTTAAGGAGAACGAATGGATGCATCTCGAGTTGTGTTTCCTATCCTGCTTGCCGCAGGCCTGACTGTTGCCCAGTGCCAAACGAAGGACGAAGTGAAGCCAACACCCCCCGTCGCTCCAAAGAGCTTCGACGAATCGGCGATCGACAAGAGCGCGGATCCGTGCTCAGACTTCTATCAATATGCCTGCGGGAACTGGGTGAAGAGCAACCCAATACCAAGCGACCAGGTTCGCTGGGGGACGTTTTCAATTCTCGCCGAGCGCAATCGATACCTGCTGTGGGAAGAGCTGGACTCGGCAGCCAAAAATCCGAAGACTCCGCTGCAGAAGAAGTACGGAGATTACTTTGCGGCATGTATGAACACAGATTTGATCGACAAGAAAGGCACGGAACCGATCAAACCCGCGCTGGACCGTGTGGGAACGCTGAAGGACTCGAAGGGACTGGCGATGTTGCTGGGTGAGCTTGCCCAGAGCGGCGATCCGTCGCCGGTATTCCGTTTCGGCGTTCAGCAGGATGAAAAGGACTCGAGCCGGCAGATTGCCAGCATCTTCCAGGGCGGCCTGTCGCTTCCGGACCGGGACTACTATCTGGTGGACAACAAGCGCTACCAGACGATTCGGCAGCAATATCACGAGCACCTGACGAAGATGTTTACGCTGGCGGGCGATGCTCCCGAGCAGGCCGCGAAGGAAGCGGAAGCAGTGGTGACGATCGAGACGGCGCTGGCCAAGGTTTCAACGCCAAGGGTAGATCTGCGAGATCCGGCTAAGCGATACCACATCTATACGGTGAGCGACTTTCAGAAGCTTGCGCCGGATTTCGCCTTTCCGGTGTACTTCAAGGACATTGGCGTGGGGCACTTCGACACGCTCAACGTTGGAACGCCGGACTTCTTCAAGGGGCTGAACGAGTTGATCGGCAGCCAGCCGGTGGATGCTTGGAAATCTTATCTGCGGTGGCATGTGATTCACGGGTCTGCGGACGATCTGCCAAAAGCGTTCCGGGACGAGGATTTCCAATTTTTCGAAAAGACTCTCAGCGGACGCCAGGAGCCGACACCCCGCTGGAAGGAGTGCACGGCCGAGACGGACCGGGCGCTTGGGGAGGCCGTGGGGCAAGACTGGGTGAGAGAGCACTTCCCACCCAAGGCGAAGGCGAGTATGGATCAGCTGGTTGCGGCGCTGGACAAGGCCCTGGGAGACGACATCAAGACGCTGCCGTGGATGAGCGAAGAGACGAAAAAAGCCGCGGAAGCAAAGCTGGCGATGTACAGGAACAAGATCGGTTATCCGGAGAAGTGGCGGGATTACTCGGCCTTTGCGGTGAAGAGCGACGATGCGGTTGGGAACGGGCAACGGGAGACGGTCTTCCAGCGCAACTTCAACCTGAACAAGCTGGGCAAGCCGGTCAACGAAAAGGAGTGGGGCATGACTCCGCCAACGGTGAATGCCTACTACAGCTCCTCGAATAACGACATCAATTTTCCGGCCGGCATACTGCAGCCTCCGTTTTTCGATCCCGACATTGATCCGGCGGTGAACTTTGGCGGAATAGGCGTGGTGATCGGGCACGAGATGACTCACGGCTTCGATGACCAGGGCTCGAAATACGACGGAAAGGGCAACTTCAGGGAGTGGCAGACGGCGGAAGATCGGCAGAAGTTCAACGCACGCACCGATTGTGAAGTGAAGGAATACGACGGGTTCGAGACGGCTCCTGCGCATGACGAGGTTGCGGCACAAAACCTGAACGGGAAACTGACTTTGGGAGAGAACACCGCGGACAACGGCGGCCTGCGGATCGCTTACCTGGCCCTGCTGGATACGCTGGCGAAGGAGAATAAGACGATCGACCAGAAGATCGGCGGTTATACCCTGGCGCAGCGGTACTTCCTGGGATTTGCACAGGTATGGTGTTCCAACCAGACGGAGCAGTCGGCCCGACAGCTGGCGTTGATTGATCCGCATTCTCCTGGAAAATGGCGGGTGAACGGGAGCGTGCAGAACTTCGATGAATTCGGCAAGGCTTTCGGGTGCCACAAGGGGCAGCCCATGTATCCGGAAAATTCCTGCCGGGTGTGGTAGAAATGCGGCCGGCCCGGGAACTGCCTCGACGTTCATAGCGGGGAGAGCCGGGCTGGCAGCACCGTTCCGGTGTGGCTAAACAGCCGGTTCGAGGTTGACGTTCAGGGAGATTTCCCGTCCAATTGCCATCGGCAACGGAGCTGGAATCAGGGTGAAAGGATTGTTTTCGGACGCCTCATTTCCGGCTGTTTTTTGACCTCGAACATCTTGTTTCGGAGAAGGTTACCCCGAAACTATGCACAACAAGCCCTCGCCTTTTACAATGCATCAGGGACCCATCCCAACCCAGCTCTGCTGCGGAACAGCACACTTGGCGGCATCCGCCTGACCAGGATGAAGGAATCGCATGAAGTTCAGGAAATTCGGCAAGGCACTTCTGATGACTGCCATCTCGGCCGGCACGGTCTTCGGGGTTACGTCTTGCGTGCAAAGCTATTCGGTCGGCTATCTCTATGTGACCGGAACCCAGACCGCTTCGACGGGCGGAGCAGGGGTCATCAGCGGGTACAAGATTGACCACAACACAGGTAACCTGGTGGCTATACCCGGACTACCTGTCAGTTCCGGCGGGGCCAACCCGGGCCGCTTCGTACTGTTGGCGGGAGGGCGTTTTCTGTATGTGCTGAACCAGGGCAGCACTGCCGATGGCGGACCCTGCAGCGCAACAGACGTCTGCTCCAATGCGAACATCGTGCAATTTGCGATCGGCGGCAAGGGCGTGCTCACACCCCAGCAGACCTTCTTTACGCAAGGACACAACCCGTTCCGGATTTTTGCCGATGCTGCGGGAACCCATCTCTTTGTCCTTGATCATGATTCTCCTGACAGCATCGGATGCGGGCTGGTCTTCGGGAGCGGAGTGACGACTTGCGGTGACATTACCGTATTCACCGTGGATTCCTCGACCGGGCGGCTCAGCTACGTGCTGAACTCGCAGGTGACAGCTGCCAGTGGCTCGCCGCTGACCTACTTCCCGGTTCCGGCCGATCCGATTGACTTCACCATCTCGTCGAATACGGTTTTGACGTTGAGCGGAACTCCGGCGGCGGGCGACTCGGTTTTCCCGTATGCATACAACGCGGCAAGCGGTCAGTTGAGCGTGAATCAGAACAGTTCGCAACCGCTGGGAATGCACAATGCCACAGCCCTTGTGGTTGCCAGCAGCGTTATCTATGTGCTGGATAACGGGGTGAACACAAACGGGACACATGGCCAGATCTTCGCGTACTCTTCAGGCTCGAATGGCGCCCTTCAGGCACAGGCGAACGGATACTATGCGGACGACCCGACGCTGAGCAATCCAAACTATGTTCTTGCGGCCAATAACGGCAAATGGCTCTACGTCCTGAACGAGGGTGACAACACCAGCACAACCAACACCCAGAGCGGCATTGCGGCCTTCATCATCACCCAGCCGTATCAGTTGACTCCGATCGCAAACGGCGGGCAGACGGCGGGAACGGGCGCTGGGCCGCAGTGCATTCTCGAGGATCCATCCAATCAGTTCATCTACACCGCGAATTTCAACGATTCCACGGTAACCGGACTTTCAATCGATGAGAACCAGGGCAACCTGAGAGCGCTCAGTACGGCCACTCATGCGAAGGGCAGCTATCCATTGCCCGGCCCGGCTTCGTGGTGCGTCACGACCGGTCGTGTGAGTTAGTTGATTGCCATTAGCCTGCCCGGCGAGGGTACGAGGGCGATTTACCTGTGACTAGATCCGATCTGCCGGTATTTTGCGATGCCGGCAGATCGATTCAGGCCGGTTCTGAAGGTGTGGATGTCGGCTCAATACGAAAGATGCGCATGAAGTTGAACAAACCGATTCAGTTGCTGGCGATTTCCGCGGCAAGCATCATGGCAGCCGCGTTTATGTCTGCCTGCGCCACGCTTACCGTGGACTTTGTTTACGTGACCTGCGCGAAGGCAGCAGGGCCTAACAACTACGGCGAGGTGAACGTATTCGAGATCAACTCGCAATCGGGCCGGATGCGCCAGATACCCACATCGCCTTTTTTCTCGGGCGGACGTAATCCCGTAGCCGACGCGGTATCGCCAGACCAGGGAACTCTCTATGTCGTGAACCGGGACGATAACACGATCGTTCAGTTCACCATTGGAACGGACGGCAAGCTCTATCCGCAGAACACGGTAAATACGCCGGGAATCTTCCCGATCGCGGTAGGGACGTCAAAGAGCTTCCTCTTCGCGGTGGACACGTACATGCCGCTGCCGACCTGCTCACCGGCGTCGCCGTGCTCGGGTTCTGTTGCAGTGTTTCCCATCCTGACTGCCGAACAGGCGGGCGCACTGAAGCCGGCGCAGCCTGCGAACACGCTGGGGGCAGCTGTTACGAATTCGGCAATCAGCGCGAACTACTGGCCTCTGACACTGCCGGGCGGAGCTGCTGCCGACGTTTTCGTTCCGACGGCAGTCAACGTCGCCAGTTCAGGCTCCTATGTATACGTGACGGGATATGACGCGAATACAAACCTGGGCTACGTCTTTGGATTTGCGCCAGGATCGGATGGAACTCTTGCGACCATCCCCGGATTCCCGGTTAAGGTGGGAACGCATCCTTCAGGGATCACCAGCGACAGTTCGGGCGCCTATCTGTACGTGACAGATTCGACGCAGAACGTCGCCTACGGATTCCAAATCGCAAACGGAGCACTGACACCGTTGAGCGGCAGCCCCTATGTAACGGGCTCGCAACCATCAGCGATCGTGGTGGATGCGACTTCGAAGTACGCGGTCGTCGCAAATACGCAGGACTCAAATGTGACGGTGTACTCGGTGAATTCGGGAAGCTTGAGCAAACTGGGCACGTACACGACCGGAACGCAGCCTGTTGCGATCGGCATAGACCCGTCGCTGAATCAATACATTTTCACAGCCAACTTTCTGGGAAATACCGTCTCGGGTTTTCAGTTGAACCTGAGTGATGGTTCCCTGTTGAATTCGCAGCTTTCGCCGTCGGCATCGAACCCCAATCCAACGGCGGTTGCGGCAATCACGCACAACGGGAACAAGAAGTAGTTTTCCGCTAAGTCAGCGGACAGATGATCGAACAGCAACATCCTTTCAGGGCTTTTAGAATTGCTGAAAGGCACATCCAACAGTATTTGTGGGCTGATTGTTGACGGCCCGTAACGAAGGAAGCGCATGAAGTTAAGGAAATTGAGACAGCTCGCAGTTGTCTCTGGAATCGGCCTTGGCGTGGCCACGCTCTTCTCCGGTTGTCAGCTGGTGACGATCGACTATCTCTTTGTGGCTACGTCAGCGAGCACAGTCTCGGGAGGCAGTACGACTTGCCCCAATGGCGAGATCGAGACTTACGCGGTCGACTCGCAATCGGGCGCGATTCGAAATGGCGCGCCGGCGGTCTGCTCCGGAGGCACTACGCCCACCGTGCTGGCTGTGTCCCCGGGATACCAGAATCTCTACGTCGCCAACCAAGCCGACAAGAATATCGTTCACTTCTCCCTGGCGGCGAATGGCGTTCTGACGAACAAGGACACGGTGACGCTCGCGGATCCAGTAACGGCAATGACGGTGAGCCCGGACGGCAACAGCCTGTACGTGTTGTCTGGAACGAACTCAGCAACGCTTTCGGTTTTTGGATTGTCGTCGGGAGCAATTGGGAGCGCACCTGAGTCCCAGACCAGCCTCACGGTTCCAGGAAATGCGGCGGACCTCGTCGTCCCGACAGGGATCACGGTTCTTCCCAGCGGCAAGGCCGTCTATGCCACGGCCTATGACAAGTCATCGTATAACCCGGGCGGAACGGTAACGAGTTCCGCGAACCCCGGCTGGCTCTACGGATTTGTGGTGGGTTCGAGTGGAGCGCTTGCTCCCACTCCCGGCAGTCCGTATAACGCCGGCGTCAAACCGAGTGGAGTAGCAGCGGATCCGTTGAACAGCTATTTGTATGTGACGGATTTTGCTTCAAATCAGTTGATCGGCTACGGAGTTTACAGTGGATTCGCAGTGAACTTCCTGCTGAATGGACCATACAGGAGCGGCGGACAGCCAACAGCGCTGAGCATCGATCCACGCGGCCGGTTCATGTATATCTCGAACTCGCTCGACTCGACCGTTAGCGCGTACGTGATCGACTTGCAGACAGGCACCCCGTCGTCTGCGGTGAATACAACGGGGTCGCAGACCAACACCACCGATACGCAACCAATCGCGATTGCGGTTGATCCTGCACTCGGCAGGTTTGTATACACGGCAAACTACCTGGGGAATTCGGTTTCCGGGTTCCGGCTTGATCCGACTGCAGGCACGCTGAAAATCACGCAGGCTACGCCATATCCAACCGGACAACACCCATCCGCGGTTGCACTCGTGCCCCACGGAAACCACTCGACGCAGGTGATCACGCCATAAGCATGCTTGAGAATCAACAACGAAAGCCCAGCCACTGGCTGGGCTTTCGTATTTTATGAATCGAGGCTTATCTCCAGACGTGCATCCAGCCTCGAAGGATTCGTTGAGCGGGCTTCTCGACAAAGTGTAGGGCAAGCAGAGCTAGTCCGATCAGAAGCAGGTAGCTGATCCATGGATCGAAGCGCGCCAGGCCGAGACGTTCGAGCAGGTGTGAGTCATGAATCATATTCCACATATTGAAGTGCAGGAGATAAAGGCAGTAGCTCGCTTCGCCGACGAACACGAGAGGCGCCAGGCCAAATACTTTAGACAGTGGGTTGATGCCGGCAAGGCCAAGAACAATGCAACCAAACAGTGGCATAAAGAAGCCGTCGTGCAGGAGAGGATAAGGCAGACGGTACGCCTGCGTGAGGATGAAAAAGGTTGCTGCGAAGCCAAAGAGTCCAATGACCAGGCGGCGCTTCCCCATGCGAGGAACTACCTCATCCAACTCGGCAAGCAGCACTCCGAACACAAAGCTGGCCAGATGCGGAATTGGCGTGTACTTGAGGGCCTGGAGCCACTTGCCGTAGCTGAAGCGGTCGACATGCGGAAGGCCGTCGGGATTGAAGATGATATACAGGGTTCCCGGCACAAGGGCAAAAAGCCACACCAGGCCCATCTTTGCCAAGTGAGGGCCAACGCGTTCGGGCTTTTTCCATCGCGCCATCCACGGGAAGAGCACGTAATAGAACGACTCCGCGGACATGGTCCACGCCGGAGTATTGAGAAATGTTGCGATCTCGGGAATCCAACCCTGCAGAAGCAGTGGCGATAGCACGATACCCGCCCAGAACATCCCATGAGTATGCGATCCCCATTCAACAGGGAGCAGTTTGAAGGCAAGAATCAGGCTGAGAAGGTAGATGGGATACAAACGAGTGAAGCGAGCTTCGTAGAAGCGCCTGGTTTCGAGTTTGCCGGCACGGGCTCGGGCGTTGTAGTTGTATCCAAGAACGAAACCCGATAGCAGAATGAAGAAGCTTACCGAGGCGTAACCTGCGTTCACAACCGGCGCGAGAGGGCCGAACCAGTCTGGATTGGAAAAGTGAAAGAGAACGATATTGACTGCTGCAAAACTGCGGAGGCCCGTGAGGGCATCAAGCCGCGCTGGCTTCTCCATCTCCATTGGGGGGTTAGACGTTCTTTTGGCTTCGCGCGACGCAGTGGCCGGCCGAATTGAAACCTTCATAAACCAATCCGCCCCAGGGCCAAAGCAACTGTGTATCTCTCTTGAGTTGAGGTGGAGTTTAAGCAGTTACGAGTGAACCGACCTTCTCGCCTTGTACGACTCGACGAATATTGCCTGTCTGGTTCATGTTGAAGATGATCATTGGCAGGTTATTGTCCTTGCAGAGACTGACCGCGGTCAAATCCATTACTTTGAGGCCCTGCCTCAGGATCTCCATGTATGTAATTTCGTCGTACTTCACGGCGTCTTTAACCAGGACGGGGTCTGCGCTGTAGACGCCTTCAACCTTGGTGCCCTTCAACAGAACATCTGCCTTGATCTCCATCGCGCGGAGGCTCGCGGCCGTGTCAGTGGAAAAGAATGGATTGCCGATGCCTGCAGCGAAAATGACCACGCGGCCCTTCTCGAGATGACGCACGGCGCGCCGGCGAATGTAGGGCTCAGCAACCTGGTTCATGAAAACAGCGCTCATGACACGGCACTGGACGCCTCGCTGCTCGAGGGAATCCTGCAAGGCGATGGCGTTGATTACGGTCGAGAGCATTCCCATGTTGTCGGCCGCAACGCGATCCATCTCCCTTGCCTGCTCGGCTACGCCGCGAAAGAAGTTCCCTCCGCCGACGACGATGCCAATCTCGACGCCCAAGCTATGAACATCTGCAATTTCATCGGTGATGGAGGAAACTTTTGCGGCGTCGAGGCCAAATTTATTCAGCCCCGCCAGCGCTTCTCCTGAGAGCTTGAGAACAATACGTTTGTACATTCCTTTCGAGTATCGCATACGGCTGGGAGGGCCACTTTCTGCTGCCGGGACCGGGTTATGGGCAGGCCACTGGATGTTCCGCGGCAATGGCCTGCTCCGTATATCAGAAGGTATAGACCCGGGCATCCCAAGGTTCGAGTTTCAATGTCGAGCCTCCGAGTGTAGGCGTACCCTCGATGTTGCCGAGCACCAGTTTGTCTGCGGAAAAGCCCGCTCGGAGAGTGTATTCAATTGGTTTTGGGCTGAAGTTCAGCACGACGAGGAAGCGTTGATCAGGCTTGCCCCGATTGCCCGGCAGCGTGCGGGTAAAGGCGAAGACCTGCTGGTTCTCGGGATCGAGATCCGTGTAATCGCCATAGACGAAGGCAACATAGGCCCGGTGTAGAGCGATGGCCTTCTGCGTGTAGATCAGAACGGAATCTGGATCGGCCTGCTCCTTCGCCGCGTTGATCTCAGGGTAGTTGGGATTTACAGCGAGCCAAGGCTTGGCTGTAGCCGTCGTGAACCCGGCGTTCGGCGCGTCCGTCCACTGCATGGGTGTGCGGGAGTTGTCACGACCGAAGCGTTGTGATTCAGCAATGAATTCGGCTTCGGTCATCTTGCCCTGCTGCACTTTTTCCCTGTAAGCGTTTTTTACCTCGATGTCGTTGAACTCATCGAGGTGCTTGAAGGGGAAGTTCGTCATGGCGAGTTCGTCGCCCTGGTAGATGAAAGGCGTGCCGCGCAAAGTCAAGAGCATGGTCTCGATGAGCTTGGCGGAACGGATGCGGAACTCAGGCGTGGAGGTGTCGCCGAAGTTCGATACGAGGCGGGGATTGTCGTGGTTTGAGAGGAAGACGGTGTCCCAGTTTGCCTTGTCGAGAGCCTGAGAGTGGTGATCGTAGATCGCCTTGAGTTCGGGCAACGTCCATTTGCGTTCTGAGTAGAACTCGCCACGATTGACTCGCACGGCGTCGAAGTTGAAGACCAGATTCAGTTCATGGCTACTGCTGTTGATGATGCTGGGCTCTTCTTCAAGCGTGATGCCGATGGCTTCGCCCACAGTCATGACGTCATATTTGGAGAGGACTTCGCGGTTCATCTGGCGGAGGTATTCGTCGCGATGAGGACCGTTGGCCCAGAGTCGTGAAGGATCTTTCAGCTGTTCCGGGGTGAGGTCGGGAAGGCCGGGCTGTTTGGAAATCAGGGGTATGACATCCATGCGGAATCCGTCGACTCCCTTGTCGAGCCAGAACTTCATCAGCGCGAATACGTCTTC
>Ga0157374_10002686_pt1 | contig 14951 bp, 17 predicted proteins | sample M25metaG_FD_115308 | JGI IMG/M metagenome (GOLD analysis project Ga0157374, IMG submission 115308) | Miscanthus rhizosphere microbial communities from Kellogg Biological Station, Michigan, USA - M2-5 metaG | ecosystem: Host-associated > Plants > Roots > Rhizosphere > Soil | place: USA: Michigan...
GAACTCTGATTGCGGCTGGAATGCTTCTTGGTGGACTTCGATCGGCTTCCATCTTAGAGCATCAGTGGCGTGATGCACTGCGGTCATTAGCACCTCCCAGAACACGTCGAGCTTCATTCCGTAAGCCAGAGATTCTATCAACTCTGCCATCAGTGGCCAGAAGACGGTCAGGTGCTCGTAGTATTGGGAAAGAGCAATTTTCAGCAAGATCTTAACCAGGAGAGAGACGTGAGAGAATTTTGGTTCCGATATTGAGTAACTAACCACTTCTAGCTGATAGCCATTGCCTTCAGTGAGATACTGGTGCAAAGAGCCGAACTTGAGCTTTCTAAAGAGCGATGCACGTTCCCGATAGCGATGGAAGTCTGCTGGCATTTCCTCTGCCTTGAGAAGCACGTCGAAGATTGTTAGCCGATCCTATAGAAAGTAACTACATAATAGTGGAATTGCTCTTTGGGTTTTAGGCCACTTGCCTGGTTCTCGGATTGGACTTTCCGTAGATTGAGGAACTCTCCAAAGCACATAAGCAGTCGCAAAGCCAGTTGACGAATGACGGAATATGGACTCTCGAAGCATGGGAGAAGTAGATCTCGAAACTCGATGAAGCGATTCTCACTCCTCGTCTGCTTGTCCCAGTCCTGACATCTCTTCAACAACATTCCTGCCACTCGTAGCGACATTTGATTGTTCGGATTCTCCCTTAAGCCAGTTTACTGAGTTATTTATGTTAGCTAACAGGAATGGCATTACCTTAGGAGTGCTATAATTTCATCCACCTTGACTGACTGCTCGCCAGAATTCATTGTACTCCCTGGCCGGACACCCTAATTTGGATGGAACTACTCCTATGGACGTGAAAAGACGTTTGGAAATTTTGAGCTTTGTATCGGCTGGCGATGTGTCCAGCGGCGGTACAAGCGTACAGGCCATGGCGATAAGGTGCCTTTCGACTATCTTTCTTAACATATCTCCATGGCTAGAATGACTCACTTGCTTTTATTGGTAGATTCTATAGGGTTATCATGAAGTAGTGGGCATGGGGAAAGACGACATGGGTCAAGAATTGCTTGGTGATTGTTGTCCTGTTCAATAGATCAATGGCCCATTGGTACAATCCAAATTGCCAGTGGCTCCAACCAGCTCTCACATTTAAAGGCTGAATTTCTTGACTAAAACATTCTGCAGCAGTGTAATATGCATCAGCCGGAACGGCAATTCTCCTTGCAGCGCTAGTCACGGCGTCGTTGTTGCAGAGAAGACCGACATCTCGATTTCCATTCGTTGCATTCAGGAAATAGAAGCCCATCTGCAGCATGGCTTTTTAAGTTCATAAATAGGCACAAATGATAATGGAGCAAACCCCTCTCATCCTCTCTAGCTTTCCTCCTAAACGCGTGTCGCCGTCGAATTGAATCAGCATAGGAGTTGATCCAAGACGACGTTTTGGCTCGTATAACCATATCCAATTTGTTATAAGGCTGAACTTGATGGGAAATTAACACAATCGTACGGCTAGTCATATTGATCCCACTTGAAGGGCACATAGCCGCAGGCGGCCAATGTCCGATCTGCACACAGAGTTGTCATATAGGTGTTGTCGGGAACGTAACGTGTTCTCAGATCGCTGTTTAGTTTTTCGAAGTAGCGGATGGACGAGATGGTTGGACGAGCAAAATAGTAGCCGCCAGCTATTAATTGGAAATGGAGTTACAGGGCTTTTCGTGATGCCCGGTTATAGAGTCAACATCACCTATTAATTCTCCATCAGAGCTCTGGTCCGCCCTATCAAACGTGATGTCAGACGTGAAATTGCTCAAGTCTACGTCAAATAAACTATTCCTCCAGAAGGTATCCTGATAGGTCGGATAATTGTATTAGCTAAGGTTGCACACTTAGCACATACTTGTTGCACCATCCAGAAGCTCCTCTTCAAGCATAACATTTCTAATGCCAGGCTAGATCTTAGGAGATAAAATAGCTGATAGCGACCGTCACCGTAGTTGAATGGCTCAGCCAGGCATGGAACAGCCCAATTAAATCGTTTTACGCCTGGCCAAGCTACGCTTAGCTCATGATCGGAGATGGCATCTAACGTCACAATAAGCACTCCTTGGTGTACACCTAAGTGATGAGCATATGAGATTACCCCATACCATCGGTGAGACAATCATACCCACCATCCATAGATCGCGTGTTGCACAGCCAGTTCATTGTCATATTCAATGCATGCTGATTGAGGATCATGACGAAGAACGGACGGTTTGAAGGCATAGAAGCGATGACTCGAACGAATTTTTCACTTCCCAACTTAATCCTCCCCGTTTGAATAGGGAGTCAGATGGACGGACTCACCACTTTCTCATAGGAGACCTGCGAATAACACTCCTGGACGTAGCTCATGGCCTGACGCCCGAGGATGACCTTCCTCAATACAAGTGCCAGCATCGCTGCCAGCAAAAATCTTTTCCAGTAGCTTGCCGTAGTTAGCAAGCTCAAGGGCAATAAGAGACGGAGATATTCCATTGCGCAGTAGTGACCGCTAGTATGGCGACTGTTACGTGTGAGCGGTACATGTGACAACGCATTCATTGTTATATATGTTAGCGATGAGGAGTTTTTGACCCCACCTTTGAAACCTATTTTCCTACTATTTCATTGTGCGATACGCTTGAATTCTCCGATCCTTATATCCGAACGAGGCAGATTGGTGGCATTGAATGTCGCGTGTACCTGTGTACGCCCAGCGGTCACGATCTCCGCCCCTTTATTCTTTGCACAATAAGTATAGGCGGACACGAGGGAAAGAGGGAAAAGAAATCCAACTAGATGAGAGCAGAAAGTGAGGAAGCTTATTAATGATGAAAACTAACACCAAACAGTCTTGGCGAAGTACGCAGTGTAGGAACTCTTGGCCCTTCTTGGACTCTTGGATGCAAAAGGGAACTTTAGGCTTAGGCTAGTTGCCAAACGTCAATATGGTAGTGTAGAGGGTAATGAAAGGCAACACCGGTGTGCAGCTGGTATGGAGCACACGGCTCAATTCCAGCAATAAATTTTGCAGATCAGGGAAAGAAGAATGAGCGAAGATGATAGGTAGAGTAGTGGAGAGGACAGTCGCTGGGACGGAGCAGAGCTTCTCTTATAGGGACTGGCCTCCGAGTCGAGGATGGATAGCTCATAGTCCTTCGTTTTCAAGTTTTCTGAAGCAGTTAGCGGAGGGTTACAATATTCGACAAAAGAAGGCAAAGGGATGCTTTCACACTGATTACCGAAGAAACACTTCTTCATTGACAGTCCCGAGATCAGTCTTCCCATTGCAGTGAATCCGTTCACGAGCGGCTCCTCTAATACGCAAAGCCTTCCGTAATCTTTCTGGTGGCGAAGGAATGGGAATATAACGTCTAGGTCTCCCGTACTACTCAGAAGGAATACTTGACCCGGAGGTGCAGCCACTTGTCCGTTCTCCAGCGAAGCACTAATCCTAAAAAATGTCATTGAGCTAATTGAACATAAGAGGTATAATAGACCGCGGCGTGCCTGATTGGAATAATTATACCTTGCCGGAAAGTCTAATACTGCTCGTAGACGGAATTGAAACATTTGAGAAGACACATCGGTTGCTTCCACTTCACTGATAGTGCTATCGGACCCCTTCCCAAATCTGTCAAGCGTCCTATAAATGCCGCAGTCAGTGCCGGTAGTCTCGTTGTGGCGGTTGAAGTTCTCTAAAATCTCGCATCACATAGTACGACATGAGCAGGCGAGGAAGGATGAAAGATACCCCATTCTATGCAGAGGTAATACCAGGAGTTATCGCGTAGTTCAGCGATGTTAACCTTAATGCCCGATGCGAGTTGAGATATGGCAATGCAATGGCACCTTACCTGCTTATCTTCGTGCATAGAGTCGGGATAGAACACCTTGCTAACAGTAGCCTCCCCACTCCGAAGTGGAATTGCAGATACATAGAGAGTAGGGAGCAATGTCGGAGCCATGTGCTCTCTAAGGAAATCCTCACGAAGGATGAGTCGGAAGCCATGCTTGGTAGGGTCAACGAAATTGATGGCTCTAAATATTGCCAGTGTGCATGTGAAGGAGCGAATCATCCTGCTTACTTTACGTTCACAAATGTCCTTTGTCCGTTGTATTTACCCGATGCGAAGACGTGTGGCATGAAGCGGACTAATAGGAGGAGAAGAATAGCTCGAATGGTGTTCGAATCCATGATAGGAGAAGCGGAATAGTCACATTCCACGTAGCAAAGCCGATCCTCGCGAAGATCCCATGAAGCCTAGCACAGGGGCAGAAGTTTGGGTCGCTAAGAGTTAAAATCGAAAATCTATCGCTCGATGAGGCCAAGCAATACTAGGCCTTGGTGTGGGATATTGGATAACACTCGAGTGGAATTCGTATGAATTGCGCACCAAGCTAGACAATGGGACATGCGATTAATACTTTGATGACCGGAAAGGAGGCTACTCTAATATTTCTTGGTTATTGCACTCGTCCCTTCGAACTCTCTCACTACAGTCACTCCTCTTCGCATCACACTCCCGCGCTTAATTAATAAAGGACTCTCGCTATTTTGATCCCACAGCCATCACTCTCACGTCCGCTGGTCACTCACTTCAACGGTCCTTAATCTTCTGATTATATTTCTGACTCGCTTGGTAAGTTGGGTAGAGGAAGGAAGCTGCATAGCAAAGAGAAGGGGGAAGTGAAGGGCATTTGAACTAATGACACTGCTTACGAATTCCTCCCTGTGAACCCCCACATGTGGGCGATGGGAAGAGAGCCGGCAACAATAACAACAACGGGGCTAGCAGAAATGAAAGTAGGTAATATAGACGGATCTCGAAACTCGGAACTTAATGAAAACTAGTTGTGCTTGGTGCTGGACTAGTTCGCGCTGTAGAGTTAGAGACTTTTCAGAGAGTAATTACACTAGCGTTATAAAGGATTGGACTCAACCCATCTTCCAAGTTGGAACACTTGAACCAGTGGCTAAAGTGAGTGCAGCCTCTAGCTTGCCCAAGAGCAATTAAAGTTTTCACACCAGCCGAACAACTCCCAGTAATGAAGTCCCTACTTATTTGTGATTTTGTCCACTAAATTCCACTCAATTAGATTAGAGCTGCCATGCACAACTTGGCAAGCCATCCAGATAATTCGGGGTAGGTCTGTGTGATGCGGCGAAAGTGTCAAACGGACAATATCCGCAACGATACATATGTGCCATTTGGCCGGTGGTTCTGCGCTGAGCCATAGCGCCTAAGATTGATTTATCGATAGGCAAGAATGTATGGCCGGAAATCTGAAAGGGGAATCTTATGTAACCAGACTCGTAAAACAGTGAAATTCGACTGGTGACCAAGATTCCCATTCCTACTAATCCCTTAAAATCGCGAACCTTGGCTTGCAACCCTTGGCTGTGACCGACACCGCCAGATAGAAGCCAAAAGGGATTAACTTTCTAATCCTATCGAATCGTGTAAACTGCGGGGAGGCGTGTTCGGCACCACACCGACTAACGAAAGCCAGCCATGTCTTGTCCAGTGGTTGTAAAACTAAATGTTGATGTACGAGAAACTGATTCTCACTACCTTGTGGGCTGCCCCTTTGAGAATAAAATTCATTCGTGGAGGCAAGATAAGGGAGGTATCCGGCTGGACTTAATTGAACGTTTTTATTAAGGCAACTGAATAGCCTGTAATTGCACAAACATGGCAATTAAGTTGCATGCTATCAGCGCTCACTTCATGTGAGGGAAGCGAGAAGTTAACTGACCAGCGAAGGGGCAAGAAATAGCCAGTGATTAGGATCAAAAACGTGCGTACTCGCGTATAGGTGGATATGCTGAAGTGATGGATGACCACACGATGTGCGAAGTGGATCCGTGGCATATCCCATACAGCGGATTATTTATTTGTCGTAAATTAAGAGCTGAAGGTCATGTGAGGTAAGGAGTGAGATTTGGCGTGAGTCGTACATCATGATCGCTCACCTATCATCTATCATGGGGTTACTTTCAAGTGCATAGACTAATAATAATTGGTTGAAGTTTAAGTTCAATCGCGACCAGTAAGTGCATGACACTCGATATTAGTAGTCGGATATAAATTAGCATTTTCACGGAGCGGAATAATTAGGCGCCAACCTCTGGTGTCCACATTCCCTCAAAGTGCACTTATTGGCATGCTACCGGGAATAACAATAGCGGAAGCTAGGCTCTTGGATAACCTCACCTATCCGGTCAGTGGTCAATGCTCTGGAGTAATGGAGTGATAATTTCCCACCGAAGTGAGACTGCAGAATGGCTATGAAGGGAAATATAGAATGTGAATTCGCAGGCACATTCTTTACAAGTGCTACTGTAAAACATGAATCTGGCGGAAGAGCAATATTCACAAGTACATCAGTGGCAGATCAGAACTCAGTATAGTTTTAGAACTGGGCCGCTCCTTTGTCTCTCCCAATGGTATAATGGCGCCAAAAATGAGTTATTTACTCATCCGAAAGGCCAATGGCCCCTATGACAGGCAAGTTATGAACAGAGGGGACCTGTCTGTTAAGCTACCCTACTCGGGGCTCGATCTCACTGTAATAACATCATAAATAACGCATGCCTATATCTTGTCTGTGAGCAGAAGTCTTCCAAGCAAAGATACCAAATCCGAGCAGAAATATATGTGATATGGATAATGGATTGGACCGGGCTCGTAAAGGGCATGAATGGGAAGAGAGAATCATCAATATCTGGAAGTGAGGGTGATCATCACTCTTCACCTCTGCAGGCCTCATGCATTGTTCCAACAATAGTAATAGTTCAGACAGAAGGGATTGACATGCGATCTGACATGAAAACATCTGTCGAACTTTGGCCACTCACACGGTCATTGCTAATAGACCATGATGCTCAAGTAACACGCAATGCAATTGAACAAGCAGCCGTGGCAATTATTATTAAACTTTGGGCCAATCTAGTGTCCAATAGAAGTGGACCAGCTGGGAGCGTGGAGTATATTATGTGCTGCCAGAAAGTTTAGAAAATATTGAGTTGATAAGTGGAGCGACTGAGATCCACCTCTTCTCGGGCAGGCACCTCTATTTTTGGAAAGCTCTTTTGTTGGGATATAATTGAATTCGCCGCACCCAGGGAGGTGGACACCTCCTTATCTTGTCCAAAACGGAGATGAATGGGCGGAATGGAAAAGTAACTAGGTATGTTTGGTCATTGGATAATAACCCCACAATGGTAGAGAGATAATTGATGTCGGCACCGCCTTGAAAAAAGGTGAGGCAAGGGCAGAGGATTATGCCCACTGCTTATCAGTTGATTTTCCCCTTTGCGCGAGAAACTACTAATAGCCCGCGTTGGCACTATTTGCAATGAAATGACATTCCCGATGGGGAGTCCACAGAGGTGGGGAAGGTTATGCTGGCGTAGGACACTATGTAGATGCACTCCTCTCCAATAACTGGAGACAAGGCGGCCTCTGGTAATTAGAGAAGTCACTCTGAGCACCTTTAACGGTGGTCCATGCGGCACAGGGATAGTGGTAGCCCTCTCTAGTAATAAATGCACAGAGACATATTTTCCACCTTCAGTAATCACCGTAGCAGTTAAAGGATTGTAAATTTCTAGAGGGAGACGAGCTCTGGAACGGGGCGAAGAAAAATGTATTGGGAGGGTCGTGAGCCTTCCGGCCACCAAATCGCCTTGTTGCCTCTTGTTCTCTTTGCGGTAGGCCTTGACAGTCGACAATAATACATTTCACAGTAATGGGTCTCTGCGGTCAGGTGAACACCAGAGTGCAAAAGGCAATAAAAGCCAAGTACAAGATGGTGAAATGGTCTATTGGAGTGGGAATGGGTTGGAATAAAAGGAAAGCGTTTCATCGAGAGCCCTCAGCCTAAAATCATTCTCCAGCCTTAATAGAACTTGAGCATGTGTATTGTATGTCTCTATGGGGGTGGCCTCTACCTACAAATATCCAGAAAATACCAGTGAAAGAATGCACAATACAGGCATACTGAATATGAATATGATTTAACTAGACAGGCGACGGAGAAAGTTGAGGGCGGGAACAGCGAGGCTGTATCAGCATTATTATTACACAATTGTCCAATTCGTGAAGCACGTGTGCGAGTGCTTATGCTATGAATTATGTGACCAGATGTTCTATTTTGCAGCTCAACGCCAATGGAGTGTGGATGCGATCGAGTTGATTATACAAGTCAGTCGGCAAAACGACTACCGACCCATAGTGTTCCCTTAGAAAAAGAAGGTGCGGTATGGCAAGCCCAGAACATTCCACACCCAAACGGAACTCCCCCACAAATTTACATAAAACCCAAAGGAATGAAATTGAGAGTAAAATACAGGCTTGTGGTACAAGAGAGGGACTGGAAGTATTAGCTGCTGCGCCCGAAGCTGCCTTTAGTTAAAAACAGCGTCCTAAAATAGCGACTGAGTTCGTCGCTCATTCTCAAATTACCGCAAAGTCGTAATTAGCAATCCCTCTCAAGTCTCTCAAGACAAGGGGGATTCCCACAAAGTTCTTCCACGGCTCAGGAAGGGTACAAAAACATTAGAGAGATGACCGCTTCCATTGTCTGGGGCTTGAATGGGAAGAGGTTCCCTTGGAGAGTACTTATTCGTGGCCGTCGCTGAGCGACCTGATCCGTATAATTTTATGATCGAATCACATAAACGCATTTCTGGATAGGGACAGGCATGGGGTCTAATGTGCCACACCAGCAACCAATCGGTCACAACAGTGGTCGTTTAATACCTAACAGGCGGGGAATAATAAAGCAGGTGTGTTGACACACGCCGTCGGTCAACTTAGGCGCCAGATGTATGTGACTTATTAAGGTTTGGTAAACACTAATTACCTTTCAAGTACCGATATTGCCATCCACATAAATCGCCTAACACTAGGGAAGGCATAATTCTTGTCCCATCCACTCCATCCACTAGGCTCTTTGCTGGGGGAATGCTAGAGTGACTGTCAGTGTGATGTCAGAGGACGACTCATCACAGTTTAGATTGATGTTTAGGAAGACCCGGCTGGTGTTGATCATCAGTCACGATTAGCCATCTCATCAGGTCTTGAAGTGGCAACGGGGGCCAGTTGCTCATTTAATCTTCCATCGAATCGTTTGCATATCAGCTAACGAAGAACATATTATACTGCTCATCAATTAGAGGTACTCATCACAAGCTGCAGCTTACGATTGACACTTCACTTGTTCTGTGATACTTGCCTGGTGCCCAGTGGAGGATGAACTTCTATGAGACATCTAGCTCGTGATTTATAGACGGAAGCTGACTTCCATCTAATCAACAGCTACCAAAAGCGATTAATGGCTCTTTGTACAGAAATTGAATCCAAATGTACGATTACTCCGTGCTCTGCATAAAATGCTCATCAGTATTTCTTGTTAGAACTCCCACTAATGAGGTGTTCGTTACTGAATGGTACATATGGCTAGCACGAACACCTCACCATGAATGGTCAAAAGGCTTTCTCCGGAGAATTAGCTGGGGTTGACCTTACAGGCCGCAGCTATGAAAGTGACCGCGGCAACAGTCAAGCCTGGGCCAGATTTGAATGGGTTCGCCAGGCCAGTGCTGCAAACAATAGCCGATTAATGAGACGTCGACCTTACCACTCTGGCAGGTGTCCCATTGGCCTCTGTGACATTGCCTTCTCCCGATGTCTGTACGCACACGACAACAGCGATCGCTATAGCCCAATGACTGTGTTTTCTTGTCCATTGCGTTTCCATTATAATAATAACGTCAGATCTCAATTGATTCGTATTCCTGCTTCCTGTCCCTGCGAAATACCTGAGGTGGACCTCTTCTCTACTACTTTTGATCTGTGCGGTGCGCGAGGAGGAAGTTGGATTGGATAAACAAAGTGCATATTCGAAGCAAGCGCCTCATACCTAGCACTGCCCATTGCCACTATTCTCCACTCATCATCGAAGAGGGAGCAGTGAGAGGGGCAGATCATATCTCATGTCTGCGAATAAGATTCCTCGAGACTGCTACAAAGCTCTATCCGATGGGATATATGTGCAGATGAGTCTGTGTAAATTCGCTCATTATTTTTATTCACTTCGTCTCACCCGCTTCCAAATTCTCCGGGTTCATCGCGGTTGAAATGACACTGATATCATGGAGGGGAGGAGTTTATGTTTATTCGCCCCACTTATCCACACGCTAGCATTTCCACGCACCCACTGATCCTAGACTCCCGGCTCTCGTACGGATTAGACGATTAACTAGCAATGGTTGCATAATTTAACTCCTCTATGTACTTCCAAGTTTCGAACGGACTCTGGTGATGGCCAACAATCCTCAGGTGCACTTATTCTAACCATCTTCCAGCCATCCAAGGTCAATTCCTTATTTCTCCATTAATTCTGCCACTTACCTATTTCGTCCGGGATATCTTCAAGTCTATGCCCATTTTATGATGCGTTTCCCTTATATTTTGTATCTTCTGGTCGATAACTAGTCCCACACCATCAATTACACGACTTCACTGAGCTGCTCCAGTAATGCTAGAGTGGACTAAGGCCAATGTGCAATCGGCTACTTAAATCAATCCACAGACGAGAAATTAATCCCGCCCGCGAATGAATGAAGGCGCTGTCATAATCCGCCGATCAAACAATGTGATTACGAGAGTTTGTGTGGAGTCGATAGTGGATGCGACCGTTGCTCTCTCTCACAGAATTCACACATCTACACCTATTTGTGGGAGGAATCTTGTTCCAATCTATATCCATATAACCATTCTTCCCGGTCAACTTAGTTTCCGAGGCAGAGAAAAGAGCTGTTTGGACGATCTGCTCCCAGCTGGAGGGTCAAGTGTGTGAGTAGTCCCAGCTACCACTCTCGATTCAACCAATCGTAAAATTCCCGTTTAGAGACTAAATTTGACATAAAAGGTGATGCCACCGGTGGGCCATCACCTCTTTGTCGAAATTTTGTTATCAGACTCCAACATAACATGTGACTATCTCTGATAAGATTTTCTGCTACTTGGCACGAAATTTCGCACTTCTATCCTCTAATAGAAGCTTATAATTTCTAGGCTATACAAGGCCTTTGACCTCAGGACTAGGCGTACGAACGAGGCCTGGGGCTGCGGGGCCTATTTCACCATTAGGGAATTACAAAGCTAAATACCTACCAAGCCTTGATCCCAATTCCTGAAGTTAATTATGAGAGGTGAACGCATGGTGATACAGCTCCCTGAGCATCTCATCGACTCCCTCAGGGTGCTATTCGACATATTTGATACTAGCCGCGCAGGATTTATTCACATCCAGCAGGTTGTATTTCACTAAAGATTTGAGATCTCTTAATGAGGTCAACGAAAGTAATAATCTTAGATCGAAAGAAAGTGGCTGCAGCTTCCAACAAGCCATCTCCCGTCTAACCTTCTCTTCTGCCTGCGAAGAGTAGCTCCCCAGAGCGGGATGCTGACTTTTGAGAGGTTCCTCGCCGGCGTTCGTTTGTCTCTGCAAGAGAGGCGTGGAGATATCACAGTTGCGCAGTTACAACGAGCCCGAAGCGAGGGCAAACTCGACTACGGCAACAATATGAACGTCATGTGTACCAGGAAAGCTTTTCCACTTCGGCAAGGCCCGACAATGGGGTTGAGTGGACTTCCGGGCAAACATCAAGCGACTGCCAGCCTGCAACAACATGATCTCCATGTAGGCCACAATGATGGACTGCACATGACTGGGGGGCAGACTCACACGCAATCAAGCCCAACGTCAGCGACTCACTGTGCAACAGCGATTGTGATGCGACCCAAGCAGGTGTTGGATCCATCTTCATTATTCTCCAATCGGAAGGAAATATTTCCCACAATTAGGTGAAAAGTAAGCATGCCCCGATGCCACCTCCGGCCGATGGAGTAATTTCCCTGCCTACTGCCCACTCCCTTCCAAGGGTTCGGCCACTGAGTACCAATTCGCTCGGCAGTGGATGTAAGTCGATCACACCCCACACCACAAATAGATTTGCATGATACTAAGAAGTCGTAGGATGATTGCGTGAATAGTTATAACCTTTTCTCATAACGGTGAAAGATGGGAGCTTCAAAAGTTCAATAGTAACCAGTAATATCGGTATTTTATAGGCTCGAGTGGGATGACGGAAGTGCGCTGGAAGCTGTCATCTAATTCTTCGCCTCATCGAGACGCAGTTCAAAATGGCCGCTCGACCTCCACTAAAGACTACGATTCCGTAATCTCCGATCATCGACAACCCCAAATGGTAGGTTAGATTTCAGTTGAAGGGAAATGTGGGAGCAACACGCAAGCCATGTATTTTCACTCAAATAATCGGTCACTGGGCGAGAGGTCATCACTATGTGGTGCTGGTCGGCAACTGGGCTCCATTTTTGTCATTCCTCATTGGTAGCAGGTCATTCCTCCGCTATTACATCCTCTATGCGCATGCTTGTGCCTCTGTCATAATTATCGCTGACTATTGGCATCTCGAATGCATCGTGGCTTCGCTTTCCGGGGCGAAAGCCAGTGCGGCCGGTTGCGATCGATCGCTTTCCTTGAAGTGTGATGAATGTGTAAAAAGCTACCACCTTTATCTGTATGTCAATGATACCTGGACGAAAACGCGATCGCCCCACCGCCATGGATCGCTTGGCTGGGCGGAAACCAGTTCGCCCTGTGGCTGCACTCCTCTTCCCCATCTGAGTCTCTGTCAGCAGTGAGAACCCTTGCGTCCCGTCGATGGAAAGTCCGTGTGGAATCAGTCGTGCCATTCTCTCAAAGCTCTCCAAATCTTCGAGCTTGGGGGTTCGCTTCCCAGGACTTCAAATCATACGCTCATCCTAGCATCATTATCGACGAGCTTAACATACCGAAATCTGCTGCGGCCGAGAGCGGCGGAGCGCTTATGCTCCTCTTGTCCGGCTTCGTAGGGGAATCCCAACAGGGCGTCGTCGGAGAAGGTGCCGACCAGATTGGGGTACATGTCGACGATGGACCTCTTCCCGGGCCGGAAGTTCGACCTCCCCAGTGTCATGGAGCGCTTCACGGGGGCGATGGCGAATCGATCGAAGAAGTACTAAAGAGAATGTTAAGGTTAGAGGGCTCACTCCATTTGAGCGCATTTAGACTCATACCCTTGGGAGAATTCTGGGGAAGCCCATAGACGAGGGTCGAAAGACTCCGTCGCGTAGGTACTGGAGTTGAGTGTTGTCGTCTCCCAGAGTTTCATCCCCGTATGAAACTGTGCAGAGGCAGACAAATGCGGTTGCAACGACGAGAATGTGGTGGACCATAGAAGTTTTCATCTTATGATTGAGTTTAACGTGCAGTGGATAGGTGCGGCGGCGACGGCTGGCTTCACAGTAGGCTTGACACTTCAAGAGACTCTCCCATTCACAAACATTAGTGGGAATTGGAGGGGATATGGGGGAATGGATTTGAGGGCCAGTCACGCCACTCTTATATAAACGCGAGTGCCGATGCGCTATAAGGTGGGACGCCGTCATTGCCTGAACACGATTCCATTCAGCCGAGCCAGATCACGACCTCAACACGCCATGCGTGCGTTTTTATCAAATGTATAGTTCCGGAGAGTAGTGGGCAGAACTTCACAGAACGACCTTCACCCGCTAAACAATGGAATCGGTGTGACGGAGGCGTTAGCCGACCGAGAATCGAGTAATTATAGGCAGTAACACGCAACCCCAATAGAGGTACAATCCCACGTCCCGCCAGTCCAAATATGGACGCTTCTTTGGAATTCTTTCACAGTACACACCTAGACATTTGGACTTCTTACAAGAACTTGCAATACGTCACTTCAATAATGCTAATGACTCATATGCCGTATAGTTGACTCGGCAACTGTGGATCAACTGTAGGGAAGATCATGTTCCTGAAATATCTGTCAGTAGTAGGAGAGGCCATAAAAAGTGTACAGGAGATTGACGAATGGGAGATGGCTCGAGATGTTGTGTGTGTCACCCTCTTGCGGATCTTCAAAAAATAGGAATCCCCATTAAGAAGTAGGCGATTGTTGTGATAATAGCGCTCCACTTGATCAACTCAATGTGCCCTAAATGGACTAAATAACAAGAACGATTCATAGAGTGAATGGCTTATAAATGATGGAAAAACTTCTAACCTCAAACTCAATGGTCCTTGATCCTCCATCCAGTTGGATTTGGCGGTCGAAAGTAGGAAGTAAGAAGTGGAAGGTAGACTTATACAGTTTCATGCTTTGGGTAAGAGAGGAAAATTAAAATCTGCATGCATGCACTCGCTTGTGACGAAGGCAGTGTAAACGGTGAATATCTTGACGGATTAAGGTAAAGCACGAGATGCTTCTTGATGAGGAGTACCGGACGATGAAGAAGGGGTTGGAGACGACGAAGTCTTTGCTCGAGTGGTACTATCATATTCTTAATTCTGAAGACGGTTGCCAAATTACACTACTTCGAGGTATCAATCACGCGTCGAGAGCTTGGAGAAGAGACGCCGACTTCTCGGAAAGGGGATGGTTGCCCTGGTCAGAAGAATTTGCAGGGCGCTCTTCTATATAAACGCATCAGATTGTTTTAGGATTCTGCTGTACATGAACAAAAGCTCAATTTCTACCGCGTGCAGATTGCGGAACTCAATCGTAGGATGAAGTCCTTGATGGGCAGCAGTGAGCGGGGATTTCCCAACTACGAAAATATGCAAATTCGCAACAGAATACCCCCCGCTTCGTCAACAAAACAAGACGGCGTGGAGTTGTCGTTTGCTGCCACAACAACAAACACCACATCTTCGTCCTCTCAGAACTCTTCTCCGGAGCCTCAGCACTCCCTAAATCTGCTTCTTCAACAATACCATAAATTAAATGAGGATTTGGCTCATTCCAAGCTCATTGATCAGCTGCA
>Ga0157374_10002688_pt1 | contig 14950 bp, 13 predicted proteins | sample M25metaG_FD_115308 | JGI IMG/M metagenome (GOLD analysis project Ga0157374, IMG submission 115308) | Miscanthus rhizosphere microbial communities from Kellogg Biological Station, Michigan, USA - M2-5 metaG | ecosystem: Host-associated > Plants > Roots > Rhizosphere > Soil | place: USA: Michigan...
ATCCTCTCGCAGGAAGCTGCGGGCCAATTCGCCCCCACCGCCTAGATCGATGTCCTTCCCCGGGCGGCGTTTTAGCTTTCTCACAAAGGTTGTCAGAGATCTACTCACCACTTCGAACCCCTCGCGTTTGCCCGGCTTCCATTGCCGGGAGACTACGTAATTCGCCATGCCCGGCGTCTCGGGTATCTTTTCACTCTCGCGCATTTTCACCCAGCCAGCGGCAGTCTTGCGGCCCATGATTGTTGTATCGATTTTGGAGAAGAAGTCCGCCATCACAGATTCACCTTCTTTGTCGATGACTAGAAAATCGATGTCGCCGTTGCGACGCGCAATATAACCGTCAAGGCTGACTCCGAATCCCAGGATTACTTTTCTTGACATGCCGCGATTGTAAATGGGCGTTCACCCACCGTCAACACGGTGCGAACGCGCACGCCAATGCATTTTCTTTACGAACGGTTGCAACAGGCAAATTCAAAATTACGGTCCGCGTGAACGTACCAGGCGCGACCGTTTATGCACGCCCCGGCTATTGAATCGCTGCCGAATAGGAATGAATAGGTCACAAGACGATAAAAAACACAAGAGTAGTTCTAATGTGTGAGATCAGAAAGGCTATAACATGCGGGACGGGGCTTCGATTTTCTTTGCCTTCGGGATCATACAGCTTAGCACGCGCTTAAACAAGATTGTTTATTTTCCCCACCGAACGCATAATCGACGCAATGAAAACCGAAAGCATCGAGCTGAACGATCTAGAGATGTATTACGAAACGGAGGGCGCCGGAGAACCTCTTCTGCTGCTCCATGGAGGTACCGGTTGTCACGAAGATTGGGCTTATGCGGGACGAGAGCAATTTGTTCAGGAATATGCAGTCATCGCGCCCGACGCTCGCGGCCATGGAAGAACCAGCAATCCTCAACTAACGATTACGCACCGGCAATGCGCCTTTGATACCTTCGCTCTTTTAGACCATCTCGGGATCAACCCGTGCCGGGCGATCGGATCGAGCATGGGCGGAAACGTTCGGCTACATATGGCGACGCTGCAGCCGGAGCGAATTGAGGCAATGGTTGTTGTCAGTGCCACAATGTATTTCCCGGAACAAGCGCGGGCCATCATGCCACAAGTTCCGTCACCTGACAAGCAGCCAGCGCACGAGTGGAAAAGGATGCGCGGGAGTCACCCGCGCGGCGACCAACAAATTACAAAATTGTGGAACTGGACGCGCGACCTGCAGGACAGCTACGACGACATGAATTTCACCCCACCTTCGCTGTCTAGAATCACTGCGTCCACATTAATTGTCTATGGAGATCGCGATCCGCTCTATCCGGTCGAAATGGCCATAGCAATCTATCGCGCTATTCCGCAGTCCTCCTTATGGTGGTTCCAAACGGTAGCCACAGCCCTGTCTTTGGCGCTGCCGCTCCGCAATTCGCCTAGACTGCGCTCGAGTTTTTTCGAACTGCATATTAGAGGTAGATCAAGCTAGACGCTTGCTCCGGATAGGCCCTCCGATCAATGCTGCGGGGCTCTCAGGCCTGGCGATAGTTCCCGGACATCAATGACTGCGTTGGCCGTAGGATCGCGCGGCAGCGCCGAAGCTCGGCTCTCAATGGCGCGAGCTTCTTTCCGATGGTGGTTCTTGCGCAACGCAATCGCGTAATTGTTCAACACTGACCTGAGCACGGCTGATTCCGACACCCCCGCACCCTCGGCAATCGCAATTGCCAGGCGCAATTTCGCTTGCGCCTCCGGCCATTCGCCCTGCTTTGCGTGCGCTGCCGCCCTGAGGTTCAAGAGTTTGATTCGATCGAGGGGAAGAGCATCTTCGGCGGCCGCTACGATAGCCAGGGCTCGATCCAGTACCTGGGCGGCTCCCTTAAACCGCTCCTCTTTTATATACAGGGCACCCAGATAATTGAGGACCGCTGCCGCATCGGCATCAGGCGCCTTCCCCGATTGCTTCCACTCTTCATAAGCCAGCAGATATTCCGATTCGGCTTCTTTCCACTTGCCCTGCATCTGTCGCAGCACACCTCCCGTGATGTGAACCTGCCCACGCTGCTCTGGGCGCTCGCGCGGAGTTGTAACATCTGCTCATAGGCTTGCTCGGCTTTTCTAAATTTGCCTTGCTCGAGCCGGGCGATTGCGAGGGCATGAAGGGAGCGGAACAACATCGGATCGTCAGGATCGACATTTTTCCGAAGAAGAGCGACCGAGCGCGCCGCGAATGCTTCGGAATCGCGAATACGTCCACTGATGGACAGGAGAACCGCGACATTGCCTAACGCCACTCCGGCGCAAACAGATTTGCCATTTAATACTGCGGCAGAGATAGCCGCTTCGGCCTCGTCCAGCCGGTTCGCGATTGCTTTATTAATGACTAATTCCTTGATTTCCGCGCAATCCGGCTGTCCGATTAATGTTTGCCCAGCCGCGAAGAACTGGACCAGTACGGCGCTGAGAAACAGTTGTGTTTTCATTACTACCATGCGGATTCTCGATGGTGCGGATCCTTCGGTCCATACTCTGCGCATTGCGAAAAGGTGAACTGCAGGTGGCGATGCAATTTGCTGAAATTGCAGCAAATATCGGCGGCATGCATGGTGTGAGAACCAGGAATTGCGAGGGAAATTCTGGACTGCGAAACGTTACGAGGCAGTTAGCGCTGATCGGAACGCAGCGAATCCGTCTATATCGTCTGCATTTTCCCGTTGTATACTGCCGAGATCACTGCCATGCAGCCGGCGTGTCATCGGGGGGAAATCTTTCGATTTGGACCGTTCGAGGTCGATGTTGCCGAGCGCGTGCTTCGCAAACATGGCGTGCGAATACGGCTACAGACCCAGCCGTTCCTATTGCTGACCGCACTAGTTGAACATTCGGGGACCGTGGTTACCCGGGAGGAACTCCGTCGCCGTATCTGGCCAGAAGACACGTTTGTAGATTTCGAGCATGGATTGAATGCGGCCGTCACGAGACTGCGGCGTGCGCTGAGCGATTCCGTTGCTAAGCCGCGGTATATCGAGACCGTGCCCAAGTACGGCTACCGGTTTTGCGCAGCGGTGGAGCGAGAGGTTTTCGGAAACGAAGCGCCGGTTGCGCCCGCACCGCCGAACCGCAGTTTCCCGCGCTGGCTCATAGTGGCGGCGGCGTGGGCCGCGATAGGGGTTGTCGTATTGGCCGTTGTGTGGGCCGTTCTGCCGTGGCACAGGGAGGCGTCGATGTCGCTATCATCCAGCGCGGTGCCATTGACGGCGTTTCGGGGACAGGAGATCCACCCGGCGCCATCACCCGATGCCAGTCAGGTCGCTTTCGTTTGGAATGGCCCGAAACAGGACAACTTCGATATCTATACAATGCGGCTCGGCTCGGATAAGCCGTCTCGCTTGACTGTGGATCCCGCCCACGATCTTGGTCCGGCCTGGTCTCCGGACGGCAACACGATCGCGTTTATTCGGCAATTGAATGCCAGCCGCGGCGAACTTTTGCTGATTCCAGCGAGTGGCGGGCCGGAGCGCAAAATCGCTACCATCACGGACGACGAATTTATTGAATCGCCGGGAAGGCTTGTATCGCTGACGTGGTCTCCGGACGGAAGCGCGATAGCGGCCTCGCATCGCCGGCCAGGGGACGCCTCCGAGCGCATCTATCTGTTTTCACGCACGGGAGAAATGCGGCCGCTGACGTCGCCCCCGGCGCCTTTGTCCGACCACACACCGGCTATCTCGTCGGACGGACGTGTCCTGGCGTTCACTCGATTGACGGGTTTTAGCGCGGCGGAGATTTACACTGTGTCTCTGGACTCTCACTTACATGTCGCGGGCGATGCTCATCGCATCACAAGCTCGAACCGCTGGTGCATCAATCCCGTATGGGTCCCGGGCAAAGATCGGATTCTGTATTTGGAAGCCGAAGAACCTGCGGCGCACACGGCGCTAAAGATCACAGCCCCGAGTAGCCGTAGTACTGTTGGGCTAACGGTCATGCTGAATGACGAGCCACGTGATATTACAGCGGGTTCTCACGAACTTGTTTACTCCAACGTCAGAAGCGATACGAACATATGGAGGGCAAGAATCCCCGCCGCAGGAGAAGCGCCCTCCATACCGGAACGATTTATTTCGTCGACTCGATTGGATGGCAAACCAAGCTACTCGCCCGACGGAAGTAAGATCGCTTTTACATCTTCACGCTCGGGCACTCAGGAGATTTGGGTATCGGATGCGGATGGTTCGAATCTGTTTCGGATGACGAACTTTGGGGGACCGCTGGTCGGCTACGCCAACTGGTCGCCGGACGGGCAATGGCTTATCTTCCATGCACGTCCCGAAGCACAGGTCGATCTATTTCTCATGCCGGCTGCGGGTGGACCAGTCAAACGTCTCACCACAGATCCCGCGGATGACACATTGCCGAGTTTCACGCATGATGGTCGGTCGATCTACTTCTCCAGTGCAAGGTCCGGCCAGCCGGAGATCTGGAGAATGCCCGCTGGTGGCGGCCGTGCTGTCCAGGTCACGACATCGGGCGGCTTTCGACCGTTCGAGTCAGCTGACGGCCAGAGAATTTTCTATGTGACATTGGATGCGAGCAGAATCCAGAGCGTCCCAGCTAAGGGTGGCCCAGTATCGGATGTTACTGGTCCGTTGCATATGTACCCATCCGGCGTGGCGGTCACATCCGAAGGCATTTACTACGGGGCTCCGCCGCACTCAGGAGATCAGCGTTACATCCGCTTTTTCAGCTTCGCAACACGTACAAGCAAGCCAGTCGCGGTGACGAACCGCCCATTTGAACTCGGCTTGACCGTATCGCCCCGCGAGCCCTACATCCTATTTGATCAGGTGGATGATCTCGACCGCGATCTGATGCTACTCCGGAATTTTCATCCGGAGTAACAGTACATTACATCACACGGACCCGAAGAAGTGTTCGTCCGAGCCCGCGTGGTTTATGGCGGACGGAACTTACGCTAACTGAATGTCCGAAACATGAATCAGAGCGCGTGACGCTTCTAAAGTTCCAGTCACTTTGACGTTCTTACCTTCGAACTGTTTGGCCTTCTCCTGATCATCTAAGAAGGCGCCTTTGCCGGTTTGTTCATCGGTAAGTAACGCGTACTGACCGTTCTTGGCTTTTATAATTTTTCCGACGAAGGTCTGGCTTTTTTGTTGATCCTGCTGAGCGCTAGGCGCCTGACTTTGAGCTTGCGCGTGCAAGGCAGGGGTAAGCTGTGGAAAAGCCAGCACGACACCCAAGGCGGATGAGGCCCAGAGGTTCTTTGTCTTCATAGTTGCTCCTTTTAGATGGCAATTACCATCGGGCAGAGGGCAGCAATGACGTGGCCATACTCGCGCAAAGAATCCGCGCTGTTGCAATGATTGAGCTTGGCCAGCTGTGTTGCAACGCTTACGCGGTAAAACGTGCCGCCGTGACGTAGATTCTGCAAGGGATCTTTGTTGCTTGATCTATTTCATTAAGACCGCTTCATCAGATCCAAAGTCAGACGGTCGAATACTTCGCACATAACGCACGAATTTTCTCAACCAGCTTCGGCACTCCCGTCATCGCATCTTCTTTGTCCTCGTATTCGGCGGACATGAATCCTTTGAAGCCTGCGCCGGCGAAAAGCTTCCACACTCGATCCAGATCGACCGGCGAACCGTCGTCGAATTTGTCGCGAATATGAGTATTTGTTGCGAAGGGGAGACACGCTTCGATTTGCGCATAAGCATCCTGGGCGGCTGTCGGAACGAAGTGCGTGATATCCAGATTGATGCCGGCGTAGGGAGAATTCACGCGATGCATGATTTCGAGACAAACAGAGGCTTGTTGGCTGACTCCGGAATGATCCTCGATTCCTAAAGTAATGCCCTTTTTGCCGGCATAGTCGCAGCCGGCCTTCATTGCTTCCACGACCCAATCGATCGATTGTTCGAGTGTTACGCCGGACGGCAGCTTGCCCGCGAAAATGCGCAAGTGGGGAGCGCCTAGTACATCCGCTACATCTACCCACTTTTTGATTCCGGCTACTGCTTCGGCGCGCTTGGCCGCATCGGCCTGAACCATGCTCACGCCGCAAGCGGCGCCGGAAAACGCGAGGCCTTTGCGATACGCCAGGCGGCGGAGGGAAGCGAGATATTCCGGCTCCGTCGATTTGAGGTAATAGCCGGTCATGTCCACGCCGTCGACGCGGAGCCTCACGGCTTTCTCGATAAATTCCTCCATCGTCATTGGTCCGTGCTGCAGATACTTGCGATAGGAATAGGCGCAGCAGCCGGAAAATAGGCGCGGCATATTCGCATCGGATGTCGACGCCATGCGGGGACTCTCCGCCACGCTTGCAGCGAAAGTGGACGAGAGAAGAAATTGGCGGCGGTCGATGGGCGGATTCGGGAGGCTCATTTGCTTCGACTATATACGGTATCTCAACCAGCGCCAATCCTGCTTTACGTATTGTGAATTAGTCTTGGCGGTGGCTTCCTTTCGACGGCAAATGCCGGATATAGCGAACCATGCGCCACATCTCTTCGTCGTGGAGAACTCCCTTCCAGCGCGGCATTCCACTCAAACGAATGCCATTTTCGATGATCCATTTCAATTGCCCGTCTGTGTAGTTCTGAATGTCTTTTGCGGCGAGATCCGGCACCGGCGGAGACATGTTTGCGGCGAACGGCACGCCAGTAGTGTGGCCGTCCATGCCATGACAGAACTGGCAATGACGTTGGAAATCTTCGGCTCCCAATTTAGTGCTGGAAGGAGTGTCGGGGACCGGATTATGCCAATCCTTGCCCCCAATTACCAGTTCCTTGCTCTCGTGAGCGAGTTTTTTTTCTATTCGGCCGGGCGGCTTTGCTTTACAGCCAGTCGAATATAAAACGATCCATGCCGAACTAAGTACGGCCAGCATTTTGAATATTTGATTTTTCATCACGATCGGCTCCGCATGCTGAGGTCAGCAATGTTGAGGCTGAAAGTGTGGCCTCATAGGTAGGACTTCATCTGATGGAGCACGCTTCGTAAACGGATTGTGAAGATTATGTGCCGGCAAAGTTGCCGCGCTTGTGGGGCAGATGAAGTAAAGTAACGCCTTATGCCACGAGTAATCGATCGAGATGTGTGTGCATTTTTGCGGCGTAGTATAGTTTCTTTACTGTGCATCTAATGAGACGCTTTCTCACGATGCTGTTAGTGTTCGCCTGTCTTGTTTCGGCGGGAGAACAAGCGGCTCACTGGTCCGATTTGAGCCGCGTCCTGGCCGGTAGAGACGTGATCCTGGGATTGCAAAATGGCAAACGGGTAAAGGGGAGCGCGGTGGCGGTAGCCGCGGATTCGATCACGGTGCGCACGAGCAACGGGGAGGAGTCCATCGATCGAAAGGCCATCCTCGAGATTCGTCTGCGCAAGAAAGCCAGCTATAAATGGCGGATCATCGGCACGGCCATAGGCACGGGAGTAGGATGGGCGGCGGCGACTCCTATATTGACGGAAACACATAACGAAGGCAGCGGTAAGTACGATGGCGCCGCGGCGGGTTTAATTGCGGGTCTTGCGGCGCTCGGTTTTCTGGGTGGCTGGAGCGTCGATCGAAGCAGCGATCTGATTCGCGTGCTGCCGGACTAGGTAGGCCGGCTGGTTTACGCCTTGCATTGCGCGACGATCAGGGTGATGTCGTCGTGCTGTTCGCGGGCGCCGAAGCGCTGCACCTCTTCGAGGACGGACTGGAGCAAAGCCTGCGGGGACAATCCGGGGCGGCGGCGGACGGCTTCAATCAGACGCTGTTCGCCGAATTCCTCGGCGGCATCATTGAAACATTCGGTCACGCCGTCGGTGTAGAGGGCGAGCGTTTCGCCTGGTGATAACTGGCATTCGCCGATCGCGCAATCCCATTCCTGGAATAGGCCCAGCACGGAGCAGGTAGATTCGAGGCGCTCGATTGTATCGTCTTTCCGGAATAAGAGAGCGCAGAGGTGCCCGCAATTGGCATAGCGCAGGCGCCTGAGCTTGCCGTCGTATTCGGCAAAGAAGAGTGTGGCGTAGGCGCTGTCGGCTGTATTCTCGTAGAAGAGACGATTTACCGATTGCAGGAAGTATTCAGGTTGATCTAAGGCGATGGCGCATTGGCTGCGCAAGTTGGCCTGGAGGTTGGCCATCAGCAGTGCTGCGGCAATGCCTTTGCCGGCGATATCGCCGACTACCAAGCCAAGCCGCTCCTGGCCCAGATTCAAAAAATCGTAGTAATCGCCGCCGACCTGGCGCGCCTGGATGCAGAGGCCCGTGTACTCGAGAGTGGAGTTGGGCGGCAAGGTTTGCGGGAAGAGCCGCGCCTGGACCTGTTTGGCGATTTCGAGCTCCTGCGCAGCGCGGCGTTCGGATTCGATTTGTTCCGCGCGCGCGCGGCGCTGCGCTTCAATGGCCCGGCTGATGGAATCGAAGCTCACCAGCGAAAACGAATTCCGATCGGGATCTTCGAAGCGCGTGAAGATGCCACCCCAGACCGGCGCCTGCTCCGCTTGCGGCGCGTCCGATGCGACTCCCGGATCGTAGTGGATGCGCCGGAGACGCGGCGTGTACCGGAAGCGCACGCCGCGCTGGCTCCACTCTCGAAATTTGGCGGCGACGTTTTCGGTAACGAATACGACTTGAGTGGCGCGGCCGATGAGCTTGTATTCCTTGGAACTGGGAGCGGGCGCGATGAGCGAGAGCACGGCGCCGCCGTCGGGCGGGGCCACAGCCAGCCAGCGATCGCCGGAGGGAAGACGGCCATCGAAGGCGAGATCGAATCCAAGCTGATCGAGATAGAAGCGGAGGCTGCGCTCTTGGTTGCGAACATACACGTTCACCGCGTGGAGGCGAAGATAAGGATCGCGCGGATCCGGAGGTGAGCCACTCATCGCCTGAGATTCTATTTCTTTTTCTTTTCCTGGTCTTTACGCGCGGCTTCCTTCCAACCGGCGTGCGCGTCGCGCGCGGCCTCCCCGAGTTCGCGGCCAATCTGCCGGCTGGCTTTATCGGCTTCGACCGCGACCTTATGCGCCGCCTGCCCTACTTTTCCGGCGGGCGTGTTGGCCTGCCGATGGCGTTCTTCTTCCGATTGACGGGAACCGCAAGCGAGCGAGATGCCGAACGCTACCAAAAGTACCAGGAGGAGAAAACGTCGTCGCACGGCGGTGTTGCTCTAATCAAGATTCTATCTGTTCATGCTTAGTGCTCATGACAACTGAGGATACTGGTTGGCGCTCACGAAAAAACTTGCAATTATGCTCGAAACTCCGCCGCGTGATCGATGACTCAATCCAAGAACGTTCGTGTCGGCGCTGTGCCGCCAATCACGAGAACGCAAGTCATACAAGCCGTCCTACCTGTACAAAGGCGTGCGGCCAGGAAAGGCGATAGACTGGCAGCATCAGATCATGAACCCGCCAGCGACGCCCAATTTCATTCCGACCACCCAAGACCTGAGCACGATCGAACGCGATCTGAGCTTCCATCCTTCGACCACTACTCATCCGACGACGCTCACGCGGCAGCAGATCGAGGCGTTCAATCGCAATGGATACTTGGCCGGCATTCGCATCTTCGATTCGGAAGAAATTGCAGAAATCCGGCGCTACTTCGACGATCTGCTGGCGAAAACGCTGGCAGCGGGCGGAGACAGCTATTCGATTGCCACCGCGCATCTTCGCCACGGGCGCGTCTATGACATGCTGACGGACTCGCGCCTTGTGAGCATCATTAAAGATTTGCTCGGGCAGAACGTCGTCGGCTGGGGCTCGCATTTTTTCTGCAAAATGCCCGGAGATGGCAAGCGCGTGTCCTGGCATCAGGATTCGAGTTACTGGCCGCTTACACCCTCGATGGCCGTAACCGCTTGGCTTGCGATCGACGATGCGAGCGTCGAAAACGCCTGTATGCGCTACATTCCCGCCTCGCACCACCTGGGACATCTAACTTACACGCTCAGCGAGAACGATGAAAGCAATGTTTTAAATCAAACGGTGACTGGCGCCGAGCGTCTGGGAGAGCCGTTCAATGTGGAGCTGAAAGCGGGAGAGATTTCGATTCACAGCGATTTACTGTTGCACGGCTCGGAAGCGAACGAATCGAACAAGCGGCGTTGCGGGTTGACGCTGCGGTATTGCCCGACGATTGTGCGGGCCGGGCTCGGTTGGAATGCGAAGGGCGTGATCGTCAGCGGGCGCGACGAATCCGGACATTGGGCGAATCCGCCGCGGCCGCAAACGGACTAAAAAACTGCGCCTTGGATGAGACGCCTGCAGATATGGGAAAATAGCGACTTCCCATGATACGCGTCCGTTCCGGCGCGCGGCGCTCGCCGCTTGCGGCCGCCGTCACACTGCTGGCCGCCTGCGCCAGCCTGCGAGCGGAAGTTCCGTCGGCTATTGCCATAAAAGATGCACGAGTGGTAACCGTCAGCGGCGAAGATCTGCCGAAGGCGACAGTGCTGCTGCGCGGCGGTCTTATTCAGGATGTCGGGGCAGGGCTCGCGATTCCTCAGGACGCGTGGGTGATTGAGGGCGCCGGATTGACTGTCTACCCCGGATTCATCGACGGTTTGAGCCACTGGGGCTTGGCGCCCGTAACGAATCCTGCGCCGGAGGTGCACGCTCGCGGGCCGGAAGATCGCCCGCAGACATATTCTTTTGAACGCGCCGCAGACCGGCTCGATCCCAGGGATCGTCGTCTGGAGGCTGTGCGCGCAGCCGGCTTTACGGCCGCTGCTACCTTCCCGGATCGCGGAATCTTCGAAGGACTTGGAGCGATGATCAGCCTGGGCGGTGCGGAAGTTCGCGATATGGTAATTGCCCAGCCGATCGGGCAGCAAGTGACGTTTCGGATTACGAGAGGACCGGCGCGCAGCGGCTACCCTGCTTCTTTGATGGGCAACATTGCGTACGTCCGGCAGCTCTATCTCGACCTCGATCACTACAAGCAGGCGAAGGAAATGCGGCAGCCTGGATATGATCATGCGCTGGAAGGATTGGCGGATTCGCCTCGCGTGCTGTTGCCGGCCGAGCAGGCGCAGCAGATCGACCGCATGCTGAATTTTGCGCCCGAATTGAAGACGCCCGTCGTTCTGTACGGCTTGCACGAGGCCTACCGCCGAATTGAGACTTTGAAGCAGACGCATGTTCCGCTACTTGTGAGTCTGAAGTGGCCGGAGAAGCCGCGCGATGCCGGTCCGAATGACACGGCCAATTACCGCCTGCTGCTGATGCGCGAGCAGGCGCCGGCAGTGCCGGGGATGTTAGCCAAGGCAGGGTTGAAATTCGGCTTCTATTCGGATGGCATTGATACCGCTTCGGGGTTGCGTCAGGCTTTGAAGAAGGCGCTGGATGCGGGTTTGCCGCGCGCCGCGGCGATTCGAGCTTTGACGCTGAATGTCGCGGAAATGTATGGCATGGCCGATCGAATGGGGACCATCGAGCGGGGCAAGATGGCGAACCTTGTAGCCACCAGAGGGGACATATTTGAGGAGAAGAGCGCTATCGAATATGTCTTCGTGGGCGGCCGAAAATTCGAACCGGCGAAAGAGGTACACGAGTAATGCGGCGGATATGTGTCCTCGCTCTGCTTCTTTCCGCAATCGTGGGGAATAGTGCGGCAGAGGCGCTGCTCATCCGCAATGCGACGGTACTTACGGTCACGAAGGGCACGATTCCGAACGGAAGCGTACTCGTGGAGGACGGTAAAATTGCCGCGGTTGGAGAGAATCTGAGCGCGCCGGCTGGAGCAACGATCGTGGATGCCTCCGGTAAATATCTCATGCCGGGAATGATCGATTGCCACTCGCACACCGCTATCGAAGGAGGAGTGAACGAAGGCACGGTCTCGGATTCCTCGATGGTCAATATCGAGGACGTGCTGGATCCGATGGATATCAATATTTACCGGGCGCTGGCGGGCGGATTGACGGTATCGAACGTCCTGCACGGCAGCGCGAATGCGATTGGCGGACAGACAGTCGTCGTCAAGCTGCGCTGGGGAAAAACGGCGCAGGACATGCTGTTCGCTGGGGCCAAACCGGGCATCAAGTTTGCACTCGGCGAAAATCCGAAGCGTCAGGGATACGTGCCGCCTTCGGTGCTGCCGCCGGGACGTCCGGCCGCCCGTCGTTATCCGGGAACGCGAATGGGCGTGGAGGATGTTATCCGCGAAAGCTTCATGGAAGCTAAGAATTATCGGGAAGATTGGCAGGCCTATCGTGCGCGCGTGGCGCGCGGAGAACATCCCCTTCCGCCGCGAAAGGATTTGCGCTTGGAGCCGCTGGTCGAAGTCCTGGAAGGTAAGCGCTATGTGCACGCGCACTGCTACCGGTCCGACGAAATCCTGATGCTGCTGCGAGTGGCCGACGAGATGGGTTTCAAGATCCGCACGCTGCAGCATGCGCTCGAGGCATATAAAGTGGCGCGGGAGATCGCCGAGCACGGAGCGAGCGTGTCTACTTTTAGCGACTGGTGGTCTTACAAGATCGAGGCGTACGATGCGACGCCGTACAATGTGGCGATTCTCACGCGGAAAGGCGTGTTGGTCTCAGTAAATTCAGATTCCGATGAGCTGCAGCGGCACTTGAATCTGGAGGCGGCCAAGAGTATGCGGTATGGAGGATTGAGCGAGGCGGAGGCGCTAGCGCTGGTGACGATCAATCCGGCAAAACAGCTTGCGATCGACGATAAGGTCGGATCGATCGAAGCCGGCAAGTCCGCGGACCTCGCGTTATTCGACGGCCATCCGCTCTCGAACTACTCCAAGGCGCTGCGGGTTTGGATCGACGGGCACGAGTACTTCGATCGGGACAAGGATCTGGAGACCCGGCCCGATTTTGAGCGGAAAAAGAAAGCGCTCGAAGATAAGGACAATGGCGGGCCGCGCCTGCCGACACGACGATGAAGCAACTTTGTGTAGTGGCTGCTCTCGTTTGTTCGACACGCGTTGGGGCGCAGCCGGTGGACTCGAATTCGGTTTTGATTCGCAACGCCACCGTTCATCCGGTTACGGGCCCCGAAATCCAGAACACGTCAGTGCTGATTCTCGATGGGCGTATTGCGGAGATCGGGCCGAAGCTGGCGCCAAAGGCTTCGATTCGAATCGTAGACGCACGTGGGTTGCATCTGTATCCCGGGTTGATCAATGCCGCGACAAACGTTGGCCTTTCGGAGATTCAAGCGCTGCGCGATACGGTGGATCTCGATGAGTTAGGGCTGTTCAATCCGGAGCTGCGCGCGGCATCGGCATTTAATCCGTCTAGCGAACATATCGAAGTGACGCGTGCGGCTGGGATCACGAGCGTGGTCAGTTTGCCGGGAAGCGGATCGCGCCGGGCGGGCGCGCTTCTGATCACGGGCCAGGGCGCGTTGATGCACTTGGATGGTTGGACCTGGGAGGAAATGGCGGTGAAGCCCGGAGCGGTGATGGACTTGGTTTTTCCTGAGATCAATACCGGGCCGGCGCAAGCCGGAGCGCCGCCGCGGCCCTACAAGGACGCGCTCCAGCAGTATACGGATCGCTTGCAGGAGTTGGGCGAATTTTTCGAGCAGGCGCGGCGATATCAAAAGGCAATGGCGGCGCGTGCACCGGATTTCCGGCGCGATCTTCGTCTGGAAGCGATGATTCCGGTGCTCGAAGGTCTGCAGCCGATTGCCATCCGCGCGGAGCGGGAACGTTCGATTCGCGATGCGGTGGCGTTCGCGGACGAAGAGAAAGTAAAAATTATCATCGTGGACCCGCGCGAGATTGGCGGCACTGGCCCGCTGCTTAAAGAGCGGCACATTCCGGTGATCTTAGGTCGCGCGTTTCAGTTGCCGATGCGGGATGATGATCCGTATGACGCGCCTTACACGCTGGCCGCGCAGTTCTATCGCGCCGGCGTCAAAGTTTGCTTCGGAACCTTCGATGTGCAGTTCGCGCGCAATGTAGGATTTGAAGCGGCGCAGGCGGCGGCATTTGGTCTACCGCGCGATGTGGCGCTCAGGGCATTGACGATCAACAGCGCTGAGATATTGGGAGTAGGCGACCGGCTGGGCTCGATTGAAAAAGGCAAGCTGGGCGATTTGATTCTTACCGACGGCGATCCGCTCGAGGCCAGGACGAACATCAAGCAGATGTTCATCGCGGGCCGTGAAGTGAGCTTGGAATCGCGGCATACGCGCGAATATGAAAAGTGGATGAAGCGGCCGTAGAACAAATCACCTACGGATGCAGCGCAAGCCGGCAGCCAAGAATGATCAGCGCCACAAGTAAGCCGACGCGCAAAGGTTTTTGCGCAATGCGGCCGGCCAGCATCGATCCGGTAAATGCGCCGGCTAGACCGCCAATAACAAGCTTCAGCAGCAGTGCGCTCTCGTAATTTCCGGCTCCCACCTGAATGATGCTGCCGGTTGCGGCGAGGCCGAGGCCGAAACACAGATCGGTTCCAATGACTTCTGCCGCCGATAGCGGGGTCATGCTGAGCAGCAGGAGCGATCCGAGCGCTCCGGCTCCGGCAGAGGAGAAACCGACTTCGGCGCCGATCGGCAAAGCAAACCAGGGCAGCAAACGGACACGGTTGCGATCGGGCCGCGGCGGCGCGGGTTTAAATACGCGATAGAGACGATACACGGCGGTGGCGGCGATCAGGCATCCCAGCACTGCATAGAGGGCGCCTTGATGCGGTCCATGTTTGAGACGATCGAGCGCCAGCGAGCCGCCTAAAACTCCTGGAATGCCGCCGGCGAGCAGCCAGCCGAGCACGCGCAAATTGACTTGGCGGCGCATCGCGTAAACCGGCACCGATGCCACTTTCACAATCGCGCCAAAAGCCAATGCGGTTCCTACGGCCGTGGGAGGTGAGACGCCCAGCAGGAGGATAAGCAGCGGAGTCGTCATCGTGCCCGCGCCGACACCGGTAAGGGAAATGGCAAGCGCGATCGCGAATCCGAG
>Ga0157374_10002689_pt1 | contig 14949 bp, 20 predicted proteins | sample M25metaG_FD_115308 | JGI IMG/M metagenome (GOLD analysis project Ga0157374, IMG submission 115308) | Miscanthus rhizosphere microbial communities from Kellogg Biological Station, Michigan, USA - M2-5 metaG | ecosystem: Host-associated > Plants > Roots > Rhizosphere > Soil | place: USA: Michigan...
CCGGGTTGCATGCCAAGACTTTCGCCGTCGACCGGCGCCGGGTCTTCGTCGGCTCGTTCAACTTCGATCCGCGCTCGGCCAAGCTGAACACCGAGATGGGTGTGCTCATCGACAGCGCGTCGCTGGCTGAGCGCTTGTCGACATTTCTGGACAACGCCTCCCCGGCGCTGGCGTACCGAGTCAAGCTCGACGCCAACGGCTCGCTCGTCTGGCACGACGGCCTGGGCGCGGCGCTAGACGACGAGCCCGAGACCAGCTGGGCCCGGCGAATGAAGGTCCGGATCTTCTCCTGGCTGCCAATCGAGTGGCTGCTCTGAGCCCTAGAAAGTCACCGCGAGGCTGATCCCGAAGCGGGAGACGTTGGTGCCGAAGTGGTAACGGCCGACCCGGCGGGTGCGGGTGATGAAGATGTCGTGCGCGCTCGAGTCGAGCTCCAGGCCGGCCCCGATGGAGTGCAGGTTGTTAAAGCCGAGCGAAGGCTGGTCACGGAAGTAGCGCGTGAAGGCGTACTCGAGCACCTAGCGCACCGGCCGGTCGAGGGCCATCATCCCGGTCGGCGCCCGACAGCGGGTATAGAGGCTCGCCGTGATGGCATCGGGCTTGATGTTCGCGTCCTTCACGACTTTGCGCCACAGCACGAAATCTTTTCGTATCAGCGCAGCGAAGTCCTGCGGCGTGTTGGTGGCTGCAACGACGCCCTCACCTTCGAGGCGCATCACTGTCTCCGGCACGTCGACCGCAAAGTTTTCTCAGCACGGGCACCATACTCGCGAATGTGAGCAGCTCGCGAATCGTGGCAAAAGATCATGACAAGACCGCGCCGGAGCGGTTCAAGGCGACGATGTATTGAATGACTGCGGCGGGTAATTGCTGCCCTATTTGGCGGGCGACGCAGTAATCACAAAAAACTTTTTTGCCTGTCGATTTGTCCCGTGGCAAACGACTACAGGATATACACCAACCAAACGGACCGGCGGGCCGTTCATCGGGCGATGAACGCCTTCTTAAGTTAGCCGACGTCCGAATACGCGAGAGGAAATTCATGGGCAAAGTATTCGTCAACATTGGACTTAGCCTCGATGGCTACATGGCGCCGGCTGGGATGACTATGGAAAACCCCGGGTACAAGAACTGGGGCGCCAAGTGGGGTGCGCTGATGGGCTGGCTTCTCACGCAGCAAGCTTTCCGTGAGAGCCATAGTTTCGGACCAGGCGGAGAGACAGGCCCGGTCAATGACTTGGTTCGAAGCACCATAGAGCGCATCGGCGCCAACATCATGGGCAAGCGAATGTTCGATCAAGGCGAACGCGTCTGGCCAGAGCAAGCGCCGTTTCACACACCGGTATACGTTCTTAGCAATGTGAAGCGCGAGCCCTGGGTGCGCCCCGGCGGGACGACCTTTTACTTCATCAATGAAGGGCCGGAGCGCGCACTTGAGTTAGCGCGGGAATCCGCGGGCAAACGTGATATTCGTATCGATGGTGGAGCGGATGTGATTCAGCAGTACCTCAATCTGGGTTACATCGACGAGTTGGAAATCGCCCTGGCACCTGTGTTTTTCGGCGGCGGACGGCGTCTGTTCGATAACCTGCGCGAGCCCGCGCCGCAGTTTCGCATTGATAAGGTGCTCGATAGTCCATCTGCGACGCACTTACGTTATGTGCGTCGTTGAGGGTGGCCGAGAAAGTTATTCCGTCGCAGGTGAGGGTCTCGATTTTGAATCGCGCCGCACAGGAGACCATCGGCACAGATCTCAACCTGCCTGAGTCCGTGCTGCGCGATGCGATCAACGCCGATGTCTCCGTGCGCACGCGCCTGACCGAACGAGGTCGATCGCATGCTCGCATCCGAGCAGCAGAGATTCAAACAAATTACCGCGTGGCTCTCGGCGAAGAAAACATGCCTCACGGATGCCACGGGGAAGCTCGACGAAGCGGTTAGGAAAATTAGCGACAGGCAAGAATCGGCCACAAGCGGTCGTTCGCTGTTACGTTTCAATGATCGTAACGTGGGCCTGCGTCTCGATAGAAACGCGTGATTCTGCTGGCTAAAACATTACTCCGGCATAATAGTCGCGTGGTTTCTCGGGAGCGCGCGTTTGAACAATCGTCGCAATCTGATCATCGCGCTTGGCGCCAGTGCGCTTGCGGCGCCGCTTCGCTTGCGGGCCCAACAGCTAACCGCTCCCGCCGCTCGAATAGGCTGGATAGTAGCGGGTTCACCAGTGACTCATGCAGTTTCTCTTGCCGCCTTCCGGGATGGCCTTCAGAAGCTCGGCTATTCAGAGGGGCAAAACGTAACTTTCGAATATCGGTGGGCTGACGGAGACCTCGAGCGACTGCCAGGACTTGTGCGCGATTTGGTCCAGCAGAAAGTCGACGTGATTTTGGCCGGAGGGACATCGGTCGCAGTAGCTGCACAAAATGCAACGAGGTCCATTCCTATCGTGATGGCAGGGGTTAGCGACCCGGTCGACGTTGGACTCGTTGGGAACCTCGCACATCCAGGCGGCAATATCACTGGGATCGTCGCAAACCTGCCGGATGTTGCCGTAAAGCGGCTTGAAATACTGAAGGAGATCATTCCGCGAATGACGCGCGTCGCAGTGATCTGGAATCCGAGCAGCTCTAATGCACAACGTGAGTCCAAGGGGATCAAGGAGTCGGCGTCGGGTTTACGTCTTGCTTTGCACTTTTATGAGGCGCAAACACTGCAGCAACTACAAAATGCGCTGCGCGTTATTCCGAAATCAAGTCCCGACGGGATAATTGTGCTCAATGATCCATTCGTATTTACCTACAGAAAGAATATTGCGGAGTTTGCTTCGCAAGCAAAAATCCCGAGTATTTACGGATTCAGTGAGTATGTGACAGTGGGCGGACTCTAAGCTACGGGACAAATATTGCGGATACCTATCGGCGAGCTGCCACTCAAGTGGACAAGATTCTCAAAGGTGCGAAACCGGGCGACCTGCCGGTGGAGCTGCCAAGAACGTTAGAGCTAATGATAAACAAAAAGACGGCCAACGCACTCGGCGTCTTAATTCCTAACTCGATTCTCCTGCGCGCGGACAAGGTGATCGAGTGATCTCGCGTGAACGACCGCTTTCAGGAACGAATGGGCTACGTCGCCAGCAGTCGATCGCGGACACCGCAATCGGCCACAACCGGCCACTGGTTGTTGCGTTTCAATTTTGTGATCAATCGACGCTTCGTCGCTCAACGACCCAATACGAAACCCCGCCGAAGCGGGGGCTCTTGTAAGGCGCTGCTGAAACGGATTAAGCGATTGCGGGTGGCGCGCCGGCGCACCACTTCAATGAGGTCATGAGCAACGTCGCAACACTCGAGCGTGGTGGTCTGACTTTGATCCGTGGCGGCGGCCGCAAATTCATGTGCGACAATGTTTTGACCATCGCCTCGTTCGGGCTTTGCGAAGATAACCGGACGGTCGCGGTTTCGTGCACGTTGGGCGACGGCCGCGAAGTCATGCTGACGTTTTGTCCGGGCAAGCAGATCACCTGCACCGAACTCACACTGGCCGCGTAATAAACTGATAACCGTTCAGTTCGTTGCGACGTATGGGACTAAAGGCCAATTTGCCTGACTGGCGAAGTGGGCTATGGTCATTCAATGGCACGCTCTCAATTGGCGACCAAGATTTTCAGTCGTACGACCCGGCGCTACTACGGTGTTTTGGCGTACCCATAGAACCATCCAGATTGGCCAAACCTAAAGGAGTAGAAACATGAAACGAGAAACTACGATGCTGACCGCGTTCGCAGTGGTCGCGGCGTTTGCCTTGCCGAGTTGGGCGCAGGTCAAGCAGTTCCCAACAGACACCATCACCATTGCGGGCACCATTGAATCGATCGATTACAACAGGCGAGCCATGAACGTCAAGACGGCTGACGGCAAGATGGTCGCCGTCAACGTGCCCGAGAGCGTCCAGCGCTTCTCGGAGTTCAAGGTGGGAAATCACCTGCAGGCGACGTACAACAATAACGTTCTCGTGCGCCTGAAGCCGCCGGGCGAGCCGCCGGTCGATACCCTTGACGAGGCCTACTCCAAGGAGCAGACCAGCGGCACGAAGGTGATGGTGCGGAGAATGACGGCGAGCATCGTCGCCATCGACAAGGGCGCGTCGTCGGCCACTTTTGAGGCGCCGAACGGGTGGAAATACAGCCGACGGGTCATCGATCCGGCCGTGTTCGATAAGGTCAAGGTGGGCGACAAAGTTGACATCATCTGGAACACCGACCTCACGGTCTCGGTTAAGTAAGCGCAGGGGGACGAGCGCGCGACTGGGGGCGCGCGCCGGCACCAGGACATCACCGCAGCGCCACGTGCGCCATACCCCCCCTTGACCCAATTTTGGTCGTGTAAAAAAAGACTGAACGCGCGGTACTGGGCGGAATCGTTCCATTCTGCACATGGCCCCCCCAGCCCAAGGAGTGCCTGCAGCGTTAACCCTGCGTGGCGACTGCAATCAGCCGACTACAACACTGGGCATGAGCATTCCCACACGCAGAAATCTCGGACGACTCGCGTGGCCAGCGACTGCGTCTCACCGAGGCAGGCGAGCAGGTACTGGCAGGTCATCGTGACGCGTTCGACTGCATCGAGCGAGATCGTTGGCTCGGAGGTGTTCATCTTCGATCCAACAAACCGATGTGGACGTGGGACACCGCGACGCAAAGCCTGCATCTTCGCGAACCGTAACCGGTGTCCGATTTCCCAAACTCGATCCCGCACGATCCCCGAGCCGACGCTAACGCAAGTTGTCTTGACGGACCGAGTTGGGTCTTGAGGCCCCGGTCGCGGCCGCCCCAAAGCAGGCAATCACAGTTGCCGAAACCGGACAGTCGTTGTCAGATCAAGTTGCGGCTACTACACTTTATCTGCGGCTCAATGCTCTAGATCTGTGGCTTAAACCTGCTGTTTAGACCGCTTCTAGTCGGGCTTGATGTTCGCGTCCTTCACGACTTTGCGCCACAGCACGAGATGTTTGCGGATCAGCGCAGCGAATTCCTGCGGCGTGCTGGTAGCTGCAACGACACCCTGACTTTCAAGGCGCATCACTGTCTCCGGCGCGCCGAACGCTTTCTTGAGCTCGCCGTTCAGGCGATCGACCAAGACGCGCGGCGTACTCGGCGGCGCGAGCAAACCGTAGAAGCCGGAGTTGTTGAAGCCGGGCACCGTTTCAGCAATCGCCGCCACATCCGGCAATGCGCAGAGCCGCACCGGATGACCGACGCCGATGACACGCAACCGGCCGGCCTTCACATGCGGCAATATCTGCGGCACGCCGGAGAACACGCTTTGCACTTGTCCGCTGATCAGATCGACGGTGATCTGCCCCGCGCTGCGATATGGAACGTGAATCATGTTTATGTTCGCGTGCAGCAGCAGCAACACCATGCCGAGATGATTCGGCGTACCCGTGCCGGTAGACGCATAGTTAAGCTTGCCCGGTGACGCTTTTGCGAGATCGATGAGCTCCTTCACCGATTTCGCCGGCACGCCTGGATTTAGCACTAACGCCCACGGCGTGTGGACCGCGAGCCCTATCGGCACGAAATCTTTTTCAGGATCGTAGGGCAGCTGCGCGCCCATAAGGGCAGGGCCGGTAACGAGACCGCCAAAGGTACCGACGACGAGTGTGTAACCGTCGGGCGCAGCCTTGGCGACGATGTGATGTCCCATCGTTCCGGCAGCGCCGCTGCGATTGTCCACAACGAATTGCTGGCCCATCGATTCCGAGAGAGCTTGCGAGATTTCGCGCGCGGTGAAGTCGGTGGTGCCGCCGGGTGGATAGGGAACGACGAGGCGGACGGGGCGGATTGGGTAGGATTGCGCTTCCGCCGCCGATGGCAGAAACAGCGCACCGAGCGCACCGGCAGCGAATGTTGTGATAAATATGCCGCGTATATTCTGTTCGCCTCGTTGGAGATCGATTTTCAAAACTACAATGACGCAAACGTGCAAAGCGCCTCTGGCATGCTGCCAAACACCATGCATCCGTACTGTTGATTGGCTTTGAGCTCTTGGCGAAGCTGGTGTGCAAGATGTCGTTCAGTCAGAAATATATCGCAGTGGGCCAAAGCGTTACTCGCGTGGTTCCAATCGACGTTGTCATTCGACGTAAGCGGTTTACTCCTGTTTCGTGCCGTTTCGTACAGCGTGTAGAGCTCGGTCTGTAACGCCGCCGTCGGAAGAAAGCGTCCCAGCGTATGCGCGTTGAATTCCGCGACGGCCGAATCGACGACAAGCTGGACATCGCGCACGGGGGCTTCAGGCCCTGCTGAGAAACCATGTTGCGCGTGCCATTTCGCTAACTGTGCCTTGAAGACCGGTCGCATGCGATCATGTACAACATCATAAAATTCATTCGCCCGAGTCTGCTCACGAGAAAGTCCTCTAGCTAACTGCTCGCGTTTCCGTTGCTCGATCTGGGCGAAAATTGCTGGGTCGATGTCTGCGTTCAAGCTGGTTCTAGCATCCCACTTAAAACTTTCCATGACATCCGCCAAGGACGCGTTCCAAAACGTGTCAACGGCTGCTTTCAACACAACATTTTTATCGCTTTCTGTGGCCTCATCCAGTAGCGGAGCGGACAAATCATGTGTGTGAATCTGGCCGATCTTCGTCCATGGACAAAAACCGCCGCCTATTTCAAGGCCGAGTTTTGCGTCTATGAATTCTGCGCAATCGTGCGCCATAAGGTCGGCAGGCGCCGCGATGGCGATCCCTTCGGTTAATTCATCGACTAAGCCGGCAGTTATACGCAGACTTGCCTCCTCCTGCTTTGCAAGTTCCACTAACGAGTGCAATTGGCTCACACAGACGAGTTCGCGAGAACGCACCATGCCGCGTAGCATCTTCAACATCCGGACTGCGTCGGCAGTCCCGGGTCCCCCTTTCGGCATCGCGCAGCCATACCCAATAGTTAGTATCAAGGTAGACGATACGGGATTGGCTTAGGCCGCTGACCGACACCCGCCGATAGCGGTCTCGGTACTCCCGTGCGTCCACATCGGCGCCGTTGTTTCGGTGCCAAAGCACCAGGTGTTGACCGCCGGCGATACCGTTGAGATCGTCAAACGACATTTGCCGATTGAAAGATCAGTGAGTTTTCATGTCCGTGGCCCCATTCGATCGTCGCCCAGAACTACATACCGCTGTCGAACGCGAAGACCGGAGAAGATACCACGCGGATTTTGCGCCGCCCAGCGGCCCAGAACGAAACGCGTCACACCAGCGTCCGTAGAGTTTAGAATGCTCTTTCAACGCTGCATGACTCAATGCACCGCGGCCATCTAATTAGGGGAGTTTCCATGGCACGTCGTTGTATCTCATTTTTCGGTTTCATTCTTGCCCTGGTAACACTCGCAGGCGGCGCTTTTGCGCAGATCAAAGCGGCGCCCGACCCAACCGTGTCGAAAGAGGTCGAAGCCGCGCAATTGGCCGCAAAGAACGCAGCCGAGTTTGAGTTCCTGGGAACACTCGTTCGCACGTGCTTTCTTCCGCCAAGCCGAAGCGAAGACTTCAACGACATACCGGCGCCGTATGTATCTGACCCGAGCAAAGCACCGCCCCGCTCCTCCTGGTATGCCGAGCCCGCGAAGGTCTTCGATAACTTGTATTTCGTCGGCGGCAAGGTCCACTCCGCATGGGCGCTGACGACGCGCGAAGGTATTATCCTGATCGACACGATTTATCCGTACAACTCTGAAGAGCTAATCATCGGTGGCATGAAGAAGGTTGGCCTCGATCCGAAAGACATCAAGTATCTGATCATCTCGCACGCTCATCAGGACCACATTGGCGGCGCCGAGATGATTCAGACTCGTTACCATCCGCGCGTCGTAATGTCGGGCCCTGACTGGGATCTCGTCGAGAAAGTGCCGAAGCGCTTTACGAGCATGGCTCCGAAGCGCGACATCGTGGGCACCGACGGCATGAAGATCACGCTCGGCGAATCCACTGTCACGTTGTGGTTCACGCCCGGCCACACTGACGGCACGCTCTCGTTCACGTTCCAGGTGCTCGATCGCGGCAAGCCGTTGAACGTTGTCTATTCCGGCGGTACTGCGATGGTCTACGAGTACAGTGACCCGGCATGGGGCATCAAGAACATGCAGACGTACATCAACTCGCAGCGCCACATTGCGGCCAAAGCGAAAGAGACAGGCGCGACGGTTCTCCTTTCAAACCATTCCGAGTTCGACGAAGCGGTAAAGAAAAACCGCATGCTCGCCGGCCGCGGCAACGGCCCGCATCCTTACGAGATCGGCGCGGATTGGGTAGCGCGTTATTTCGTCGTGACGGAAAACTGCGCGCGCGCGACGCAGCTTAAGCTTGAACAGATACAGAAGCAAGCGCGTTGATGCCGCCATCCCCACCTCGCTCCCCCCTTGTCCCGCAAGCGGGATAGCTTCGCGTCAAGGGGAGGAAGAGTCAGCCGCAGATAAACGCCGATGAACGCAGACAATTCAAAGTCTGTAGTAATGGGAGAAATTGCCTCGGAAGGCAAGCTTAGACCGAGTAGCTCGGCGGCCAACTCGCTGCCCCGTAGACGCTAGATCGCTTATAACGAATTTGTGCGTCGCGTTATTCGACGATGCCATCTGCCGCTGACGTCAATCATGCTTGCCATGCTCGTCGTCGCTATCGAGCGGCCGCGCCGTCGGTAAGTTCCAGCCATAGCGGATCGCCGTCAGGCGAAGCCCGAAACAGAGAATTGCGCCTGCGATAGCGGTCAGCACTACCGGCCAGTCCAGTCGATCGCCGACAACAATAAGTGCCGCGCCAGCAAGGGCAGCAAGCGCGTAGAAATCAAGTCGCAATACGACGGGTGTCCGGGCAACGAGCAGGTCCCGTGCGATGCCGCCGCCGATACCGGTCAGCATGCCCAGAAGCGCCGCAATTAACGGATTGATCCCGTAGGCAAGCGCTTTCTGAGTGCCCGCGACGGCGAAGAGCGCAAGTCCGGCTGCGTCAAATATCAGTATCGCCGTGCGCAGACGCCTGACCAGTGAAGAGCCGAAAAACGTCAGCAATCCGGCCGCAAGAGACACTGCAAAATAGCGCCAGTCATTGATCGCGGCGGGCGGAACATCGCCGATGAGGAGGTCTCGTGTAATACCGCCTGCACTGGACGCCGCGAATGAAAGCACCAGCATCCCGAAGATATCGAGATTGCGTCGAGCGCCGAGCATCGCGCCGCTGATCGCAAAGACGAAGGTTCCGCAAAGATCGAAAATCAGTACCAGATCATGGAGCGTTTTCTGTTCGAGATCGGCGATTAGAGGCAACGGCGCACCTTCCGCTCCAATATTATTATTTTTGATCGATCTTTCATTTAGCAAGCCAGGCTAACGCGGCCACCGCCATGGCCTCAACGCCAGTCTCCAAGGTTGGATGTATGACCGGGGCAAACAAAGGGCTGTGATTAACCGGCAGATCGTTGATCCGTCCCGCTACTTTTGCCTTGGCATAGATTGCGGGATCGGTCCCGCCGACAAACCAATAAACCGACGGCGCATTCCATTCAGTTCCGAAACAGCCGAAGTCCTCGCTCGCAGGCGCTGGTCCGGTATGACGGACCCAGTCGGGCGGGAAATGAGCGCGCAGCGCCTGCGCAACGCGGTCGCTTGCCTGCTTGTCGTTGACGTTGAGCGGATAACTATCCAACGGTGTGATCTCCGGCGGTCGCGGCGCACCGGACGCCTGCGCTTCAGCGTTGACGATGCGTTCGATCGCCGCAAGCACGTGCTTGCGCACCGCCTCATCGAAAGTCCGAACATTCAGTTTAATGATGGCCTCGTCCGGGATCACATTCTCCTTGGTACCTGCTTGCAGCACGCCCACGGTCACCACAGCAGAATCGGTTGCGGCAACTTCGCGGGAAACAATTGTTTGCAGGCGCAACACGATCGCTGCTGCCATGACAATCGGGTCGATGCTGGCTTGCGGCATAGAACCATGCGCACCGCGCCCGAACACCCGGATTTGCAGGCTATCGGCGGCGGATGTAATCGGTCCGGCGCTCCCGGCAACGGCGCCTGCCGGTCCGACCATGACGTGTTGACCGAGCACGACTTCGGGCTTCGGGAAGCGTGCGAATAAGCCGTCCTTGATCATTGCCTGCGCACCCTGCGCCGTCTCTTCGCCGGGTTGGAAAACCGCCATTAACGTCCCCCGCCAGGAGCCACGCTGCTGTGCAAACAACGCAGCGACCCCTGTGAGCCATGCCACGTGCATATCATGACCGCAGGCATGCGCGACGGGCGTCGTGTTCCCCTCAGCGTCTGTCGCGGTGACGCTGCTGGCGTAGTCGACACCACTGATTTCCTTAATCGGCAATGCATCCATATCGGCGCGCAACATGACTGTCGGTCCGTCGCCGTTTTTAAGCAGTCCGACGACACCCGTTTTGCCGACGCCAGTGGTCACCTCATAGCCATTGCTCCGTAGATGCTTCGCCGCGAGATCCGCCGTGCGGTTTTCCTGCATCGACAACTCCGGATGTGCATGGATGTCCTTATACAGAGCCTCCAGATTCGGCAGCAGGCCGGGAAGGTTCGACAACAGGGAATTTGTCGGGTTAGCAGAAGCCGCATTCATTGATCGCCTCGCGTGCAACCGTTGTGTGGTTTCGCCGTCTCACGTTAGCACCGCGATCACGCTACAACGCTAGTCTACGCTTGCGGCATGATTGAAAGCATAGCCAAGTTGCTGCGTTTCACGCGACAGAAGAGAACGAAACAAAGCGTCGGGCACGATTAGTAATAGCTCCCCCGTCGCTCGATCGTTTCCCAATGAAAACATTTAAAGCGGCCGGGCTCGAATCATGCGACGCCAATTAATTCGAACCTGGCCCTGGTGCAACGACGATTCTAAGTTGCAATCTCAGCCGCGCACCGCCGCCTCGATCGCAGCGACGTCGATCTTTTTCATCGTCATCATGGCATCGAACGCGCGCTTAGCGACGGCGGGATCGGGACCACAGACCGCTTTCGTCAGCGCGGTCGGCGAAATCTGCCACGACAGTCCCCATTTATCCTTACACCAGCCGCACTCGCTCTCCTGGCCGCCGTTGCCGACGATCGCGTTCCAATAGCGATCCGTTTCGGCCTGGTCATAGGTTGCGACCTGAAACGAGAATGCCAGGTTGTGCTCGACCCCGGGTCCGCCGTTGAGCCCAATGCAGGGAATGCCCATCACCGTAAATTCGACGACCAACGCGTCCCCTTTCTTTCCCGACGGAAAGTCACCCGGCGCGCGATGCACCGCACCCACCAATGAGTCGGGAAACGTTCTCGCGTAAAACCGCGCCGCTTCCTCGGCGTCCTTATCGTACCAAAGGCAAATCGTGTTCTTTGCTGGATTGACCATGCTCTCTTCTCCTCGTATTGAAGATCGTTACTGCGCGAAATCTTCGGGGCCGAAGATCTGCCGGATCTCGATCGTGTCGCCGTCGCCCGCCGGGCAGCGCTGCGCCCACTTCACGACTTCTTCCTTGGACGGCGCTTCCACCAGCCAGTAACCGCCCAGCACTTCTTTGGATTCGATGAAGGGTCCGTCGGTCACGGAGGGCTTGCCTTTGGCGAACGACACGCGCGCACCTTTCGCCTTTGGATGCAGGCCGTTGAGCGATTCGATTTTGAGCGCTTTGCCCATTTCTTCATTGAACCGTCCCATCGCTTCCATATCCTTCCGCTCCGGTTTGAAATCCGGCGGCGTTTTACCGCCCTGGTAAACAGCGGGAATCATCAGCATCATGAACTTCATGTTGTCTCCTTTTGGGTTGCGAGTACCTATCGTCGTTTGAGACGGGCCCCAAATCGACAATCGACAAGAAATTATTTCTAATTCGAATCGCGCCCGTGAAAAGTAATCGGCACGCATCACGGTTTTGTTAGATGACCGCGCGACGTAAAACCCTTGTCTCTCTCTTATGGAAGTCAAGTTGCTGCTCTCGCCGATAAAGCTCGCAACGCGCGCATTTTAGCGGTGGACTGTCGCGCGTCTCACTCATCACGGGGCGGAAGACGCGCTCGAAACAATACAGCGCACAGATTTGCGCGACCGCTTAGACAGCGCCTGCTCTACTCGCCCTGGATGACCGCGAGAATGTTGCCCTCGCTGTCCTTGAACCATGCAGCGCGCGCAACGCCGCCGGTATGGATGTCACCTTCCCTTTTCATTTCCGGCGCATCGTAGTGCTCGAACTGGACGCCGCGCTTTTTCAGCTCCGCCACTTCCTGTGCAACATCGCTTACAGCCCAGAACGCCTGGCTGGCCTTGGATGTGCCGGCGTTCGGCGTGGGATACAAAAAACACGCGGTGCCTTTGGCGAACTCATAGACGACACCGCCGTTGATTTCCTGCTTCGCCTTCAGGCCCAGCGTCTGCTCGTAAAACCGGCGCGCACGCGCCATGTCGCGCGCAGGAATGTACGAATACATAGGGGAATTTTGCAGCATCATGATCTCCAACAAGTGTCGAGGCGGCTACTCCCGCACGGCGAGCCACAGGAAACGGAAAAACGCCGCCATTGCTATGCGAATTTGAAATCGCGTTGACAGTCGCTTCTTGCTGTCTAAGACTCGCAGGCGATCGGGCCAACCGCCTTCGCTCAACAAGAGCGTTAATGCAGTTGGTCGCTGTTCAGGTCTTGCTTTTTTCCCTGACCGGCAACTTCCACCCCGGCCGCACGAAGTGACACGTGTAGCCGTTCGGTATGCGCTGCAGATAATCCTGATGTTCCGGCTCTGCTTCCCAGAACGGGCCCGCCGGCGCTACTTCGGTGACCACGCGCCCCGGCCATAGACCGGATGCGTTCACATCAGCAATCGTGTCGGCTGCGACGCGCTTCTGCTCGTCGCTGGTGGTATAGATCGCCGAGCGGTAGCTCGCGCCCATGTCGTTGCCCTGGCGGTTGCGCGTCGTCGGGTCGTGGATCTGAAAAAAGAATTCGAGCAGCTGGCGATAGCTGAGCTTCGCCGGATCGAACACGACCTCGATCGCTTCGGCGTGACTGCCGTGATTGCGATAGGTGGCGTTCGGCACGTCGCCGCCGGTGTAGCCGACGCGCGTGGAAATCACGCCATTCATCTTGCGGATCAGGTCCTGCATGCCCCAGAAGCAACCGCCCGCAAGCACTGCACGTTCATTGGTGCTCATTTCTCACTCTCCATTTGGTGCGTTGATCTTTCACCAGGCGCGACATCGGATTAGTGCCATTGTCACCTTCGGCCGTTGCGAGAGCGCCAGGGTTAGGGATTGACCGTTCAGTCTATCATCCATGCAACGCTCAATACATAAGCGCGGTAGCCTGCGGATTCTCGAGCCTGAGACCAGCGTGTTCATAGTGGCGGGCGAAAACGTAGTCATTCAAAGCGCGCCGACAATCAGTGATCATCAGCGCGGGTGCGCCTGAATCTTTCGAGCCCGCAAGCCACGATGATGGAGTCGACCAGCATCGGCGGCGGCGCCCCCGCATCTAACGTAATGGCATCCACCGGTTCTTCAAGCACCGCCAGTTGGCTTTCTAAAAGGCTGGGTGACGCCGCGTGCCCGGTTCGCTTAGCCAATCTGGCTGCGATCACCGCCGGATCAGCGCGCAGATAAACGAAGCGGATGTCCTCCGACTGATTATCTTGGGGCGCAAGTTGCTTGCGGTAGCTTTGCCGCAGCGCCGAACACGCGAGCACCGCTGATTTATTCTGCGCCAGCAGGCGTACGAGTTCTTTGCGCAAGAGCTGCAGCCACGGCCGGCGGTCCTCGTCTGAAAGAGGCTCGCCGCGCTTAAGCTTCTGCCAGTTCCCGGCAGAATGAAAATCGTCGGCATCAAGAAACAGCCATCCGAGTCGAGCTGCCAGCTCGCGGCCTACCGTCGTCTTGCCAGCTCCTATTACGCCCGCAATAACGATAATCATCGTTAGTGGCCTAGGTCCACCGCAAAGTACGACGCCTGCTCAGTACCTCACGAGCACTACATTCCAGCAGTGACACTTGTTGCGCAGCGTCGATATCTTCAACAGACAAATGGGTTAGCCCTGTGTGCAATCCCATGGATGGCGCATGTAGATAAATTTAGTTCGTCGATGTGCAAGCAAGTGCTAGGAGTTAATAATGGAGCAACCGGTCGACGCTCCGTTGTCGCAAGACTCAGCGCGGCCGCACAAAGTCTTGCAACACTGCCGCGCGGGATTATTGTTTTTCGCCCGCCACAACGTACGCCCACAGCGCATCGATCTCTTCGGGTTTGAGCAGACTTTCCCACGGCGGCATGCTGTTCTTCCCTTTGGTCACCGAGTTGCGAAAGCGGCTCTCCTGATCTTTGGGAAACTTCGTGAGATCGAATGCGCCTTCCGGATTCTTCATGCGCACACCGTGGCACGGCGCGCAATGCCGTGAGTATGTATCGCCGCCCAGCTTGATTTGTTCCGGCGGAAAATCCTCCGCGTGTGCGCTCATTGCAAGCGCCAGCACCATTCCGACCACACACTTCTGGAGTTCTGCGTTTTTCATAATAGGTGCAAATACACTCTGCGATGTCAAAAAAATCCCACCGGGTTGAGCCGGTGGGATCGTGTCAAGAAAACCGGGCTCGGGCCTAGTCCATCAGCGCAAACGTCCACACGGTGCCAGCTGGCAGTACTTTGCCGGCGGTTTCACGCTTCGCCGATGTACCGCCACCAAGACCCGAGAATACGGTTACGTATTGCTTGCCTTTGTATGTATAGGTAATGGGCTGCGAATTCACGCCCGACGGCGTCTTGAATTGCCACAGTATCTTGCCGCTCGCTTCGTCCAATGCAGCGAAGTCGCCCGCAGTGTTGCCGGTAAATACCAAACCGCCCGCGGTGACCATAGCGCCCGACCAGCTCGGCAGGTCCATCAGCGGCGTGCGCCACGCGGGTTTGCCGGTCATCGGGAG
>Ga0157374_10002690_pt1 | contig 14949 bp, 14 predicted proteins | sample M25metaG_FD_115308 | JGI IMG/M metagenome (GOLD analysis project Ga0157374, IMG submission 115308) | Miscanthus rhizosphere microbial communities from Kellogg Biological Station, Michigan, USA - M2-5 metaG | ecosystem: Host-associated > Plants > Roots > Rhizosphere > Soil | place: USA: Michigan...
GCGCGTACTCAATTTCAAAAAACGGACGGCCTTGCCCGAAGCGATTGTAGTACTGCACGATATTCTGCGGCTTGGCATACATCGGGGTGAGCGCGTCCCCGTGAAAGCTGTTGCCCGGCTCGTAGATGATGAAGAATTCGGGATGATGAGATTTCGCCCACTGCTTCGCGGCAGTGAAGTTCGCCCCGTAACCCGCCTCATTCCCCATGGAGAAGCCGATGATCGACGCGTGGTTCTTGTCACGTTCGATGGTTCGTGTCAGGCGATCAACGATTGCGTCGCGATAATCCTCACCGTTCGAGATTGGCTGAATCTGCCCCGAGCCATAGCCGTGAGATTCGACATTCGACTCGTCAAGAATGTAAAGGCCGTATTCATCCGCCAGTTCGTACCACTCTGGAACATTGGGATAATGGCAGGTTCGAACGGCATTGATGTTGTTCTGCTTCATCAGCTTGATATCCGCAATCATCATCTCGCGCGTCACTACCTGGCCGAGATCGGGGTCGAACTCGTGCCGGTTCACACCCTTGATCATCAGCTTCTTGCCGTTGAACAGAATTTGATTGCCTTTGATCTCCGATTGCCGAAAGCCGACGTTCCACGGAATCACTTCGAGAACACTGCCCTTCGAATCATTCACCGTGAGAATCAACTTGTAGAGATATGGAGCCTCCGCGGACCACTTCTTCGGGTTCTTCACCTGTTGCTGGATTTCGAATTCCGCTTCTTTCCCCGCTATAACCTTGAGGTTGCTCTTTGCGCTAAATACAGGCTTGCCGTCCGCTTCCAGCAGCTTGGCTTCAACTGACACTGAAGCGTTGTTGCTCTCCGGGTTCTGAACTGTCCCGTGCAGCTTAAAGGTCGAGTTCACATACTCGCTATCAAACGGTGTCTTGACTTGGAAATCGCGCAGGTGCTTCGCAGGGCGAGAGAAGAGAGTAACGTCCCGGAAGATGCCACTCATGCGCCAGAAGTCCTGGTCTTCGAGATAGCTCCCGTCACTCCACCGATAAACCTCCACGGCAATTTGGTTGTGGCCATCCTTAAGGTATTTCGTGATGTTGAACTCCGACGCCATTCTCGAGTCCTGGCTGTAACCGACTTTCTGACCATTGATCCAGACATAGAACGCTGAGTTGACTCCGTCGAAGATTAAATAGGTCTGACGGCCGCTCCAGCTTGCCGGCAGTATGAACTCTCGACGGTAAGAGCCGACCGGATCGCGTTGATCATACGCCGTCCATGAATGATCGTCCGGAGTCTCAGTTACCCGCGGATAGTCGCGCTTGAATGGATAGGTGATGTTCGTATAGATAGGTGTGCCGTATCCTTCCATCTCCCAATTCGAGGGGACGCGGATCTCCTTCCATGAGCTGACATCGAAGTCGGTTTTGTAAAAATCTGCAGGGCGATCTTCAGGTTGCTTCACCCAATGAAACTTCCACATGCCATTGAGCGATTCTTTGAGACTTGACGCGTGGCTCTCGCTGAGCGCCGACTGCTCATCCGGATATGGCGTGTAAGTGGCGCGTGCCGGTTCCTTGTTTATTCCGTATACTCTGGGGTTTTCCCAGTCGCGTGCGGTGGTGTCAGTCGCTTGCGCAGCAAGCATCGGGCGGAGGGTAGATACACACAACAGCAGCGAAAATACGGTGGATTTCATTTGGGCTCTTAGGTATTGAGATGACTGTTGCCGCTGAAATTCTACACCAGTGACGTAGTTACAACAGGTGACCGCACGCCGCCCAAGTAATTGTTGACGAGATACATAGCGCGCACGAGCCATCATGCTTGACAGGGGACGCACATGACATTGAACATTCAGGTGCTTTAAGCCCCCGACTGCGAAGTGTCGGTCAGCAACATCTGGAGACAGGGCAATGGAAATTACACGAAGAGGTTTTGTGCGAGATGCTGCAGGAACGGCTGCGTTCGCAGCATTGTCGGGCACTGGCGTTGCCAAGGTGAGCGAATTCCCCGACCCTGCTGACGACTACTATCATCATCTCGTAAGAGCGAATAATGCAGCTCTTCCCACATTTCTAGAACAGGTGAAAGGCTCGCTCCAGCGCTTCGGCGCTCGTGCCATCGGAGAAGCAATCGCGGCGATCGCTGCGGCATACTGCGCACCGGAATCTTCTTACTTCAAATCGCAAACATTGCTGACGGTACTGGATGCAGCGACGGACAAATTACTTGCTGCTCAACACGCCGATGGAACCATCGATTCCGGTAACCTCTGTTCTCCTCCAGATACCGGATTTGTGGTGCAAACAATTTGTCCCGCACTTACCGTTCTGCAGCGGATGAAATTGCCCCAGCTCTCCACAGTCAACGGCAAGCTCGCGAAGTTCATTCTTGCAGCTGGAGAGGCACTATCTACCGGCGGCATCCACACCCCAAATCACCGCTGGGTGGTCTCATCCGCACTAGCCCAAATCAATGCGCTGTTCCCCTCCCCAAAATACGTGAACAGAATTGATGACTGGCTTGGAGAAGGCATTTACTGTGATGCCGACGGGCAGTTTGCAGAAAGAAGTACGGGCATCTATTCACGCGTGATAGATAACGCACTTATTACAATGGCGCGTTTACTCGATCGTCCTAAGCTTCTTGAGCCAGTTCGCAGAAATCTGGAGATGACTCTCATCTACATGCACCCTGATGGCGAGTTGGAAACCGTCGGTTCACGTCGGCAAGATCAAACGCTGAGCGCATGGATATCCAACTACTATTTGCAGTATCGCTACATGGCGATCAAGGACCATAACGGCCAGTTTTCAGCGGCGGCACAACTGGCTGAAGATATCGGTTTGGAGCACGCCGAAGCTAAGATCCCGTTGATCGAATTCCTTGAAGAGCCTCTCTATCGCGAGAAGCTCCCCAATCCAGCAAACCTTCCGTCGGACTACGCCCGCTTCTTTGGTAATAGTGCACTGGCTCGTATCCGTCGGGGCGACGTAAGCGCCACTGTGTATGGCGGAAGTGATTGGCCTCTGGGGGTCGCGTCTGGTCTCGCGAGCAACGCGACCTTCTTCACTTTCCGCAGAGGCAAAGCTGTGCTGGAGTCTGTTCGATTCATCCCGAGCTTCTTCAGTGAAGGCGCGTTTCGGAGTGCCGGCATGTCGTCGGAGGGCAATCAGTATTTCCTTCATCAGAGTATTCACGTTCCTTACTACCAACCGTTACCGAAGCATCTCCGCAATCCTCCGGGGGATTATCCCTTGACTCCCGCGGGTAACCGCTTCTGGAGCAAGATGAATTTCCCGCAGCGGCCCCAGAGCAATATTCAGACACTCGAGCAAAGAGTTACCGTCACTGAGAACGGCGGCGCTTTCGAACTCGCGTTTGATGTCGGAGGGCACGATCGCGTTCCGGTGACCATCGAGCTTGCATTCATGCGAAATGGAGAATTGGAGGGAGTCGAACGGAGCGCAGAAAAAAAGAACCTGTATTTCTTGCGCCAAGGCGAAGGTCGATTCCACGTTGGAAATGACGTCATCACGTTCGGTCCAGGACAGGCCGATCACGAGATGGTCCGATTTGACGGTGCTTCGAATGACTCGCAACAATCGATGCCCACAGATCGCCATTGCGTGTACATCACCGGCTACACGCCGTTCAGGAAAATTCTTACGATTGCCTGACGCGCATCATCGAGTCAACTAAAAAGTCAACGCGGTAGCAGCTAGGTAGCGGTCGCCCCAATTGCGCCTCGAGTTGCGTTTCTTCCTTGTTGATAAGCATTCTAATCAATCTTCAATTCGATTGGACAAACGTGGTCGCTGTCGTGGGGATGCGGGACGCGATCCACCATTCGACTCATCTCGTGAAGTTCTGGGCTGCTCGACACAACGTGGCAATATGAGGTTGGCACGATTACGCCATGGTCTGGCGTGTGTGGGAAAGTGCGTGCTGCCGTGGGGCTGGTGAGGATATCGAACAAGACGACACCTTCGAGCAGATCGTAGGTACTTGCATTATGCGGCCCAAGCCAGAAAGTCACCCAGTATCGTCCTGGAATCAAGGGCGGCAGTTCGACTTCCAGCTCGCCAAAGGGGCCTTCGGGGTGATAAAAGCAATGCCTCTCATGTTTCGTGGTCGCTACGTTACTGTTTACGACTGCTTCGTTTCTTGGTGCGCGGCGACCTGAATAGAATTCGGATTGAATTTGCGCGCCGATCGGGGATCGCTCGTGGCAACAAGCTCCTCAAGCAATCTGGATAGAACGGATTCCTAAGAAACCTATGCGCCCTTATCCGTCTGATTTCGCATCCTGAAAAATCGAATGACGTACAGCAAACCTCACACTGCATCAAGCTACTATTTCGGGATAACGATCTCCTGCTACCAAGGAGATTTACCCCTACTCAAAGGATGCTTGGAAAGCATACGGGCGAATCTGCCCGTAGATTTGCCGATTTGCCTGATTGTGGACGGAGAAATGCCGCTTGGCGATCTTATCCAGACGTACGGCCTGATCGTCTTGACGGAAAGCGAAGTCGATCCGCACTTACGAAAAAAAAGTTACGGCTATGGGTTGACCAAAATGGTGGCGTTTTGGCACTCGCCTTTCGAGCATTTTCTTCATATCGAGGCCGATGCGGTCTGCTGGGGAGATGTGAGCAAAACACTACCCTGGATGGACTTTGATTTTATCAATTGAGCATCAACTCCTCCGCTCGATTAGTAATCAAGATGAATATTGGTTTGAAAGAGCAGCTTTTGGAGGTCTGGGAATCGGGACCGATATGGCAGTGCGTAAGGGAGCATGTGCTGGATTCAAACTATTCGACGAGCGCTTAGGACGAGGAGCACCTCTTAACGCGATGGAAGAGGATCACGCGTTTGTCCGGCTTCTTGAAATGGGTCATCGGGCCGCTTTTGTTACAAATGCAATCGTAGTGCATCCATCCGAAAAACGCGCCACTATTGAGCAGGACTCTCTGCGTCTTGTTGCGTATTTCTGGTTGCTTTTTTTGATTTTCCGCGGCATCGAAAAGATCTAGTCAGCTACATCTATCGGCGCATGCACCGCAGACCGCTCAACTGGGCGAGAAATTCTCCACCGGTGGGCGAAATCAACAGAAGCGGGTTGAAAGTGTGGATGAGGGCCGCCGTTTCAGGAACTCTTCTGTTCTGGGGCTTGAAGAACCCGAAAAATGCCCGATGAGTCACGCAGCCTGGTTTACCTGGCCGAGTAAGTGCGATCTTGGATTCGCGTCGCCGCCAGGTTTTTACCGCGTCGACAGCCACCAACCCTGACCTGCGGCCCAGCAACTCTCATCGGGTCTATTGTCCCGATGCAGCGTTTTCACCGCTTCCCAATTCCCTTTGCTGAACGAGATATCGAGCGCTCTGGCTGCGTTTGAATTTTGAGCGCCAATGCATGCTACGAACTGCACTGCGCACAGAAATCTTGCAAGGTACGTTGGATCAGACTCCTTAGTCACAAGCAGCATTCGTCCAGCCGATCCCTCAGGCTCCATCGGGAACAGCAGCCTTCCACCCGCCACCAGCGCGTCGAGCCAGACTTCCAGCGGCTCAGCACAAGCCGCGCTCACATACAACACATCACAATCAGGCAAGGGCGCTTCAGCGCCGGAGCGGCAGTGCGTCTGGACTGTCGCATAGCCCGAGAGATTCGCCGCGGCTTCATGCTCAAGTTTCGGTTCGATTTCATAGGCATCTACGCGTCCCTGTTCGCCCACTAATTCCGCCAAAATTGCCGTGTAGTATCCCGCACCGGATCCCACATGAATTGCACGGTCACCTTTCCGCGGAGCCAGGGCATTCATGCAAAAAGCATGCAGGCTCGGTTGCCCGTTGTTCAGCCCCTTACCAGCGTCTAGCGCAACCAGTACGTCCCTGTAGACGTCGGCAGGATCTTCGGAGATGCCCTCGAATTTTCCTTCCGGCGAGATGATGCGCCACGGCGGCGGTCCGACGAACTTTTCCCTTGGCACAACTGCGAAAGCAGCTGTTATCGCGCACCCTACTTCGCTTCGGGCCTCAATTTGAGCCAGAGCGGCAATGCGAGTGGCATAAGAGAAGCGTTCTTCATCGAGTTGTTCGATATTGCTTTGCATCTTCCGGTTCCGCCAAACGCCCCATTTGAAGGAGTTCGCCGTCAATCAATTTGCCCTGCCTACATCATCTCTCCGTTTGATCGAAAAGCCTCTTCCAACTTGCCAAAAAAACGATTGTGCTGTAGCTCACATCCATGAGTCGGAACTTGCGTAGAACATGGACGTTATCGACGATAGAAGGGGAGAACCATGCAATTTTCACGCAGAGACTTCGTCCAACTGGCGGGTGCGACCGCACTTCTGCCGGCACGTTTCCTAAAGGCGCAAACCGCTTACTCGCCCGAAACGCTTGGAACTCCGAACGCAGCCACAACTGCAAAGGTGGCGCTCGTTAAGGGCGAAAACCGTCGGAAGAATATCTATGAGGCCCTCGTCTCTATTGACGACCAGATTCGACCGGGACTAAAGGGCAAGAAGCGAGTTGTCATCAAGCCAAATTGCGTTAGTGACAGCTTCCAATTGGCCGCCTCGCACGCTGATGCTCTCAATGGCATTCTGGATTACCTCGAGCCACGTTTCCGCGGGCCGGTCGTAATCGCCGAATCTTCCGCGGGCGATTCGCTACAGGCTTTCGAACATTTCAAATACAGTCAGATACCCAATGAGCGGAAAGCGCAGAAGATCTCTCTCGTCGATCTCAATCGAGAGGGAAAATACCAGGTCATCTCAGTGCTCGACAATGACCTTCACCCTGTTCCAGTGCGCATCGCCGCGGCGCTAGTTGATCCAGACACATTTGTCATAAGCGCTGCCATGCTGAAGACGCACAACGCCGTTGTTGCCACCATGTCCACCAAGAACATGCTTCTCGGCGCTCCGTTGCACAGCCCCGAAGCAAGGGGATGGAGCGACAAGCGCAAGTATCACTTCTCTGTCCGTCACACGCATTACAACATGCTGCTTACGGCGCAGAAGATTCAGCCATATTGGGGATTGGCAGTTATCGACGGCTTTGAAGGGATGGAAGGCAAAGGCCCCGCATGGGGCACGCCAGTAAACTCTCAGATCGCCATTGCTTCCACTGACCTGATCGCTGCTGACCGTGTCGGAGTTGAGGCAATGGGCATAAACCCAGAATGGGTTGGCTATCTGCGTTATTGCGCTCAGTTCGGACTTGGCCAATACGATCTATCGAAGATCAGCATCGTCGGTCCGAGCATCGCTTCTGTCGCGAAGAAATATCAGCTTCATCCCGATATCGAGAAAGAACTGAAATGGATGGAGCCGTTGCAGAAGAATTCACCGGGACTCGGTATGTTGCCGATACCGTTTACGATTGATCGGGTTAATAGCTAGATCGAGCCGAACCAAAATACAACGCCTGCGGATCAAAAATCCGCGGGCCTTTTGTTTTACCGGGAATAATCTTCGTCGGCTCTTACATTCAGCTTATCGAGTACTTCCCTTCCTCCACATCGGCAGTGGCTTGGGCGATGCTTTCCGGGCGTCCAAGATCGCGCCAGTAGTATTCATCTGCGCGGAACCCGAGTATCTTCTCGCCTTGGCCTGCGACTCGCAGGTATGTCTTTACAATCGGGAATGCTTCTTCATCACCCAGCATCGATAAACACCGCGGCGAAATCACATGTACGCCCGTAAACGCCAGAGATTCAAATCGATCAACATCTCGCACAAACTCGGGACTTCCGTCGCGCCCAGCCCTGCGCCCGCATAGTAATGCGTGCTGATCAAAAAGCAGATAACGAGAGGTTTCACGCGCCTGTACTGCCAATGTGGCCAGAGCGCCACTTTCCCTGTGAAAACGTACCATCTTGTCCAACTCAATCGTGCTCAGCACATCCACATTATGCAGAATGAAAGGCTCATCCGTATCCGTATCCCCGCCTCGTTCCAGAAAAAAATGCGCTGCTCGCTTCAGGCCGCCACCGGTATCCAGCAGAACTTCTTCGCGAGAAATCTCAACGCGCAATCCAAAACTTTCATGCGCCTTCAGGTAATCGAGGACCTTGTCTGCGAAGTGATGCACGTTCACAATCACATCGAGCACGCCGATACTGCGCAGTCGTTTGAGAGTGATCTCCAGAAGCGTATGCCCTTGAATTTCGACGAGTGCCTTCGGACGATCGTTGGTAAGTGGTCGTAATCGCGTGCCGAGGCCGGCAGCCAGAATCATTGCTTTCATTTGCCCATCTTCTCTAGCGAAAGATGCCTTAGTACCACTTCAACTCCGTCAGTCCCCTGTACATGTTTTGCGAGCGCCTCTGCCAGGTAGACCGATCGATGCTGTCCGCCTGTACACCCGAACGACACCAGTAAACTCGTAAAGCCGCGCCGCGTGTAAGTGCGTACGCTCTCATCCACGAGCGCGCGAACATTCGCGAAATATTTGTGTACCTCTGTTTTTGCATTCAGGTATTCGATTACGAGATCATCTTTGCCAGTCAACTGTTTGAACCGCTCTTCACGGCCCGGATTGGGCAAGCTACGGGCGTCAAACACAAATCCGCCGCCGTTGCCTGATTCATCCGCGGGCTTATCACCGTGAAACGAAAAGCTGTATATACGCACTGTCAGCCCACCTCCTTGAGTAGCCTGCGGGTGCGTCGCTTCAGACTCGGACATTCTCCTGAACGCATCCATCAGTGTCGGCAATTCGATGGGCAGCTTGACGTTTTCTGACAACCAGCGCAGGTTCTTCAAAGCGTAAGGCACGCTCTGAAGGAAATGTGCCTTTTGTTCATAAAAGCCTCTGAAACCGTACGCTCCGAGCGCCTGCATAATGCGTATATACACGTAGGCGTAATAGTGCTCCATGAATGTATCTCGATTCATGTCTGAGTACGCCGCCAAACGTTCGAGATAGTAGTTCAACAGCTTTTCGCGAAGAGTCGGAGGAAGGTCAGCCTTGCCGTCGTAGAGCAGTGAGGCAATGTCGTACTGCAACGCTCCTTTGCGTCCCCCCTGGTAATCGAGGAAATAGGGTTTTCCCTCGAATAACATTACGTTGCGCGATTGAAAATCCCGATACAGAAAGAAGTCGCGATTGGCGCTGAGCAGAAACTTCGTGAGCCGCGAAAAGTCGTTCTCGAGCCCTTGCTCGTTAAACGGAACTCCCGCCAGACGAAGGAAATAATATTTGAAGTAGTTCAGATCCCAGGCAATGGACTGGCGGTCAAAACTGCCGCGTGGATAGCACACCTTGTAATTCAGGTCGCTCCCGGCCTCTACTTGGAACCGCGGCAATTCGGCAACGACCTTGCGGTAGGTTTCGATCACTTCGGTCGAGATCACCTCGCCCGATCGATTACTGCTCAGAAAATCGAACAGCGTTGTGTCGCCAAGATCCTCTTCAAGATAGGCACCCTCGTTGAGATCTTCCGCGAAGATTTCCGGTACGGCGAGGTCATGCGCCCTGAAGTGCCTGCTGAATTCGAGAAATGCGACATTTTCTTCGCGCACGGAATACAAAATACCGATGGCGCTGTGGCCAGCACCTTGCACGCGGACAATGGTGCGCCCCGAGCCGCCGAGCTTGCCTTGCAAAGGATCAAGCCGCTCCGCGGGCAGGCAAAACCGCTGTTCAAAAAGCCTTTTTAGAACGTCCATAAATTTTCGGAAAGCGCTCGATGCAGATCAATTCTGTTTAGTCCCAAAGCGATGAAAAAGACCTTGGGCGGGTATGGATGCCGTTGAGCTCACCTATGATTTTAAACACCTCGCGCATAAAACTTCGTCAGATAACGAGCAAATGAGAACGCGCGCGCTGCAGGACGAAACCCGCTTTGATCAGGCATAATGTTTAATGAAGTCTCAACCACCAAACTGCGGAGAGGTGGCAGAGCCCGGTTGAATGCACCTGACTCGAAATCAGGCATAGTCGTAAGGCTATCGGGGGTTCGAATCCCTCCCTCTCCGCCATAAACCCTACAAAATAAAGGCAAAACTTCACTAAAATGGGCCCTTCAGCGGGTCTGTGCACAACTCCTCCTTTTTGTGGAAAAGCACACAGAAATGCACCGAAGTGTATCCTTTACCAATCCGAGGTGACACCAAAGGTGACACCTCTGCCACCCATTTCGTATAGATTTGCTCGTCGCCTCCGAACAGGCTTTTTATCCTTTCATCATGGCTGCAGGATTAAAGCAATTGCTCTCGCTCATTCATGTCCTTCCGAAGACTGACTGCTGGGAGTTCAAAGGCGCGCGCGATGCGTATGGATACGGCAGGATCTATTCCAACAATAAAGAGCTGAAGGCACACCGCTACTTTTACGATCAGTGCGAATCACCTGTCGCTCTGGATGCCTACCTGCAGCATTACCTATCGCCAGAAAAGTGTATTGGACATGCGGGCTGCAATCCAGCCCACCTGCGGATAAGCAATTCTCCAAAGGCAGCTCCTACCCAACAAGTCAAGCGATGCCCTAAGGGACACATCATGACGACTGAAAATACGGTGATCGAAAAACGGAAGGGACATCCTAAGGCTCGGTGCTGAAAGTGTCGGCAAGAATCGTGGAGGAGGAATTCGGCGCGACGGTCGGCAATGGGTAAGCACACGTAACTCCACCGAACATGTCGTGTTTTAGTGGCTGCCATGGACAACAAATTCTTTCGCACACAATTGAAGTGGAGCAGAAGACTTATGAGATGCCGCCTCGATAAGGAATCAGTATCGCGCTGTTTGTCACTGTCGCTGAGATCGAGCGATCGATTCGCTACTACGAGAAAGTGTTCGACGCTCGGATCCTGAGCCTGGGTGACGGAAACGCGCCTGCATACCTGCAATTAGCTAATATCTGGATGATTCTGAACTTTGGAGGAGGACCGACTCCAGATAAGCCGACGGTAACTCTAAGCGTCCCCGACCCGAATCGCATCAGCAGCTTCATGAATTTCCGCGTAGCGGATATACAAGCGTGCTGTGAATTGTGGAGAAGTCGAGGAGCGGAGTTCATCACTGAGCCAATCCCCAAGATACGGCGAGATTCGCTGCTACATCCGCGACCCGGATGGGTACATCATCGAGGTCGGTCAGAGCACTGACCTCACTTACGGTTAAAGCTCGTCCCCGCACGGGACTTGGAGCAGAGCGACACCGCCCGTCGTTGATCTTTGGCACGACCTGCGCAATGTGAAGAGTGAATTCGCCCAGATTGTGATGTGAGCAAACCCGGACTGCGTGCAGCCTGGGTTTGCGCTGGTACGCCAGCTTATGCTCATTGAGCAGGAAGGCGCCGAGCATCCAACATATGTATGCGAGTGTTTCTCCAAGGAGTGTCCAAGATGCGTTCTGATATTGCACCCGGAATTGTCTTCCCTGATTACGAACTGCCCGATCATACGAAAAAACTGACCAAGCTCAGCGAACTGCAGGGTGAGGACCCGATGATCCTCACCCTCGCGCGCGGTCACTACTGCCCCAAGGAGCACATGCAGCATTTGGAACTGGCTGCGTTCTATCCCAAGATTGCCGTGGCATACACGCAGATCGCAACGATCGCTACTGACGATCACCACACGTTGCAGGAATTCCGTGCGTCTGTCGGCGCGCAGTGGCCGTTCCTCTCTGATCCCGGCCGAATAGTCCAGAAAGATCTCGACATCCAAGAATACACCGATCCAGACAACAACCCGATGGTCCCGCATACATTCGTCCTCAAACCGGGCCTCGTGATTTATAGCATCTACAACGGCTATTGGTTCTGGGGCCGGCCATCCATTTCCGATCTTTGGCACGACCTGCGCGCGGTCGTGAGTGAAACCCGTCCGGATTGGGATCTTAGTGCGCCTGGATTGCGCGAAGCGTGGAATGCGGGCGATTTCTCGCGGTTCCACGGATGGAACAAGAAGTCCCCTGATAGAGAGGCTTCGGGCCGAGAGAAAAAGTTGCAAGCTGCAATTGATTCTGTTCGTCGTGCCAACGCGCTAGACAGCTCTTCGGAGAACGAGCAATGAAGGAACAGACCAAACTTAGTCGCCGCCGCTTCCTTGCGAGGGCAGCCTTGTCGGTTGCTGCAACTCAGTTCGGCGCCCTCGCGTTCGCAAACGCGCGATCACGGTAAGTGGCGCAAAATTGTCTGGAGCGGTCGGGCCTGTTGCACGATACTTTCCGCAGGCAAACAGACCTAGCGACCAGGTTCCCCAGATGCCGCAATGGCCATGAACCGGAACAGCACCGATAGGATCATCGATCCGCAGCCATTCAAGCAGCTCAACACCCATGCAAACCAACACACCTGAGACTGCGCCAAGGACGATGGACCCGGTTGGGCTCACCTAGTAACAAGGACAGGTAATTGCGACAAGGCCGGCGAGGAATCCGTTGACTGTGAAGCCAACATCCCACTTCTTACTGATGAAGTAGGCATAGATCATTGCGGTGAGTCCGGCAGCGCAAGCCGCCAGAGTGGTGTTGGCCGCCACTCTGCCGATTCCAATAAAGTCCATTGCAGAGAGCGTTGAGCCAGGATTGAAACCGTACCAGCCGAACCAGAGGATCAGGCCACCAGATGCGGCATAGTGAGGTCGTGCGGCAGCATTGGAGCGCCACTATCACGCTTGAACTAGCGGCCGAGCCGCGGTCCAAGGACGATGGATCCGGCGAGCGTGATCATACCGCCGATGGTATGAAGGGCAGTCCGAACTGACGCGGCTCGAAAACTAATTACAAATTGATGATGCCAAAGGCTCTCATAGGATCGTCCAAATGACCGATTTTCGCCCAAGAATCTGTCAGTTTCACTATCGTCGGCCCAAGGAGAAACTGGGCAAAATTCTGCAAGTTTCTTGTTTGCCGGTGATAAATACTCCCGTGATGGTCTGGTTGCTTGGATTCTCAGCGTAAGACTTATGGTCTTATTGACGCCGGGCTTGATTTTCCGCATCTCAAATCCTAAGTACTTTGCATCTCGATCCAGTGAGGTCGAATGAACCCCTCTGCAAACGCGCGTATGCTGGCCCAACTCTGGTCGATCGGCATCGCAGTTCTCGTCATCGCCGTCCTCTATCTTGCCAAAGTCCTCCTGCTCCCCCTTGGATTTGCCGTCCTCTTCGCCTTCCTTCTTGCGCCCGTTGTCGCTTTCCTCGAACGCCTGCGCCTCCCTCGCGCCACGGCCGCCCTGTTCGTCATACTTGTCTTTGCCGGACTCCTCATCGTCGCCACATGGACCCTCTTCGCCCAACTCGTCGCCATCGCAAACGACCTGCCCACCTATAGTGACAACATCGCGCAAAAAATGCAGACGCTCCACAGCCCTAGCGACTCGGCTGTCATCCGCGCCCAACGCGAACTTGAAGGCATCATCAACGAACTCAGCATCGCCAATTCAACTGCTGCCGTCACTTCTCCGGGCCGGACCGACGACAAGCCCATCGGCACTACTCCCGACCGCCCGGTCCAAGTCCGTGAGGTCGGAGGTCCAACAGGACGCCTCGATCGGCTCGGCGGCATCATCGAGCCTCTCACCACCGCGCTGCTCGCCGTCGTTTTCACTTTTTTTGTGCTGCTTCAGCGCGAGGATCTCCGCAACCGCCTCATCCGCCTGTCCGGGGACCGCAACCTCTCACTCATGACCCAGGCCATGAGCGATGCCAGCCGCCGCATTTCCCGTTATTTTCTCCTCCAGGTCGCCGTCAACGTCTCCTTCGGGGCCATCGTCGGAGTCGCTCTCTACCTCATCGGACTTCCCCACTCCATCGTCTTCGCTGCTCTTGCCTCTATCTGCCGCTTTGTCCCCTATGTAGGAGCATCGATTGCCGCCCTCGCGCCCACCCTGCTCTCAATGGCCGCCTTTCCTGGCTGGAGTCACGCCGCCCTCATCTTCGGCATCTTCGTCGCGCTCGAAATCGTCACCGCAAATTACGTCGAGCCTCGCGTCTACGGCAAGCATACCGGCCTCTCATCGCTTGCCGTTCTCATCGCCGCAGCTTTCTGGACCCTGATATGGGGCCCTATTGGCCTCATCCTCTCTGTCCCCCTCACAGTCTGCCTCGTTGTCATTGGTAGCCATGTCCCCTCACTCGAATTCCTCGCCGTCCTGCTCGGCGACCAGCCCGTCATCCCGCTCCACACCAGTTTCTTTCAGCGCCTCCTCGCCCACGATGAACGAGAGGCTGCAGATATTCTCTTCAATTCCCTTAAGACCGAATCTCTTGTCTCCGTCTACGATTCCATTCTCATCCCGGCCCTCACCCTCGTCGAAATGGAACGCCAGAAAGGTGACCTCGAAGAATCTACCCTTCGCTTCATCCGATCCAGCACCTCTGAAATGGTCGAGGAACTAGGCTTTCGCGCACTCGAAGACAAAAACGAACCGTCCGCATCGGATTCTGCAGCCACTGCCAACTCTTCTAACCCCACTAACGCCGCTGTCATTGGGGACTCCGCTACTATCGTCGTCATTCCCGTACGTGACGGCTCCGACGACATCGCCTCCGCCATGCTTACCCAAATCCTCAGTCAGGCCGGCTTCCGCGCCACCTCCATCCCCATCCAGCAAATCGACGAAACCGTTTCCGCCGTCAGCGCGCAGACGCCCGACATCGTCTTCCTCTCCGGAATGCCGCCCGTCGCCATGGCCCGCGCACACCGCATCTTCCGCAGCCTTCGCACTGCGAACCCTGCTCTCAAAATTGTTTTAGGAATCTGGGATTACAACGAGGATCCATTCAAAGCCGCGCAGATGATCAGCCGCACGGAAGAGCTTCACATCTCCACGTCGCTAGCCGAAGCGATCGCCGAAGCCCAAGCGCACGTCCAACCGCATCCGGCCGTCGCCAACCCGCTCGACCCCAGTCTCCAGCTGGTCTCCACCCCCTCGGATACCGCCGCCTGACACCTACATCAGAACCACATTCATCACCGCCTGCCTGGCGCACTCTCAAGCAAACCCCGC
>Ga0157374_10002695_pt1 | contig 14925 bp, 15 predicted proteins | sample M25metaG_FD_115308 | JGI IMG/M metagenome (GOLD analysis project Ga0157374, IMG submission 115308) | Miscanthus rhizosphere microbial communities from Kellogg Biological Station, Michigan, USA - M2-5 metaG | ecosystem: Host-associated > Plants > Roots > Rhizosphere > Soil | place: USA: Michigan...
GCACTTAATCTGAAGTCCCAGCAGCAATTCGCGCACGGATTTCAATTCATTGCCAACTACACGTGGCAAAAAAACATTGAGACGAACGGCGACGGACCGGACGCATACACGCAGGGCGCCACCAGCATCGTTCTCAACAGCTATGACCTGGCCCGCGAGCGTGGCGTCGCAAACCTGAACATCTCTCAAATCTTCAGCGCGAGTGCACTCTACAACCTCCCCTTCGGCGCTGGGCGAAAATTTCTGAATCACAAGGGCGTTATCGATTCCGTTTTCGGCGGATGGGTCGTGAACGGCATCGTATCGGCTCGTACGGGCTTCCCTTCCGAAATCCACACCAGTTCCATTCCTACGCAGACGTTTGCCACGTACAACATTGCAAGCTGTGTAGCCGGCGTACCGAAAAAACTCCCCAACGCGGGCGTCGACGGTTTCTTTAACCCAGCCGCGTTTACGGTTCCCGCAACCGCGAACGACATTCACGGTAATGCCATCACACAATTTGGCAACTGCGGCAAACGCAACATAACCGGTCCTTCTTCCAAAAATCTCGATTCTTCGCTGTTCAAGAATTTTTATTTCAGCGATTCGCAGCGTGTCTACCTGCAGTTCCGCGCAGAGGCATTCAACACAACAAATACACCCTCATTCTTTTTGCCGTCCGCCAACGATGCCACGCTCACCTGCACTGGCAATCCAGGTCAGACTTGCCAGTCGCCAGGCTTTGGCAAGCTGGTTAACGGATCAGCCACAGGTCGGCAAATGCAATTTGCCGCAAAGCTTTACTTCTAGCCGTGTAGTCACTGATCCGTTGACGATTCCAAATCTCGCAAGAATAAGAGCAGGAAAGCATGATCGAAAAACGAGAAATCTCGCGAAGGAATTTCATCCAGAGTTCCGCCATCGCAACTTCATCCTTGGCGATTAAACAGACGGTAGGAATTCCGCATGCTTTGGGACAGTCCCTGAGTGCAAGTCAGTATGTACCTCCGCCTGTTTTTCCTTATGGTGCTGTTTACTTCCGTAAATCAAACCCGCCAGAGGAGAATTGGACTCGAGACCACAAGACGGCTGCACGTTTAGGAATGAATATATTCAGGCATTGGTTCATGTGGTCTGCAATCGAAATTGCTCCTGGCAAATTTGACTGGTCCGATTACGATCGCATGATGGATATTGCCGCGCAGAATGGCATCAAAGTAGTGATCGCCGTGATCGACAACGCCGCTCCTGAATGGGCATTCCGCAAATATGCTCACGCGCGCTATCTTGCGAGTGATGGAACGGTGGCCAACAGCGTCATCTCTGAAAGCAGCGCTACCGGCGGCTTCCCTGGCCTCTGTCTCGACAATCCCGACGCTCAAAAACTCGCTGAGAACTTCATAGTGAAACTAGTTGAGCGATATCGTAATAGCAATGCACTCTTCGGGTACGACGTTTGGAATGAGAACACCTCAATGGGTGGAACACCAACTCACATGTACTGCTATTGCGAAGGCACAAAGCAGCACTTGAGGAATTGGCTGAAAAAACGTTATGGAGAGCTCGAGGTTCTAGGCAAGACCTGGCACCGCTACAGTTATGAGACTTGGGAAGATGTGGGACCTCCCGTATCATTCTCAGGCTATCCGGACAGCCTGGACTGGCTGCAATTCCGAATCGACAATGCCTACGATTTATACGACTGGCGTCTGAAACTGATACGCGACCTCGATCCGCATCATCACGTCATTGCGCACGGAGTTGCCGGGACATTCGAAGACATGCCGAACGCATCACACAACGAATGGCGGTCGGCAAAACGTGTGGACATTTACGGCCTTACCTGGATCGCTGCGCGCAAAGGTTCCGAGCCATGGAAACAGTTCCACGCACTGGACCTTGTTCGCAGCGGATCACGCGGCAAGCCTTTCTGGCACGCCGAAGCAGAAGGTGGGCCGCTCTGGATGCAACCGCAAGTGATTGGGAGAACCAGAGAGGACGGCCGAATTCCAGAGCCAGAGGATGTCAGAATCTGGAATCTCATCACCTGTGCTCGGGGTGGTAAAGGCATTCTTTATTGCCGGTGGCGTCCACTGCTTGATGGTCCTCTCTTCGGAGCATTCGGCCCGTTCGGCATGGACGGTTCCGTGGAACCGCAGGCTGAAATGGCCGGCAAGATAGCGCGTTGGACAAATAAGAAAGGCGAAGTCTGGAAATCGAATCCTGTGAAGGGAGAAGTTGGACTACTTTTCGTTCCCGAATCAGAGATCTTCAACTACATGCAGCAGTTGGCTACCAGATTTTATAGCGAGTCGATTCGGGGCGCGTATCAGGCCTTCTTCGACTCGAATATCCAAGCTGATTTCGTTGCAGTCGAAGACATGAACGAGTACATGCTGATCTATTTGCCCTATCCAGTGATGCTCAACGGAGAAACTGCAACTAAGATCCGCAAATACGTCGAGCAAGGAGGAATACTTATCTGCGAAGGATTACCCGGATATTTTGGAGACCACGGCAAGGTTGGGACTGTCCAGCCCAACCTTGGATTAGATGAAGTCTTCGGCGCTACCCAGAGTTACGTTGAGTTCGTTCCTGACATTGAAGACGACCTCAAGTTGCAGGTAAAAGGCGCTAAGATTTACGGCCGGTATTTCCGCCAAGACTACACGCTAAGAGGAGGAAATGCTGTAGGCCATTATGAAGATGGCAAGATCGCAGCCGTAGAACATACATTCGGACGAGGGCGCACTCTGCTGATCGGAACCTTCCCGGGGGCAGGGTATTATCTCCATCACCAGGAAGAGACAAAGAATCTGTTCGCGGGCTTTCTGGAACTTGCCGGCATTTCACAGATGGCCAAGATCGACAATCCGGCGGTGCAAGCGCGTCTTCAAAACGGAGACGGGGGAACGTATTTGTGGGTAACAAATCCCACGCGCGAGGACCTGATCGTTCGCATTCAGCTTTCCGCTGAAAGCGGCAAGTACTCTCAGGGAGAGGATCTATGGGGCGGCCAAAAGATTTCGGTAGATCGTGGACAAATCCGAGTCAGCGTGAGCGGGCGGAACGCGGCCGTTATCCGATTGCAGTGATACCGGCCGAATTCTTCTTCGGGCCCTCGCCGTTGAATTGACTGCGAAAGCTTCCAAAAACAGGAGTTCAGGGTCTTACCGTCTGGAGAGAGTTCCCAGATGGCAGAGATGGTTATGTGGCCGCCGCTCTTACGCACGACCTTCCATTGAAGGGGAGATAAGACCGAAACGGCGAACGTCGTACCGAAGGTCCCCGGTTGGTCTGTACCGTCCGCGACGATGGTCTCGGAATTGTCGCCGGAAAAGATAAACGTATATTTGTTCGGGCCTGCGAGTTCGATCTTCATTTCATCGATGAGTTTACTTTGCTGGGGATTCAGTTCCCAGGTGCCCTCGAACGGATCAGTTGCCGCCCAGACCGTGCCGGTGAGCACAAAAGTTGCGAACAAGAGGCGAAACGATGGCATCCTCATGGATCTTCCTCTCGAAAGTGAAATGCGGATTATTGCCGAATCCACTGCATTAGCAGCACGTATAACACCAATCGCATAGGCAGGCTCGTCCAAGACGCGAAACGGGATGTATGAAAGGCGGGCCCGCTTCCCCGGACTGGAGATTGTCCCTGAAAGGGTCGGAAAACGATCGCTGGGTCAGGTCAGGATAGTCGCAAGCATTGTTCACAAGCGAACGGTGCTGTACTGAAAACGAACAGCTGAATCCGTCGGCCGGATGTTGTCTCTTGTGTTGCTTCTCAAATTCCATGCCGGTCCAAATGGACGTTGCGATGGACGCGAGTTTGTGCGCTGTCGTCTGCGGCGTGCTCTCCGGTACGATGTTTGGGCTCGGAACACACGATCCGATCGCATTCGTCTCAGTACCGCTATTTCTGTTGGCAGTGGGCTTCATCGCGACGTTCATGCGGGCCCGGAAGGCCATCGCGTGGTTTCGAGGGTGGCGCTCAGGTGTGAATGAGATTGTGGCCCTCGACATTGGCAAGCTCAGTTGATGACTTCGGGGCGAGGCGCTCATTGACAGGCTCAGATGACTCTTCGCGCGCAATCTGATCCAGAGGATCGCCGAAATGAGCGCGGCGGCCGCCACTGGGATGCGAATGAAGTTGAGGACGCTCCAGGTATGCAGCAGCTTGCGCGTTCGCAATAGATCCACTTGTGGCTTAAAGAACAAATAGAGGTTAATATTCCGCACCATGTAAAAAGTAATTCCAATCCCGACGAAGTGAAGAATGCACGACGCGACAATGAAGCCTGCTCCCGGAGCGTGGTCGCGAACGCTGACAACTGCCAATTTAATCTCAATGGGCACCACCAACGCGACCGCTGGAACATAGTACGCAACCGGGCTCCTCATCTTTGATTTGAAAAGCGCTTCTCCCGACCTATTGGTCAATTTGAACCAGGACACGAGATTCGGCACGAGCGCGACAGCTTCATAGAGATTCCCAAAAAACCACTGCGCCAACAGCGACAGAATCACCCAACCCAGAAATTCATTCATGCCAAAGTCCTTTTTTGCGATTCATCCAGCCGCTTTGGCGTGAATTGCCGGGTTGCTACTGCAATCAGCGCCGCCAGCCCAAGGAGATCAATCCATGCAAACCAGTCACCCAAGTTCTGATAGAGCGTGGAGTCATGGCGCACGGGAACACTTGCCATCATGGTGACAAAGTCTCCATTGGAGCGGGTCGGTTCTTCGGTGAGAATACGGCCGCGATCATCACTTGCGGTCAGCAATCCGTTTTTGGCAGTCCGCACCATGGTGAAACCGCTCTCAACGCCGCGCAGCAAGGATAGATGGCCGTGCCACGCGGCGTCGACGTCTATACCCTGATCCCAGGCTGGCACCAGCATGAGACCCACCTGCTGATGTGCGTAGTGGCGAGATAATTCTGGGTAATCCATGTCGCGGCAAATTTCAATGCCGATATTACCCTCTGGCCGAGTAAGCAGGGACATTCCGTTGCCGGGGGTGCTGCGGCTCTCCCATGTGGGGACGAGGTGATGCTTGCGATAAACGGTCTCGATCTGGCCCGTTGAGGAGTAGAGGCGGGCCTCGTTATATGTGCCGGTGCCGGTGGTATGTAGAACTCCGAGGAGTACCTGAACGTGCGCATTGCGCGAAGTCTTTTCAAAGAATTCGTCGACTTTTGCCGAGGCCGCATCAGGAATGAGCGCGGTCATTTCAGGAAGAATGATGAACTGCGCTCCCCGTTCAGCTAGAGACCTGATTCGTGCGGCATATGCCTCATACATTGCCATTGTGGTCGACACGTCAGGAGGAAAGATATTCGGGCCAGCATGGTTTTCGACAAACCCTACAATGACCGAACTGGAGGTCGGAGGCGTTGTGTACAAACGCGCCACGCCGTACGACAGAACACAAACATAGAATGCCGCGAGACTAATTGCCATCCTCGGCCGGAATTTTGCCGGAGCGTCCAGGATCGCGGCCATTCCAGCGGGAAAAAGGTTGACTACGAAACTAATTCCCCAAAGGCCGGAAAGAGCCGCCAATTGGAGGACGGTGAGATTCGCCAGTTGTGTATAACCAGTACTGAAGAATGTGCCTTGCGAAAGGCTGCAGACATATTCTCCCGCCACCACGGTTATGGGAAACGCAAGAATTGCAAGCCAGGGCTTCTCCTTTCGAAGCAGTCCACTATAGAAAACCACGGCGAGAGCGAACAATGCAGCCGGAACAAGGATGACGACAATTGTGAGCCAAAGAGGGAATTGGACGACGTTGAACACATAGTGCCAGAAATCGAATGCGGCAGCTATCGCGCGTGCTGTCAAAGCGGCGGCGAAAGCCTGCCCAGCACGCAGTTGTGGCGCCAGAAAAAGTATTGGAAGTGGCGCAAGCCACACAGGCCACCAAACCCGATGAAGCCCAGATGACAAATAGAACGCGCCTGCCGTCAACAGGATCGCGCCAAGCGTCTGCATAGGACGGCGCAAAGTATCAGCGTGCAAGTCCATGCACCAACCTCCGAAGGGAACGGTGAACGAGCTTTCGGAATTCGTCTTCAGATAAATCAAACCTACCTGCACGCCAAAGCGCCAGATAGCCGTGAGCATGAGACCAAAGGAGCATTGCGATCTCCCAGACGTCGTCGCGCTTCAAATCGCCAGCCTTCATCCATGAGCTAACGATCTCGGCAATGAGATTCAGCGTGGGAGAACAACGGCCTGCACGGAAATCGTCAGGGTAACGGCGAGCGCCGGGACGCGGAGTTGCGAATACATAGTCAAAGACCCTCGGATGCGCGAGAGCGTACTCGATATACCCATCCATGATGTGAATCATGGCGTGTTCGCAACTTCGCTTCCGGTTCGATTGGCCAAAGAATCCGACGAGTTGTTCAAATTCCGCGTCCACAACAGCGTTCAGCAAGGCTTCGCGGGAAGGGAAATGGTGGTAAATGGCCATGGCGGTGATGCCAACCTCTTTAGCCACCCGACGCATGCTGACAGCCTGCGGTCCTTCGCTCTCAAGAATGTTGAGCGCGCATTGGTAAATCCGTTGTGAAGTTGCGTTATTCTCGCTCATATACACTGTATAGCAGAGGAGCTATACAGTGTATAGTCCTAATTGAGGTGAGCGCTGCCGGACGAAGCCCCGGGGATGAGCGCCGGGGAACTCAAGTCAATTCGAGCTTTGCTCATCAAGCTCAACGCCGCCTGTCAGACGAAGAAGCCTGCGGGTCTGAGCGCATTGAAGACATTGTCGTAAGCATTCACTCTCTTCTTCCCCATGTTGTGAAAGACCACGTTCGAAACGACGAGATCGTACTTCGGGTCTGATGGCAGCGGCTTCGTCAGATCGTGCTTCAGGAACGATGTTCTGGAACTGATACCGAGGGCTTCCATGTTCTTCGCAGCTTTCTCCATCGACAAGTCGGAGACACTGCTGTGCTTGAACAGATCAACACCCGTGATGGAGGCGTTTGGAAAGCACTTTGCCGCAACGTACATAAGGAACCCCAGTTCGCATCCAGCATCGAGAACGCGGAGATGTGCGTCGGCAGGGAAGTGAGACAACATTGCTCTCGAGAACACCTCTTCCGCTTGTGTCCTGAGCGCCTTTGATTCTTCTGGGGTGGAGTGGTGGTAAGTTCCAAAATCCGCGCGTGCTTCTTTGGTTGGCGATGTTTCGGCAGGAGTCATAGTCTCATATCCTCACTTGCAATGATCAAGCGGGTCAGATTGGGCGGTCTTGGAAAAATCCGCGATTGCCGGCGGAGCGGGCTCGCCCGAAACTACGCAAGGCCGGTGGTATAGGTCGTCAGATCGATACCTGCGAATGCCCTAAATTCGTTGGCAAAATGGGATTGATCGTAATAGCCGCAGCTGATCGCCAATTCGGCCCAGGAAACTCCTCGCACGGCTTGCAATTGGCGTACTGCGCGCTGGAAGCGTTGCAGCCGATGCCAGACCTTGGGCGTAAATCCAATCTGTTCACGAAAGACTTGAGTGAAGTGGCGTTCGCTCCAGCCGCTCTGCCGCGCCAGTTCGGCGAGGGAGAGCTGTGGCCGCCGCTCCAATTGACGTGTGAGCATAGCTGTAATCGTTTTTGAGGATTTCAAAACGAAGAAGATAATTTCCGGCGGAAGATCACCGATAAGGCGCCGCGGCGGATAAAAACAAGGTATGAGCGGATACACAGACGCCAAGGTCTACTGTCATTTCTGCGAAACGTACTGCGGCCGGGAAATCGCGCTGGTTGATGGCGCCTTCTGCGACGGCGAGAACGTCTATTGCTCCCCTGAGTGTCTGGAAGCCGACCAGCCAGGCTATTGCGCCGAATGTCATGACGCGCAGGTCGATGTAACGGGCGAACTCTGCCAGTTCTGCACGATCGTGAAATCGCAGGGCCTTGAGGCTGCGGAAGCGTGGCTGGATACTCAGCGAGTCCCCAAAAAGCCTCCGATGTCTGTGCGGTTCGAGGAACGCAAGGAAGCGAAGGGGCGGGTGGTGTCCTAATTTGATGTTTTTACATAGTTCGCAATCAAAGGGCCAAGCATGCGGCGAACCGCATGCCTGGCTAGAACTCATTACTTGAACATCAGGTCAATATGCTTCATGGGGAGAAAGAGCCTACTGGGTTGGGTGATAAAGGGCGTGAATCCGTACTTTATGTAGAATTCGCGCACGCCATCTTTGGAGTCCACCGTTACGGCCCAGGATGACACCAACTTCGACGCTTGCCATGCTTTATAAAACGCATCATACAGAAGACTCTCTCCGAGGCCTCTTCCTTGCAGTGATTTATCGATGCCCATTCGTCCGATGAGCGTGGTTCCTATTGGCCGTTTCGGCAGCTTCTTCTGCAGCCGGGCGGGAAGATCGACACTAAGAATCGATCCACCTGAAAGGGTGTAGAAGCCGGCTACGGATTCTCCGTCGCTAGTAAGGACAAAAGCATTTGTGGTCTTTCTGCCTATATCCTGGCGGATAGGATCGCCCTTGAAGTAGCTGTCAAGAGTTTCTACCCCGCACGAAAAAGCCGCTCGCTTGTGTTGATTGCCGAGCGGCTCAAAATAGTAATGCGGTTCTTTGGTAGCGTTCATCGCCGCAAGAACTCCTTCTTGTAGCGCCCAGCAGCCGCGGCCATCCGCGGCGTGATGGAAGCTGGAGCTGCCAATGCCGCTGCAAAGAGCTCCGCATCTGGCAGTTCTAAAGTCCAGACCTCATGATCACGAATCGTCTTTTGAGCGTTCTCGACGGCATTTTGAATGATGAAGTCAGTGACCGTAAGCCCTTTGATATTAGCGGCTTTCTCAATGAATATTTTTTGCTCACGCAGCAGGCGCACGTCTATACGTTCGCGGGTCTTCCGCTTTGGCTCTGTAGTTACGGCGACCATATTCTCTCCCTCATCATGTACGGACAACTTCCGTACGTGATCAGTATATCGTACATTTGCTTCAATCCGTTAACTCCGCTCGTCGGAGCAGCGGTGTTATTCAGCTTCGATGTAGGAAATCTTCTCTTCAGAGCGTTTCCATCCGCGCGCCTCTAGCAGCTGGGCTGCCTCGGACATCAGTTCTGCGAATTGGGACAGACGGCCCGGCTTGGTGAAGCGGGCCATTTCTACTACGATTCCTGCGGGCTTGATACGCATCGCGTTCTCCTGATGTGAAACGTACACTGAGGTGGAGGGGATTCTCCAGCTAGGCTAGTTGCGTCGCCTCCGACGCTTCAAGCAATGCAGTTATTCCTTCGCGCACCTTTTGCATGTCTTCTCCGTAGCCCCACAGATCACCGCCACAACTCCACTCGGGATAAGGCCCGAAGGCTCGAAGATTGATCGGTTTCGCAGTCTCGATGAATTCAGCAAAGTGTTTGACCAGGTCCCGCAGCGTGCCGCCGTCAGAAAAGCCGGTCCAGCGCCGCGCGCTTCTTACTAGAATTGCCCTCCTGGAATATCGATCGACATACCAAATCTCATTGCGCCGATCGACAACGAAGTGCGCGAAGAAGGGTTAAGTACACCTGAGAGTCGCCTGACTGAGTGAGTGAGTGGCGCGATCGGCAATATTGGAGCAGTTTGTCAGCAGGGTGGTTCGCGAATCCCTGATCCCTTTGTAAAGAATTCGGTGAAGTATTGGGCCTAAATCGAAAGATTCAGCAAAGAATGTAAAGTATACCCTCGACTCGATGAACGACATGTCAGGTAGCCGAATCTCAGTCGTCCAAGTGCTGTCGGTCGAAGCGAACCTCGTAAGATGACGGCGTCAGTTCCGCTTGAGGGTATAAAAGTTGAGTAAGCACTGCGAGGACCTCAGTCGGTTTACCACCGCTGTCAACGAAAACCAAATAGAAGTAGTATCCGTCACGATGCTCTTTCGTCAGAGACGTCTCATGTTCGTTGTAGTCATCGTCATCACCTTCTCCCCACACACCATCATCGAGGATTGGATTATCCGATTGATCCGTGGCTCCAACGCGGACATCGAGCATCGCCTTGACCTCATTCTTGAGCTGACCCTCAAGAGGACGCGTAACGCCGCGCCGCTGGAAAATCCGACCTTTCGCGCATGTCCGCGCTTGCTACTGCAGTTGGCATTGCTAGCACTGGAGCTGAATGGGCGGTTAAATTATCCACCTCCATATTTGACAACGACCTGGATCTCTCGATTACCGAATTCATGTCCGCTATCGAAGATGTGCCAATGCCAATTGAGATATTGCAGCGGATTGTTCCACGGCTCAATCAATCGAATCCTTATGTTACTCGGTCCTTCATTCAACATTCTTCCGTCACTCCCAAAAGCATAGGAAGAATCAAAGGAGCGGGTTGGCTCAACGCAGGAATTCGACACCAAGTCTCTTGGGGGGACGAGACCCCCACTAAGATAGTGACCCCATCTGGCGAACCCATCGCGAACGTCTCTTTCAGCAGCATAAGCCTACCCAGCTTTTCTTTAGCTGAATCCGTACCAAGTCCAGGTAAGGCATGGATGGCGGAAATTGCAGCAACCAAATTTTCGTCCAACCCCTCGAAAGAGCGGCTCGCCGAAGCACTCCGTTGTTTCGCTATATATGGACGCCCCGTTTTTGAATGGAGATCCTCCTGGGTAATATCCATGTGCCTGATCCATGGGCAAGATCCGCAGAGCCTTCTGGATTTGGCCATTGCAGCCGAAAGTGGAGCGTTGGGCGACACCACGACATGGCTTGCTGCAGAAGCGAGATGGCGCAAGTCTATCAAGTTTACGGAGCTATATTCGAAACCCATCAATAATTGTCCGATTCCTCCTGACATCGGTTTGTGCGGATTTCCTATCCGAGCTTTGGTTTCAATCGCTGGTAGTTCTCAGAGCCTCTCGAAAGCCGCAGCTGATGAAATAACTCAGTTCATTTTCGATCACAGCGGTTCGTCGGAATCTGGCGAATTGGCTAACCTGCTAGCCATGTCCACTGAAGATCCCGTTGTGATGAATCGATTCTCTGAAGAGGCTAGGATCAAACTACTGGAGGAAATGGTCAAGGGCCTTTGGTCCGTCAATGTCGGACTCTTGCGTTGGATCCTAGGGTTGGCTTCAACCAATCTGAACCGTTTCCTCGCTGTTGCAGAGAATATGGGGTCAGGTACTTGGATGTATGCTAGACCTCCGATTCCTATGTGCGACCGCGTAACCGTATAACGCCAGCTCACATTCGATCTCGTCATCGATAGTACCGGGCGGAACGTCAGCGTAGCCGTCGTTCCTCTCAGCTGCGGCGATCAGATTAATTGCTTTGCGATTCAATTTTGTTCCTTTCTGCCAGGTTTCGGCCTGGGGCGCGTGAAACATTTGGAGAGTCTGACACGTTTTCCGGAAATGAAATTTGAGTCCAGCGCGATGGAGCCCACGCTGCCTGGATTGGAGTGGAATTCGAAGACGGGAGGAAAATTCTGATATCTGCTGAGAGGAGGTTTCCCGAGATCAGAGGACGTGAATACGAGTTCGGCTACAAGAAGAATGGGAAACGAATTGTCACCTGGCGATACACGGTGGTTGCTACCGGACCGCTGACTACCGACGACCGGCCAGGCAAAATCGTCCTGTACGTGGATATTGCGGGAGCCGCGTTCTACAACTTCATGACTCAGAATGCGAAGTACTTCCAGCTTTCGACAGACGCCCAGGCCCGCTTCGAGGCTATAGGCCCGTTCTCAGTCGTCAGGAATATCAGTCTGCGAGAGATGACCCGCGAAAAGGGAACTGGTTGGACAGCCCTGACCAATAAGAATGTGAGAATATCGTCTGCCAGCAGATGAAATCGAATACGGCGGCCGCTGGCGATTTCTGCGGATACTGAAATGTGCATCGCGTAGACATCGCCAGTTTCAATTCTTGTGTTTCCTAAGAAAAAGCACAATCACTGTCGGGGATTTTTTGGGGACCCTGGCGAGATCAGAGCAAATGGGCATCGACGAAAATGGCTCTAAGCCGTTGAAGTAGAACATGCTAGGGTAGTGCAGAGTAAATGGTAGGAAACGCCCGGGTGGGCTTTCTAAGCCGGGGGTTGTGGGTTCAAGCCCCGCCTTGCCTACCACCCAATCCGCACTTCGCTCACTTTCATGGCGGTATATTGTGTCGGACTGCCAGGCAATTGGAGGAGACTAGCATTCCACTCTCTTCCGTTGCCTAAGAGAGACGGCTCTCGTTCAGATCTAATTCGCGCTCTAGGCCACGATACACGCTGTCCCTTATTCTCCCCGTTGTGCGCAGAAGGTTCAGTTCTTCGCGTTCCCGCCTGAGCGTATCCAGGAGGACTCCTTCCATCGTTTGCCTGGTTGGAGTTTCAAGCGGAATTGTTCCGCCAGGCCCACATGGATCAATATCAGCAATCTTGTGCTCGAACTGATGCACCAGATCTTCGTAGAGATGGTGATCGCTTTCATCTTTGGCCGTATTTCGCCGCTCGGTGAGAAATCCGATAGCGGCCTGCAGCATCAACTGTCTTGCTTCTCCCTCTTCACATATACTTCGGTTCACTGTCGAAAGGCGCAAAGCGCGAACCAACCACGGAAGTGAAACGCCCTGGAAGACGAGTGTGACAAGGATCAGAGAATAAGTGAGAAAGATGATCAAGTTTCGCTCGGGAAAAGGCCGCCCATCGCTCAGCGTTAGCGGCAGGGAATTCGCTGCAGCAAGCGCAACTACGCCCCGCATGCCTGTCCAACCGATTACAAATATCTGACTGGGGCGGGGCCGTTCATAGCTCTGGCGTATCAGGCGTGTACGTACCCACCACGCAGCATGCGCTGCAGGATACATCCAAACCAGCCGCAGTAGCACCAGTAGTGCTGAGAATGTAAGCGCGTAAGTAGTCAGGCTTTTCCAGTTCCAACCCTGGATGCCGGCCAGAACATAAGGCAACTGAAGTCCAATCAAGACAAACACGAGCCCATTCAGCAGAAACTCGATCGCATCCCATACGGCGAATACCTGCAGTCGAACTCGCGGAGAAAATAAACGAGAGCTTTCATGGCTCACCAGCAGTCCGCACGCGACTACGGCGATTACGCCGGAAGCCCGAACCGTCTCACCAATGAGATAGGCCGCATACGGGACAATCAGGGAAATGGCAATTTCCACCGGAGCGTCATCCACCCAGCGCTCCAGCCAAATGACTGCAGTGCCGATCACGACACCTACGAGAACACCACCTAATGTCAGCCAGGCGAGCTCAAGCAGACCCTGCGCCAAAGACGGTGCAGTTCCTTGTACGACCATCGCGATACCGAATTCAAGCGCCAAAAGGCCAGTGGCGTCATTGAGGAGGCTTTCTCCTTCGAGCAAATCGATGATGCGCTGCGGCATTCCCACTCGGCGGGCAATTGCTGTGGCTCCTACCGCATCTGTCGGAGACACGACTGCGCCCAGGAGAAACCCGAGCCGCCAGTCAAATCCGGGTAGCCACCAACTGGCCGCATATGCGACACCTATAGCCGTGAAAAATACCAACAGAACAGCAAGACTCGATATCGAAACCAGGTTGTAGCGGAATTCGCGCCACGAGGTTTGCCAAGCCGCGACATACAGTAGCGGCGGCAAGATAACTAGAAATACGATCGAGGGTGGCAATGGAATGCGGGGGACGTGCGGAATCAGAGAGCACAAGAGCCCGAAAATGACCAGGGCGATCGGGTAAGAAATCGCCAGACGCCGAGCCAGACCCGCGACGCCCGCGACTGCAAGCAGCAAGCCCACTAGCAACACCAGAAGGTAGTTGACATGATCCATCCAATTACCGGCCTCCGTCCTACTGTTTTATCGCAAACACCCCGTCCAGCTTTCCCACGCTGGAATTTGCCTTCCGCTGTACCGGTGTCCCACGCGGAGTTTGCCTCGTGACGTCTGCGCAGCTGCATCCCAACTTCTGCGATCAGAACGCCGTTCTTAGAGTGGCGTGTGTTAGAAATGATGTTGGCAGTTCTTGGCCCGCACGAACCCTTTAGAAAATCGCTTTATCGAGCAAGAAAGAAGCGAAACATGGAATTTGCCAGCGCGCCACCGTCAAATCCAGAGAAGCAGGAGAATCCGTATGAGTGAGACTGTTGTGAAAGACACTGTATTCAGTTCGTTTAAAACTGTTCGGTATGAGGGGCCCTCAACATCGAATCCCCTGGCGTATCGCTGGTATGACCCCAACCGCGTCGTCCAGGGCAAGCCCCTGAAAGACCACCTCCGCTTTGCCGTCGCCTACTGGCATTCGCTTGCCATGCAGGGCAGCGATCCCTTTGGCGGCCCAACGATTCCGCGCCCGTGGTTCAACTCAGGTGATGCGCTGCAACTGGCCAAGGTAAAAGCAGACGCCGCATTTGAACTATTCCGCGTCCTCGATGCGCCGTTCTTCTGCTTTCACGATGCTGACGTTGCGCCCGCCGGCGACACGCTCGCCGCAACCCTCAAAAACTTCCAAACCATGGTGGAATACCTGGAAAAGAAAATGCAGTCGTATTCAACGCGGCTGCTGTGGGGAACGGCCAACCTGTTCTCGCATCCGCGCTTTATGGCCGGTGCCTCCACCAATCCCGATCCCGAAGTTTTCGCCTGGTGTGCCGCTACTGTAAAGAACTGCATGGATGCAACCATGCGGCTTGGCGGGTCTAACTATGTCCTATGGGGAGGCCGTGAGGGCTACGAAACTCTGCTGAACACCGACATGACGCGGGAAATGGAGCACATGGGCCGCTTCCTCACGCTCGTGGTTGAGTACAAGCACAAGATCGGATTCAAGGGCCAGATCCTCATAGAGCCCAAGCCGAAAGAGCCGACCGTGCACCAGTATGATTTCGACGTTGCGACAGTCTACTCGTTCCTCAAGCGGTTTGGCCTGGAGAAGGAAGTAAAGGGAAACATCGAAGCCAACCCCGCGCTCCTCGCCGGCCACAC
>Ga0157374_10002699_pt1 | contig 14919 bp, 6 predicted proteins | sample M25metaG_FD_115308 | JGI IMG/M metagenome (GOLD analysis project Ga0157374, IMG submission 115308) | Miscanthus rhizosphere microbial communities from Kellogg Biological Station, Michigan, USA - M2-5 metaG | ecosystem: Host-associated > Plants > Roots > Rhizosphere > Soil | place: USA: Michigan...
CCAGTCTTCCGGAGTTCCCCAATAACCTTCTACGCTGCTGAGGAGATTGCGGAGTTTGTCCGTGGTGTAGATGCCTCGGGTGCTGACCGCGCTTGAAGTCTCTGACCCAAGGACAGGTCGGTTCGGCTGATTCTTATGGAATTCGTCGGCCAGATTCTGGTTGTAGTTGAAGCCGATAACGTCCAGGGCCAGGGAGACGCCCTGCTCATTATTGCCATCCACGGCAGCCGAGACCATGCGTGTCGGATCAAGGGAATGGCACAGCCGGACCATGCTCGCAGCCATCCGCGCGCCCTGCTCCGCCATCTCGTTCTTGTTCTGCAAATGCCTTTCTTCATTCTCGATCGACCACAGGATGATCGACGGCGAATTTCGATAGCGCTTAATCATGGTTGCGAGTTGTTGAAGACTTTCTGGATTGGAACTCATCTGACGGGTCTCGCACATCATCATCATGCCATTGCGGTCGCAGGCATCTACCCACTCGGGCGTCGGCATGTTGTGTGAGGTGCGTACGGCGTTGCAGCCCATTTCGCGCAGCACGGAGAGACGAAATTGCTGCACAGCATCGGGCAGGGCAGCGCCCACGCCGGCGTGATCCTGGTGATTGCACGTCCCTTGAATCTTCAGTGGCTTGCCGTTCAGGAAAAATCCCTTTTCAGGGTCGAAAACGACTGTACGAACACCAAAAGTGATGCGTTCGGTGTCGCGCACCTGATTTTCCGTCTCGGCAGCTAGAACTGCCGAGTAGAGATCGGGCTTCTCGATAGACCAGAGGGCCGGATTTGCGAGCAGGGCAGTCGCTCTAAATTTCGCTGATTCATACGCGCCGATAGGTTGCGTTCGCGTCTCGGCTGCGGCAACGGCCTTACCTCCCGCATCGAGTATTGTCCATCGAACTTTGCAACTTACCGCTTCGCCGCTATCGTTCTGCAGCACGGTCGAAAGACTCAGCCTGGCCGCAGCGCCGTCCATTGTTGAACGGACAACGCTTTCCCATCGTTCGAAGTGAACCGGGTCTGTTTTGCTCAGCCAGACATGCCTGTAGATTCCGGCGCCTTCATAGAACCAACCGTCACCAAAGTTGGCGTCAACTCTGAGCGCGAGACAGTTCTTTCCGCCGTAGATTAAGAAATCAGTGAGATCGAAACGAAACGGAACATAGCCGTTGTTGTTTCTACCGACGAAGCAGCCGTTAACGAACACAAGGGCATCGCGGAAGATGCCGTCAAATTCGACCCAGATACGCCGGCCCGCGTCACTTGAGGGTATCTCGAACTCCCGACGGTACCAACCCACGCTAGTTTCAGGGTAGCGGCGGCCGAGCGGCTTGTAACCATGGCTGCGCAGCTGGCTATCTCCTGTGCCGGAGTCGTCATGCACAAATGGTAGTTCGACCGCCCAGTCGTGGGGGAGATCAAGCGCGCGCCAAGGTGAGTCATCGAAGCCAGCTTTGGAAAAAGCGAACTCGCCTGTTTTCGAGAAGTCGCTTTGGCCGAAACCAAACCCGAGGTCTTTTGTTGGATCAGAGCCGTGACCGAACTTGAATCTCCATCCGAAGTCGAAGAGCAGCTGCTCTCTGCGTTCAGAGGTACTGACCACGGGTGGTGTGACGGGCTCGGTCTTTTTCGGCTGCTCGTGTGCGACGGCTTCTGGCCAGCCTGTGTTGCCCAGGAATGAAGCCGTGGAAGCGGCGATTCCGGAAGCGAGCAATTTCCGGCGTGAAATTCTAGACATAACTGTTAAAGAGTCCTTGCTTACAAAATCCGCGACGGAAAACCGCGCAGCGCTTAGCCACATTCCGGATCGAATGACCGCTCAGCGTAGCAGCGCATCTCGCGGTTGTCAACGCTACAGTTAGCGTTTAAACTACCAGGAATATCGAAGAACTCTGCCGCGCAGACCAAAGGCAGGCCATAAATTGGATCCGGCGCTCTGCAGCGAGGCTCGGAACCAAAGGAGATGAACGGGCATGACGCATCACCGCTATTGCGCTCGCCTCCGTTCAGTTGGTCTGGCAATTCCAGTCATGGCGGTCCTGGCTGTTTCGAATACTCTGTGGTCGGCTCCGTGCGTTGCTCCAGCTCGATTGGAGGCGCAGGTCCACTCCCGCCCGGGTTCCGAAGCCTACACAGCCCTTGGGATCTGGTTTGGCGATCATCAAAAGTCGGCATGTGCCGTCCGAGCCTTTCAAGCTGGCCTCAAGCTGCAACCCGACTCATCCCGACTGAATTATCTACTCGGTTTAAGCCTCTACACTGCCGGAAAAATCGAGAAGTCCGTTGTCCCACTCAAGCGCTCGGTTGAACTGGATTCGAAAAACGAAAAGGCGCATCTATTACTCGCCTCGGCCCTGGCCACACTCAGCCAAACTAAAGACGCCTTCTCGGAGTGGCAAGCTGCCCTGAGAATCAATCCTGAGTCCAAAATGGCTCTCGATGGGATTGCGAAGATCCTCATCGCGGCAGGTGATAACCAGAGCGTGATCGTCCAGCTTCAGACGGCGCAACTCGATGAGAACCTTACCCTCGATCTGGCGACCGCTTACAGCAATACAGGGGAGTTCGAGAAGGCAGCTAGCACGCTACGTGACGGAGTCAAGACTTACCCTGATTCAATTCCAATTACATCGTTGTTGGTCTCTGTATATGTCAAGCAGTTGCGGCTCTCAGAGGCTGACAAGATTGCAGAGCAATTGGCTCGCCGCAATCCTCAGAACACCCAGGCGCAGCGTGTTTATCTTCAGGTGCTGGTCTTTAATGCCAAGAACGATGAAGCGATGCCTCTTGCTCGCAAACTGCTTGCGCAGGATCCACATGATGCTGATTTCCTTTACCTGATCGGAGTGCTGGAGCGCACGGCAGGCGAATTTGAAGCTGCGCGAAAGCATCTCGAGCAAGCGGCAGCTCTCGATCCGAATCGGTACAGCACTCGTTTCAACCTGGGTTGTACTCTTGAACAGTTGCACGACGACGCGGGCGCGAAAGTGCAGTTGCAGAAAGCAATTGAACTCGATCCAGCGGAGCCGCAGGCCCGCTTCGAACTAGCCAAGGTGCTGCGCAAGCTTGGCGAGAACGAGGCGGCGCAGGAACAGTTAGCTCTGTATCAGAAGCAAGCGAAAGATCAATCAGACCGAAGCATCGCGGCGCAGAAATCCACCGAGGCCGCAGAAGCGATACGCGCCGGCGACAAACAAAAAGCCGTCGCACTTTATCGAGAAGCGATCGTCTTGTTACCCAACAATGCCGGGCTGTTCTACCAACTGGCTGGAGTCTTGAACGATCTTGAAGATTGGAATGGCGAGCGCACAGCCCTCGAACAGGCCATCAATGTCGATTCGGATTTTGCCCTTGCCCACTATCAACTCGCCTACCTGGACTCTCACGAGGGAAAGCTGGATTCCGCTGAGGAGCACCTGAGGCAGGCCATCAAATCCTCTCCTGGGTATGCACAAGCTTGGGTTGCCCTTGCCAGCACTCTCGCGATGAAGTCCAGATTTTCTGAGGCGCAACAAGCCTTGGATAACGCCCTGAAGATTTCCCCCAATAACGGCGAAGCAATTGAACTTCGCAAGAAGCTGTCTACGCGTGAAGAACAACACTAGGCGGGGCGACAGCACAGCGGCCGAAGGATATAGCAAGGCATGAGCAGAAATCCGGTTCGCCCCTTTACTCGACGCGAATTGCTGCGGACGATTCCTGCTTCGATCCTTGGTGGTTTGTTCTCAAGCAGACTCAAGGGCTTGCCGGGAGCAGCGACAGCTCTTTCACCTTTCTCGCGTTTTGTTGATGTTGCGAAAGAGGCAGGCCTCACTGAGCCAACTGTCTGCGGCGAACCGAACAGTTTCACCTACATTATCGAATCGATGGCGACCGGCTGTGCCTTCTTCGACTACGACAACGATGGATGGATGGACATCTTCATTCTCAGCAGCCAGAGACTCGAAAATACTCCTGCCGGTGCGACAAATCGCCTCTACAAGAACAACAGAGACGGCACGTTCACGGACGTCACGGTCAAAGCAGGCTTGTTCGACATCGGATGGGCGCAGGGCGTTTGCGTGGGAGACTACAACAACGACGGTTTTGAAGATCTGTTTCTCTCCTATTATGGGCAGAACCGGCTGTATCGCAATAACGGCGACGGTACGTTTACCAATGTGACGAAGCAAGCCGGTCTGCTCCATCCCAAGACGCGCTACAGCAGCGGTTGCACCTTCGTCGACTACAACCGCGACGGACTGCTCGATCTCTTTGTGGCGAATTATTTGGAAATCGATCTGGCCACCGCGCCCAAACCGTCTCTCTCGGTGGCCCATTGCAATGCTGAAAACGTGCCGGTCAACTGCGGTCCCAACGGCCTGCCTACCGCGCAGAACTATCTCTATCGCAACAATGGCGATGGAACATTTACGGATGTCTCGAAGCAATCGGGAGTCAGCAATTTCGGTGGCTCGTACTGTTTGACTGCATTAAGCTTCGACGCGGACGAGGACGGATGGCCCGACATTCTCATTGCCTGCGACACATCGCCCTCTTTAATGCTAATGAACAACCATGACGGAACTTTCCGAGAAGAGGCGTTGATTCGAGGTGTCGCTCTCAGTGCCGATGGGCATCAGATGGGCGGGATGGGTTTAGGGATTGGCGATTACAACCTCGACGGGCACTTAGATGTAGTAAAGACCCATTTCCTGGATCAGGCTCCGGGTATCTACAAGAACGACGGCAAGGGCAACTTCGAGGACATGACAACTGAAGCACGTCTCAACAACGAGACGCGCTATGTCTGCTTCGGTGCCGGTCTGGTTGACTTCGACAATGACGGCCACCCGGACATTCTCATCTCCACCGGCTCCGTCTATCCTGAGCTCGATCGCATCTCGCCGAGGTATGCACTGCGCACGCCCCGTTTGCTTTTTCGGAACCGAGGCGACGGCACTTTCGTGCAGCCAGGGGACGAAGCTGGCCCCGGCATCTCTGCCCGCCATTGTGGCAGGGGCATGGCGTTTGGTGATTTTGACAACGACGGCGACATGGACGTGCTGATTATGAACGTAAATGAGCCGCCTGCGTTGTTGCGGAACGACGCTCCGTCCAGCAATCACTGGATCAAGATTCGTCTCGAAGGAGTGAAAAGCAATCGCAGCGCCATTGGAGCCCGTGTTGTCGCGCGCTATGGCGGCAAAGTACAGGCGCAGGAAGTGCTCAGCCAGTCAAGCTATCTCTCAGCCAGTGACCCGCGTTTGCACTTCGGCCTTGGTGCTTCGACCAAAGTTGACATCGAGGTTCGATGGCCGCTCGGCCTCGTAGCGAAGTATCCTTCGATATCCGCCGATCAGTTCATCACGATTCGAGAAGGCGAAGGCATCGTCAAAGGACGCCCTTTCAGCAGATCGTGAGCGTCCGTTTTTGCGCCGCCGGCAGTTTGCACGTCAGGCTAAATAAGCTTTCAGCGCCACTCCATACTCCGGAATTCCGGGTAGGGAATCAGGAACAGTGATTTTCAGTCCACCTTCCGTCTGCTTCCATTTGGGAGACTGTGCTGCGCCCAGGACTTCTACCTTGTCGATTCTCCCAGGCGAGGTCTTGCTGGAAAGCCCGAGAGCTTCAATGGTCATCTCCTCACGCGGAAGACCGAGGAGGATGGCGTAGATAATGCGGCTATCCTTCGATCGTGTGAACCGCACGTCGCTGGCGCCAAGCTTGGCGACTGTATCCCCATGAAAGGCTCCAGCTTTAACCACGTTCGGCCCTTCGCCAAAGATCTTCCAGGGTCGCGTTTCGTAAATCGCTTCCGAATTGACGCTCATCCAGGCAGTGATCTTGTCGAGAACTGCGATCTCCTTCGAGTCGATCGTCCCGTCAGGCTTGCCGGGAATGTTGAGTACGAAGACTCCGTTCTTGCTGACGGTATCAACAAGCCATCGAATCACATCCCGCGGGTGCAGATAACCGCCGAACTCGCCAGGCTTGTCGTAGAGGCCGCGATCGTAGTGCCAGCCTCCGATGCAGGTCTCTGACTGCCAGACGAACGGCATGATTTCGCTGTTCAAACCCCGCTCGAAATCGGCGACAACTCCCTTGACCAGGTGCTCGGGCACATTCTTGATGTTGGCAACTACATCAACCTTCCCACCTCGGTCGGCCACGCTGCGGTTGTAGAAATAGGCAGCGATATTAATTCCCGCCCAACCCAGTGGGAACATCGAATTGTCGAAGTAGAGGATGTCGGGATCGTGCTGGTCGATGAGATCCCGCGTCCTGTCGTAGAACTGCTTCACGTACGAAGGATCGGGAAGAGCATCGGCGTGGTGCTTGGGACCATATAGCATCTGCGGATCAAATCCGCCCCACCACTCGCTCTGGCTCTGATCTAGTGTGAGCTTTCCATCGTACGGAACTCCGGCGTATGGGCCAGCTTTGTCCGCTGAATGAGAAGGTTCGAACCACCACCAGTTTCTCGCTTGATGCACAGTAACGCCAAACCGGAGTCCGCGATCACGCGCTACTTTTGCCCACGTGCCGACAACATCCCGGTGCGGCCCGATCCTCATGGCATTCCATGGGTGATGCTTTGAGTCCCAACAGTCAAAGCCATCGTGATGATTCGCGAGAGAAAAGATGAAGCGGGCACCCGCTTTCTTGTACCGGTCTACCAGTTCCTCGGGTTCCCAGTTCAGAAGCGTCCATTGAGGGCACAGATCCTTGTAGCCAAATCGTGACGGGTGGCCGTAGTGTTCCAGATGGTATTTGTACTGTTCAGTGTCATCCAGATACATATTGCGCGCATACCAGTCTCCCTTTTCCGGAACACACTGCGGACTCCAATGCGCCCAGATTCCGAACTTTGCATCTTGATACCACTCAGGCGCCTCGTATTGCAAAAGGGAGTCCCAGGTCGGCGCATACGGACCCTTGCCCTCAAGCCCTGGTATGGGCGACTGCATCGGAACGCCGTCCCATGACGACGCGATTCCGGGAACCTTCTCAGGCGCTCCCCACGTATTCGCCTTCCAAGTCGCCGGTTTCAGTTTTTCGCGAACAATCTGGTCTCGTGCAACAACGGAGAAGAGCCGCTCAGATTCTGGGAGCGCGCAGAAACTCACGTAATCAAGGTGTGGAAGTTCATTTGTGCCCGTAGACAGGGATCGAGACCAGCTTTTTTGATGAGCGATTGCGGTTGCGGCCGCAGTCAGAAGTTTGCAGAATTCCCGCCGATGCATCTCGTGTTTGGCCTTTCACGTTCCAGAACCCGCAATGTCCTCGCAAACAGCAAGTGCGGTTGCTATCCGACTTGGCGGAGCAGAGTCTGAAATCACTTCGGTTTTAAGTCAGGGGTGTAACTCTCATCGAGTCGCTACGCTTAGCGTTGTTCCGATAAGGTCATGGCGAGCGTCTAGTATCCATCTCTACTGTTGTCGCTGATCAGTCCCGATCAGATATAGGTGCGTAACGGCTCGTTACAAGTATCGATACCGTCAGGATCGTACACAGAGGATCAAACGAGGGAGCTAAACTCACAGCGGGACTCAAGCGAGAACGCGCTGTTGTTCATTGCTCCAGGTGTCGCGTGGTTTCCGGCTGTGGTTTTCAGTTGGATGCGAAGGGAAAGACAAGAATTAGGTACACCAGTCCCGGCTCCGTTACCAGACTTTCACAGCTACTGGACGGGAAGGCGAAGGAGATCCTTCGACGATGTCAGTTTCAAGAACGACTTCCAGGTTCTTCTTTTCCCAACCGTCCGGAGCTCCGCGAAGTGCAGCCTCCATTGCCTGTTCGTTGGAAATGAATCCTCCTGCGGCCTTTGTTCCCACCATGCCGACGCCGCTGACAATGACTAAGAATTGACCAGTTTTTGAATTGAGTATTCGAGCCACAAGGGCGAAGTCCCTAATGCCCAGGCGCCCGTCTGTGCTGGCTCTCCACGCTTGACCACTCTTTGTTCGATCTTCGATCCAAAGGACCTCGCCACTCTCTTTGAAAGCGATCGGAAGGTCGGACATTACGCGATCAATCCATGGATTGTTGTATGCTCCGACCAGAATTGCCGGAGAGCTACGAAGATCCTCATAGGTGTAATCATTTCCGAGGCGGATTTGTGACAGACGGTGTTCCGCGGTAAAGAAGACTGCCAGTTCCTGGGCAGCATAGGCATCGTCTTTGTTGATAAAGAAATCGGCGAGGGGAGTAATGTCCTTCCACTTAATGGTGGCGTCGTGGGCCAGTTGCAGAGGTGTCACGTTGCGCTTTGACAGGGAACTATAGATACCAGATCCCGCCATGGGTGATTGTTGAAACAGGCTCGAGCTCACCGCATAGCTTACCGGGGAGGGTACGCAAATCAGGACAGGTTGCTTAGTGGCGGAAAGCGGTCCCCAGAATAAATCGAGGGCTGAAGGTCGATGAACGTGAGACCGGACCAGGACCATTGCTGCAATTCCGACAACTACAAGAGCCCCTGCCAATCCGAGGGACCGGCGACGCCAAGAAGGTTTCGGGCGAACCACCGGTTGCTGCTGGATGGGCTCGACTTCCTGAACGGAGGGAGCCGAGGCTATCGGCCGTCTCCAATGGAATTTGGGAACATAAGATCCAACTGGAATCTCGATACGGACTTCTGGCGCCTCATCCTCTTCAGAGTAAAACTGCGCAAGCCGTCGCCTCACCTCTGCCGCTTTCACCCGGACAATGGGATCGTCACTGGTAATGTAGTCCGGATTGCGATGAAAGACATTGACACCAATCGATCGCTCTTTGAGCAGTTCTTCGCGACCCTGAAGGCCATGCTCCACCACATAGGACAGGAATTCTTTCGACCGAGCGCTGTTGCAAAACGAATGGCTGTCTTGAATCCTCTTAAGTTGTTCCAGGATAGCGGCATTCGAATTGTCAACGACGCCAGAATTCTCATCGTTGAGGTCTACATTACGAGATTTAGTTTGGCCATTCATCTCGTACCGACTTCTCGTTCGGCCTAATTGACTTAGCGGCTTCGATGGACCGCGTTTTGAAGGTCAAAAAGCTCGTTTGCCATTCAATTTGGAGCGCCAATTTCTCTATTCGCAAACGTTGTCTTTAACGCTTACTGATTATAACCTAGGATACGCCGATCGATTAGCGGGTTCGTAAATACTGCTTAATCAAACGCTTGCAAGAACCTGCAGAGCGTACCTCCCTGTAACGCGCCGTTACGCACCTAGACCGTTGTTAATCAACTCATCTACAAGACCGTTCGACAGCTCAGCAACCTTTTTTGCGTGCTCAAAATTGCGCACACAGGGTCCGGATTCGCGGAACTGGAAATCTGAGTCGGTCAAAGGCAATTGGCGGCACGGCCCCAGCGAAGCAAAACAAAAAGCTGGTTGACGCGAGAATCACGCCGTGCCCTGGTCGAATGGCAGTGCGAGACGCAGGTCTCCCAGTTGCTTCCGACGAGGCAAGGGCTCGTATTCAAGCGGGCGAAAGAGCCGGAAAAGGGTTCAACTTTAGAAACGTTTGCAGCTTTGGCGAGCAGACGAGGGACCTGGAAAAATCACCAGATTTTAGTAGGAGGCAGACGAATGCAATTACACAAAATCAGAAGCGCAACACCGAGGACGACGGCTGCAATCTTCAGCCTGATGCTCTTGCTGTTGCTCCTGGCATCAGCCGCGACCGGCTGGTCACAGGCGACGCAGCAGTTCACCGGGCAAGTTGCCGACAGCACCGGGGCCGTTATCCCATGGGCGCAAGTGACCGTCCATAACAAGGCGACTGGTGTAGACACGAAGACCGTGACCACAAGCACCGGCGCGTATACGGTCACTTATCTGATCCCGGGAACTTACGACATAACGGTCTCGAAGGAAGGGTTCGCCACTGCACAAAAGACCGACATCCAGCTCAATGTCGCCCAGACCTCGACGATTGATTTCGCCCTGACAGTCGGAGCGACAAGCCAGGTGGTCACGGTTAACGCAAGCAACGCGCAGGTCGAACTCTCCAAATCCGATATAGGCGAGGTCATCGATAACGAGCGCGTTACGGAGATGCCCCTGGATTCGCGCAACCCTTTCAGTCTATTTAGTCTCAGTCCGGGTACGCACGACTTCTCAAGTTCGCAATATCCTCGTCCCTTCGACAACGTGACGGGCAACCAATATGTCAACGGCTCCCCGCAGGTGAGTACCACCAATGTCGACGGCATAGGCAACGACACTGCGGATGCAGGAAGAGCCGGGTATGTGCCTTCTGTGGATGCCGTTCGTGAATTCAAAATTGTGTTGAATGCCTATGACGCATCATACGGGCACTCCGGAGGGTCTTCGGTCGATGTGTCATTGAAGTCGGGAACCAACCAGTTGCATGGCTCCGCGTACGACTACATGCGTCGGACCTGGCTCGACACCACGGATTTCCAGTCCAATTTCAACGATTCAAAGAAAGCTCAACATAAGCGCGATCAATACGGCTTCGAATTGGACGGACCGGTGCTCATTCCGCACTTGTACAAGGGAAACGATAAATTGTTCTTCCTTGTCACTTTCGAAAAGATGAATGACACCCTGCCCAACCCGTCGTACAACACATATTCCTATCCGAATCCAGCCTGGCTGACGGGTGACTTCAGCGGGGCTACGTATTGGAATAGTACGACCCAAAGTTTGCAGCCGCTGGTGATTTACGATCCGCTCACCCCACTGCAAACAGTCGTCGACCCGATTGATGGAAAGACGAAGCAGGCGCACTCGCCATTCCCAGGAAACATCATTCCCTCCAACCGGATCGATCCCGTTGCAACGAACATCCTGTCGTATCTCAGCTATCTGAAGCCGAACGTTGATCCGGGGCCAGGTTTTGCTCCCTGGACCAACAACTATCAGAATCTCCAGGTTGAAAATGACGGCTGGCACAATGCCGCGTTCAAGATCGACTTCAATCCGAGCGAGAGAAACCAGTTCTCGTTCCGCTACAGCAACCAGGCCCGCTCTATCTATGCGACCTGGGGCGTAGGAGCACCTAAAGACGATCCAGCCAATGGCAACGGCCAGGGCACTGCACCGGCGGCACAAACCTATGCCGTCCAATGGACGCACATCTTCAATCCGAGATTACTGTTTAACCTTGGCGTCAGCGCCATGAATTTCGACAACAACCAACTCCAGGGTTCCGCCCTGGACTATAACATCTCGGAAAAACTGGGCTTCTCGTCAGCCTTCTACAATCAACTGGCGAACAACAATCATTTTCTCGACATCACCTCCAACGGACTGCCCAACGCTGCGAACTATATCGAGTTAGGTGCGGGCTGGCTCGGGTATTCCGGCGACAGGCACGCTCTCGATTTCCTGCCGGCGGCGACCTATATCAAGGGTGCGCACACCATTCGCGCAGGGATGAATATCAACTTCAGCCAGTGGCTTAACCCTCAGGGGGGCAATGGCAACGGCTTCAACTTCTCCTCGAACTTCACGAACCAATACTGGAACGCCTCGGACGCGCCTGGTTATAGCAGTGGCATGTCCATTGCATCTTTGCTGCTCGGTTACCCGAACACCGGCAGCATGAACTGGAACGCCTACCAGTTCTGGTCGCAGCACTACTTTGCACCGTGGGTCCAGGACGATTGGAAAGTGACCAGGAGATTGACTCTGAACCTCGGCCTTCGTTGGGATCTCACGACGCCTGAGGTTGAACGCCACAATAAAACGACAGGCACCTTCGATCCGACGGTTCTGAACCCCATCTCCTTGCAGATTCCTTCCGGTACGGCGGCACTTGGAACAAGCACGAATCTTCAGGGCGGTCTGACGTTTGCTGGTGTTAACGGCCAGCGCCGGGGCGCATACAAAACGAATAAGCTGGACATTCAGCCCCGCGTCGGATTCGCATACGCAATCTCGGATAAGATGTCGATCCGCGGAGGAACCGGGCTGACTTACATCTCGGATCAGGCAGGTAACGATGCCGATGGCTTCAGCAGTTCGGCGAGCTATACAAACTCGCTCGATAATGGAGTTACTCCCTACACGGCAACGACGGGAGAGGGTCTCAGCAACCCCGTTCCGGTGGTGCCTCAGCCGACAGGCTCGTCTCTTGGCTACCTGCAGGACCTTGGAAAGTCATTCAGATTCTACAATCCCAACTACCGTGTTCCCGGCCTCTGGTCCTGGAGCTTGACCTACGAAGTAGCCCCCACGAGATACGATACGGTCTCCATTAGCTACGTTGGCAATCGGGTTCCGAACAATCCCGTGGATTCCAACATCAACCAGATCTCACCGCAGTGGAACGCGCAGTGCGACGTTGAACGGGGCGGTGATCGTCAACTCTGCGATTCCTCCGCCGGGCAGATTGCGAATCCCTTCCTGGGAATTGCCGGGTTTGCCGGGACGGGCTATTACAACTCAAGCACTCTCTCTAAGTCTAACTTTACCCGTCCGTTCCCTCAGTTTTCAGACATCACTGAGAGGGGAGCCACCAACAGCGGAAAGTCCTGGTACAACTCTTTTCAGGCGGTCGGATCACACCAGCTTTCCCGAAGCCTGACCCTTCATGCAACGTACACCCATGCAAGGGCGTTCACTTCCGGCGGATGGGTGGATCAACTTAATCATGTGGTAGCTCGCCAGGTCAGCACGTCGAACGATGTCAATCACTCGATTACGTTTTCGGGAGTGGGGACCTTGCCGTTCGGCAGAGGCCGGCTTCTGTTGCCGAATGCGAATCGGTTTGTTGATACGGTCGTCAACGGTTGGATGATCGCCCCGCTCTACACCTACTACAGTGGGTTCGCGTGGCGCCCCTCCGACTCAGGTGGATCGGGAAATCCCTACTATGACACCGCTGGAAACTGGGAGATGGCCTCCGGAGGCCCGATCACCAAATCGATGGGTATCGATCACACCATTCTGGCTCCCGACGCTACTCACAAGGACAGCAGAATCCGGGGTGTAACTCCCTGCGTCGGCTACAAAGACACTGACACGGGCGCAATCATCCCCAGCCCCGCTGCGGTAGCGGCAGGATGTTCGAGTATTGAATTCGTCCGCACGCCAAATTCGTACGCCGTGGGAAGACAAAATGTAAACTTCGGTGTCCGTCAACCTGGTGCGTACAAGTTCGATATGGCATTGTCAAAGAACTTCGCCATCGCCGAGGGCTCCAGAATCCACCTTGGAGATCGGACGAATCTGCAGATCCGTGCCGATTTGCTCAACGCGTTTAACCACCCGTCCTGGGACGAAGGGTTCAATAATGATCCGACCAGCATCGATTGGGGAACGATCAGAAAAGGACCTAGCGGACCGACCAATACACCCAGGTATCTTCAATTGTCAGCCAGGTTGAGCTGGTAGTGTAAAAGGCCGGGTCTGCACAAGCGGACCCGGCCTTTTAGCGATGTTTGACGATTCGCTAAATAGTCAAAATTTGAGCGGTCATCTCTTCATCAATCTGAAGTCTCTTCGCGACGAGAACAGCCGGACCGCAAAAAATGCGAATAGAATGGGATTTTTAACAACCATCAGCCGCATCCATCGCGCTGGAAATCCAGTTCACGCGAGGACCTTCGCAGGGAGGGTGCCAAGCCATTCTCCAGACATGATTGCGTTCTGTAATTCCTGAAAACTGCAATCGAATGTCGTCTCGCGAACAGAATCCATCCACGACATCGAAGTGATAACAATTTCAAATGTTTCAATTGCAAGAGGGTCTATGAAGGAGCACTTTCGGCAACTCAGCGACCGCGTCCATGGATCGTGGATCATCCGGATCTTCGCATGGTCTCTCGTCAGCTTGGGTGCAGCTAGCTCGATGTCTGTTGCCCAATCGCAGGTCCCCCATCCTGACTGGCCGGGCTCTGGACAGCTCTTTGTCGGTACGTGTTATCAGCCAGTCGATCGGTCTTCCGAGGAGATCGATCATGACATCGCGATCATGAAGCACGCCGGATTCAATGTGGTGCGCATGGGAGATCTGTCGTGGGACTCGTTCGAACCTTCGCAGGGAAAATTCGAATTTGAATGGTTCGACAAGATCATGGACAAGATGCAGGCCAACGGGATCAGAGTGATTCTCGATGTCTCCGGTTTGCCCGCGCCGATCTGGTTGCATCGCAAGTATCCAGGCGTCGATATCGTGAATCAATATGGCGAACGCCGGCCGCCGGCGGAACGCTACATGGATAACATCAGCGATCCAGATTACGTGCGTGAGATCGGTATCTTCGCCGACAAGCTGACGAAGCGATATGCGAAGTATCCCGCAGTCATCGCAGTTGGCTACGACAATGAGATTGGGAATGGATTCATGTCCTATTCGGAGCCTGACCGTCAGCGATTCATTGCCTGGCTAAAGAAACGGTACGGAACTGTTGAGGAACTCAACAAGGCCTGGGCCACGCAGCGATGGTCGCGCAGGCTGAATAGCTTCGAGGATGTAGACTTGCCTCTTGCCGATGGACCGGGCCCTTCCGAACGCTATCTTGATCTGCACAGGTATTGGTCGGATGTGACCGTAGCGCGGCTTCAGGAACTCGATGCCATTCGCCAACGAAACATGCCCAATATCCCCGCAATATCCAATCTCTGGGACAATGCTCCCCGTCGAGGCTTCGATTACCTGAGCACATACAAGTCCTATGTGTCGTACGGAGCAGAGGGCTTTTACCCGGGTGACCCTGTGAGCGGAGTCCTTCCTGCGCTGATGGTGAAGGGAGACCTCGAAACTCCTCTGTGGTTCAATGAGTTCACGGCAGGCGGCGGAGGGTACTACGGAACTCCCGGCAAGAGTCGCATGTATGCCTATCTCAGCTTGGCAATTGGTGCGCAGGGCCTTCTCGCATGGACCTTCAATAGCCATCTTGGAGGAGAAGAGCAGGCACTTTTCGGGCTGCTCGATCATGACGGGAGGCCATCGTGGAAAGTCGATGAATTCG
>Ga0157374_10002700_pt1 | contig 14918 bp, 13 predicted proteins | sample M25metaG_FD_115308 | JGI IMG/M metagenome (GOLD analysis project Ga0157374, IMG submission 115308) | Miscanthus rhizosphere microbial communities from Kellogg Biological Station, Michigan, USA - M2-5 metaG | ecosystem: Host-associated > Plants > Roots > Rhizosphere > Soil | place: USA: Michigan...
AAAGACCTTCTTAGGCTGGAGAATCTCCACTTTTCCTTCGCAAACGGCCACTTGTTCGAGTCCGTTGTTCTCATGGTTTTGTTCTTCTTGTGGTTCTCCATCCATGGTATGCAAGGAAATTATTCTGCAAGAAAATCCGGGACCAAATTTAAAGGTAGAAAACAATGATGTCAAGTGAACTTTCAATACATTTCTCGCGAACATGCCTTGAATGCCTTGAACATGAAGAAGCGCCCCCTTAACATGTGAACGTAAAACGCACGTTGATCTCAGTCTGTTTGAGAGCATTTTCCTTTTCTCTTTAACTTCAATCATTTGATCCACTACCATTACCATCCCAGTCTCCATCCTCAGTGAAGCCGTGAAGAGATCACTACTCCAAGCAGAGAGGAACAATGGTAAGTCGCAGTCATCCATACTCCGTAGCAATAATTAGTAACCAATTTTTTCCATATAAAACAGGCTGAACCCGAAGTTAATCCTAAGGCATATCCTTTGGCTGACCAGACTTTGACACCAAAGATTATGAATCTGGTCCAACAGGCCCACAATTACAAGCAGATTCGAAAGGGAGCCAACGAAGCAACCAAGACATTGAATCGAAATCAGGCTGAACTGATTGTCATGGCAGCCGATGCAGAACCCATTGAAATCTTGCTTCATCTCCCACTTCTGTGTGAAGACAAGAATGTTCCCTATGTCTTTGTCAGATCAAAGAATGCTTTGGGCAGGGCATGTGGGGTCTCGAGACAGGTTATTGCCTGCTCGATTCTTCAACAGGAAGGTTCTCAACTCAAGAGTCAAATCACTGGGATCCAACAGGAGGTTGAGAAACTCTTGGTCTGATGAAGATGACCATCATGACATGACATGGATTACAGAACCCATTGATACATCGTTATCAATGGTATCAATTGATGAGAATAAAGACGAGATGCATAAAACGGAGCTCTTATTTCTTTCTTTCTTTTTTTGTCGTTTTTCTCGCAAAAATTCATGGCATGTTGAAGTCTCTTTTTGGACATCGTTTTCGATAAAACATTTTAAGTTGTTATCACGAGCATGACACTCAAGAAGCAAACATGGGTTGGAAGTTGACTTGAAAATAAATTCAAGAAATCGATGTCGACACCATCGTCGATGAAGCAGGCAAAGCAAGGAAACACAAGTTGAGGTTCAGACAGGGATTGGAGTACCAGTCATAGTATTGTTGGCCAGAGTATGTCCATTAGTCCTTCTGTCCCGGTTGTTGTTGTCATCAAGTCTTTGATCATCATCTGCTTTGAGTCTCTTCCTTCGGTTGTCATTAAAATTATGGTTCTCATCATTGCTATCACTGCTGCAGCCGGCCATGACATTACTTGACCCAGAGACCATTTGCGAGGATGGTGGCCGTGTTTCAGGCGAATCCTTAATGTTGAGCACCTTTTTAATCCGACACAACTCGTCTCTCATGGGAGCCAACTTCCTGTGAAGGGATTCCCGTTCATGTCTTTGTTCCTGAAACTTTACATCCCTCTTTACCTTGTCGTACTCGTACATGATGGTCTCCATGATTTGCTGTAAATTATATTGAATACAGTAGACAATAACAACAAGAACAAGGTTAACTCAAGTTACTCATTCGTTAAATAATCAGTAAAACAATGAGTGAGTGAGTGAGTGACAAGAGATTGATATGGAAGCAAAGAAGTAGGAGAATTAAATTAAACACAACTTGATAAACAGGTTCAAGAGATAATAAAACGCATGCAATTAAAGTAAACGAAAAAATCAAAGAAAGAAAGAGAGAATAAAAGACTTACATTCCATTCAGTGGACCCTTCATGACAAGTGTTGAGTTTAGCCTCCAGTCTGTTAAACCTCTGGGTCACGGGTTCAATGATACCTGTCAGTAAAATGTACTGCCTGTGAAGGATATCAAATTCTTTCCTCAGTCGGTCATAGTCCTGTCGAGAAACAGCAGGGGATAAAGGTCTTGATCCGGGTCGTGAACTGCAAGAGACTTGAGGGGAAGAGGGCACAGAATGGCCATTAATCTTAATGGTGGGGGTGCCATGACTGGATACTGAAGGAGGAACAACTGGGGTTTTCATGTCCGGATTCATAGGGTTTGTTGGAGACCTCTTGGGCCATCCATTATTCGGGTTCAAATTCCTGGCTGAGGGTGATAGGTCTTTCTTGGTCTGGACTTGAGAAGATTGCCTATCGTTGTTCAACTGACTTGAATGGCTGAGGTCACTAGATTTGCAATGAGAGTTGGATCCAACAACTACTCGACTGTTGTTTAACGACGACGACTCATTGTTAGCTCGAATGCAAGAAGAGGAGGAGGAAGGAATCTCTGAAGGGGATGTCTTATACAACAGAGTGGTATCAGGAGGGCTAATGGGCTTCGAGGGCATCCTCTGTTGTTGCTGTTCCTCCAATTTTCTCTTGAGAGAGTTAATGGAAGACTGAAGCTTATCGTTGGGACGAAACCGGTCCGACTTAACAATTCCATTGGCCACTTGACTATTATTACAATTAATCCTGGAGTTGTTCTTAACATTTGCTGGGCTATTGGTGTTGATCACCTTGGCATTCCCTCGGAGACCAATCGAGTTCCTATTGTTGGGCTTAATAATTGGAGGAGAAATAAACTTCCTTCCCTGCATCCCTGCTTTAATGACTTTGGTTGCCTTCTTGGCTGCTTCATTGGAGGCTGCAGTCATCTTGGCTTTTGTTGCTCCAAAGGACTCGTCCGTGGCCTGAACCTTGAGCTTATATTCGATCCTGCCCAACGACTGGACAAGTTTCGAGTTCCGTTTCTGTTGGACACATTCAACCGAACCCTGTGTCCCGTCCTGTTCAAGGGGTGAGAGACTAAAGTTGAAGCGCTTGACTTGGTCGTCGACGGGAATCTCCATGACCCCTTGACTGCCTGGTTTGTTGGAGGGGAAGAGGATGCTGGGACTTGAGGTTCCTTTGGTCTCGACATGTTGTTCAATGGCCTTGATTGACTGTTCAGTCAGTTTGACCAGAACAAAGGACTTTTTGGATGTCGTGTACTGTAAGGCAAAGGAAGAGGGTTCGTAAGTCCTTCCCATCATCATGACCATCAGGACAAAGTCAGTCAAAGGAGACCCAACAACACAAGTGAAGGCAATAAATTGCCTGTCAATCTCTCTTCTCTTTCTTGTCTTCTCGCCTTCTTGTCCTGACACAACAGGCCTCCTCCTCAGACTGAGACGCAGAATCAGAGAGAAAGTGAGTTTAACGGCATCAACAACAACATCAGGCCCTTAAGTTTTGGAGACGACTCATTACCAGAGAAAACTTATCGAAGAGAAACTTGATTACTGACTGTAGCGAGACATCTATTAAATGCATTTTCTTTTATTTATTTTTATTGTTATTATTACTTGTACAACTTCAACTACTACTTCTTCACCTTCTTCTTCTTGTACTTGACAACTTTCTTCCATCCATATATTACTTACTTGTTCTTATTTCAATCTTTCTCTTTGATTCTTTCTCTCTTTCTTTCACATTCATTTGACTGCAGTAGTCTTGTCATCCTCCTCCATTTCCTTGCTTTACCGGGTAATCTCTCTTCAAGAGAAAAGTTTGTCGCTCAATTTCTTGTTTCTCTTCTCTCTCTCTTGCTCTCTTTCTCTTTCAATCTTTACCTGAAACCAGTCAGTCAGTCTCCCTTTCTTTCTCTTCATCTTCTCTCTTTCTATCCTCTTCTTCATCTCCTCCGTGTCATCCCCTCAAGAGTCATCAAACGGAGTGTTTCTTCATGATTAGGTTACGATTCAGACTTGAAGATGAGCTTTTTCGGGACCCGTTTCCTGGCTGAGCTATTATGGGTATGAGAGAGTGAAATGAACTGAGAGATAAAACATTTTATTAAACCATTCATTCATAATCAAAAATGTGCTGCTCACTCAGCACCATTTCACTCCTTTTTCTTGTTCTCTTGGCTTCAAGTTATGGGCGGACTTGATCTCCTCATGTTAATCATTAGTCAAACTCAGTCTCGGGCACAATAATTAATAGAAAATCGATACTCAATCTTGTCTTACGGTCTTGAAACGTGCAAATCAAAGAATCAAAATCAAGACCAGGCCAATCTCGCAATTAAGACACCCATAATTCAAAACAAGAGCAAAAACAGATGGGAAAATGTATTCGAGACAGAAAACAAATCAATCAATAAAAAGGTAAAACATGGCCGTAAGATAAGGGGATTCCAATCAGAATCAGTAGGATATGCAATACTAACACTGCTTATAAAGAGAGTAAAAAGTAGTCTTGAAAAATTTCAAAACTCAATCAAAATCTCATCATCAGTCAGTCAGTCCGACTTAACCAGTCTTGCAGCCCCAGACAAGAGAGAGGAAGTAGCAGAGTTGACAGTGCCATCAATGTTGCCCTTGTTTTTGAGGAAGAAGGGGCGGATAAACCTGTGGTAGATAACCATGGACCCATTGGCCTCTATTGGCAGGAAACACCAAATGAGGAAGACAATCTTGACCAACCAATAAAAGGGGAACCAACTAAAGATAACGTCGGAAAAGAACTCTCCAGTTGTAAAGAAGGCATATACAACCCAGTATGTCAGCCACTTCTTGTCGTCTTCATGGTGATGTGATTCCAATGCATGGATTCTGTAGTCAAACAAGTAAAAAGGATTTATAAATAAGTCGCTTTCGATAAAATAAGGAAAGACACAGACTGACACACAAGATAATGAGAATAACTCTCAAGTAAAAGCTACTTTTCTCTTGTTCTTGACAAGAAAGAGAAAGAAAGAGAGATTAGAGATCAAAGTGTCAAGTCTATCTCTCTCTTTCACACAGACTGAAGACTATCAGCAGTCATGGCCAAGTTAAGTTAAGTTAATCAAAGAATATCCAAGAGAGACATACGATGCGTAGGCAGGGTAAAGGAATCCAACAAAATTGCAAACCAGTTCAGCAAAATGGCCGAGAATCATGTAAAGAGCAAAGAATCCAAGGAAGCCTAGAGATGATGATAATAAAGTAAAGTAAAAAATGGTCAATAAAATATACTACAAGACAAGTAAAATTGAAGGCCATGACATACCTTGAGCTACATAGAGCTTCTTAACTCCAGTCAACTTTTCAATCTTATCCAGGGTATCAGTTGCCTTGTTCTTGTCAGCCAAAATGGCTTCAAGTTTTGTGTTAAACAATTCGTAGTACTTGCTCATTTTGACGGTAACAGATCCAAATCAATCAAATAGAATACCGACGATGATACAGCACAAATCAATCAACGAATCAAAGGCAGACAGAGAACAAGGAAAGACAGAGACTGAAAGACATAAACATCACGTTCACAAGGAATGATAGAACGTGACTGCCATCTCTTGTCTCTCATTCTTTGACAACAAAGACAAGGCGACAAGTACTGCCGGTTTGACAGTCAAATTGGAAAAATATTGCAAGACAATCCATTCGAGAACTTTCAAGAGACATTGATCCACAGGATGATCCATAGGATGGATCAGAGTAAACAACAAGATTCCGTCTACGAAACCAAGTTGTCTCTCCTGAGTAAACGATGTGCGGAGATTGAACAGGACAATGACAGGCTACTCAGTCTCATTTGTCAGACCAGTAGGTACATCAAGAAAGGACTGAAGAGAAGGAGACTTCTTGTAAGATACCTGTCAAAGTATGAGGATCCTTTGACCCTTCAAAGACCACCAGAACTTGTTCAAGTCAAAGATGAGGAACCCCCTTCCATGACAAACGGAGTGAAAGAGAAGGAGACCAAGAAACACACTTTAACTGACAAGTCCTGTTCTGTCACTCCTGGGACATCCACCTCCAAGACTGTGGCGACAAAGACTGTCACGACATCCACTCCTAAGACAAGGAAGAAGAACAAGGAGACTTCAGGACCCAAGAAACCCATGAATGCATACCTACTGTTTTGTCAGACTAACCGGGCAATAATTTCTCAGGAGTATCAAGCAGTCGAAGGAAAGGAAATCAATTCGAATGATTTGACTAAAGAATTGGCTTCCAAGTGGAAGCAGATGGACCAGAGTCAACGGCAGGTCTACTTGAATCAATACGAGGTAGAGAAACAACGATACATAAAATCTTTGCAAGCAAATCAACCCCAAGACAAAGACAAAGACAAAGAGACCAAGTAACTTGTTTGTTTTTTATTAAATTGCTTTTTTGTGTATAAAGTCAATGACTATGATATATATTTCGGTGGAGGTTTTTCTCAGTCTAATATAATGTAATGTAATGTAATAATTATCACAGGAAAATGACGACCAGTATATCTAGCTAAACTAAACTTGGTTTATGAGGTGGTTGTACTTGACTTGGTTGTTTAAGGAGGAGGATGTTGTTGGGTTGGTTGAAGTCAATTTACCACATGCCATCCAACTATAAAGTCTGCAAGACAATGAAAGGATCATCCTTCTAAGGATCCCTTTGGACGGGGCAGCCCAACACAAGACCAGTAGCGGGCATTTGATAAGTAAGTTTAAACATGAATAACGATAAATGACTGCACAAACATGTCTGATAAGTCTCGAGACAGTCCAGGGAGGATGACCAGAGTTGATATACTTGACATACGAGCATCCATCATGACATCTTCCTTCAATGACATAATACAATGGCAGGTCTTTGTGGAGTTGGAATCCTTGTCTGCGATAAAACTCAATGGCTCCGAGGTTTGTACTTAAGACATGCAGGTAGATTGCTTTACTATCAGGTTCATTCTTTGAGGGTCCATTCATGGATGACTTGTTGGTCAAATCAAGAATCAAATGGTTAAGAAGACTACTCGCAATCCCTTCTCTTCTTCTACTCTTGATAACTCCGAGTGAAAGGATGTAGGAGACAACGGGATCCGAACACAACAGACCACGAGAAACAAGACCCTGGTCTTCGTAGTTACATCTTGACTGTTGTTTGTTCTCCGCGACAATGAGTCCGATGATCTCTTCCCGGGATTCTTGTCCTTCCAGCCGCTCCTTTCCATCCCGGTCATCCAGTCCCTCCAGATCATCCCGATGCTCTTGAACCGCTACAGAAGTAAAGAATCTCTGACTGGTTGAGATATCAAAGAACCATTGTTCAGGATATTCAATAGGGAACCACTCTCGACACAGGATCTTGATCGAGTCAATGTCTTCTAGTTTCAGTTGACGGAGACGGACATCTTTGTATCCAACATCGGGTACCTCATCCCCAGAGTCAATGTCAACGACAACCCTGGTCGTCATATGGTTCCTGTTGTCTCTTTCATGTCCTAAACAAAAACATGATCATCTGGGAGAGCTCTCTCTTTCACTTGACATCAGCTGCCTTGAATGGATTGAATGAATCAATAGACTTTGTTGCTTCAATTTGTCTTGTTTTCTCCCGATTCCTCTCATGTTGTTTGTCTGATATAAAATGTTGCCAAAGGATTATCTCTGTTGGGTTTGTATCTTCAATTTGTTATTCCTTCTTTGGAATCGTAAAATAAGGCCTCATCCATCCAATGCAAAGCCTTAGAAACAACAATGGAATAAAAATGCACTGAACCTGTGAAGCATAAAAGTGCGAACAAGATTGCATTGATGCCTCGAGAGAAGAAAAGTCCAGTATAACAGTTTAGTGTAGTCGTAGATGTTGTGGTAGTAAACCTTTGACATTCCTCTCATGTATTCCTAGTCGTCAGGCTCTGGTTCCTTCATCCCTTGCCTGGAAATACAAGGAAAGTAATTTTGAAAAGTATTTCCATGGAAAAGAATGAGGTCTGGAAAGAAGAGAAATGAATAAACTTTCTTTTTGAGAACCATCTTCTCAACAAAAGTCATCACTTTTTTCTTTTCTAGAGGACAAGTGTATGGTTCGCACGGATATAATCTCGTCAACTTTCCATCAACTGATGATGATGATGATGGAACCGACAAGACATGATATCAGGAGATGAAAACATCAAGGTAACAAAAGTCGATAAAAACTTGAGTCCTGACACGAAACTTGAGTCGATTCGTGTCCTCTTGTTTCTCATTCTTTTTGTCAAGAACTCGGAGGAGCATTTTTGTTCTAATCATGTCCTACAGGTATATATACTCGTTTTGCTTTCTTTTCATCCAAAACGCCTTTTGTTCACGGTCTGTTTAATCCATCTTCTTCTCTTTGTGTATCAAGAGAAATATGAGATCAAAAGGGAATCCAAAATTTAATTCATGCAGAAGTGAAGTAGAAAAGCATTGGATGTCATTCCCATGACATGTCCTACTACGACTACAACAACTACTGAACTGTTCATTTTCTTCCACTGAATTCATGTATGTCTGGTGAGACATGTCGTGGAACTGATTCCTCGAGTAATCGATAATCCTGCCTTCAGACATGGCTCTGGAGAAAAAAGGACAAGAAAGAAATGAAGGAAATCCAATTGACTACTACAACTACTGTATTCCAGAAGATTTCATGTCATTCATGTCACTCATGTCATGCTGGCTAATTTTCTAGTCTGCAATATTATTATTACCCAGAGACAGGCATTTTTGCGTTCATATCCTTTCCTTCTAATTTACTGATAAAGAAGATGATGCATCCAAAGCTCAGATCAATATCTTGGGTGTTTCGTTGATGTAATTTCCTCCTGAGAAATATTCTCTTGAGGATGGATTCAGGAAGAAGTTGTCTGGTTCTCTAGTATTTCATTTCGTGAAGAACATAAAAGACCAAGTCTACCGAAAACTCCACAGTCAATTTAGTGCTGATTTATATCCCAATGACCAGTCAGGCAGAGAAGAAATGAGAAGGAGTGTTTGAGTCGTAATCAAAGTTTGAAAAGGGTTTCGTGTGACTGAGTATTGAGGAGTATCATGATAATGGTCTCTTGTGTTAGAAAATCATTTCAAGACCTCATGTCTCTTTGTCTCCCTTATATTGCCTTCGATTTTGCAGTTGGATTCCTTGCACGAAAGATCGATGGGTTCTTTATGTTCATCATACTGTCTTCTTGGAAAACAGTTGTGAACCTTGTTCTCTTGTACTGAACTAGTATTCTGTCGAATCTGCACACCATTGATGTCTCCCGAAATAGTTTCTGCGCATCCTATTCAATCCCTGGTCCTCATGTCTTGGTTCCCTTGAATATCTGCTCTGCATCTGCTCCTTCTTTTATTCCTTCCTTCGTCTCCTTCACTGCTTTCGCTGCCGAAACGAAAGGCAGTAGGGAATCAAAGAGAAAGGAAAACAGACTAAAGGATACCACACATCTCTCTTTAGACTGAAAAGAGGTCCAGGGACATCATTCAGTCACCCTGGCCTGTCGACTTCCTTTCCTGTCAAACTCATTCACTCTGACATCCGGGAACTAATTCTAATTCAAGAGACAAGACTAGATCTACTTGATAATCAATCTTGACAACTACTACTTCTCCAACTACACTTGACTACTTGTGTTGTTGTCTCAGTTGATCTCCAGAAAGAATGATGGCCTCTAAGGATGATGAGGGTATTTCTGGACAGAATGGTCTGCCTCTGCCCTCATCCTCCCTCTTTAACTCTGAAGAGAAACTGGAGGAACCAACCTTCGTGGACTCAATCTCTGGAGGAGGACATGTCCAGCAGCACGAGTTCCACTCAACCAGTGTGACCAGTGTTTCTGCTTCGAAAACCTCTCCAGTTTCATTGAACCCTGGAGTAGAACAACAGACCGTGAGTACATTGTCATCATCAGGAGAGGCCTTAAGGCAAGGCATCTTCCTCATGATGTTCCTCTTGAATCAGCACTAATTGTTTCTTCCATGATCATGACAGCAAACTGATCTCGAATCTGGAGACAACGAACCCAATTCATGTCCGAATCCCTTGACGACTGATGGAGCCCTGACTGAAGAGAAGAAATTTGTATCTCAAACAACCTCTTGTTCGTCCACAACTTCTTGTTTGAACAGCACAAGTAACCCAACCCTTTCTCTTGCCAACAACACTGGTAATATGATGCCGAATTCGTCCAGTGATCAGTCTACTCAGCCATCATCCTCCTCCGCAAACATTATCATGAATGGAGTTCATGCAGAATCATCCTCTTCTTCCTGTCCAGTCAACATCAGTAACCAAAGTAACTCAGGCATTTGTCAAGTGAATGGAACCTCAGGAGCTTCAACCACAGCCAACACTCCATCCTCCACCCCAACCAGTCTACAGCCCAAGAGACTGCATGTCAGCAACATACCTTTCCGGTTCAGGGACCCTGATCTTAGGAATCTCTTTGGGGTAATAATGTAGTGTAGCTGTCAGATCAAGAGGGGAATATAACTTGTCTTGTTGTAATTAATCCCTCGACGACGAGTGATAATATGTTTACCTTGTCTTTCTTGTTCTTTGTTCTCTCATGCTAGCAATTTGGAACCATTCTTGATGTGGAGATCATCTTCAACGAAAGGGGATCCAAAGGATTTGGGTTCGTCACCTTCTCTTCCTCCGGAGATGCTGACAGAGCAAGGACTGAACTCAACGGAACAGTCGTCGAAGGAAGAAAGATTGAAGTGAACAATGCGACTGCAAGGGTTCAGACAAAGAAACCTACTCCAATTCCAGGATCAGGAATCATGGCCGGAATCTCATCCAATTCCCATCCAAACACTGCTGCAGGAATAGCAGCTGCAGGTCAGTTTATATAGCCGTCGTCACTCAATTTCCTCTCTTTCTTGTTGTGCTAAAGACCTGGTAATGAGTCTTCGTCACCTTCTTGTGATAAAGATTGCACGACGACTGTAATAAGAGACTATTATACCGCATGCATGCATACACTTTGCAGGGATATTGACTGAGACAAGAGCCCTCGACAGTTTGCCATCCTTTCATTGTCAAATACTATATTAGTAGACGTCCTTCCTTCCTGTGAATGAATGCCATTGCAATGACTTCGAGTTCATTAACGCTCTGCATTACAATTATTCTGTCTATTTTGCTTGTTCTATGATGACAATGTTGAACGACTACTTCTGGGTTCTTTGGTTCTACTTCTATGGAATGTCATTTGGTTTGGTTGGTTCACTTGCCTGTGTCTGCTCTCACTTTATTGGAATCACAGTGGCTGCTGCTTCTGTCCTACCAAACAGTAAACCTGGAGCGGAGTTGTATAATCCGTCAATGCATTTGGTTCAGTACTTGTCCCTGTGTAACCAACAGAGAAGACGGAGAGGAATACCTACTCATGTCTACCCAACCCCTAATCCTGCTGCCGTAGCTGTCTCTGCTCCTCAAGGAGTTACTGCAGCCACTGCGCTTCCTGTCCTTCGAGGAACCCCTGTCTTCCAAGATCCCTTTGGAACCTACTCAGCAGCAGCCAGAGGGGCTGCAGTCAATGCAGCTGCTGTTAATGCAGCAGCAGCTGCAGCTGAGATGTACCATCTTCCGGCTGGATATGCTGCCAGTGCGGCATATACAGCAGCAGCTGCCAGATATTATACTGGAGCAGCTGCCCAGGTCAACCCTGCTGCTGCAGCGGCCACGGTCTCTGTTGGGTATCCTACTGCTGCCGCAGCTGCAGGTATCCATGCACTTCCAACTGATCCATACCTGGGTCATTCGATTGGTCCAGTGACAGGATACGGGACAGGGGTCTACAGGAACACCTTCAACAGATTCGCGCCCTATTGATTGGATGGTATGTCCTGCATGTCTTGGAGAACTCACTTAACTTTCGTTTACTCGAACGGAATCACGATCACAAGTCAAACCAAAGAATGAATGACAACCACAACATGATCTTAGAGATCTCACTCCTCCCGCATGAATATGTTGGACACGAGATGAGTTGCATCAACAACATTATACTACAACTATTATTATTATGATCACAATACTACTCCTAAGTCTAAGGAGACAAAGAAAGAAAGAATGTTCTAAATCATGATCTGAAGAAGAAACTACGTCCTCGAATGAACCTCATGAAAGTGAGGGTGGAATCCTCTCTTCTAACTATGTCTCCATTAAGATACTCCTCCCTTTGCAGTCCTCCTCTCATTTCTTACAACTGCTTATCTAAGTAGTTGTCTGTCACTCGCCATCATCTTCAGATACACATGACCGACGAATCAAGATACTCGCCCTTCCCTTATTCTTACTCTCTATCTTTTAGTCCAAGAGGATCCTTTAGATCAAGAAAACCAATCTAAGTAAGTCCTGAGAAAGAAAGTGTCTCAAAAGTAAAGGGACTGGCATTTTATTATGAATATTATTTGTGCTGCTTAACTGGTTCATTACACTCACAAATTCATGTCAAAGTCACACGGCATTTGCATGAGAGTTAGATTGGATTTTCTTCTTCTTCTTTTATGACTGATATCGTGCCGTACAATGCATTTTGAATTCTTCTTCTTTGAATGGATGCCTAACTGTATGGTTTGCCATGTATCCTCTGTCTCTCCCTCCTCTTTATTGCATTAAAACACTTGATCCCTTCACCTCTATCTCTATCTATTTAATGGGTTTGTGTGTGGATTCTTCTCTGAATGTTTATCGAGTCGATCACTTCCTCTCCTGTTCATGTCCAGCACGACATCAACTACTACTGTACTGGATGCAGGTGTATAATCCTCACAAGTTGTTGTGCACGAAACACGGGATCGCACTCTTACGACATGATAATAATAATGGTGTTCGTGGTATTTATTGGGGTACTTCTACTATGTATATGGATGATGATGATGATGATGGTAATGATGATGCATCTTCAGGACTGATTTTTGTCTTAACTTTTATTGGAAGAACGATCTCTTTTTGACTTGTCTTTTTGACGACTGAGGGCGCTTTACCTCTGCATCCATTCATTCTTTCATTCATTTGTTTGACAATCAATTGAGTCATACATTCATTCATTCAAGACAAGTTGTAGTTGACCATCATCTGTTCCTGCAGTTTTTAATCTCCTTTTATTGGAGGAGTATTTGATGACCTCAAGTCCAACCCAACCGGCCGTCCATTAAGAAATGACAAGTGTCATGGCGGGAGTTTACTATTTCTATGTCATCTTGATTGGTATAGTTCTTCATGTCCAGGCAGACTGTAAGTTAATCTCATTCTCTGTTTAATAATTTAGTGACACTTAATCCTCATCTGATCCATAGATGACCACACCTTCACCTCATTTGCCCTGCCATCCTCTGCTCATGACCCGATGAAGCAAGTTGTTCATGTCAGTGATTTCAAACACCGATTGAGGAGCAAGAGGTCTCCTGAAGATGTATTGAAGAAGGACATTGAGTTCACAGCCCTTGACAATAAGTTCAGGATGATTTTGAGGGAGAACTATCAGGAGGTACTGTCCCCTCAGTTTAAAGTCTATGTCGTTGACTCTGATGGAGGAAGAAAACCTTTCCATGAATTTAACAGGAAGGAAATATTCTCTGGACATCTTCACGGACACAAAGACAGTCATGTTACGGCTCACATTGATTCTCAAACGGGTCTGATGACTGCATCCATTGAACAGGATAAAGAGGTTTATTCATTGGAACCCATTAGATCCCCGGATAGTCTTAATACTACGAGTATGGTCTTTTACAAGACCCGTGAACTAGACTCATCCCTCATGAAAGACAAACCTGTCTGTGATTCTATTGATCTCGCAAATGAAACGTACTTGAATGAAATTCCTCAAGAAATTAGACAGAGATCTAAACGAAGTCCTCAAGACAATAACTACTTCTTAGGAGAAAAAGTCAGATGTAACATGCGATTGGTAGCTGACCATCTCTTTCTCGGAGAACACCATGGAGATGTTAAGAAAGTTGTTGCCCATTTGGTTTCCCTCATCGACCGGATCAACAAAATTTACTTGGACACAGAGTTTGCTGATGTCTCGGCTGGAGAATCTTCTCTCAGAGGATTCGGATTCGTTGTTCAAGAGATTATCGTACATGAAGCCCCGAGTAATGAGCCTGGCCATTATAACTCTGTACAGGAGCAGTGGCTGATTCGGGATCTGTTGGAAGCTTTTTCTAAAGATCGTGGTCACAAGTGGTACTGTCTCAGTCACCTGTTTACTCATCAAAAGTTTGAGTCTGGAGTATTGGGTCTGGCATTTGTCGCCCACACGAGAAGATTCATTCCTGGAGGGCTGTGTACTCATCCTGTGACCAAGGGAACGACTACTTACTATTACAACACTGGAGTAACAACAACCAAGAACTCGTTTGGGAACCCAATTTACACTCGAATTACTGATTTGATAACTGCTCACGAACTCGGTCACAACTGGGGTGCCGAACATGATCCTGATTTAGTTGAATGTGCTCCACGATCAAGTGAAGGAGGAGCCTACCTCATGCACACATATTCTCTGGCAGGATACGAATCAAACAACAAGATATTCTCTCCCTGCAGTAAGAGAGCCATCGCGAATGTTCTCAGAAGCAAATCATTCTCCTGCTTTATTTCCAAAAACAAATCATTCTGTGGGAACGGAGTTATTGACGAGGGAGAGGAATGTGATGCGGGACTCATTGGTGGAGCGGATACTGATCCCTGCTGCTCCATTGAATGCAAGTTAAAGACGGGGGCGGAATGCTCTGACCTCAACAACTTATGTTGCGAGAAGTGCAGGAGGAAAGTTAGAGGATCCCTTTGTAGAGAAGGCAATACTCTTGACTGTAAGGAATCCTCTCATTGTGATGGAGTATCTAAGGACTGTCCCATGGAATCCCCTCCTGTTGCAGACGGAACAACTTGTCTGGATCAGGGAACTTGCAAGAGTGGAAGTTGCATTCCATTCTGTGAGAGTAACATGATGATGTCATGCATGTGTGAGAGGAATGTCGACCACTGTATCAGATGCTGCAGACAACCCGGATCAAACACTACATGTCAAAGATATCGAAGACATGAAGGACCCATACTCCTCAAGGATGGCACTCCTTG
>Ga0157374_10002702_pt1 | contig 14915 bp, 11 predicted proteins | sample M25metaG_FD_115308 | JGI IMG/M metagenome (GOLD analysis project Ga0157374, IMG submission 115308) | Miscanthus rhizosphere microbial communities from Kellogg Biological Station, Michigan, USA - M2-5 metaG | ecosystem: Host-associated > Plants > Roots > Rhizosphere > Soil | place: USA: Michigan...
CCGGCATGCGGGATTTGACTCAGCCCTTCCGATTCTTGTTTTGTGGGCCTGCAGCAAAGCCGTTTCTGTTTGGCTCAACCATCCGCCACAACTCTCACGGACCGAAGCCTCCGAGAAGGACAGGCTCTTCCTCCGCCGCGCTGCCTTACGCACGTGGCGCTACTTCGCTGAGTTCAGCAACGAAGAGCACAATTGGCTGATCCCCGACAACTTGCAGGAAGATCCTTTTCGCGTGGCCGCGCGAGTTTCCCCGACCAATATCGGACTGCTTTTGAACGCCCGCCAGGTGGCTTGCGAGTTCGGCTACTTAGCGCTCCCCGAATTTGCCGACCGCACCGCACGAACCCTGGCGACCATCCGCCGCATGAAGCGTCATCGCGGTCACCTCTTCAATTGGTACGACACCAAGACGCTCGATCCTCTGCCACCGCTGTTCGTTTCCACCGTCGACAGCGGCAACCTCGTCGCATCGTTGTGGACCTTGCAGCTCGGCTGCAAGCAACTTCTGGAGCGCCCAGTCCTGCGCACTGCCATGGCTGAAGGCTTCCTGGATCACTTGCGGGTGTTGACTGACGTTCGTGCCTTTCCTCGGGGGCTGTTCGTAAGGCTGCAGCGCAGAGTCGAGCACGGCGATTGGCTCAAGACGTTGCTCAAATTCCCGGTGCCTGCTCTCGAACGTATCGCCGACAAAGATCTCGAAGCCAAGCATGCAGAAGACGTGAAGTGGTTCGCAAACGAAGCGGCGCACAGGCTGCAGGCGATTCATCATCTTGTCGCCCGTTTTACTCCGTGGATGTTGCAGGATTTCGCCGAACTCCGACACGATTTAGAGCTTGGACTTCCGGGCACGGACGTGCTTCTCAAAGATCTTCCCGCTGTTGCCGAGACCCTGGCTGCCAGGCTGCAATCCCTACTCGATGTTCGCAGCGATGGCAACGACCACCAAACCCGTCTGCTGCGTCGACTTGTCCCTATGGTTTTGGGGGCGAGAAATGATGCCACTCGCCTGATCAGCGAACTCGAAGCCCTTTCCGAAGACATCGAGCGCATGGCCGACGACACCGAGTTCGCCTTCCTCTGGAACCCACGCCGGAAGCTGCTTTCCATCGGCATGGAGACGGAAAAGGGCGAGATCCACGCCGCCTGCTATGACCTGCTCGCGTCCGAAGCCCGCACCGCCGCGTTCGTCGCTGTAGCCAAGGACGAGGTTCCGCAAGAAACCTGGTTCCTGTTAGCTCGCACTCATGTGGCGCCTCTGGGACGCCCGGTCCTACTGTCCTGGACCGGGACCATGTTCGAATACCTCATGCCCGCGATCTGGATGCGCACCTACACCGGCACCCTGCTTGACCGTTCTCGCCACGCCGCGGTACAGATGCAAAAGGAATACACAAACCTCAAGCGCATCCCCTGGGGAATTTCCGAGTGTGCCTATGCTGCCCGCGATGAAGCGGGTACATATCAATACCACGCCTTCGGGGTGCCCCAGCTCGCGCTGCATCAACCCGACATCGACACGCTCGTCATCTCTCCCTATTCAACCGCGCTCGCTTTAAGCACCGCGCCCAAAGCAGCTCTTGACAATCTCCGTCGGATCTCCAGCGAAGGCTGGTTCGGAGCATACGGTTTCTACGAATCCGCCGATTACACGGTCAGTCGTAATCGCAAATGGCGCCACGAATGCGAAGTGGTGCGTTGCTACATGGCCCACCATCAGGGCATGACACTTTTGTCGATTGCGAACTTCCTTGCCGACGGGGTGGTTCAAGAGTGGTTCCATGCTCATCCGCGCGTGATGGCGACCGAACTCCTACTTCATGAAAAGCCGGTAAATTACCTGCCCTCCGGTCATCCCGCCGCCTAGTTCCCGCCCTCGGGATGTACTAAATATTTTGAATGTAAGTTGATGTGCATCTAGATTGACGGCAACTCACCCTGCACCGACTTGCAACCAATGTAGCTGCTTTTCGCGGTAACGCATTTGTATGCAAATCGGGCTCAGCTGGAGCAATCTGATGAAGCATTTTCTTGTACTCATATCACTGTTCACTCTTCCTGCATTTGCAACCGTCAAAATAACGTCCCCCACTACGGGTTCGTCGTCGGCATCGCCAGTGCACTTTGTGGCCAGCGCAACCACGACCTGCTCAAGCGGCGTGTCGTCCATGGGCATTTACACAGCCCCCTACGTTCTGGCCTACAAAGTTTCCGGATCTAGCCTGAATACTTATCTGACACTCTCCACCGGAACCTACAACGTCGTCGTCCAAGAATGGGACGCTTGCGGGTCAACGAAGACTACGGCGACAATCACGGTCACTAGCGGCACTGCGAGCACAGGGACCATTCCCTCCTCGAGCCACGTCTTCGTCGTGGTCGAAGAGAACCACAGCTATTCGCAGGTGATCGGCAGTTCGTCGATGCCATACCTGAATAGTCTTGCCAACAAGTACGGGCTGGCCACGCAGTACTATGCGAATACCCACCCCTCCATCGGTAACTACTTCATGATGGTTGCCGGACAGACCATCACCAACAACGACAGCTACTGCTCCACCCTGACCAACGACAACATCGTCCGCCATCTGCTCAGTGCTGGGAAAACGTGGAAGGCGTATGCGGAAAGCCTGCCCTCCGCGGGATACACCGGATGCGGCTCGGGCTATTATGTGAAGCGCCATAACCCGTTGGCCTACTTCTCGGACGTTGCCAACAGTAGTGAAAAGTACAACCTTGTGCCGTTCACGCAGTTCTCCAAGGATCTGACGAATAACAATCTGCCAAACTTTTCGTTCATCGTGCCGAATCTTATCCATGACGCGCACGATGGCAGCTTGAGCACTGCCGACAGTTGGCTGAAGACCAATATTGCGCCCTTACTATCAAGCGCGACTTTCCAGAAAGATGGAATCCTGATCATCGTGTTCGATGAGAGCCTGGATACGGACACGGCTCACGGCGGGGGCCACATTGCGTGCCTGGTGATTGGGCCGAAAGTAAAGCTAGGCGTCAAGCCAACCACGACCTATCAACACCAGAACCTTTTGAAAACCGTCATGAAAGCCCTCGGACTTAGCAGCTTCCCGGGAGCCGCCAGCAGCGCTGCAGGAATGACGGCTTTCTTCTGATTGAGTTGGTTCGGGTGGGGATACCTTGCTCCGTAGCTGGTATCCCCACCAGGGTTCTTGCCCGAGATAACCACCGCAGGAAATTCCTCTGCGGAGACCAAGGATCCTCTCCGGCAGTTCCCGATTGAGTGGAGGAAATTCAGCTACGCCGCCCGCTCCGTCTTCTCGTAGGTCCCCATCAGTTCCGCTTGGGCAAGCACATGCCCCTTGATCGCCGACTGCACATCCGTGAAGTTCGCCCCGGGCCCAACGTCCAGCACACAATCGAGAGCGTAGAGCTTGAAAAAATACCGGTGCACTCCTGACGGAGGGGCGGGTCCCATATAGCCAAGCTTCTGTGCTTCGTTCTTCGCCTGCAGGCCCACGCCTTTGATCTCTTCCCCCTCGGGAGCGGCTTCGTCGATGTGCCCGACTCCTGGTCCGATGTTGTACACCACCCAATGTGTGAACCCGCCCGCGCGCGGCGCATCCGGATCATGCAAGACCAACACGAAGGATTTCGCATTCGGCGGCGCATCTTTCCACGACAACTCGGGGGAAGCATTCTCGCCATCACTCGTGTATTTGCTGGGGATCTCTCCACCTTCTTGGATTTCAGCACTGGTAAGTTGCATAGCTGCGCATCCTTTCGGGGACTCGCTTTTGAGAGTCCGAACCGGCGGCAGACGTTGCCTGAATGAAACGCAGAGATGCGCTTACGGCGATTTCTTGTAGACGCGCACGTAATCGACCAGCATGACTTGCGGAAACTTCGTGGTCGCGTCTGGGCTTCCCGGCCATTCTCCGCCCACTGCAAAATTCAAGAGAATATAAAAGGGATGGTCGTAGACCCACTTCGTACCGGCAGGCAAATCCGACGGCCTGCGCGCAGTGTAGAGATGATCGTCAACGTAGAACCGAATCTCTTCCGGCTCCCATTCCACTGCGTAAATGTGAAAGTCATCGGCGAACCGGCCTGCGTTCACGGAATACGCCCCCCCGATACCTTTTCCACCCGAGTATCCCGGTCCGTGAATGGTGCCATGCACCATCCCAGGTTCGCGTCCAATGTTTTCCATAATGTCGATCTCGCCGCATTGCGGCCAACCGACCTGCTTGTCGTCAGCCCCTAGCAACCAGAAAGCCGGCCAGACGCCCTGCCCATATGGAATTTTGATCCGCGCTTAAAACCTCCCATAGGCCTGCTCGAACTTCCCAGAGGTGATAAGCCGTGCCGAAGTGTAGTCGCGTTGTACCCCGTCGGCGCCGGTGTAGCTTTCCTTGCGCGCGATGATTTCTAGATTTCCCCGCCGCATGCGCGCATTCTCCCGCCGCGACGAGTAGTACTCGAGCTCCTGATTTCCCCACCCATTCCCCCCGATCTCAAATTTCCATTTCGCAGGATCGGGCGCCGAGTTGTCCCCTTGATCGAACTCGTCCGACCAAGCGAGCGTGAATCCGGCACGCGCCGGAGCTATGGACTTCGTCTTATGAGACCCCGCCTGAGCCAGACACACGGCGCTCGAGAGGGCGATCAGGAGAACAATTTCGCTTCGCATGTAGGACCTTCCCTGTTTGCTCACCCCAGTGTCGGCCTTAACTCCGCCTTCTTGGTTGTGATCGTCAGCGTGATCGCTGGAAGTTTCGGCCCCGGCCAATCTTCGCTGTAGGCCTCCAGCACAATCGCGCCGGGAGTTTTCGTCGACTGCAGGATGACCTGCGCCAATCCATTGAACAAGCTTCGCGTGGGCTCCTTGTCCGACTCCTGGCAATTCGGATCGCCATTACCCACGCCAATGAGCGCACCCTCGCCCTTGACTGTGAACTTGATCGGGAAGTCAGCGGTTGGAATATGCCGGCCCTGTTCGTCGAGCGATTCCACGCGTATGAGAGCAACATCTTCCCCATCGGCATCGATCTCCGTCCGATCTGCGGCGAGCTTGATCGAAGCCGGCTTGCCGGTGGTTTCACGTTTCTCGCTGAGTACGACTTTGCCGCTTTTGCTCCCCCGGGCCTCCAGCACTCCCGGCTCATATTTCACCCCCCACTCCAGATGCTTCAGCGGCTCGACCTTCTTGCTGCCCTGACTCTTCCCGTTCAGGAACAATTCAACTTCATCCAGGTTTGAGTGCACCCAAACCTTGATCGTTTCGCCGTCGCGTTCTTCCCAATTCCAGTGAGGAAATAGATGCAGTACCGGGTCATTTCCCCACCACGCCTTGTAATAGTAGAAGTTGTCCTTGGGAAAACCGCACATGTCCACAATGCCGAACTGTGAGTTGATCGAAGGCCAGCCGTACGGCGTCGGCTCGCCGCGGTAATCGAATCCGGTCCACGCAAAGCCGCCCGCCAGCCATTCGCGCGCCGCATAGAACGTCCACCATTGCTCGGCGAGTTCAGACCACGAGGTGTGGTTCAGGTCATAGGCGCTCACCCAGTTGCGCAGTTTGTCCGTTTCATAGATACCGCGCGTCGAAACCGTGCTCGCGGTTTCCGTGCCTACGGCGGGCTTCGTCGGATGGTCCTTACGCCATTTGTCGATAACCTGCAAGTTGTAGTTGTAGCCCATAACGTCCAATTGCTCGGCAAATGGCTTGTCGAAGGATGCATTCACAGCCGCCGTGCATAGCCTGGTGGGATCGAGTTCGTGGCAGCGCGCAATCATCGCGTCGACCACCGGAACCGCTTGCTGCTGCGGCATCATCGTCCACTCCTCGTTCCCCACCGACCAGATCACGATCGCAGGCGAGTTGCGGTATCGCTTAATCATGCTGTCCAGCTGCGCCATCGCTTCCGGATTGGAGCTCATCATGCGCGTCTCGCACATCATCATCATGCCCATTTGATCGCAGGCTTCCACCCACTCCGGCGTGGGCATGTTGTGCGACGTACGCACCGCGTTTCCGCCCATATCGCGCAACACGGCGAGACGATACCATTGCAGCCGGTCGGGCAAGGCTGCGCCGACGCCGGCATGGTCCTGATGATTGCACGTGCCCTTCAACTCCACGCGTTTGCCGTTGAGGAAGAAGCCCTTGTCTTGATCCCACGTCAGTGTTCGTACGCCAAAACTTACGCGCTCTCTATCGCGAGCCTTGGCATTTGATTCTACGGTTACAATCGCGGAGTACAGGTTGGGACCGTCCGGCGACCACATCGCCGGGTTCGTCAGCTTCGCGGTGGCTGTAAAGGACGTCGCGGCGTCGGCAGCAACTTGCTGCGGCGTTGAGTCCGCAGTGGCCACAGTCTTGCCGGAGGCATCCACAATCTGCCACCGTACCCGGCACGACTCCGCTTTCGTTCCCTGGTTCTCGACGATCGTGCCCAGGTTCAAGGTGGCCGAATTTCCCTTTACCTCGGTGCGAATATAGCTCTCCCATTGCGCGAGATGCAGCGCATCCATCTTCGTCAACCAAACATGGCGATAGATCCCCGCCCCCTCGTAGAACCATCCATCGCCGAAGCTTGCGTCCACACGCAACATCAGGTAGTTGGTTTGCCCATAATCAAGAAAGTCGCTGATATCAAAGCTGAAGGGCGCATAGGAATTGTCGTTCCGCCCGATGTAGTAGCCGTTCAGAAACACCAGAACGTTGCGCACCGCTCCATCGAACAGCACAACCGTCCGGCGCCCCCGATCCGTCTCAGGAACAGCGAACGTCCTCCGATACCAACCGACGCTGGTCTCTGGATAGGCCCGGCCCAACGGCTTATATCCGTGGCTCTGCAAACCCTCGTCACGAACAAAGGGCAGCTCAACCGCCCAGTCATTGGGCAGGTTTAAGGTTCGCCACCCAGACTCGTCGAGTTTCGCGGTGGCAAACTTGAATTCGCCTGACTTGGCGAAATCACCCTGTCCGCTGCCGAAACCCAGATCCCTAGCCGGATCACTGCCATGTCCAAATCGAAACTTCCATCCAAAATCCATGAGATAGCGTTCTCTGGGAGCGACCGCAGAAAGAGCTTCCGACGCGCCTGGTCCCGGGTGTGCCCCCAACAACGCCCGAGCCTGTTCGACCAACGAACCAGCAGCCAGGGTGGATGCGGAAACGGCAACTCCCGAACGGAGCAAGTCACGGCGAGTGAAAGACATGAATGGCCCTCCAATGGAAGAACTGGGATGGACAACGGAGAAACCGACAATGTTACGCCGAACAAGAAGCGGGAACAACAAAACTAGTGGGAAGACAGTGGCAGAAGATTTTCGCAGGTAATTTGGAATAAAACCGGCAGGCAGACCCTAGCTTGCAACGGACAAAGTGCACGGGCAGGGGGCCTCTGTCAGCCGCGGAACATACTGTCCCCCGGTTTTGCTCAGCGGGACCCGCCGTTTGGCGAACTCCAACTCGTATTCGCCGTCTGGGAAGTCGTCGTCATCTTCAATGACACATCGCGAGTACGATAGACAGGTTGGCCGGGTGCACTCATCGGAGTACGTGGCATGCTGCAGGGCTTTCACAACACACGCCCGCTCTCGCCCTTCTCCCCTCAAAACGCCTTCCAATGCAATGGTTTCCTTGGTGACAGTCATTGTTGTGGCCCCCCTGACGGTGAGTGCCAAAAGCCTACCATTTGGCCCCTCAATCTGCCACCCTTCTCTGATGCAAGAACGGCCCCCCAGTTGGTTGCTTAAGGAGAGAGAAGTTTCGGTATTTGACCTTAGAAACCCTGTACGATCCACCAGGGATTCGGCGTGGCTTAGCCGAGCCAGTGCCCCACTACACGAAACAATTCCCAGTCCGCCGCAGGCCAAGAAGCATCGCCTGCAGGCACTGCATCAGTCTAGGCCGATTTCCTGTACCTGCGGTACTCACCAGCCGGTTTCTTGTGGTGGTAGACGCTCGTGTGATAGGCCAAGCAGGTAGAACAGAATACTTCGAAGCAGGACTCACAACTCTCGGCGTGGCTATCACAAAGGTGGGCATCGCAATCGCAGCATCGGCCTGAGGCATCATCGCCACAGCGATACCCAGTCGCGTCTTCGACACTGGCTACTTCGACGATTTCACATTGCATGCCTGGCAGACTCCAACTGAGGTCGCTATTCTACTTGCTTCCGCCTCATTGCGAAAGCCTGTATTATTCCGCTCGTTCTATGAAAACCAAGGCAAAAACGTCCAGAAAACCGGGGAAGAAGCCCCAAGACAAATCGAAGCCAGATGCTCCGCCCGCCCTACTCAAAGGATGGAAGCAGATCGCGGGCTTCCTCTCACAATCGACAGCTGTCGCTCAGCGCTGGGCAAAGGAGGGCATGCCGGTCATCCGGCAGGGGCGATATGCGACTGCAACTCCGGAGGATTTGAATCAATGGTTGGGGCGTGAGGCGGGTGGCGAGCCTATCAAAGTGGCGACCGCCACCACTGATCTTTCGGCAGAACTAAAACGAGGCCTCGCTTTTGCCCGGCAACAGAAAAAGCGTTCAGCTCGTGATTAGTACGGTTACGACATACGCCACGGCATTGGGCGTCTAGTCCTGCTCCTGGCGCCAGCTTTCGACCTTTCTCCGTCCAATCTCTTGGCACGCCTTCGTTCGTACTTTGTCCAAGGCCGGTAAGCCCCATCACGCAAAGCAACGTGAGCTGACCTTAGTCACTTTTTACAGAGAACACCCGATTTTAGCCCGCAATGCGCCGCTGCTACGTTTAGGACTCCCACGCAGGGAGACATCAAACCAAGCTGGAAAAATCTTCACGATGGTCAACTAGCAACGGTAATCCTGCGCGCTTTTGTTTCAGTGAAGTTTCTGGTTCAAGGTCTCATGTCAGTGCCCAGCCCCCATCGAATCCCGACCGGCCAGGTGCAGCTGCGAGACCTCGAGCCGGATCACCACGCCTGCGTTCACGACCTTCTCGACCTGGCCGCTCAAGAGCACGCCCAATCGATCGCTGTCGAATTTGAGGGGCGTTCGCTCACTTACGCCGAACTACATGCACGGGCTAACCAGTTAGCTCGTGCCCTTCGCAAACACGGCGTGCAGCGGGAAACGTTGGTTGCGGTTTGCATGGAGCGCTCACTGGAGATGGTGGTGGCGCTGCTCGGAATCCTTAAGTCAGGCGCAGCGTATGTTCCTCTCGACTCCTCCTTCGGCCAAGGCCGTATTCAATATGTGCTCGACGAAATCCACGCGAAGGTCTTAATTACTCAGAAATCGTTGCGGAGTTTCGTTCCCAAAAGCAGTGCAGACACCCTTTGTCTGGAATCCTCATTCGATGCCATCGCAGGAGAGAGCACCGAATCGGTGCCTTCGGACACGGGACCGTCAAACCTTGCTTATGTGATCTATACGTCGGGATCAACTGGTAAGCCGAAGGGCGTCCAAGTAGAGCACAAAAGTGTGACGAACTTTCTGCGCTCGATGCAAAAAGAACCGGGAATGAGCGTCCGCGATGCGCTCTTGGCAGTCACCACGATTTCATTTGATATTGCAGCCCTGGAAATCTTCTTGCCCTTACTGGTGGGCGCTCGCCTTGTGCTTGCGAGTCGTGAGGCCACGCTCGACGGCATGCTGCTCAAGAAGCTCTTGAAGGACTCTCGTGCCACCGTAATGCAGGCGACGCCCACCACTTGGCAAATCCTGCTCGAATCAGGCTGGGAAGGCGGCGACAATCTCAAGGCGCTCGTCGGCGGCGAAGCGGTATCGCCGGAGCTCGCGCGCCGGCTCGCTTCATGTTGCGGAGTAGTGTGGAACATGTACGGTCCTACGGAGACGACCATCTGGTCTTCGATCTATCGAATTGAAGGACGAGACGATCGCAACGTGCCTATCGGAAAGCCCATAGCTAATACAAGCGTCTATGTTCTTGGCGAGAACCGCGAACTGCTTCCTTCTGGGAGCGAAGGCGAACTCTACATCGGCGGCGAGGGACTCGCTCGCGGATACTTCCAGCGTCCGGAGCTCACGGCGGAAAAGTTCGTTCCTGATCCGTTTTCATCTCAGACTGGTGCCCGGATGTACCGCACGGGAGATCTTGGACGATATCGCGGGGATGGGAATATCGAATACCTCGGGCGCCTCGACCATCAGGTCAAGATTCGCGGCTTTCGGGTCGAACTCGGCGAAATTGAAGCCGTGCTGGAACAACACCCAGCAGTAAAGCAGGCGGTTGCGATTGCCCAGGACGACAAGGTTGGCACCAAGTACCTGGCGGCATACATTGTGCCGAAATCGGGGAAGACTTTTTCTCCATCAGAGCTACGCGAGCACTTGCGCAGGCAGCTGCCCGACTACATGGTACCGTCCGCCCTGGTCGGGCTTGCCGAATTCCCGCTGACAGCAAACCGGAAGGTCGATCGTAAGTCGCTGCCAACTCCGCAAGCTGGTGACTATTTCCGCGAGCGAGATTATGTGGCGCCGCGCGACAAGGTCGAAAGGAAGCTGGTTGCGACGTGGGAAGAAGTACTCGGCGTGAAGCCGATTGGAGTTCGAGATAACTTCTTCGACCTCGGCGGCAAGTCGCTGCAGGCCGCCCGTTTGTTCACCAAAATCATCGGCACTTTCGGCAGAGAATTGCCGCTTACCACTCTCATTGACGCGCCCACCGTCGAACTGCTCGCTAATCAGATCAGGCCGCTGTCAAAGGATGCCAACTATCCCACCTTGGTTCCGATGAAGAAGACCGGAAAGCGGCCGCCATTTTTTTGCGTCCACGGAGGCGCAGGCAGCACGCTGTTCATGCATCGCCTCGCGGCAAGAATGGATGTTGACCAGCCTTTTTATGGAATCGAACCAGAAGGAATGGATGGCCGGCGTTTTAAGCACACAACGCTCGAAGACATTGCAGCTCACTATCTTTGTGAAATTCGCAAGCTGCAACCGAACGGCCCGTACTGCTTCGGGGGGTACTGCTTTGGGGGAATCGTCGCCTACGAAATGGCGCAACAACTCCTTCGGCAGGGGGAACCCGCCGCTTTGGTTGTTCAGTTCACAGCTGAGTTGCGTTTTCATCGTAAGATCCCCGCGGTTACAAAGCCGAAGCTGCCCGCGAACCCCCTTAGCAAAAGAATGGCAACGCTGTTGAAGAATCCCCTGCGCACGCTTTATCGCATCGCGGCAGTACGCGTGGCGGAAAAGTGGGGAAAATTCGCGCCCACCTTCTACCGACTCTGGTTCAAGTTTGGCTTGCGAGTCCCTCCTCGTATGCGAACCTCATATGTGTGGAGAACACTGATCCGAGCCGAGCGGAATTACGTGCCGAAGCCATATCCCGGTCGGGTGGTCATGTTTCACGGTTCCGACTACGAAGACGATCCGAACTTAGGATGGGATGGATTGGCGGGTGGAATCGAGCATCATATCGTAGGCAACAGTAGCCAGGACGCGCGGCGTGATTTGATGAACGAACCATGGGTCGGTCAGACTGGGCGGGAACTGTCGGATTGCATTATGCGGGCATGCCATCCGACGGAAACCAAACACGCCAAGGTCGCATAACAGTTTCGGCTTAACAACCGGGCTTCAGATGAAGCCTTGCCAGGCGCAGGCCGGTCGCCTTTCCAATTTCCACAGATTGCCCATCAAGCCGAGGCGCGGCTATTCTTAATACATCCATGCGACCGTTTCGGGCGACATTTGCGGCATTGGTCGGGCTTGTGTTGGTGCAGTCACTCCTGGCAAAGGACAGTGCCAGGATTGTTGTTTACCTGCCGTGGGACTCGCTGCAACATTCACGCCTCAGAATTTCGCTCGACGAGGTCTCGGTTGCCGAAATAAGACCAGGAAGGTTCTTTGTGATCAATGCAGAACCAGGTCGGCATCTACTCGTGGCTGGCGAAGGAATTCCGACGGTGGTTGATGCAAGTTCGAGCCGGAACTCATTCGTGCGCGTTGCCCGTCAGATCGAATTCGGGCCATCTGGCAAGACTGACATTCCGGCCTTGGAAATCATGTCACCCGAACAGGCGCAGCCCGAGGTTGTCAATTTGGTTTACCTCGATCCAAAGAAGATTTTTTCATCCGCCGTAAGCAAAGTAGACCCACTATCGCAGCAACGACCGAAGCTCAAGACTCGCGGCTCCAGTCAGTAGACTCCTGCTGAATCTCCCTATCGCTGACCGCGCAACTCCGGGGGCGAATAAGCGCAAGGTTGTGAGATGGCCTGATCCTGTTGGAAAGGGGACCGCTTCCCGACTTATCACCCAGTAGCGGCTTCGGGGTGAGGTCGGAACGACTTTGTAGCATCCTCGTTAGAATCGTAAACCTCAAACAGACGATCCACATTTGTCATTCTCAATATTCGTCGAGCCACAGGTGATAAGGCAGCAAACTTGATTTCAGCTCCACGATGACGCGCAGAAATAAATGACGCAACCACGGTTCCAACTCCACTACTGTCAATATGTCCAACCCAAGCAAAATTCAGAACGATTCGGTTGGTCTCTTTCAGTAAGCTGAGAATGACTCGTCTCAGTTCGTCCGCTTCTTCTCCGAAAACAATCCGGCCGCGGCAACGAACAATTGCAATGTCGTCGGTTCGAGAAATATCAAGGTTCAGAGCCATGACCGTTTTCCCAATCCCCAGTCTCCGGCTGTCACCTGAACATAATACGCCTGTCGACAAATCTCTATTTACCTCGATTCTGAAAAAGGTACACCTTCATTCAGCGAATCTCGCCCGGCGCGGCCCAGCTCCGCGGCATTTCGCAACTGCCTCGGGTACTCGCGATCAGCTGTTTCCGGCGATGCAGAAACTGCACAATGGAGCAGCATCTATTAGATGATCTGCGCGTAGTACCGTTCCGCTTGGCTGGCGACAAAACTCATGGACAGCTTTGGGGCCAAGCGAAGAGCGTAAGTCAGGAAATCACCTGGCTCACTCACTTGCTCTCCAGCACGACGCGGTCATACAACGGTTGCGTCGGCCGCGCGTTGTTACGGTACAGTCCAGAGAACTTTTTGATTTCTTCGGCCGAAACGGTTGCGGGATGTTCCAGTACGAACCACCTGATGTTTTCGCTACACGGTGGCGTGGTTAGCGACCCGGAAAAGGTGTAATAGCTGTGATCAAACGGAACGATCTGGGATGCGTCGATTTCGATGTTGTCTTTTCGCGTTTCCTTTCGTTTTTCTCTTGGCAGCTCCCGCCACAGTTCGTGCACAAGAGCATTGTCTGCCCCTTGTCGAAGTAGAACCGCGACTACTGCAAGGTGACCTTCCTCGTCGGCATGCACCAGATGCACTGTCATATCGAAGGACTTTCCGTTAACCCTTTCCTCGCTGGGCCGATGAAAATGAAACTGCTGGAGAACATATTTCTTGCCGCCAACCGACATGATGCTTCCGGGTGCATAGTTGATCATGATGGTATGTCCATTGTCGATTATGTGAAGCGGAGAGGGTTTGTAATCAAATCGCATGGGCGGGAGATCGGCCCTTTTTGGATGACGGATATCGATTGGGGATTGGTGACGTCCAGTCTTGCACGTGGTGAAATCTGCTGACAGGTCCCCCCAGTGATTCGGCCCGAACTGATCACCGTAATCCCAGGTGTGTTTGGCATGCTGCTCCTGCGCTGCACTAAGCGCAATCAAAGCGAACAGACTACACAGGATTCGAGTGAAATGCGGTTGCTGCATTAGGCAGATAACCTTTGAATGTGGTGGTTTCCACCAGGCGCGAGCATAACGGAACTGCGGCCCTCCGCCGACTGTAAGCCCTGACAGGGTTCTTCGCCCAGACCATCAGCACTTGTTGATAGATCTCATTGACCCCGTTTCAGGCAAAACTTGTGAGTTACGTCAACCGCAAGGCCGCGGATCCCACACACAGAAGTACATGAGTACACCTTTCGAGGGATTGCCAATCCCTCACGTGCGCGCAACGATAACAGGAACATAGGGCACCTTAGACACTGAAGCGGAGTTTATGTCGGAACGATCGCAAATATCCGTAGATATCAGGCGCAAGAACTACACCGGAGAATACGAAATCGACGGCGGAATCTTATACGTATTCTTCGAAGGCCGAAGCAAATCAAGTGCGATCATGAGTCCCGGGCCAGAACTTCTTGCGCGCCTTCTGTTAATCGAGTTGGTTTTTCAAGCACCAAGCTGGCGTGACCACCTCGGCCTGCAGTGATATCTCCCATCTCGCAACGAGGTAACACTTTACGGCGATGCCGCTGCGTGTGCCATCCAAGATTGACGCCCAATCGTTGGAATGGCACTCAGGTCGCCGACAAAGGTTTGGCAGTGGGTAGTCGCATGTGCTGCCTTGTCATCGTTCTGATTGCTGAAGCAGTTACCGTGTTGCAAAGCAGCACTGCCCACACTTCCGTCAAGGGTTGCAGCTCTGGGTTTTGGGATGGTTCTATGGCCACCATTGTCTAGGTATTAGTAATTCTCATCAGAGCTCATCGGGTACCCCAAAAGCGAGTGAAAAGCGCAAAGTTTCGTTATCACTGATAGGAACAATTATGCTGATGTACACTTCAGGGCAATTGCCAGCGCACTGTCGTGATGTCATGTGTATGAACCGGTTGAGTGTTGCCGAAGTTCTAAATCAACTGGAAGCGTTCTACGGGAAGCAGGCACCGTTCTGGCCTTCTGATCCTTATCTTTTTCTCATGTGGTGGTACTGCGGATATCCGGCGAGCGATGCCGCATGCACCAAGGGCTGGGAGGGGTTGACGGCCAAAATCGTGGCCGAACCGAATGAAATTCTTGCGACACGCCCCGCCGTCCTTGCTGCCGCCTTGAAGCCCGGCGGCATGTTTCCCGAGCTCCGTGCCGAGCGAATGAAGGAAGTTACGGCGCGAATCAAAGACGAATTTGACGGGGACTTGCGCGGGGCGCTGACCGGACCGATTGCAG
>Ga0157374_10002705_pt1 | contig 14910 bp, 9 predicted proteins | sample M25metaG_FD_115308 | JGI IMG/M metagenome (GOLD analysis project Ga0157374, IMG submission 115308) | Miscanthus rhizosphere microbial communities from Kellogg Biological Station, Michigan, USA - M2-5 metaG | ecosystem: Host-associated > Plants > Roots > Rhizosphere > Soil | place: USA: Michigan...
CCGGGCTCGACGTGGTCGCCGACGCGATGCATATAGCCGATGCGGTGTCGACCGTCGTTGCCAGCAACTTCCGCAACGGATACGAAGAGCTCGCGGCCGTCCGGGCGAAATACGCCAACGAACCGTGGTTCAAATATGTGCACGGTGACATCGCGTTCTATCTTCTTCAAACGCCAGAAGCCAAGCTTCGCGAACAAGGTCCCGTGCTGCTGGCCGGTGTGCCAGCGACTTACGATCCGATGCCGGTGCTTGTCAACCTAGATACACCGCAACTATGGATCTTGGCTGCTGAAGACCATGACGCGCCGAGTGCTGAGACCGAACGACGCCTGCTCGGCCTGCAGGGCAAAAACAAGCCAATTACGGTCGCTGTATTTCCGCACACCGAACATGGCATTTACGAATACGAAACCATCGCGGACGGAGAACGCGTAGACACCCGGAACCCGGAAGGTTACTTCGACATGATGCGCGACTTTATCCTGCGCAGCACGCTCGAAACACGAAACTACGGCACCAGCAAGATCAACCGTCCACGGACCGCTGAAGGGCAAGGTGCAAGATCACATTAGGATTTTCGATTTTCCTATCGCCGGAGGCGAGACAACAGCATCAAGAAGAGTTGCAGGATTTGCTCGTATCCATTCCTTTTTTGATTCGGATTCGATATGCAAACGGCGCTTGATTCAGACGCTCAACCAGAGCCGAATCGCTCGCTAGCGCCTACCGGATGGGTGGCAAATTCGACAATCCGACTTTTGTTTGGAACCTTCCCGATGGAGAACTACGAGCAGCGAAATTCATGCCTGGAGCGCCAACACTCGACGTCACCCACGTCGAAATCGATTCTCCGGAATGGATCGCTAAGAAGTCGGCTGACAAAGCAAAGCGCGATGCCGATTTGTGATCACGACTTTTCTTCTGCCTCTCTTCGAAAAGGCGCGCTCGCTATGAATTCAGACTAGAATTACCTGTCGATTGCTGCGCAGGGTCTCGATGTGTTTTCGCGACATCTTCTCGTTGCCGGCCTGGCTATAATTCCCTCCGCGAGCGCGACCACGATAACGGTCGACTCCATAGCGACTGGGCCCGGTGACGCAAGCAGCTGCACAATTCAAAGTGCTTTTTATTCAGCGGCTCAACGTGCGGCAAGCGGCTCATGTCCTGCGGGGGACGGCAACGACGTTATCCTCCTTCCGCCAGATGCCAACTTTCAGCTGACTGCTCAAGACGCGAACATGGACGGCGGGATATTGACGACGATCAACTCCGTCGTCACCGTCGTAGGTAACGGCTCCACCATCGAACCTGCTCAGGGACTGTGCCGCCGCTTTTTCGTCGTTGAGGCCGCCGGCAGCTTGTACCTGAACAACCTCACCTTGCGCGGAGGCTGCAATACCACGTCGGGCGGCGGAGCATTGCTCGCCAACGGCGGATACATTTACATCACCGATTCAACCTTCGTCGGAAACACGACAAATCCGTGGAATGGAGGCGCGATATTGGCAAATCCGCCGTCGGCGTTCGAGATTGAGGACTCGACCTTTGATAGCAACACCACAACATCTTTTGGTGGAGCAATCTACAGCAGTGGAGCCGATCTCGTCATAAGACGCAGCTCATTTGTCAGCAACTATGCGGAATCCGAAGGCGGTGCGCTCGGTATTGAAGGCAACATCAGAATCGACAACTCAACGTTCACCAACAATTCTGCCGGGTATGGTGGGGCCATCTTGGGATGGTTCGGCACTGGCCTAATCAGCTTCTCAACGTTCAACGGCAACATCGCGACCGCGGGTTCCGTGGCCTGGTTCCAGTCCGGAAACTTCACGCTCGCCAACAACTTGTTTCTGCATTCGGTCGGCGGCGGCCCCGCTTTCAATTGCGAAAGTGATCCGAACTACGCAAACCTTACCTTTAAGTATTCAAACATCAGTGACGACTTCAGTTGTGGAAGCAGCGAGGTCATAGCCAGCCCACTCCAAGTGGCGCTCGGACAGTTCGGTAATTACGAAGCACAGACTACGTTCTATCCTTTAGAACCCAACAGCGTCGCGATTGCTGCCGCCAATTGTCTGACCGCTGATGACGTTGAAGAGGACACCGATCAGCGTGGTGTGGCGCGACCGATCTATCAAGGCCATTGCGATCCAGGCGCGTTTGAAACCGATGGGACAACATACCCGGCCGTTTCTCCACCGGCACTTTTGGGGGCCGGAAATCTTCTCATCTCCAACGGAATCTTAGTTTCGGAATACACAAGAGACGGTACACGCGTGCGCGATTTCTGGCCTTCTCTTCAGGCACCCAGCGTTGGGAGTGTTGTTGGTGTCGACGCCGACGGCTTGAACGCCTTCGGCATCTTTCACGGCCGCGTCGATACGGATTTCGGCCACTACACTGTCAGCACCGACACATGGACGAGCATGACAGCACCCTCCTGGACTAATTACTACGGTTCGGCCAACACCATGATCGTTCGTGCTGGGGAGCATTGGTTTTTGACGGGTATCGCCGGCAATTGTCAGTGCGAGATCGTTGTGTTTAACAAGACAGGCCCACTAACCAATCTCATGATCGGAAGCGAAATAAACGATATGAAAGTGGGACAGGACGGATTGTTGTATGTACTTACCGGTTCGACGGTATCTTCATTCAACCCTGAAACGCTTGCTCCGCAAAAGACCATAGATCTCTCTGGCGCAGCGCAGGGTTATGGAATTGGCGCGTTGGCAGTCGGGAAGCAAGGTGAGTTCTACATCTATCGCCCTGACTCTAAAATCCTCAAACTTGATTCGCAGGGAACGCAGATTGCGTCCATCGATTGCGTCGTACCTGCCAATCCGACATACACGTGCTTTGGTGCGCGAACTATTGCACTTTCTGCCGATCAGCACCTCTTTGTCATGGACGGTGACGGTCAACAGGCGCCGGCGGTTGTATTGGATTTCGACAGCAACCTAGTAGATGCACCAAGCTCGTCGTTTACCCTTCCCGTCACACCGAGTTATAACAACGGCCAATTCGCTCTTTCGCCGCTACCAATAGATGAAATTTTCACGGATTCGTTCGAATAACGAAGTATCGCGCGCTGCACTTGAACCGCGCGCTGAGTCAGATTTCGAAGCCGCATCAGATGAATACGCTCGTCTAGAAATGATACGAGCGGGGTCAGTCGGCGTTCGCCGGTGGATCACGACCACATAGAGGAAGCGACCAAGATCGCCAAGCGCCCGCCGATCGATGCAGACAACGTGTCTCGCACGATCTACGTCGACGAGAGTGTGGCGGACGTCGGCGTATATGTGACTTGGCTGCACGAGTGACACTACAAGCTCCGGCCGAAGTCGCAAGAGAAAGCGGACGCGACGGGTGCGCCAGTCGGTGCGAGCCGTGCCGATGATTGCGGCAGGCGCTTTTTGATTTCTGGCTCATTTCATTCAGTCGAGTGATACGTGGTTGCGAAAGAAAGCAAAATAAATTGTAGCCGTTCCCGCTGCTACGACACCGCCTACGATAGCTCCGACATCCCAGCTTTTGTAAATCCACGCAACGATCGATGAGAAGACAGGGATAGCGATTGCAATTACCTTGTTCCTCTGTTCGCGCTTCGCTTTCGCTTCATTCGCAAGGCAGTCAGCCCGCTTGTTGCGCAGTGCTGTTTTCACTGATTCCCGAATTGCCGCAAGAACCAAGCTGACCTTTTCGGCTTCGACAACAGCGACCTGCGCAAACGCAATTCCTGCCATTGCGCGGCGCTCGTCATACTCGCGTGCCGTATCCCTCAAAGAATTGAATACAACCGCGTCCAGCGGCGCTACGACCTTCGCAGCGCTTTGATCGATATCACCGATGCTCGCGCTGCGTTGAATGCCTGCGACCGCAGCCGTGGCCCTTTCACGCAGAGTCGTTGCGATTTCATTACCCAAATCTGGCGCGCTGCGGATCAGATTCGAGTAGGTGTTCGAAGCCATGACAGTCAGGCCAGCATTGCGCTTTGCCGTTGCCCATTTGATGTTCCAAACGGCAGCCGCTTCATTGCCCAATGTTTCCCAAGTATCGCTCACGATTGCGGGTCGCGAATTGTCATTTCTTTCGATGCCATCGAGGGGCGATATACCCCAATGCGTAGCCACCAAAAAGGTAGGCCAGCAAGGCGAAAATGAAGGCATCTCGAATATCTGCCCAGCCCGACATTTCGACGAGAGAAACTACAGTACCTACCAGCATCACAACGGCGACGATTCCGGCCAAGATGCGCAAGATCGGCGGCTGGCGTTTCTGAATGCTGCCGGTGGCAGATTCAGGCTTCGGGGAATCGGAGATTTCAGCCATGCGCAAAGGATACCGCGCCGCCGCTGATGCCGGGAAATGAGCGGTCAGCGTGCGGACTAGCGGAAGAAAATGGGGGGACGAAAAGGGGGACTTGCTCAGCGCCGGTAGACAAACACGGCGCTCATCAGACAGTTACAAGCAGATATGGCGGTGCTGGGAGATTAACGACAACTCGTCTCCGGCAAAAATTCCCGTTTTCAGGGAAGAAATCAGGGAAAGTTCTCGGTTTTCGGCGTCGGCAGCGGTTGAGAACAACCATAACAGCGCGCTGGGACGCGCTTTTCACAGCCAAAAATCCAGTTAGCCACGAAATCCGAACAGGGAATTAAGTCTCAATATCAGAGGCATAAGTAGCGCAACAGCGAATGCCATCATCGCTGTGAGTCTTGACGCCATCGCGCTGCGAAAGCCTTCAGGAAGCGCGGAATGTGATGAAAATCTAGTGACGCCATCGCAAAGAAAAGCCCGCCGTCAAAACTAGTTACTGGGTTTACGCGAGGCCTTGCAAGATCCTCGCAAGCAACGATCAACTACCATTCGAGGGGAAGTGGATGTTGCTGGGTCGTCTGAAAGTGATCGCAGAAAAACCACAATCGCCGAACGTTCGGCCTGGGTGATCTGTGCGACACGGCCACTCTGTTGCGCGCGGTAGTAGATTTCGTGGTCAACCGCCTCCTCCAAGGTCGCGATGTGACCGTCGTGCATATAGGGTGCTGTCAATGCCACGTTTCGCAGAGAAGGCGTCCGATAGGCTCCAATATCATTCGGCTTCCGCGTTACCACGAAGCGTCCGAGGGATGCCCAATCCGCATCAGCGAGAACGCGATGGCCCAATGCTGTTGCGTCCAAGGAGAGTTTGTCGACTTCTTTCGCCAAGTCTCCCAGCGTATAGGAACCATGTAACACCGGAGCCGTCGTAAAGTGATAGTCGCCATCCGTAAAGCGACCGTAAGGTGCAACACGATGGCATTCAACGCAGCCGGCTACTCCCTCAAATAGTTCCCGTCCACGCTGCGCCGTTGCGGCAAGATCGCCATGTTTAGCTTCGGTGTTATCAAGATCACTCCGCTCCGAGGTCAACGTCGCGACGAAGCTACTGAGTGCGATTGCAACGTCTTTGAGCTGCGGATCGCTACGTCGAAACGTCGATTTGAACGCTTGTGCCAATTCCGCGTCATTGCGAATCAGGAGAAGGATCGCGTCTTGCGATTCCAATCCCAATTCAACCGGATTGGTAAAAGGATCGAGTACAACGTCGTTTAACGATCCGCGGCGCCCGTCCCAAAAAAATGCCGTGTCCTTAGCGATGCCGATCAAGCTCGGCGCATTTCGGGTTCCGACTTTACCGTAAACGCCGATGCTGACCGGACGGGGATCGGCAAACGCGTGCTCGGGTACGTGACAGCTCGAGCAGCTTATGCTGCGATCGTCGCTCAGTGCCGTCGAAAAAAACAGCTGCCGTCCCAGCGCTGACAGTTGTTCTTGCGTGGGATCGGCAAACGAAGGTTCGTTTCCCAGCGCGAGCAATACGACACCGAAAATTAGCGCAATTCGAAGAGCCATACAACTGGTAGAACTACAATTGACATAGACGGGTTATATTTTTCATCCTCATAGGTAGCGATTCCCGCACGGGCGGACTGTAACGCGGGACTTCGCTGAAAGCCAAGCAGTGCGAGTCGCGAGGAAGAATGAAGTCTTCTCGCGAATTAGAGCGGGAGACGACAATGGGTTCAGTGTGCGTGTGGTGGCGCCGCGTGATGCGGTGCGCAGTCGGTGTCGCGCTGCTGATCCCATTACTTGCAACTGCCGCTACTTACGTCTACGACGCCAATGGACGACTGCGCGCGGTAACCAGCTCCAGCGGCGCCTCGAGCGAATACATCTACGACGCGCTCGGCAATATCTACGCGATCAATGCCGTGCCAGCCGGACAGCTGACGATTTTCGCGTTCACACCCAATCACGGCTCGGTCGGCACAACCGTCACCATTGCCGGCCAAGGCTTCAGCACGACGCCCGCATCGAACATCGTCAAGTTCAACGGTGTCGCGGCGACCGTGTCGTCCCCCGCCACCGCCACACAACTCAAAGTCACCGTGCCTACCGGTGCGACGACCGGCACGATCTCAGTTCAGGTCGGCACATCAACGACGACCAGTGTCGATATCTTCACCGTCACCTCTGACGCTGGCGTCGGACCGACGATCAGCAGCTTTACGCCCGCGGTCATTGCTGCTGGAGGAACAACAACCGTCAACGGCAATCACTTCGTAAATACCGTGGGCGCGACACTCGGAGCGATCGGGGAGATGAACGGCACGGTGTCGTCGCTGACCAACACCTCGCTGTCGCTCACTGCATCGTCGGATGCGGCTTCAGGTTACATCACCGTCACAACACCCTACGGCTTGGCGCAGAGCGCACAACCGCTCGTCGTATTACCCACGGGGATTACACCCTCGCAGGTGACCGCTGTCGACTATCTTGCTGTCAACGGCACTGCGCAAACCCTGAACGTCTCCGCCTCAAACTCCTATGGCGCTTATGTCTTCCAGGGCACGGCCGGACAGTTTTTATCCTTGCAATTCTCAACCGTCACGCCCCCCAGCGGTGTCAGCTACACCGTCTACGACCCGACACAACGGGTCATTGCGTCGTCGTCGGTCGCGTCGAATGCGATGTCAATTCATTTGCCGGCGCTGACCGGCACCGGCACGTACCTGGTTCTCCTCGCCTCAGGGTCGAGCTCATCGGTGCAACTTACCGCGACGCTGCAAACCGACCCTGTTTTGGTCAAAGACGGCAGCTCAATTGCCTTGACTACAACCAGTCCCTCGCAAAGTGTTCGCATCGTTTTCGAACTGACGGCCGGAGGCAATCAGAGTTTGGGATTCAGCAATACTTCGAGCAGTCCAAACGGCAACGACCCTCTGAGCGTGAATGTGTATCTGCCGGAGTCATTGTTGCCGGGCAGTCCGCTGAATGGCATCCAGTGGACCGGCGGTGGCGGCACCGGCTATGGAGGGTTCGGACTATGGATGTACTCCGCACCGACCACGGGTACGTACGAAGCACTCGTGACACCAAGTTCCTCGGACACGATATCGTTCACTGCGACTTTGTCCTCTCCGGTGACGGGAACGTTCACGTCAGGCACTGCGAAGGCCGTGAATCTGACAAGGCCCGGACAAGCGGGACTTCTGACCTTCGCCGGAACGGCCGGCGATCCGTGGGAGGGTTATCTATCCATAACGAGCACCACGCCGGCTGGCGGGAATATCTCGGTGCAAATCTTGGAAAACGGTGCCGTCGTCCCCGATCCTAATAATTCGATCTGGACCTCGACGACTGGTTTTGCAAACTATTCGGCGCTCCCGCAAACCGATACGTATCAGGTCTTGTTCCAAACACCTTACGCGCAGACAGCGTCGACGCAATTCACGATCGTCAAAAATCCAGTGCAGGTCATCACGGTGGATGCTGCACCGCAGACGATCACGACAACGGTACCCGGGGAAAATGTCTACTTTTCGTTTGGCGGAACCACGTCTCAATCGCTTAGCGTTGCAACGTCGCAAGTCACGGAGAGCCCTAACAATCACGCGTTGAGTCTTTCAATCAATACACCGACCGGCGCTGCTTATACCAGTAAGAGCATGTCGGTCGATGGCGGTGGCGATCACCTGGATCTCTTGAACCTTCCCCAGACGGGAAGCTATTCGGCCATGCTGACTCCGAACGGCAGCAGCACGATGAGCTTTCACCTTGCCGTTTTGAATCCGCTGACCTACACATTAACGCCCGGCACCGCACAGACGGTGGCTCTTACCAAGCCAGGCCAAATTGCGCTGCTGTCAGTCAACGGAACCGCAGGGACGTACAACGGAATTAATCTGGGCAGCGTCAGTACGACGCCCAGCGGCTTGTACATCGGCACCACGGTGCTCGATTCCAATTTGAACAGCATCGGCGGCGGATCTTTTTACTATGCGACCACCACGCCGGGATTCAACAACTATGCGGCCTTACCGTATACCGGCACGTACCACATTTTGGTTGAGGCGTCCTACAGTGCGACCAGTTCGTCCGCGGTAACGTGGGCATCCGATCCAACACTGCAGGCCACCATCAACGGATCGGCGGTGAATATCAGCACCGCCTATCCCGGTCAGAACGCCTATCTCGTCTTTAGCGGCACGTCGGGACAAAACGCACGCCTGAACATAGCGAGTCTGTCCACGGTTCCCGCCAATGCCGGCGTCAATTTCTCCTTGTTTACCTCCGCCGGAAGCGATCTTCAGAACTCAGGCTGCAGCAACCCGGGCTGCACCGCACCGCTGTATACGTTCCCGAGTAACGACACGTACACCTTGTTGTTCAATAACGGCGCGTCATCGACGTTCTCGTTCACCGGCAACTTGCTTTCGCCCTAGCGCGCTTCACACGCGGATGCTCACACTATGACTGTTCTTTCGCGCTTCTATTCCCGCCAGCACTCCGCGACGTCGGCGAGGTGGCGCACCGGCATCTTCTGCACAGCCTTGGGGCTTCTCAGCGCTCACCTGTCGACGGCTGAGGCGACCGACACTGTGTCCGCCCCAGGTCCGCTCGTGCTTCATCTTTCCACGGCAGCCGCACCGCGCTCGATCAATTCAAACACGGTCACCTTACTGGGGCCTTCCGGTCCCGTCGCCAATTCTGTTCGCCTGTCTTCGGACAGCATGGCAGTGGAAATCCTGCCGCGATCCGACTTGGTGCCTGGCTCGACCTACACCGCTTTCGTCGACGGCGCCCAAAGCAGCGATGGGCACCTGCTTACCATGCAAACGGCACAATTTGAGGTCCCGCGTGTCGCAACGCCTGGCAGTCTCGCCAACGCAAATAGCACGATGTCGAACCGGCTCCGCACCGGTTCCGATGCCGCGATGGCGGGTTTTCAAGCCGCTTGCGAACCCACCGTCGCCGCCATTCGTAGCTTCACGTTTTGCCACGAAGCCTGGAATGTGGAGGGCGGCGTTTTTCGAGTCGGTCGAGCCAACTTCAAAGCGCGGTGGCGAACCAATATCGAGGAGCCGGAGCTTGCGGCTGAGTCGGACCTCCCTGCCGGCTCACTTCCTCATGGTGCGACATCCGTGTTTGGCACGGTGCTGCGGATTGACGATCATCCACTTTCTCACGTGACGGTCTCGATCGGTGACCGCTCGGCGCAAACCGACCCGGAGGGACACTTTGTATTGACCGGCATTCCTGCAGGCCAACAAAAATTGTTGGTCGATGGCACCTCTGCGAACAGCACGAGTGAAGAGTACGGCGATTTCTATGTCGCGGTGAATGTACAAGAGGGTGTCGCCAATCGGATGCCGTTCAACATGTACATCCCGCGCGTCAGTGCAATCGACAAAGTAGAAATTGCGGTACCGACCATTACCGAGACCGTTATTACCCACCCTGCTATGCCGGGGTTGGAAATCCACGTGCCGCCCAATACGGTATTCCGTGACCGCAACGGGCATGTGCTCACGCAAATTGCCATTGTGCCAACGCCGGTCGATCGGTCTCCCGTGCCCCTGCCGGCGAATTTCCCGGTGTACTTCACTTTGGAGCCGGGAACGGCCACCGTCGAAACGACAGATGATGCGGAAGGAACAGGCGTCAGCATTGTCTATCCCAACTACGACGACGGGCCGGCTTCCAAGGCCTACCCGTTCTACGCCTACGATGTCGAGCGAGGCGGTTGGCAAATCTACGCGATGGGAGCTTCAACACCGGATGGATCGGCGATCAAGACGCAAACTAACCGTGTGGGTCCCTTGCGGATCATGCCTGCGGGCTTTGCTTCGGGTGGAACGCAATCCAATCCAAACCCACACAAATGTCTGACCTGCCCACCTTTTCCTCCACATGTTCCCCCGCCGCCAATCATAAGTACAAAGACGGCCGATCCGGTCGACGCCTCAACGGGCGTGTTCGTCCACCCCGTCAATGATTTGCAAGTCAACGACGTCGAACCCATCAGTTTCGGTCACAACTATCGCTCCGATACACCCAGCGTCTACTCGTTTGGGCAGGGAATGTTCCACAGCTACGGCGACTATCTCTACAACCCGGCTGGTTGCACGCACCAACCTTCTGAGCTCGACTTCATCGACTCACTCGGGCACACGTACGCTTTCTTCAACACGGCTGCGTCGCCCGGCATATACACGCATACCGCAACTCCTACACGCTTTTACGGGGCTCACATATACACGCTGCCAGGCGCAGTAACTGATCAAGCCTGGGTCGAACTGCGTGATGGAGAAACATATGTTTTTTCCAATGGCTGTCCAAACCAGCTGATTTGGAAGGGTCGTTCGTCGGGCCAAGGACTTTCCTTGGTGTACTCGGCGGGACTGCTGACAAAGATTGTTTCGGAAAACGGACGCTACATTGCGCTTTCCTACAACGGCAGCAACTTCATTTCGCAGGCACGTGATCACACCGGTCGCGCTGTGAATTACTCCTATACCGGCAGTCTGCTGACCGAGGTCGACTATCCGGACAGCACGAGCGAAAAATATTCCTACGACGCAAACGGCAACATGCTGACCGTAATCGACCGCCGCGGTAACACGGTCACGACGAACGAATATGACGCCAATCAGCGCATAAAAAAGCAAACTTTAGTTGACGGTGCAGTGTGGCAGTTTAGCTATACATTGTCGGGTAGTTCGGTCACAGCCACCGACGTGACGCGTCCCAACAACGAAGTCGATCACTATACGTTCGATTCTGCCGGCTACCCGCTCACACTGATCCGCGCCAATGGAACACCACTCGCGCAGACGACAACGAATGTTCGGGGTCAGCAGGAATTGGTGACTTCTGCGACCGACGCGTTCGGGCGCACAACAACCGTTTCCTACGACGCGTGGGGTGATCCACTCACCGTCACATACTTGTACGGCACGAGTTCGGCGGTCACGTATACCTACACTTACACGGCTGATTTTCACAAGATCGCAACGGCCAAAGATCCACTGGGCCATATCACGACGTACGGTTACGACGCCAACGGTTGCCTCACGTCAGTGAAAGATGCGCTTAGCCACACGACAACGGTCACGTGCAACAGCGCTCGGCAACCGCTGACAGTCAAGGATGCTCTCAATCACACTACGACGTTTGGCTACAACAACGGAGATCTCTACCAGGTTACGGATGCTCTGAGCCATACGGCCACCTACACTACGGACGAACTCGGCCGTGTCATCGCAGTGAGCGATCCCTTGGGCCGCATCACGCGCATGACCTACGACAGCAACGATCGCGTGCTCACTTCCACCGATGCGCTTAACCAGACCACGAACTATACCTACGACGGCAACGGCAACCTGACCGACGTCGTCGATCCCAACGGCGGGCACACCCAGTACGGCTATGACAACCGCAACCGCCGGAATTCCCGCACCGATGCACTTACCCACGGCGAGAGCTGGACCTTCGACGGCGAAAGCAACGCGCTGACCTATACCGATCGCAAGAGCCAGGTTACGAACTACCAGTACGACGCGCTCAATCGACCCTCGCTCATAACCTATCAGGACGGCAGTACCGTTACGCCAACCTTTGATACAGCCAACCGGCTGACCTCGGTGGTTGACACCGTGTCCGGCACAATCAGTCGCAGCTACGATGGACTGGACAATCTACTGCAGGAACAAACTCCGCAAGGCACTGTCAACTACACCTACGACGCAGCCAGCCGCCGCGCGACGATGACGCCGGCCAGCCAGACGCAGATCGTGTACGTCTTCGACAATGCGGACCGGCTAACGAACATCACGCAGGGCACTCAGATTGTGACGATTGGCTACGACAACGCCAATCGCAGGACGAGCCTTACCCTGCCCAACGGCGTGGTCACCAGCTACGGCTACGACAATGCCGACGAGTTGACCACATTGACGTACAAGAATAGCTCGGGAACGACGCTGGCCAGCACGACCTATGGCTACGATGCGGCCGGTCAGCGCATCAGTCGTACCGGCGGGTTTGGAAGTGATCTTCTGCCGACGCCGAACACCGGCACCAACGCGTTCAATCTCAATAATCAGCAGACAGTCTGGAACAGCTTCTCGCTCGGTTACGACCTCAACAGCGATCCGACTAGCAACGCGGCGACCGGTCCGGCTACAACCTATACATTCGATGTGAGGCATCGGCTGACGCAGATCATGCAAGGATCCACTACCGTGGCGGGTTTCGAGTACGATACCTTTGGCCGACGGACGCAGAAGACAATCGGCTCGACGACAACGAATTTCCTGTATGACGGCGACAACGGTGTCCAAGAAACGCAAGGAACAACAGTCAACTCGATATTGACTGGGTTAACCATCGATGAACGCTACTCACGGAGCGAAGCAGCAGGAACGCGGTATTTCTTCAACGATGCATTAGGCAGCACGGTAGCGCTGACAGATACCGCGCAGACAGTACAAATATCCTACAGTTACGAACCCTTTGGTGAAGTTACCGCCGCCGGTACCGATGACAACTCGTATCAGTACACGGGTAGAGAAAACGACGGTACGGGGCTCTACTACTATAGGGCGCGCTATTACAGCCCAAACCTGAAGCGGTTCATCAGCGAAGATCCGATCGGACTTGCGGCGGGGTTGAACGAATATGCGTATGTCTCAAACAAGCCGACGATTGCGCGCGATCCAGCGGGACTCGATGGAGATTTTGGATTTTGCCCCGCAGGATCTTGCTTGCCACCGCATATCTGGGAACCGGCCCCAACTGCCTTTGTGTGCACGAGACCTCTCGAAACACCTTTAGGGGATGTTCGCGCCGGTCCGTTCTATCATGAATATGTTTGTGTAAATCAAACGTGCGGTGGAATCGGTCCTAAGGGCGGATTTGGGGGAGCCTTTGGAAGTCCCGCAATCATGGAGTCAGGTTCCTATGACCCAACGAATTGCAATCCGACCCCCGTACAAAACGAATGCAACGATACTTGCCTTGAGCCGACAATTATCAGTCCTCCCTTAATGACTTACGACGTCCGAGCGAGCACTATCTTGGCGCGGCCGAATACGCAAAATTGTCAGACATACGGGAATGGAACTGTTGCTGCCTGCACTGCTAAATGCGCGGGCAAATAGTTGGGAGCCTGACTTGAATGTGAAAAGAGGAAAAGTTGTAACTTTCTTACAATGCACTTGGTGCGTACTAGCTGCGGCTGTTCTTGTCGAAGGCATTTATGTCGTAACGGCATATCCTGAGTCTTCGCGTCTAAAGAGCGATGCTTTGTTCGGTACGTACGCACAAATGTGGGTGATCAACGCGCCTCTAGGATTTGTGATATCAGGAGTCGCGGCAGACGTTGCGGATTCTGCGGGAATTGCACTTTTCGATGTCAACAGTGGAACGTTCCGCCTAGTTCTGAGTTGGACGATTGCTTGCTTGCCGGGTGCTCTTCAATGGTTTTTGATTTTTCCCACTACAGTCCGATGGATAAGGAGGGCCGCGCAATTCCTAGGAAACAGGACAAAACAAAGGGAGTTGAGTGAGTCATCGGCACGAACAAAGGGGCCGGAGGTAATTAAGCGTGGCCGGGCACACCCGACGCATCTTACGATGGCCGAACAAAGGGGACGGAGCTAATTAAGCCTGGCCGGGCACACCCGACGCATCTTTCGATGGCAGCCAAAGGGCGCGTGTAGCGCCCCTTTTTAGTTGCCGATCAAGGCATTGATGCTGGCAGCGCGAGCGGCTGCCGCTGGCTGCCAATGTCCCCCGGCGGCCTTGATTTGACGCGGATTGTTTGGCTGCCGCCTTTTGTCGGCCGTAACCTTGAACAAGCCGGGCAAGTTCGGCCACGACGTCCGGCAGGCGGATCCTGTCGTTCTCGTAGTCCGACACGACCGTCTGACTCCCTCCGAGGTGTCCGCGAGTTCCGTCTTGTTGGGATCAGCTCAGCGCCGGTAGACAAACACGGCGCTCATCAGACAGTTACAAGCAGATATGGCGGAGAGGGCGGGATTCGAACCCGCGAAGCGGGTATAAGCCGCTTACACACTTTCCAGGCGTGCTCCTTCAACCACTCGGACACCTCTCCGCGCCTGGGAAAAGGGGGCGCAGAATACATTACGATGAGGGGCTGGAACAAGTTTTCTGGGGATGCACCGCATGTTTGCACGCACGACGCGTCACGCTTTACTGATCGCCCTTCTCGTCACCACACCGTTCGCCAACGCCGCGACCTTCGAGAATCGCGCCGCAAACGCCGCCCTTGACACCGCCATGCTCGACGCCCCGCTCAGCCAGTATCGCGCGCTCAATGTCGATCTCGCCGGTCTGCGCGCGCAATTGTCCACGTCGCCTGACGAATTTTCCGGCAAATCCGCCGCGGAGATCGATTTGCCGCGCGCCGACGGCGGTACGCAGCACTTCTTCGTCTGGCGCACGCAGGTGATGGCGCCGGCGCTCGCGGCGCGTTATCCGCAGATCCGCAGCTTCGTCGCGCGCGCATCGGATCGCGGCGGCGTGGAAGCGCGCATCGACGATTCGCCGCACGGCGTC
>Ga0157374_10002706_pt1 | contig 14907 bp, 11 predicted proteins | sample M25metaG_FD_115308 | JGI IMG/M metagenome (GOLD analysis project Ga0157374, IMG submission 115308) | Miscanthus rhizosphere microbial communities from Kellogg Biological Station, Michigan, USA - M2-5 metaG | ecosystem: Host-associated > Plants > Roots > Rhizosphere > Soil | place: USA: Michigan...
AGATCGGCGGAATACTGTCCGGACAGGATTGTGAGGCGGCAGGCACATGGGGCCTACTGAGAGTGACCGGTTCGTACTCTCCCCGATGAGGGTTGAACGCATGCTGAAAAAATCGATATTTTTGTTGGTGTTTACAAGTTTAGTTTGGACGGCGGCGTGCCATAAGGCCGTACCCGTCGCAGCCCGGCCACCGCAACCCGTTCCGGTGGCGGCCGCACCGCAAACGACTGCCGCTCCACCGTCCTCAGGTGCGGCAGCGTCCCAGGGCCGGCCGGCCGTTCAGAGTTCGCCCTCCGCGGGGATCACCCCGGAAGAGCGGGCTGTCCTGAACGACCGGCTGGCTCATCTGGAAGACGCATTATTCGATTACGACAAGAGCAGCATTCGCGCCGATGCCGCCAGCGCTCTCAAAGACGACGTGGGTGTGATCCGCGGCATTCTGGCGAAGGACCCCAACGAGAAGCTACGCATCGAAGGGCATTGCGACGAGCGTGGCTCGGACGAATATAATCTGGCGTTGGGCGACAAGCGCGCGCAAGCGGTAGAGGAATTCTTCCAGACCATGGGCATTCCGCAGGCGCAGTTGACGGTGATCAGCTACGGCAAGGAAAAGCCGGTATGCAGCGAACAAACCGAAGACTGCTGGCAGAAGAATCGCCGCGCGCACGTTGTCGCTCAAAATTAGACCGCTCAAAATTTGATATCTCCTAACTAGGCACTGCAGATCGCAGCCTCTCCCCTATCGGGAGAGGCTATTTTTTTGATTGCCTAGCGTTGCTACACTGAGCGCAACGGAGGTAGACGCGCATGAAATGGTACTACGCAGCAGCCGGAAATCAGGTGGGTCCGATCGACGAGACCGAGTTGAACCGGTTGGTGACGCAAGGTATGGTGCGCGCGGATACGCTAGTGTGGCACGAGGGCCTGGCATCCTGGCAGCCGCTGGGTGTGGTGCGCGGAATGGCGCCTGCGATGGCGGCGGTTGCGGGGCGGCACTACGGCGGATTCTGGATTCGCTTCGTGGCGCGGTTGATTGACGGCATCATCGTGGGCATCGCCAATGCCATCATCCGCATCCCCTTCCTGTTGCTGTTTGGCTTAGGAGCCGGTGGACTGGGAAGGGGCCGCGATTTGGGCGACGGAATGATTTTTGGGCCGGCGCTGGCGGGCTTTTTGGGAATCTCCACGCTGATTGGGCTGGCGATTGGGGTGGCCTACGAGGTCTACTTCCTGTCGGCGCATGGCGCGACGCCGGGCAAGATGGCGCTGGGACTGAAGGTGATCCGGGCGGATGGCGGTCCCATCTCGCCGATGCTGGCGCTGGCGCGATATTTCGCGTCGTGGGTCAGCGCGATTATTTTGATGATCGGCTATATCATGGCGGCGTTCGATCCGGAAAAGCGCGCCTTGCATGACCGGATCTGCGAGACGCGGGTCATCCATTCGCGGTAATTGGGGGACAGTACTAATCGGTACTAATCGGGGACAGTACACTCAATCCCCGCAATCCAATGCAGTACGGTACGAAGCGGGTGGCCGGGGGATTGAGTGTACTGTCCCCGATTAGTACATTGGGACCATTGCGCCCCTCCCTTGAATATGGTGAAGTGAAGGGGTGATGAAATCCCGTAAACTCTTGTTATTGCTGCCAGTTGTGTTTTTTGTGGCGTCCTGCAGCCGGGATCCCAAGGTGCAAGCACAACGCTACGTGGAGAACGGCAATAAATTCTTCGAGAAGGGCAAGTTCAAGGAAGCGTCGATCATGTACCGGCGCGCGCTGCAAAAAGATTTGCGGTTTGGGGAAGCCTATTACCGGCTGGCGCTCACCGAAATCAATCTGGCCGCTTTCGGGGACGCGGTGCGTTCTCTGCGGCGGGCGGTGGAATTGCAGCCCGACAATGCCGATGCCTCGGTAAAACTAGCCGACATTTATATCATCGCCGCGGCGCAAGACAAGGGGAACAGCCAGCAATACCTGAAAGAAGCCAAGGATCTGGCCGACAAGCTGCTTGTAAAAGATGCGAAGTCCTACGATGGACACCGCATTGAGGGGCAGATCGCTCTGCTCGAGAACGATGCGCCGCTAGCCGTGGCGCAACTGCAGGCGGCCGCGCTGTTGAAGCCGGATCAAACCGAGCTGTCGATGGCTTACGTGCAGGCGCTCGCCGCCAATAAGCAATTCGACGAGGCGGAGAAACTGGCGCTGAGCGTTATCGACAAACACCCCACCTTCGCGCCGATGTACGATGCGCTGTACCTGTACTACATGAATGCGCAGAAGCTGACCCAGGCCGAAGGCATTTTGAAGCGGAAGGTGGAAAACAATCAGCGGCAGTCCAACTTCCGGGTGCAACTGGCGGCATTTTATCTGTACACGCAGAAGCACGCCGAATTCGAAAAGACCATGCTGGAACTGAACCACGAAAGTCAGTATCCGGACGGGCATTTGGTGGCAGGCGATTTTTACTTCTACCGGACCCGTGATTTCGACGCCGCCCGCGCCCAGTACGACGCGGGGCAAAAAGCATTTCCGAAGGAGAAAGCGATTTACCAGAAGCGAATGGTGGAATTGCTGGCTATTACGGGTAAAAGCGCCGAGGCCAATCAGCTGCTGGCTGCGATCCTCAAGGACAATCCTAAGGACACTGATGCCATTGCCATGCGCGCGGCGCTGATGCTCACCACCGGCGACGCGGCGCAGATTAACCAGGCCGTTAACGATCTGCAGTCGCTGGTGGCTAAGGCGCCCGATAATCATCTGCTGCACTTCAACCTGGCGCGCGGATATCTGGCGAAGAACGATACCGAACAGGCGCGTCTGCAACTGGAAGCGGCCATCAAGCTGCGTCCCGACTTTGTGGTTGCCCGCGATATGCTGGCGCGCATTTACCTCAACAAGAAGGATTACGCCAAGGCTTTGAAGGAAGCGGAAGACGCCATTGCCATGAACAAAAACGACCTGGAGGCACGGCTGACCCGGGCAAGCGCCCTGATGGCCATTGGCGATGGGAAGAAAGCCCGCGACGAGATCGAGGGGATTCTGCAGGTGGCTCCTAATAATCCGGACGCGCGCTACCAGTCCGGTGTTCTGGCCTGGCAGCAAAGGGACTACAAAAGCGCTCAAGACGCATTTGCGCAACTGAGTAAGATCAATCCCAAGGACTCGCGCGGCTTGCTTGGAGTGGTGGAGACCTTGGCCAGCCAGAATCGTCTGGGGGAAGGTATCAAGCTGGTGGAGGACGCGTTGGCGCGCGAGCCGGGGCGCCGCGATCTGATGCAGGCGCTGGCCAACCTATACGTGCGCGACATGCGCTACGATGCGGCGATGGCGCGTTACCAAGAACTTTTGAAGACGGAACCGAAGTCGGCCGATCTGTTGCTGCGGGTAGCTGAGACCCAGCGCCGCAAGGGCGACATCAATGGGGCCATCGACACTTTCCGGCGCGCCAGCCAGGCGGCTCCGACAGATTCCCGTCCGCTGCTGCAACTGGGGCTGCTACTGGATGGCACAGGCCGCCGCGACCAGGCCAAGCCGGTTTACGAACAGGTTTTGAAAATACAGCCGGACCAACCCATCGCGCTTAACAATCTGGCTTTCATCAAGGCGGAAGATGGCCAGGATCTGGACGAAGCTTTGACCATGGCCCAGCGGGCCCGCCAAGGCATGCCTAACTCACCCGACGTCATGGATACGCTGGGATGGATTTACCTGAAAAAGAACCTGAGCGACGATGCTGTGCGTACCTTCAAAGAGCTGGTGATGGCGGATCCTAACCGGGCGGCGTACCGCTACCATTACGGGATGGCTCTGCTGCAAAAGGGCGACAAACCCTCGGCGAAACGGGAACTGGAAGCCGCCATCAAGTTCAATCCCTCGAAAGACGACGCCGGGAAGATCCAGAAGTTATTGGCCAGCATGTAGGCAGGCGACTCTTTCGTGCGTCGGTCTGCGGCCGTTCCTTACGTTGCTCCCTTTGTAATCTTCCTGGCGCTGATTGGGCTCAGCCATCTGTGGCAGATGCCTGCGCTGGCCGACGAAATTTTGCGGCTGGTGGTGATGCTGGCGGTGCTGTCTTTGGTGGCGCGTCCGGTGATGGATTTTCGGATGCAGAACTGGGGCGCGAGCGTACTGGTGGGAGTGGCGATCTTCATCCTGTGGATCGCGCCGGACCTATTATTTGTTCAGTACCGGTCTTTATTCCTATTCGACAACTCGGTGGTGGGCACGGCGCGGAGCTCGCTCACGGAAGCGGCGCGGCATGATGTTCCGGTACTGTTTCTGCGGACGCTGCGGGCGGTAGCGATCGTGCCGATCGTCGAGGAATTGTTCTGGCGCGGCTGGCTGATGCGCTGGGTGATCAATAACGATTTCGAACGGGTGCCGCTGGGGGCTTACTCGGCGCTGTCCTTCTGGGCGGTGGCGCTGCTGTTTGCGAGCGAACATGGTCCATACTGGGACGTGGGCCTGGTGGCGGGAATCCTTTTCAACTGGTGGATGATTCGCACTAAGAGCCTGGGAGATCTGATTTTGGCGCATGCGGTGGCGAATGCCTGCTTGAGCGGGTACGTGATCGCGGCGGGGAAATGGGAATATTGGCTTTGACTAACACAGCACAAGCAATGGAACAGGGCATCGAACAAGTACGGCCGGGCGCTTCGGCGGCGGCTGCAAAGGTGGCGCTCTTCGACTTCGACGGGACCATCTCGGTAATTAGATCCGGGTGGGTGGATGTGATGGCTCCCATGATGGTGGAGATTCTACTGGATTTGAAAACCGGGGAATCGGAGGCGGAGCTGCGCACGTTGATCCAGGAAATGATCTGGCGCACGACCGGCAAGGAAACCATTTACCAGATGATGGATTTCGCCGATCACGTGACCCAGCGCGGTGGGCGGGCGCTGGATCCGAAAGAGTACAAGAAAATGTATCTCGATCGGCTGTGGACGGTGATCAGCGGGCGCATCGAGGATTTGAAACTGGGTCGGGTGGCTCCGGAACAATATATGGTGCCGGGGGCGCGGGCGCTGCTGGAAAGTCTGCGGGAACGCGGGCTCAAGATGTACCTGGCTAGCGGGACCGATGAAATCTTCATGAAGGAAGAAGCCCGGCTGCTGGGCGTGGTGCCCTTTTTCGAGGGCGGGGTTTTCGGGGCGCAGGACGACTTGAAGAGCTTCTCGAAGAAGATTTTGATCCAGCGGATTGTTTCGAGTACGGATGTTCACGGCGAAGAGATTGTGGGCTTCGGCGACGGGTATGTCGAGATCGAGGAAGTGAAGCTGGTGGGGGGCGTCACGGTGGGCGTGGCTACCAAAGAGCCGGCTTGCGCCGAGGTGGATCCGTGGAAACGGCAGCGGCTGATTGGCGTGGGCGCGGACTACATCGTGCCTAACTTTTTGGCACGGCAGAAACTGCTCGATTCACTGTTTGCGTGAGTATTCTCGCGATCGACATCGGCGGCACCAAGTTTACGCTGGCGTTGTTCGAGGGCGGGCGCATGACGCGGCGGGAATCGCGTGCCACCGATCGCGAGCAAGGGCGCGAGTGGATGCTTCGCCAGATCACGGGCATCCTTACAAATTGGACAGGCATCGAACGCTGCGGCATTGGCTTCGGCGGGCCGGTGGATTTTGCCCGGCAACGCGTGGCGCTGTCGACGCACGTGGGGGGATGGCAGGACTTTCCACTGTCCCAGTACGTACAAGACCTGCTGGGCGTCCCCACCATCATGGACAACGACGCGAACGTGGGTGCGTTGGGCGAGGCGCGTTACGGAGCGGGTGGCGTATTGCCGTTGTTTTACATAACGCTCTCGACGGGGATCGGGGGCGGCTTGATCTTGGGCGACAGCAGCGTCTATCGGGGCGCGGATTCATGGGCGGGTGAGATTGGGCACCTGACGGTTCAACCTGACGGGCCGGAGTGTTTGTGCGGGGCTCGCGGATGCCTGGAGAGAATGTGCAGCGGGTTGTGGCTGGAGCGGGATTTTGGCCGCCCGGCGCGGCAGCTGTTCGAGGAACCGGCGTTTGTTGAACGCTACGTGGTGAATCTGGCGTTGGGGTTGAAGGCGGCGGTGATGTTGATCAATCCGGCGAGGATTGTCATCGGGGGCGGCATTGCGAAGGCGGGCGACGCGTTATTTGTTCCGTTGCGGGCGGAGTTGTGGCGGCAGATAACGGGGTGGTCGGGGGCGCGGGTGGAAGTGGTGGGGGCGCAGTTAGGCGATGACAGCGTGTTGTGGGGAGGGCTGGCGCTGGCTATTTCTTAAACAGGCTATCGAAGGCGGCGCGGGCGTCGTCGGCGTTGCGCGGCGCAGCGATATTGGCGGCTGGATTGGTGGATGCGGGCGGGGGGGCCGCGGAATCGCGCGCCACGGTGACACGCGGTTTAAATAGGGTGCAATCGTTGGCCAGATCCTTCACGACAATACGTACAGGGATGGGCTTGACGCACTGGAAACGGGTGGAGGGTTCAAAGTAGGCGCACTGCTTGCAGCAGTGCAGGGCGGTGTGGCATTTGGGACACTCCGCTGGAAAATCGGACCCCGCCGGAAGCGTGGTGGAACAATTGAAGCAGCGCGCGGCTGCCACGGCCTGCACCAAGCGCGGCAGGCGCGGACCGGTGACATCGAGAGGCGGACGCGGGCCGGGCGGACGGGGGCGTTCGTCGCGGCGGGCATCATTGTTTCCGGAAAAGTCACGGTTAGATTCCTGATAGCCGCGTTGCTTGTACTTGCGATCAGCGTCCATGTTGCTAATTGGCGCTCCTTGAATGTAAATGCAGCTCACGCGCTGCTGGTTGGAGACCGGAAAATTAGATTACGCGAGACGGCAGAGCAACCAGACTTGGGGTACTTGCAGGACCGGATTGCTCACTAACTGCCTAAACCAACATGTACCACGGAACGGCCGCGGAATCCAGTTAAATCTTTTGCGCTGGTTGGTTATCGGCCAATGCGCCCTCATACTTTAGACGCAGGAGGGGGCCGAATCGTTCCTCACTGATATTTTACCCTATGCCGCGCTGGGGGTTCTGTGCCGGCGGTAGTACTAGGTCATCCACTTTATGGGGGCATTGCAGGGGCGGTTCAGGGGGTCGGTGTAGTGATTGGGCGTTACGCGGACGGAAAACCCCAGGCGGCCGGTGGTTAGGGGAGAGAATTGGCGTCCAAATATAAACGCCGTTCCTTGTTGTTCTACGGGATCGAGCGTGACTACTTGTGCTTCTTCCAAGTCGCCTTGCGGGCCGATTTTGCCGACCAGGGCTTCAACGCGGACGTCGGCGGCGGACAGGCCGGCGAGGTCGATGCGAGCTTTCAAGGGTAAGGATGCTCCGGCTAGTACCGCGGTGTCGGGACCGGCGCTGGCTTCGAGGAAGTGGACTTGCGGCCACAACTGGGTTACTTGCTGGCCCCACACGGAGTGCTGGCGGGCGGAGGCGAAAGTATCGCGCGCCATGGACTCCCAGGCTCGGTGGGCGGGTTGGTAGAGCTGCCAGTGGTAGTCGTCAATCATGCGCTGACAGTTGTAGTTTGCGCTTACATAGCGCAGACATTGCTTTACGCGTTCCATCCACTTGGTGGGGACGTCTTCGTCGCGGCCCTCGTAATAGACAGGCACGATTTCGTTTTCGAGCAAGGAGTAGATGGCGGCGGCGTGGGCTTCGTCGCGGTCGGGCGTGTAGGGCTCACGGTTGCCAATGGCCCAGCCGCCGGAGTCCTCGGCGGCTTCATCGAACCAGCCATCCAGGATGCTCAGGCTGAGCACGCCGTTGATGCTGGCTTTCATGCCGCTGGTGCCGCAGGCTTCTTCTCCACGGCGCGGGGTGTTCAGCCAGAGATCCACACCTTGTACCATTTCGCTGGCGACTTCGATGCCGTAGTCTTCGACGAAGACTATTTTCCCTGAAAGTTCCGGATCACGAGAAAGCTGGACAATTTCACGAATTAATGTTTTACCGGGAATGTCTTTGGGATGGGCTTTGCCGGCGATGACAATCTGCACGGGCATGGCCGGGTTGGTGAGGATTCGTTTGAGGCGCGGGAGGTCGCGGAAGACTAGGGTGGCGCGCTTATAGGTGGCGAAGCGACGGGCGAAGCCGATGGTGAGGACGGCGGGGTCGAGGAGTTCGTTGGCGCGTTCGACCACGGGGGCGGGGGCGTTGCGGGCCAAGCAGCTGGCGACGGCGCGCTCGCGAACAAAGGCCACCATGCGGCGTTTGCGGCGGCGATGGGCTTCCCATAATTCGCTGGCGGGGATATCGCAAGTCTGGCGCCAGATTTCGGGATCGTTGTGGCCCACGCGCCAATCGGGCTGCAGGTGTTGATCGTAGATGGTGGCGAGGTCGCCGTAGATCCAGGACGTCAAATGGACGCCGTTGGTGATGGCGGCGATGGGGACTTCCCAGACCGGCAGGCTGGGCCACAGGTATTCCCACATTTCCTGCGACACTTGGCGGTGCAGACGGCTGACCGCATTGCGGAAGGAGGAGGTCTGCATGGCTAAGACCGCCATGGAAAAAGGTTCGTGGGAATCGGCGCCCGCAGCGCGTCCCAGAGCCAGGAAGGAATCTAAATCGATGCCGGCAATCTTGCAGTAGAGTTCGAAGTGTTCGCGGATCAGACCTACGTCGAAGCGATCAAGGCCGGCCGGGACGGAGGTGTGGGTGGTGAAAACGTTGTTGGAGCGCGAGGCGTGGTGGGCTTCGTCAAAACTCAAACCTTGATCGGCCATCAGGATACGGATGCGCTCGATGGCCAAAAACGCCGAGTGGCCTTCGTTCATGTGATAGACGGTGGGATTGAGTCCCAGGGCTTTGAGCGCGCGGAGGCCGCCGATGCCGAGGACGATTTCCTGGCGAATGCGCTTGAGATCGTCGCCGCCGTAGAGCTGGTTGGTGATTTCGCGATGTTCGTCGGCGGGATTTTGCGGGATGTTGCTGTCGAGCAGATACAGTTTCACGCGGCCCACTTGAATGGACCAGATTTTGAGGAAGACTTCAGTGCCGCTGAGGTCGACGCTGACCAGGAGCTCGCCGCCTCCGGGACGCGTGACGGGCGTAATGGGGAGCGAATAGAAATCGTTGACGGGGGTGACTTCCTGCTGCCAGCCGTCGGGGTCGAGTTTTTGCTGCAGGAAGCCGTTTTGGTAGAGGAGGCCGACGCCGACGAGGGGGAGCAGAGCATCGCTGGAGGCTTTGAGATGATCTCCGGAGAGCACGCCGAGGCCGCCGGAATAAATGGGCAAGCAATCGAGCAGGCCGTACTCCATCGAAAAGTAAGCGACCAGCAGGGAGTCCAGCGGGGTGGCTTCCAGGTAGGTATCGAGGATTTCGCAGGCGCGCTTGTAGAGCGTGATATAGCGCGGATCGGCGGCGGCGCGTTCGAGGGCGACTTGCTCCACGCGGCCGAGCATCACCACCGGATTGTGATTCGACGCTTTCCAGGCGGCGGGATCCAGGCGGCGGAACACGGCGCGCATGGAGTGATTCCAGGACCACAGTAGATTTAAACCCAACTCAGGCAAGCGCCGCAGGGCCGGGGGCATCGCCGGGACCACTAAGATCTCGCGCGTGGGACGAATTTGAAACGACATGAACTCCTAAGCTTCGGACAATTTTTAAGGATATCAAAGCGGCGCGGTTCTCACGCTTCGGGGTATGCTGGAGGCTATCACATGACTCGATACCGGGCGTTCACGTGCGCCGCAGCGGCCTTGGCGTTGTCCTTGGGGCTGGCGGCAGTGGGATGTGGGAAGTCACAGAAGACTATCGTGGTGGGGTCCATGAGCTCCACTGAACAGGTGGTGCTGGGTGAGATTGTGGCGCAGCATCTGGAGCACCGGCTGGGGCGGAAGGTAGACCGGCGGCTGGATCTGGGCGGGACGACGCTGGCGTATCAGGCGTTCCAAAGCGGCCAGATCAGTTTGTACGCGGAGTCCGCGGGGTCAATTGTTACGCAGATTTTGAAGGAGCAGCCGGGGGCGGATGCGTCGCTGATTTTCGCGCGTGCCCAGGGAGAGATGAAGCGGACGGCGCAGGCGGAGCTGCTCAATCCGTTGGGGCTGGACAATAGCTTTGTAGTGGTGATTCGCGCGGACGATCCGCGGGCGGATAAAGTCTCGACGTTGAGCGAGGCGGCTGCGGTCAAGGATGGATGGATTCTGGGCGCAACTTCGGAATTTCAGCAACTGGGCGATGGGATGCCGAGCCTGACGCAATATAAGCTGCCGATGAAGGCGGCTCCGCGGAGCATGGATGGCGGGCTGTTGTTTACGGCGCTGCAAGAGGGGATGGTGACAATGATCGTGACGCATGCGTCGGAGGGGGCGCTGACGCAAAAGACTTGGAAGGTGCTGAGCGATGACCGCCACGTATTCGTGCCGAAGCAAGCGTCGCTGCTGGTGCAGGGGAGTGTGCTGCTGGCGCAACCGGACGTGCGGCCGGCGCTCGACGAGCTTTCCGGCAAAATCTCTACCGAGAAGATACGGGAGTTGGACGCGCAGGTGGACTTGGGGCATCTGCAGCCGAAAGATGTGGCGGCTGCGTTTCTGGCGCAGAGCGGGCTGTAGTGGAATAGGCCCAGTTCACAGGCTCGGGATCGCGTTTCCCGCCGGAAACCGGGTATTTCGATGGATTTTGGGACGTTTCCGGGGCGGGCATGAGATAATTGAGATTACCGCCAGCGGCATCCGCGCCACCCGATAAAATTTGATGCACACCGATCACGACCAACTCCATCCTGCGTTTGGATTCACGTTTGAAGACTTGTACAGCCGCGAGGGACTGGTGCGGTTGGACGCAGCGTTTTGTCACCAGTTACAGGGGACGGACCAGTCGCTATTTGAACGGCTGACGGAGGCGCGGAAGGATCCTTCGGGGCTGGCGCGTAAGTCGCAATCGGAGTTGATCATTGCGATCGCTCCGCATGTGGAGGATTTCATCGGCGAGTTGTTCGGCATTGCGGCGGAAGTGAGGGCGCTGCAGGCGAAGCATGACGCGCTGGGGCCGTTGTATGCGCTGAAGCGGAAGTTCGTACAGAAGAAAGCCATCAGTGGGATGACGGCGGAGAAGGCGGCGGCGATTCCGGGCGGCAAACTGGCGACGGAGTTGGAGGCGCTGTTTGGGGAGCCGCTGACGGAGCAGAGTTTCGTCGAACATGTTTCGCGGTGGCTGGATGCTGAGGCGGAGCACAGCGCGCAGTTGACCATCGCGCAGCAATATGCGGCTTGGGCGGCTCTGGCGCCCGCGGGTCGGCACAAACATCTGCATGGCGTTTTGTTTCGGGTGCCGCATAAGCTCGACATGGAGCATTTGGTGCCGGTGGAGACGGTGCACGTGAATGGCGTCGCGGAACTGGTGTTGCCGAAGGAGCACTGGCGGCATCGCGAGGGGTTCAAGCTGACGGATGCGGGGATGAACCTGACGGCGGCGCTGGACCAGGCGCACTATTGCATCAAGTGCCACAACCAGGGGAAAGACAGTTGTTCCACGGGGCTCAAGGAAAAAGAAGGGCCGTTTAAGTCGACGGTGTTCGGGATTACGCTCGCGGGGTGTCCGCTCGACGAGAAGATTTCCGAAATGAACCTGGTGAAGCAGGACGGGAATTCCATTGGGGCGCTGGCGATCGCGATCATCGACAATCCGATGGTGGCCGGAACCGGGCATCGTATTTGCAATGACTGCATGAAGGCTTGCGTGTTTCAGAAGCAGGACCCGGTGGACATTCCGCAGGTGGAAACGCGCACGCTGAAAGATGTTTTGGAGCTGCCGTGGGGGTTTGAGATTTATAGTCTGCTGACGCGGTGGAATCCGTTGAACTTCGCGCGTCCGGTGCCGAGGGTCGCGACGGGTTACAAAGTACTGGTGGTGGGGCTGGGGCCGGCGGGATTCACGCTGTCGCATCATCTGATGAACGATGGGCACGTGGTAGCGGCTGTCGATGGACTGAAGATCGAGCCGCTGCCTGAAAACATTTCCGGCGTTACGCCGCTGGGCGAGCGGGTGCCGTTTCGTCCGATTCGCGATGTGAACGATTTGTATGAGTCGCTGGACGACCGCGTGATGGCGGGGTTTGGCGGGGTGGCGGAATACGGGATTACGGTCCGCTGGAACAAGAACTTTTTGAAGATTATTCGGTTGCTGCTGGAGCGGCGCGAAGAATTCCGCATGTTTGGCGGGGTTCGGTTTGGCGGGACGCTGACGGTGGACGACGCGTTCGAGTTGGGGTTCGATCACGTGGCGTTGTGCGCGGGGGCGGGGCGGCCGACGGTGATCCCGATGAAGAACGGGCTGGCGCGTGGCGTGCGGCAGGCTTCCGATTTCCTGATGGCGCTGCAGTTGACGGGTGCGGCGAAATCGAATTCGCTGGCGAATCTGCAGTTGCGGATGCCGATTGTGGTGATCGGCGGCGGGCTCACGGCGATCGATACGGCTACGGAGTCGATGGCGTATTACGTCGTCCAGGTAGACAAGTTTTTGGAGCGCTACGAGACGCTGGTCGCGGATAAGGGCGAAGCGGAGGTGCGCGCTAGTTGGAGTCCGGAAGAGACTGCGACGGCGGACGAGTTTATTGCGCATGGGCTGGCGATTCGTGCCGAACGCGAACGGGCGGCGCGGGAGGGGCGCGATCCTAAGCTGATCGAACTGATCAACTCTTGGGGCGGCGTTACGCTGGCTTACCGGCGGCGGATGATTGATGCTCCGAGTTATACGCTGAATCACGAAGAAGTGGCCAAGGCGCTGGAAGAAGGTGTGCGGTTTGCGGAGAGTGTAACGCCGGATGAAGTGGAAGTGGACCAGTATGGTCACGCAGCGGCGTTGTGGGTTTGGGTGAAAACGCAAGCGGGCGAGCGGGTGCGCATGCCGGCGCGGTCGATTCTAGTGGCTGCGGGGACGCAGCCGAATACGGTGTTGGCACGTGAGGACGCCGCGAATGTTTTCCTTGATGGCAAGTGGTTTCAGGCTGTCGACGAAGACGGGCAGCCGGTGAAGCCGCAGCGGTTGGCGAAGCCTTCCAAAGTTTCGGTGTTGATGTCGATTCGTCCGGACGGGCGTGGGATTAGTTTCTTCGGCGATCTGCATCCTTCCTTCGCGGGGAACGTGGTGAAGGCGATGGCTAGCGCTAAGCAGGGGCATCCGGTGGTGTCGCGGCTGTTGGCGCGGCGAGCGCCTGCTGGTCCGCTTCCCGGTGATCTGCTGCATAAGTTGAATGGCGAGTTGCGCGCTAAGGTGCGTGAGGTGGTGCGGTTGACGCACAACATCGTCGAGGTGATTGTCGAGGCTCCGATGGCGGCGCGCGCGTTTTTGCCGGGGCAGTTTTATAGGCTGCAGAATTTCGAGACGCTGGCTCCGCGCGTCGAGGGGACCGTTTTGGGGATGGAAGGGATTGCGCTCACGGGGGCGTCGGTGGATCGCGAGAAGGGGTTGCTGTCGACTATCGTTCTTGAAATGGGCGGGTCGTCCGATTTGTGTGCGCTGTTGAAGCCGGGCGAGCCGGTGATCCTGATGGGTCCCACGGGGACGCCAACGCACACGCCGGCGGAGGAAACGGCGTTGCTGGTGGGTGGGGGATTGGGCAACGCTGTTTTGTTTTCGATCGGGCAGCAGTTGCGCGCGAATGGGTCGCGCACGATTTATTTTGCGGGTTACAAGAAGATTGTGGATCGCTACAAGATCGAGGAGATCGAACGGGCGGCGGACGTGGTGGTGTGGTGCTGCGATGAGGCTCCGGGTTTCACGCCGGGGCGGGCGCAGGACAAGGCGTTTGTCGGGAACATCGTCGAGGCGATTGTGGCTTACGGGCGCGGGGATCTGGGCGAGGCGGAGATTCCGCTGCACTCGGTGGACCGCGTGATGGCGATTGGATCGGACGGCATGATGGCGGCGGTGGCGCGGGCGCGGCATACGGTGCTGGCGAAATATTTGAAGCCCGACCACGTGGGGATCGGCAGTATCAACTCGCCGATGCAGTGCATGATGAAAGAGATTTGCGCGCAGTGTTTGCAGATCCACAAAGACCCGTCGACCGGCGAAGAGACGGTGGTGTTCAGTTGCTTCAATCAGGATCAGCCGCTGGATCAGGTGGATTGGGCGAATTTGCGCACGCGGCTTTCGCAGAACGGCGTGCAGGAAAAACTCACTAAGCAGTGGATCGATCGTTGTCTGCGGCAGATGGGCGAGCGCGAAGCGGTCAGCACTCTCGCGTAGTCACGGCCCACACGATCCACAGGGCGCTGCAGATTCCCATGGCTAGCCACGGGCTGAAGGGTCCGGCGACGGTTGCGGCCAGGTAGAGCGGCGGTCCGAAGCGGTAGCTGTGGCGGAGGCGGTTGATGGTCGCGGCTTTGGCATCGGGATCTAAAACTGATTTGCGGAACGCGGCCCATAGCAACACCCAAAATCCGATGCTGATGAGTACGAAGAAGCCTGCGTAGAAGGTGCATGCGGTTGGGGCGGCGGGGGTTCGTAGGTACTCGGCGACTAGGGCGGTGGGGAAGGGGACTACCGTCACTAGCATCAACAAGAATCCGTTGGCGAAGAGGAGCGTTACGTCGACACGCTTCACTAAGCGGAAAATTGCGTGATGGTGCACCCACATGATTAGCACTGTGAAGAAGCTGGTGATGAAGGCGAAATAGCTGGGCCATTGGTGGGCTAGTCCGGATAGGACGGCTGCTCCGGTGACTTGCTTGGCTTCGAAATGCGGGACCTTGAGCTCGAGCGCTAGCAGGGTGATGGCGATGGCAAAGACTCCGTCGCTGAAGGCTTCTAGTCTGCCAGTTTTGTTTTCCACGTCCTATGAGTATAGGAGCAGTTCCATTACCAGGGCGGGTTCGGTGGGCTCGGCGTAGTAGCGCGGGATGGTGCGAACTGTTCGGAAATGGAACTTGCGGTTTAGCGCGATCATGGCG
>Ga0157374_10002708_pt1 | contig 14903 bp, 16 predicted proteins | sample M25metaG_FD_115308 | JGI IMG/M metagenome (GOLD analysis project Ga0157374, IMG submission 115308) | Miscanthus rhizosphere microbial communities from Kellogg Biological Station, Michigan, USA - M2-5 metaG | ecosystem: Host-associated > Plants > Roots > Rhizosphere > Soil | place: USA: Michigan...
GGACTGCCAAAGTGGCCCGCAAGCAAAACCTGACTTGCGTCAGTAATGATATTGTTGCGCTAGACGCAGAAGAAGGCGCAATGACAGCGTTCAAGGGTGATCAACTATCAGCATGTTGTGGTCCCATACCAGGTTAAGGTCGGAAAGTGACCATTTCTCCGTTCGATATGCGCCACACTCGATTGGATTTAGAACAACGATCCCATTTGCAGTGTACGCGCTGACAACAACAAAGTGGCCGGAGTTGATATGTAAGATCCCAATCGGCTTTATACTGCAAAGCTGTGCTGACGTCAGGTTTACACCTTCAGTAGTCACCTTGTGCATAGTGTAATACGCCTGAATATCGCTAAAAGTAGACCATCCAGCTTTTGCGTGCAATTGGGTTATTACTTCGCCAAAGCTATTACTTTGACCTCGGGTTTGAAACAGAGCCCAGATACAAGTAGCTGCACAACACGATTGAGTTGGGGGCTCAATATGCGATCGGGGCTCCGGCGATGAGACGAGCCCACTGCGCCAAAGCCACAAAATGCATAATGATGACGCGACATATAATCCTGTTTTGGCGACGACTACGCTCTTGCGGAGATCCATCGGCGTAACCCTAGAAATAGACTTGCTAGTCCAATTGTCAAAACGAGAATGAAGATCCAACGCTTTGGATACTCAGTTCGGGCTATCGTAGCAATAGGTCCGGGTTTCTTCCAGGCAAGGTCGGCTTGCAAGTTGCCGCCTTGATCTGCATAATAGCCTCGTTGTGTGAGTTCATTCCAAACGTGCATACCGGGGCGGAACGATGTGCTGAACAGATCGTCATTTGCGTGATTAATGTCTATATTTGACATTTGTAAGCTATCAGACTGCACAACGCCGCCATCTTGATCGTATTGCGTATAGGACGAATTCGTAGGAAACCACACGCCATTGACGTTCTGCATCTCGTCAATAACCCAACTGCTAAAGAGTTTGCTTTGAGTGGGTGTCTTATGATTGAAGATGGGATAACTGTCCTCAAGGCGAGTGACAATGTAGTTTCGATCAATTGCAACCCACATGTGGCGCATAACATCTACTTCAACTCCGTCAGGGAGCTTGTCACTACCTTGGAACAGGATTGCCCCGGCGGCAGGCTTACAATAAACTTGCACCTCGACAATGCGGCCCCATTTAGCATCTGTTGAACGGCCAACAATGTCGAAACCGCCCTCAATCGAATCGCTCAAGGGAATGTCGCGGCCTTCACTACTGTACAGTCGATAACCAAAGTCCATTGGCGACGTGAAGGCCATGACGTCACTCGTGTTAATTTGTCCTGAAGAAAACTTGTCGGTCGGGTCGTCCGGAACTGTAAAAATGAATCCCGACGAGCCCTTAGCCAAGTACCTGACGGTCATTGCTACAGTTCTTTTTACACCGTCCGTCGTTTTAGAATTGATACTTTTTTCTACAACAGCAGTGGCTCCGTTTTTGTAGGCCCAATGATATTCGCTGGATTCAACTGGCTGCACATCCAGTGGCGGCAATGTCTTACGGCGTGAAGATTCGTCTTTGGAGATTAGGGAAGCCGGAGTATTTCGTGTAATTGTAACATCGGCTTCTGCTGAGGTTAGCTGAGATTGTGCTTTCTTCATGTTCGACGCAAAGTCTTGCGTACTGCCTTGAGCACGGGCCAATTGCATAGTGGAAAGTAGAGCGCAAGTTAGCAATAGAGAATTCAATATCGTCTTCGGACCTAGTTTAGTACAATAATTCAACATTTAAAATTTTACTCTTGTGGTCCGCGAAGGACAAGAATCATCATAGCAATCCTGTCTACGGAACGCATTAATATTGAGCTGAGGGCTACTTACCGTATCCGGTGCGTGCTTCAAGTAAATACGAGTCGGAATACTTGAAGCACGACAGGAGACATCGGGCTAATCCGCTTTAATTACAAACATCCGTGTTGTGCGGCGGGCCATATGCACTCCAGGTACCTGTAATTGTGTAGCAATAAGGGGAATTGTTCAGGCAGCTGTCTGTGCGGGTCGCCACTTTATAACACCATTGACTATTAGCATTCAAGCACGTACAATCCGGGCAGGTCGTCGCCTGTGTACAGGCCTTTGCGGGATTGTAAAGAGTCTTGGTAGATGTTCCAGATCCGGTGCAAGCTAGTGGGAAAGTATCTTCAGAACATGTGTATTGACTGATATCTGGTCCCGCAGTACCAGGGCCGCCACTGTCTGAGTAGCACACGTCCGCTTGGCAAACCCAACTCCCAAGCCAACCACCTTTAATTGTTTTCATTTGGTGCGCACTTAGTTTTGTCAGATGACTCGTACTGCCAGGGACGGGTTCCGCCTGGCCTACGCGGGAAATCGAAGCTACTGGTAATGCTGCAAGTAGACAAGCTACTGGCAGAATGTTGGAAATTTTGACCTTCATTCTATGTCCTCCTTGATTGTAGTGACCGTAGCGTTGAGTATTCACTAGAGATTTGACCGTGTGGTTACTCTAAGCGCCCATCGGTGCCGTGGTCGGCCTGCTTTTTACGTTCATGTCAGTAAGAAGTATCAAGCCCAATATGGCCAAGTTCAGCAATATAGCTTCAATTGGCGACATTCTGAACAAGATGCCAAAGCACGAGCATGGAGCTTTAATGCCGTTTAGGCCTCGCCAAATGGAAAAGGTTAAGAATAGGCTGCAGACGCCTATAGTTGCTGCTGAGCTCAGCTGCACCATCTTGGCCGATGGCAGCAACAATACCAGGACTAGAATCAACTCCATAGCCGGAATTGCGTATGCAACTGGCACGGCCATATCTGCCGGAAACAGACCGGACACTTTTACCATTGCCACAACTTGGTAGAATGCGCGGCATTTTGCGATCACGGCAACTAAGAACAGCGCTGCAATTGAATACCGTATCAAACGACGCCAACCAAATACATTTTCCATTAGGTTCACCAATCATCGAGTAGCTGCGTGCAGTGACATGTAAGTATATCAAATCGCCTACAGGGCTGACTATAGTACCAAGGTACTATGACAATGTCGTAGATGCAGTCATCCTAACAGCCGAGCCGTAACTAAGATGCGCCTCGTAGGCATGCCAGAGCAGAGCTATTTGCGTGCGTGAATTGACACCGAGTTTGACCATTATGACCGACACATGATTCTTAACGGTCTGAACCGCTATACCTAATTCGCGTGCTATTTCCTTATTCGCAAGGCCCTGGCAAATTGCTCGGGCTATGCAGGTCTCACGGGGAGTTAGAGTACGCATGTCTAAATGTTTCATGTCAGAATTTTGCATTGCTTATATGTCTGGCGGCAGTCTATGATAGTTTTACCTGTTTGAGTTTGGCTAGACATTTTAGCCATTACGACGGACAATTTGGTATGTCTTGGCCATCAGTTAATATATGGTCGGCCATAGCGTTGCTCCAACTGTAAGATTTCAAATGTCCATCTACGAAAACAACGTTGGACCTTCCGGTGTGACGTTGAGACAGTTTATTGTAGTGAAGCCAAAGGCTACCATCGTCCGTGGTCTGAGATACATCATCAGGATTGCCTTCTTCGCTTAAAAGCATCATAAGTGCTGGATCGTTGAAGTCCGCCATGCTCTTTCCTGGTTGCGGCTCTTGAGGAGGTGAAAGGCTTTCGTCGAAATTCATCGTACACTGGTTTACAGCGTAGGAATCGCCATACAATTGTCCAAGGGAATCGTCTGGGCATACGTAAACCGCCTTACTAGAGACGTATGCGAAGATGGAACCCCGTACAGGATCAAAGTCGCCGGCAGCGCTGGCCGGACACTCCTTAAGATACATCCAGCCCCCTGTATGGCCGGAGCCGCCATACCCCCCATCAATTTCGCCAGGTAGGACGTCGTCATAATCCACGGTATATTGCTGGAAGGCAGTACCAAGTTGCCTAAGATTGTTGGAGCAAGCAGCTTGACGCGCCTTTTCCCGGGCCTTGGCGAAAACGGGGAACAGTATTGCGGAAATTATTGCAATTATGGCAATAACAACGAGCAACTCTACGAGCGTAAATCCGTCACATTTACTTTGATCCACCATGACTTTAATACCCCGTGTGACACAACTTACTGTTAACTCAATTCTCTAGTGTTGCTAGAACATCGGTTAGTTTTTGTTATTCTGTATTACTCGATAACGTACTAGGCAGCTGTCTGTATAAGTTGATCAAATACTTGAGCTGCTTAAGATTATAACAACGTCAAAGTTTCCTGTCAAGACCCTGACCTCGCTTTGTTAAGCCTCAGAAATCTATTGAATAATGCTCCACATTCCGAGTGAGGACGATTTAGGAGCGTGCGGAGATAGGGATGTAGGACATGCTGCGGGTGAACCTGAGCCATAATCCGCGCGCCACTCTGCGGCAATCTGCGCATAAGTAGGCTCGGTATTAGTCACAGGCAGCATGGTTTGCTCGAAATGCATCCATTTGGCGTGACCGTCGCAGAGTAAATAGTTCGAACCTCCTTCGTGGCCGATGGACGCCCGCGGCAATGAAGGAGCTGTAGGGCTCCCGCCTGGTCCGTATAGAAAGTCCGAGTCGTTACAGAACATGTCAGCTCCAGAGCTGTCGTTCCAGTTCTTAAAATAGTCCCAGCGCTCTGCTATCAGAATGGACGTCGAAGGACTGGATATTCGAGACATTTGCGCTCCAGCAGCGCTGAACCTTGCCTGGTTGTTGCAGGCGCCGCCAGGACATTCGCCCCAGTCACCCCAGTTAAAAGACATACTGTAAGAAACTGGACTTCCATCGCCGAAGGTGCTGCGACTGTAGGTATCGTCGGGGCAAGCATAGATCGTCTGACTTTTCGTATAAGGATCCAATTCTCGCCACCATGGCGAGTCCCCGGGGTTTGGCTGAAAGATTGGAGGTAGAAATCTGTTGTTGTCTGCACAATATTCGTTGGCGGCTACACCTAGCTGCTTTTCGTTTGAAATACAAACAGCGCTGCGTGACTTTTCTTGCTCCCCCGCCATTACCGGGAGGAGGATGGCCACGAGAACTGCAACAACAGTTATGACAATTAACAGCTCGCCAATACTGAAACCTCGTGTCGTAATCCTAGCGCCTGTACGGTTAGAGAACCATTTTATCATCATCGTTGCTCAAATACTTGATCAGATTCGATTATATCGAAAATAAACATATACGTCAAGCCCGGGGCAGAGATTTTTCTATCACTGTATGAGGATAGGGCAGCGGTAATCTCAACAGATTTCTGTACGACCTGCACTGCCCGAGCACCAGAATATTGTCACAGGCTCAGGATAGCCCTGGATTATCTTGCAATACCTCTTGACAGTCCGTAAAGCCTGTGATACTATTGGTCACGCTCAAGTACTTGAGCATTTTAAATCAGAGGAGTTGCCAATGTAATTACAGCCTCGCTCGCTGCAAGTTATGTACATTTGTCGAATACGAAGGCCCTGTATATGTGTCCAGATTTTGCAGGTACTTTGTACAGATCACACCTAGCCTTCATGGCTATACAATATCAAAATAGTGTGGTTGTTATTGCTACAATTGTCACACTGATGACTGTGTATTACCAGGTATTCGCCACGGTTCTTGAGCATGTTCGCCTTAATGCCCTTCGTTCTCATGAAGTGCAGCTTGGGCTTGCCATGATCGGTATCGCTAAACGGAACATCAGCAATTTAAGGAGGAATCAATTTTGCGTATTCTACGTACCATCGCGATGACGGGAGTGGTGCTCACTTTGGCCGCGAGTATATCGGGCGCCGCGCGGGCGCAGTACACCACGACAATTAATCCCGCTACTAACTGGGGAACGTGGCAGGGATGGGGAACATCGCTTGCCTGGTGGGCGAACGTATATGGAACACGCACCGACATTGCAAGTGCTTTGTGGACGCTTAACAGTACGTCTGTAACCAGCAACATGGGTACGCAGACGCTCCCCGGTTTGGGATTGAATGTAGCACGATACAACGTTGGCGGTACGAGCACTTTGCCGATTACTGTTGGAGGAACTGTCTACACTCCCAACAATCCCAGCGGTCTGGCGCCTTTCAAGGAGATCCAGACATACTGGCTGGATTGGAACAGCAGTAATCCGACATCAAGCAGTTGGAACTGGAATAACGATTCCAACCAGCGCAACGCCCTCTGGAATGCCCGAAACGACGGAGCGAATATCTTTCAGCTGTTCTCGAATTCTCCTCCCTGGTGGATGTGCTACGACTCCAGCACAACCGGCAATACAAACGGAAGCAGCGACAATCTTCAGTCCTGGAATTACGACACCTTTGCGGTTTATCTGGCAAATGTTGCGCAGCAATTTAACAGCAACTGGGGAATTACATTCCAATCCGTAGAGCCCTTTAATGAACCAATGGCCAACTGGTGGCAGTATCCTTCGGGCGGAGCGGCGGCGCAGGAAGGCTGTCACTTCGCTTACAGTACGCAGAATTCTGTAATCGGATACCTGCGCACCGAGCTCAACAGCCGCGGACTGAATTCGATGGGTATCGCGTCATCCGACGAAAACACCGTCGATCAGGCTCTCAGCACCTGGAACAACCTCACGACAACATCCCGAGGCAACCTCAGCGAGATAAACACGCACGGCTATCAATATGGGAGCGGAAACAGGGTTGGACTTTACAATGCGGCCCATAACAACGGAAAGGCCCTTTGGGATTCGGAGTACGCCGAGAGCGATGGCACCGGAATGTCGCTTGCCAGCAATCTCAACCTCGATATGCGCTGGCTTCATCCTACCGTCTGGTGCTACTGGCAGGCCCTGGACAGCGGCGGGTGGGGACTGATCGCATCGAATCCTGGCGACAACTGGATGGGATTTGCTAACACCAAGTATTACGTGTTGGCGCAGTATACGCGGTATATACGTCCCGGAATGACGATGATCGATAGCGGTGACGGAAACACGATCGCTGCTTATAACAGTTCAGCGCATCAATTGGTGCTGGTAACAACGAACTACGGCACGGCCCAGTACATCACGTACGACCTTTCAAAATACGGAACCGTCGCCGGCAATTCGGGAGGCGAAATAGATCGTTGGGATACCGTGACCGGTGGCGGCGATATGCTGACCTACCATGCCGATACCTACTTGAGCGGCAAGAAGTTCTGGTCCTGGTTCCCGGCAAACACAGTTCAAACGTTCGTCGTCAACAATATCTACTGATCTTGGAGGTTGAGTTAAACGATCCTGAGCTAGGTACGTCGAACTCAGGATCCTGTTTAGAGACCGGGCGGAGGCCCCAGCGTCGTGCCGGGAGTAATTGTAACGGGAAGCTCTATGCCTACGGGCTCAGTAATTTCGCCATTAATCTGCCGCTGCAGAAGCAATATGGCCTTCTCCGCCAGTTCGTTGAGATTGACCTGTACAGACGCAAGAACGTGTCTAGCCTGCGCTGGCCAGCGTACTCCGTCGTATCCTATCAAGGTCAGCTGGTCGGGCACTACAATCCCCAGCTTATCGCAATGTTCCAGCACCTGATACCCAAGGCGGTCGTGCCAGCAGAAAATAGCCGTTGGAGGCGCCGGATCCGACATTAGAATTCGAAGGGCGTCTTCAGCGTCGTCAAATCGGTCGTCGTCCGTATTGACTACCCAACGATCGGGGATCGGTGCTCCCCGTTCCGCGAGCATTGTACGAAGAATGGCAATGCGGCGGTCTGCATCATGGTTGCCGGCAGGAATGTTGGTTAAGGCAGCAATTCTTCTGTGTCCAAGTCCGACCAGCGTATCTGCTACTTGAGCCAGACCATCCATATGGTCCTCTTTTACGTACGACAGAGCTCCTGCCGGATCTATGCTGTTTATCAGCACGGTCGGAAGGCGCGACGCTCTCAAATACGGCAAAAGGGGGTCGTCGGGTTCGGCAGCAAAGAAGATGAGCCCGTCGCACCGCCCGCCGTTAAGGTGCCGGTAAGTTTCCTCGACCGGACGCTCGAAGACGCAATAAACCAGAATGTCGTACCCTTGCCGCCCGCCCGCCTGCTCAATGGCCGTCGAGAGGCGGTCCATGTAGAGGTCATCGTGGCTGCGTCGTCTAAATGCGTTGAAGAACGATATCGTGTCCGTTTTTCCCTGCTGGAGCGACTGGACAAGCAGGTTGGGGGAATAGTCCAGGTCCAGCGCCACCTGGCGTACGCGCGCCACAACGTCGTCAGACAGGCGCCGCTGCTTTGCCTTATCGCTAAGAACAAGAGACGCAGTGCTGACGGATACGCCCGCCTTTAGGGCAATATCATTAAGGGTGGGGCGGCCGGAACTTTTAAAGGAGCTTTTCGTTGTTTTTAGGTTGCTCAAGTACTTGTTCCACGATTTATTCTATCAAGGATTACATTGGAAGTCAAGGTTGACTTGATACCTTACGGTAGAGGCATCATTCGCAATCGCTCTGGTACAATGTATCACATCACGAGGAGTGATGTATATATGTGCCTGCTAATTTTTGTCGCGTCTGATACGCCGCTTCCAATTGTTGAAGACGATCCGGACCTTCCACTGTTTTCCACACGCTTAGTCGACGAAGAAACGCAGCCCATCACTCGTTGGTTTTCCAAACCTCACATAATGGAGTTAACCTACGGCGGCTGCGGATGTGGCTTCTATTATTCCGAGTCGGATCTCGATCCGTTGAGCCAAGGCGACGTTCCGGATGACGTTAAGGCCAATGCTAAGCGCGTGTACGAGGAAAGCGTTGCAATGGTCAATCGCCTAGCTGCCTATATTGCAGACGCATCGAAGAGTTCGTTTGCTGAAGTGTACTGCTGCTGGGATGGCGATTGGGAGGTTGAGCCGGAATCCAGACAAGCAGTAGGCCTCGATTATTTTGGAGGACCTTCGTTTCATTTCGAAGAAGGCCAGCTTTTGACTGTTAGCCCGTAGATCAATTCTCAGACCCTGCGTTAACCGTAATCCATAATAGAACTTGGATGGAAATAGTCCGCTCCCCTTACTTGAATTTACATGAAGCAGGGGAACGGAGCCATAATCGTCTTATTACTTATCGGCGTCCATCAGTCTCTTCAGTTCCAAAAGGGCTCGGCTTTGCAGTCTTGAAACGTGCATTTGCGAGATCTGAAGGTGTGACGCGACTTCGGACTGCGAAAGGTCGTTGTAGAACCTCTGGATGATGACGGCCCGTTCGCGGTCGTCGAGAGAGGCGATGGCATGTTCCAGGTCGCCGTGGGCAACCAGGGCATGCAGCTCTTTGTCTTCCGCTCCGATAAAGTCCGCCAGAGTGGCGCTTGCGGAATCTTGATCCCCGCCGTTCGCGCTGTCCAATGAAACGGTTTCATAGGCAATGCCCAATTCCATCGCTTCAAGCGTCTCTTCTTCACGCGCGCCGATCTTTGCTGCGACTTCCTGAATGGTCGGTGGACGGCCAAGCTGGCGCTGCAGCTCTTCGTGCGCTCTGGAAGCGGACTGGTTGAGTTCCTGAAGCCTTCGTGGTACTTTCAACCGCCAGGCTTTGTCGCGGAAGTGGCGGCGTATTTCGCCGACGATTGTTGGAGTGGCAAAGGTCGAGAACTTGTTACCCCGTTCTGGATCGTATCGGTCGACGGCATTGATCAGGCCGATCATGCCAACCTGGACGAGATCTTCCAGAGGCTCGCCGCGGTTGGCGAACTTGCCTGCAAGATAGCGCACCAGTTTTTGGTGTGCGGCAATCAAGCGTTCGCGCAGGTGCGGGTCCTTGGTTCGACCGTACCGTATAAATAGGTTCTCGGTCTCTTCCAGGGCTGATATTGCGTTGGGTTTAGGTTCTGTCATTTCAGGTGGACTGCTTTGGCGCCAATTTGGTTAAGTGTACTGTCGTTCCCGATGGACTGGGTACGATTTCGACTTTATCCACGAGGATTTCCATGAGAAGCGCGCCCAGTCCTTCCTGGTCTATGCCGGTTTCAGCCAGCAAATCTGTGTCTTGCGCGGATACGCGTTTTGGCGTGTCTTGCGGGACATCGTCGGTTACGTGAATCTCAAGCCCATTTTCATCAAGCTCGATGAGTACTGTAAGAGTTGCATCGATTGTGCCTGCGCGTTCGACGGCATAGGTACAAGCTTCGCCCACGGCTAGCCGCAGGTCTTCGACTTCATCGTACGAGAACGGGAGACGGCTTGCTACGCCAAGCAGCGCGAGGCGCACAACGCCGACATACTCTGGACGGCACGGCAAAGTGATCGTAACTTTGTCCGGTTTACTGGACATTATACGTTCTCCTCCGCGTACGCTACTGCATCGGCGACTGTGTCGTGTATCACGAAAATCTTGTCGATGCCTGTAATGTCGAACAACCGGCGTATTCTGGAATTCATACCAGCGATAGACAGGCGAGTTTTAGCTTCTCGAGTTCGCTTCAGGCCTCCAATTAGGGTGCCCAGGCCGGTGCTGTCCAGATAATCGACAGCTTCAAGGTTTATAATGATCTGACTGGCTCCCTTAGTAACCTGTCCTATAATGGCATCTTTAAGCAATGGTGCAGTGAGTACGTCCACTTCACCCGAAATATCCAGAACTATCTGCCCTGCTTCCAGGGTGCGTTCACTGATTTTAAAATTCATCCCATGGCCTCCTCGGTCCCGTTTCGCCCGACTATCGATGCGGACAGTTTATTGCGAGTCTCCCGGTCACCAGTGTCATCCACCGACTCCAGTGATGAGATGCTAGCAGACAATTCAGACAGTACTTGTTCCGCTCGAGTTCTAAGCTCCTGGACGGTTTCTGCAACATCTGGAAATGGCGTAGACTTTGACCTGCGGCCGAGTATCAGACCGATTAGGGCGCCGCAAATAACTCCTATGCCTAGCCCGGCAAGGATAAGAATAGGACCGCTGCCCCGATCGCTAGAGCTCATTCCCAGATGTTCCTTTCAGAGCGGTGCAGGTGCGTCCGAGGTTACTCGTTCGCGAATTGTGCCGCCGCCTAAGAGATATTCAGAACCTGTATCGTACAGAACAAGAGACTGCCCGGGTGTCACGGCGCGCTGCTTTTTATCGAAGAGTACCTTTATGGTCCCTTGTTCTAAACATGGCATTGCGACAGCCGGCACGGCCTGCATGTTGTAACGTACTTTAACTGTGACTTCGGTAGGAGTGGAAATGTTCTCCACGGCCAGCCAATTGAGGTCGTCGGCTATAAGGCCGTCGGTCAATAAGTCGTCGTTGCCACCGACAACCACAGTGTTATTTGCGGCGTCGATATCAATCACATATAGTGGTATGGGAGACCCAACGTTAACACGCTTGCGCTGCCCAATTGTATAGAAGGCGATGCCGTCATGGTTGCCGCGTGTTTTACCAGTCGTGTCGACAATTTTTCCCGGCTGAACGGTCTCCGGCGCGGCATCCTTAAGGAAGTCGATATAGGATCCGCCCTGCACAAAACAGATCTCCTGGGAGTCGGGTTTATTGCTGACGGCCAGGCCCAGCTCTTCGGCAATTTGGCGCGTTTGCGCCTTGTTGTCCAGATCGCCTAGCGGCATTAGCGTGTGCGCGAGCTCGTCCTGTGTGAAGTGATACAGCGCGTAGGTTTGATCCTTGGCGCTGTCAACTGCCTTGCGCAGGGTCCAGCGCTGCCTGTCCTCGTTGTACTCTACCCTTGCGTAGTGGCCCGTCGACAGATATTCGGCTCCAAGCGCTCTGGCCTTGGACATTAGGGCGTCGAACTTCACATATCGGTTGCAGTTGACGCACGGATTTGGAGTGCGTCCGCGCTTGTACTCGTCGATGAAATTGTCTATAACTTTATCGGCAAAGAACTCGCGGAAGTTCAAAACGTAGTGGGGGATGTCCAGCTTGGCGGCTACGCGGCGCGCGTCTTCCACGGCGCCCAGGCTGCAGCAGCCCGCGCCTTTGGTTTCGGTAGCGCTCTCCTGCCAGATCTGCATCGTAATGCCGAGAACATTGTAGCCCTGGCGCTTAAGAAGACCGGCGGCGACAGAAGAATCGACGCCGCCACTCATGGCGACAACAACCGTCGTTTCACTGTTACTCATAATTTCCGGACTCCTTTCCCTGCGTCGATGCAGGATGTTCCTACAATTGTACCGGGTTTAGGGCTCAAGCTGTTCCCATACGCAAACGTTTTCAGTGATCGTAACCTTACCCCAGGGGTAGATTAGCCAGCCGCAGGATAGCAAGCGCGTATACCTTGGTCGCCGAAATGAGTTCATCGATGGGCCAGCACTCGTCGGATTGATGCGGACCACCTGGAGTTGTCGGCAGTCCAGGACCAAATGCCACGCCCTTTTTCATCGAGCGGGCGTACGTGCCGCCTCCCATCGTCATGGGTTCACGCAAGTCGTTTGTTTGTCCCCGATAGACGTCGAGTAGAGTGGCGACCAGCGGATCATCGAGCGGCACATAGAGTGGCGGAGCGTCCTTGACGGAGTCCACAGCAAATCCGGCAGCCTCCGCCGTCGCTGTGATTTCCCGAACGATGCGGTCGAGCTTGTCGGTTACGGGATAGCGGATATTAAACGTGAGCCGGATTCGTTCGTCCGTGGACACAACTCCGAGATTGCTGGTAAGAGGTCCGGAAACGTCGTCCTTCCAGGCAATTCCCAGCGCGCCGCCTGTTGTATCTGAGGCCCAGCGCTCTATCGTCGCAACCAGCGCCGCCTGATCGGCCGGTAGGTTCATTGTGCCGAGCGCTCGGGTAAGTATCGCGACCGCGTTAACACCGTCGTCCGGCGTGCTTCCGTGGGCGGAGAGTCCCACAGCAGTGATCTTTAAAATGTCGTCGACCATTTCCGCCGATACGCGGTCGTACTCGCCAAAGTGGGCGGATGCGGCATTCAAGACGTCGGCGTTTCCTGCAAACGTCGCGATCGCTCTGTCAGGCACCATATTTGTGCGGTTGCCGGCTGTAAGTCCGGTCAACGTTATCGCCCCTGGATCTGATGGTATCGAAGCGCTCAAGACAATATCCGTAATGCCCTTTTCAGCGTAAATCAATGGGAAAGCGCCGTCCGGAGTAAATCCCGTTTCCGGCATCTCTTCGTGTGCGAAATAGTGCTTGACGCAGCCAAAACCACTCTCTTCGTCGGCTCCAAGGATCACGCGGACACGGCGCAGCGACGTCGCTCCGCACTCTTTCGCGGCGATCAAACCAAACAAAGCCGACAATATCGGCCCTTTGTCGTCGAGGGCTCCCCGGCTGTACAGGATGCCGTTTTCTATTTCCGCGCCGAAGGGCGGGCGCACCCAGCCTTCGCCCGGCGGCACGACATCCAGGTGACCGAGGATGCCCACAATCGGCGCATCCGCAGCAACTCCCTCGGCTCTCCACTCCAGGTGCGACGCGTATCCGTCCAGATGCTTGCCGGCTAGTCCATACTTTTCGCCCAGGCTTATCGCATTGTCCAGGGCATCGCGTGTTGCCTGCCCAAACGGAGCCCCCTCGACCGGTTCGCCCTTGACGCTAGGTATGTGTATGTTTTCCTGAATGCCGGCGATGATGTCGTGCTGATGTGCATCGATCCAGTCCAGGATCTTCTGTTCTATGGTTTGATCGGCCATTATGCCGTGCCCTCTTCTTTAATGTCGTTGGAATTTTGAAAGCCTTCGAGGCGGTTTTTGATGGCGGCTTCACGCCCGTGCGTCGTTGGCTCGTAGTAGCGCTGGGTTTGAACGCCGTCGGGCATATACTGCTGCGGCACCCACCCGCGCGGGTCGTCGTGCGGATACTGGTAATCTGGAGCGTCGCCCTTGTTGCGCCCCATAGTGCTGTTGCTGTCGCGCAAATGCGGAGGCACCGGCATACTGGCGGCGGATTTGACGTCTTCGATAGCTCGCTTTAATCCGACATAAGAAGCGTTGGACTTGGGAGCCGAGGCTAAATAAGTAACCGCATGGGCAAGATTGATCTGTGCCTCAGGAAGGCCGACATACTCCACGGCATGAGCAGCAGCATTCGCTATGAGCAGCGCAATTGGGTCCGCATTGCCGATATCTTCTGAAGCAAGGACCACTAGGCGTCGTGCGATAAATCGAGCGTCTTCGCCGGCAGTCAGCATTTTCGCCAGGTAGTGCAGCCCCGCATCAGGATCGCTGCCGCGGATGGACTTTATGAACGCGGAGACCGTGTCGTAGTGGTTGTCGCCCTGCTTATCATAAAGAAACGCCTTGCGCTGCAGGGCTTGTTCTACGGTCTCCAGCGTTATAACACGCTCGCTATCCGGTGCATCAGGAGGTGCCACAGGCGTCGCGTTGGCCGAAAGCTCCAAGGCGTTCAACGCCATACGAGCGTCGCCGCCGGATCGGGAGATCAGGTGCTCTTTTGCCTCCGGATTGATCGTCAGGCCAAGCGAGCCGATGCCTCGTTCCGTATCGGAAAGAGCCCGGTCAAGGATAGATCCGATCTGCTCGGACGTGTGCTGTGAAAATGTCAGCACCGATGCACGCGACAGTAGCGGAGCATTGACCTCAAAGTAGGGATTCTCCGTTGTAGCGCCAATAAGCACCACTGTTCCGCTTTCGACGTGCGGAAGTAGCGTATCCTGCTGGGATTTATTAAACCGATGGATTTCATCGACAAACAGCACCGTCCGCATGCCGTTCGCTCTACGGCGCAGGCTGGCCGCTTCGATCACTTTGCGCAGCTCCGGAACGCCCTGCACGGCGGCGGAGAAGTTCTCGAAGTGCGCCTTTGTCGAGTGGGCGATAATATGCGCCAGCGTGCTCTTGCCAACGCCGGGAGGTCCATAGAAGATCATCGAACTAAGCGTGTCTTGTTCGATGGAGCGCCGTAGCACGGTGCCGTCGCCCACGATCTGCGTCTGCCCAATGAACTCATCAAGAGTGCGCGGGCGCATCCGAGCGGCTAGTGGGGAACCAGACGAGGCCGAAGGGGAGCCTTCAAATTTCGA